>ERZ772921.658-NODE-658-length-21066-cov-5.179144_pt1 | contig 21066 bp, 18 predicted proteins | sample MGYA00512117_ERZ772921 | MGnify/ENA primary metagenome ERZ772921 (study PRJEB29015, sample SAMEA2737944) | human oral metagenome | biome: human oral; feature: human-associated habitat; material: dental | place: China | collected 2150 ...
CTTGGGTCGGGGGAGGCTCGGGGCAGGGGCTAGCACCCCTTAGCTGCCCGTCGCCCAGCGAGGGGGAGGCGGCCCGCCCGTCGCCAGAACCCCATCCCGGGGCGGTTGGCCCCAGGCCCGGCCCTGCCGCCCCCACGCAGGCCACACCGAGCGCCACGGCGACGACCGAGAGGGCGAGCCGGGCCAGGGCGAGCAGCACCGGGAGGGCCGGGAAGGGGGCACCGGGGAGGCTGCCGGCCGGGGCGGACACAAGGGCGAGGTTCTGGCACAGCCTCATCACATGGGCCACGTGGTACACGAGCAGCGTGCTCGACATTACGAGGTACGGGGCGCCCCTGCGGGGGTCGCACGAGGCGCGGATGCCGCAGACGCCCGTCAGGAGCACGAGCAGAAAGACAAATAGGTCCTGCGGGAGGACGAGGACGCTCCCCGCCACATGCAGCGCCGCGATACCCCTCAGCGCCCACCGCGTGCCGGCAGACCCATTGTCGCTGCAGCCAGGGTAGACCATGGTAACTCCTCTCCAGGCGTGCCAAGGGTGAAAGGGCACGTCACGACCTGAGGTCTGCATACAGAAAGCTGTCTGTCTCGTGAACTGACCACAGGTACGTCATGAGACCCCCTCCCCAGCCGATCCCGTAGAGCTCAGCCGCAAGAATGGGCTCGGGCCCCACCACCAAAGCCAGTGTCGCGACCGAGAGCGCCCAGTCGCCCGCGCCATAATCGATGCCCTTATGGTGCCTGACGCACTCATCGGCGGCGAAGTATAGCCTGGTCTTACCCGAATGGATGCCCAGCAGCGAGACGGGGTCTCCAAAGATGCGGTGCAGGACAAGGCCCCCGGTTCTCGCCCCCCAACCCGACAGCAGCTCCCTTTCGGAGGCATGCTGGTATTGATCGGGAAGACGTGGAGACATCCGCCCGTAGTCCATCCCCATGCCGTTGAAGTACTCGCAGCTCCTCAGCTTGTCGGCGCACCCGCTGCGGATGAGCTCGGCGGCCCCTACCTGGGCGAGGTAGCCCCCGAGGGAGTGGCCCGTTATGTAGACGTTTCTCCTAGGTGCGGCGTACATCCTGGCCGCCCGCAGCGCCATGCGTTGCGCGTCGCATTCCTCGCGGGTGAAGTTCGAGAGATAGCCCCAAAGGTCGTTGATCCACTCGGGAAGCTCGCTCGTCCCCCGGTACGCGAGGACGATGTCGTCCCCGTGCGCGTACACCGTGGCGCTGAAGTGCGTGCCGGCGAAGAGGGGCACGCCCGCGTCCACGTAGCCGGCGACGACCCAGTCCCTGACGTAGGCGTCCGACCCGCCGGGCTTAACCGAGGCGCCGTCGAGGAAGTAGTACGTCTCGCCCGGCTCTTTAGGAGGGGACCCCACGATCTCCTTGTAGAATCCGGACCTGCGCATCGCCTCCGTGCCGTCCTCGTACGACAGCGCCGAGAAGATCGCGAGCGTGCGGGAGTCAACCTCCCGCCTCCCCTCGCCCGAGCACGGATCGCTGAGCTCCATCAGGTAGACGTAGCGGTTGCCGTCGAGGGAGTAGTAGACACAGACCCGCAGCTCGTCCCCGTTCAGGATGCCGTCGCCGTCGTAGTCGGCGCTCAAGGAGAAGTCGATGCCCTTGTAGGGCGTGGTCCCGTTCGCGAGGGTGAGCCTGCCCTCGCGGATCAGGCCCGTGTAATAGTCGCTGATGCCGTCCTCGTTGGAGTCGGTCGTGTAGTCGACCGTCTCGTCGAAGATGATCCCCGTGTAGCCCGCGATATCGTCCTGGCTGCCCCGGTAGCACTTGCCCCCGGTGTCGAGGGACATGGCCTCGAGCTCCTTGTACTTGGCGTCGCTCACGTCACCTCCCAGCACGAACGTGTAGATGGCGATGCGCCTCTCCTTTGCCATGCCGCCGAGCTGCCCGTAGGAGTACTCGGACGCCATGTTGTCGTCCCCGTCCGTCAGGAAGAAGATGGCCTTCTCGGACTCGGGCCTCGCCGACGAGTCGAAGAGTCCTATGGCGTGCCTCAGCGCAGCCGTGCCGTTCGTGCCGCTGTTGGCGCTGTGGCCGTCGTCGTTGGTCATACAATCGATGGCGGCGTGCAGGAACGCCGTGTGGGGAGTGAAGTCATGCAGAGTCGAGGGCGAGGCGGTGAACTCGACTATGGAGGCGCGGTCGTCGGCCCTGAACCTGTCCAAGAACGTGTTGAGGGCACCCCTCCTCATCCAGTTTGGGTCGTTCCACGTCATGCTGTAGGAGCGGTCGAGCACGAAGCAGAAGTCGTAGGGGGTGCTCTTCACCCCCTTGCGCGGCTCCTTGATGTCGTGGTCCCAGACGTTCTCGAAGGAGCCCTTGTCCACCACGAGGTAGACGGAGAAGTGGCTCGGAGCGAAGCGCAGGGTGGTGCCCTCCAGCGTGGACTCCTGCTCCTCCAGGGCCTGCGTCTCCTCGTTGTAGTGGTAGACGGCTGGGGAGAGCGAGGGCCTCTTGGAGAGCGGCGCGGAGAGGTCGAAGGAGGCGATCGCGTCCTCGAAGTCATCCGGTGCGTTGAGCTCGTAGCCGCAGACGTAGCCCGGCGTCTCGCGCAGGTCTATGGCCGTCCCCGTGGCGGGGAGGACCCACACCTGCCATACCTTGGATCCGGGCACGCTCGCCTCGAGCGTGGCGGTGGTTTCCTCCGAGGACCTCGACGCGGACACCCTGAAGCGGCCCTGGGCCACGAGCAGGTCGGTGCCGTTCTCCACCTCCCAGCCGTCCTCGGCCCCGTCGCCGTCCGTGTCGTCCTTGAGGGGATCGGTGCCCAGCTCAAGCTCCTTGCCGTCACTCAGACCGTCGAGGTCGGAGTCGCTGGAGGCAGGGTCAAGGCCGAGCTCGACCTCCCTCACGTTCGCGAGGCCGTCGCCGTCACGGTCCTCGTCGCCGTCGGGCGTGCCATCACCGTCGGTGTCAAGCTTGAGGGGGTCGCATCCGAGTCGCGCTATCTCCAGGCAGTCCCCGAGGCCGTCGCCGTCGGTGTCGGCCTTCATGGGATCCGTCCCGTAGTAGGTCTCGAGGTAGTTGATGAGGCCGTCGCCGTCGCTGTCCCCCCTGTCGATGGAGAGCGCGCCCACCCTGTCCTCCTTGCCGTAGGAGAGGGTGAGGGTGTCCGACGCGGAGGAGCCGTCGTCGAGGGCGCACTCGACGCGAAGCGTGTTGGTCCCCCTCAGGAGGCCGAACTCGGAGACGGACCACTCCTTTGCCACCGGGATCTCGCGGGTGTCTATCACGTTGCCCCTGTCGTCGGAGACCCTCAGGGTGAGGGACCGCGCCTCGCGGCCCCCGGCGTCCAGGGTGCCGGAGAGGCCCTCGCCCTCGTTCAGGAAGTAGGTGTCGAGGCCCTCGACTGACGTCAGCCTCGACCTGTCGATGGTCACGGAGGCGACCCCGCGCGGTGCAGCCGCAAGAGCGCCCGCAGCGACGAGCGAAGACACGCCACCCGCCAGGCACAACAGGAACGCCCGTGCGGGAACGGCCCTCCTCCTCAGGAAGCCGGCAAACCCCACGAGGACAACCCCTCCAATCGCGAGGGGAGCCACAATAGCGCCTGGGAAGTCGCTCCCCGGCACCGCCAGTGCGAAGACCTCCTCAGCGCGCGCCGCGAGAGGCAAACACAACAGCGCCACAAGAGCCGCCAAGAGTGCAACGGCCACCGGCGCCGCCCTTCTCAGATACCGAGCCACCAGGAAACGAGACATGAGCTCCGCCCTCCCAAGGGATTGACCTGCCTGGGTGCCCACACGCCCGCAGGGCCCGGCCGCCGGTCCCGCGCGGCCACCCTGCGATGCCTGCCATCCACCTATGCTGTACCCTAGCTGAGATATCCCTCATAGTCAACTGAAGAAGGCGGGGAACGGCGCTCGCGGGACGAGGGCTGCCGTACGGGGGGCTCCGCAGCACATCCCCGGCGAAGGGGTATACTGTTTAAATTGGTATAATTGGTGACGTCCGCACCCCAGTAAGGCGCACAAGAGATACCCGTACCCATGACCTCCTCCCCGCACACGCGCCCCGCAGCGCAGGACCGGCTTGGCCCAAGGGCGCGCTCGCCCAAGGGCCGCTTTGCGCCGACCCCCTCGGGCCGCATGCACCTGGGCAATGCCCTCTCTGCCCTCATCGCCTGGCTCTCGGCCATCTCTCAGGGTGGCAGCGTGGTTCTCCGCATCGAGGATCTGGACCCAAGGGCACACGACAGGCGAGCAGCCGATCTCATTATGGAGGACCTCGACTGGCTTGGTCTTAGTTGGGACGAAGGACCCTACTACCAGAGCGAGAGAGGCGAGCTCTATCGGGACGCGATTGCGCAACTCGAGTGCGAGGGCCTCACCTACCCCTGCTTCTGCACACGAAGCGAGCTGCATGCCGCATCGGCGCCCCATGCCTCGGACGGCACCTACGTGTACCAGGGGACGTGTCGCGATCTCTCGCCCCAAGAGGTGACCGAAAGGGCTCGGTTGCGCCCCCCGTCGACAAGGCTGCGCGTGCCAGACGCACGCGACCCTGCTGGCATCGTCACCTTCGACGACCTCTGTTACGGTCCCCATCAAGAGCTGCTCGCACGTGACTGCGGAGACTTCCTCATAAGGAGGAGTGACGGAGTGATGGCATACCAGCTGGCCGTCGTCGTGGATGATGGCCTCATGGGCATCAGCGAGGTCGTCCGCGGATGTGACCTTCTGGGCTCGACCGCGCGCCAGATATACCTGGCTGGACTTCTGGGCCTCACACCGCCACGCTTCGGGCACGTCCCCCTGCTCATGAGCCCCGACGGCAGGAGACTCTCGAAACGGGACCACGACCTTGACCTTGGCGCCATACGGGACCGAGGCATCAGTCCGCGTCGTGTCATAGGGCGCCTGGCAGGCCTGGTGGGCCTGGCCGAGCAAGGGGAGGAGCTCTCGCCAACGGAGCTGCTGCCACGCTTCAGCTGGGGTAAGGTGCGCACGCGAAGGAATAACGCTGTCGTGACCGACGACTTTCTCTTATAACCACAACTTCCCTCATCATGAGGTATGGGGCTCCCTCCCGGGACGCCCAAGCATACCGCGAGGAAGAGCGCCTGCGCGGGCGGGGACTCTGCAGAGGCCTCCGGCCGCACCGTCGACGAGGCGCAGCTCGACGCGTGCGTGGACTCCGGCACCGCCAGCGAGGAGTGGTGGAAGAACATGCTCCTCGGCTACGAGGAGATGCCGGGCTACCTGGTACAGATCACGGGCAAGATGGAGATGGCGTGAGTGGGGGCACCAAAGACCGTCGATTGACATGACATATCGCTCCAGGAGAGAGAGGGGTCGATGCTCTCGGCCTCTCTCTCCATTTGCACGCCATACATGACCACTCGCTTGAATCACTACGAGTAACGAAGTATAATGAATTACCCGTTGGGTAATTTAGTTTGAAAGCAGGACAAGCTTGGAACTCGTTTACGCATCGAAGAAGGTCGAGGAGCAATGCACTGATCTTAAGGCGGCAAAGAAGCTGTTCGCAGGTAGCAGCAAGCTGGCGGCAAGCCTCATCGCTAGGGTTAACGCGCTCGAGCAGGCTGTCGTTCTGAAGGACATCGTAGTCCAGCGGCAATTTCACTTCCACAAGCTGCTTAACAAGAACGGCAAGAACCTCGATGGCCTCTTCGCCATCGATGTCAAGGCGAGGCAAGACCCCTGGAGGATAATCCTGCGCCCGCTCGATGAAAACGACGAGCAGTTTAAGCCGTGCAACATAGACGAGATAGCTGGCATCGTGGAAATCGTCGGGATTGAAGAGGTGAGCAGACATTATGAGTAACTATATCGAGTATAAGGATTCTCTGGCATTCCACCCCGGTTACTACATCGAAGAGATCGTCGAAGAAAGCGGTCTTACCCAGGCGGACTTCGCGAAGAGGCTCGGCACCACCCCCAAAAACCTGAGCCTGCTTATGCGAGGCAGGCAGAGCCTGTCTGTTGACATGGCCATGAAGCTCTCAAGGCTGCTCGGAACCACCGTGCATTACTGGCTCAACCTACAGAATGCGTACGACACCGCTATCGCGCAGATCGCGTCCGAGGAGGAGCTTGAGCGGGAGAAGGATGTCCTTAAGCTGTTGGGATACGACTACTTCCGCGACAACTTCGGTCTTCCTGACCTTCCCAGAAGGCTCGGTGAGCAGGTCGAGCGGGTCAGGACCTTCCTCGATGTCGCTTCCCTCACCGTGCTCACGGACCGAGACATGGCGGTGAGCTTCAGATCGTCCACGGGCACGATGAGCGAAGGTGGTATCGCAAAGGCCAACACCATGGTGCAGATTGCCACCAACAAGGCCGTCGCAACTGTCGCCCCTAAGTTCGATAGGAAGAGGTTCAAGGAGGCCATCAAGTTTGCGCTTACCCAGACGACAAACCACGAAGGCTTCTACCCGCTGATCAAGGAAAGGTTCCTTGAAGCCGGCGTCGTGCTCGTGGTTCTGCCAAACCTGCCGGGCTCCAAGACAAACGGAGCTACGAAGAGAGTTGGCAAGAGCGTGATGATGATGGTCAACGACCGGCGACTCTATGCAGACTCTTTCTGGTTCACGCTGTTGCACGAGGCGGGACATGTCATCTACGGAGACTACGGCATCTCATTCGAGAGCGATACTGGCGACATCGAGCAGAAGGCGGACGAGTACGCGGAGAACAAGCTGATAGACCCATGGCTCTACCAGGACTTCGTGCGCAGGAGCAAAGGGCGCTTCACCATGCCCTCTATCACTGCCTTTGCGGCCAGCATCGATCGCGATCCAGGAATTGTGTTGGGTCGGCTTGAGAACGACGGGTATCTTAAGCATCGCAATGGGATGCAGTCCCTACGGTGCAAGTACCACGTATCCGTGGAGTGACCCTTATCCATCCGCTTCTACCAAGTAGTTAGACACAGCTTCCCTCATCTTAGGTATGTGCCGGGGCAGGGATGGGAAACCTCGCCTCGAGCGGCACACCTAGGGCATCAAACAGCTTCCTGACTGACTCCTCGCGGTCGCGGCACCCTCACCCCCCCCGACCCGGAGGTGCGCCTTGACCAGGCGGGCGTCGAGCAGCGCCTCGCCGAGCCGCCCGCGCAGGCGCTCTTCCTCGCGGTATGCTTGGGCGTCCCGGGAGGGAGCCCCATACCTCATGATGAGGGAAGTTGTGTATAACTAAGGTTCAAGCCGATGGCCCGTCCAAAGGCATGGGCACGACCCGGCGCTTACCCGGAAGGTGTGCGCGATGACTGTGCTGCCGAGCGTGAGGCTACTGGGCCAAGCGCACGGCCATCGTAGACGCCCTTGGAATTTTGGGACGCGACAGCAGGTTGCCATTGCGGAGTGGCACATTGTGGGGTATGATATGCGAGTATCCGTTTGGAGAGCTGACCGAGTGGCTGAAGGTGCTTGCCTGCTAAGCGAGTATAGTCCAAAAGACTATCTGGGGTTCGAATCCCCAGCTCTCCGCCAGACTATGAGTGCGCCTACCCGCAGGATCGCGGGTAGGCGCTTTGCGTTCTATCTGTCTCGCCCGCCTTTGACGCGTGCCCGCACCTTGGCCCGCATCGCTCCGCACGCGCTTGGCCGCACGCGCTTGGCTCATACCTTGCTCATGGGCCGGGCCATCCAGGCGCCCACCCGCTCCGCACCAGCCTCGCAGGATGGCTACCCGCCTCACAAAGAGCCTGGGTTTTGCATGTCATCGACCAACCGTTGTGCCAGCCGAGTAGATCATCTCTGACTGATGGTAGAGGCTGAACTTCTCAAAGCCACGCCGACGGTTGTCAGCTACGTGCTCGCTTTTTTGAGGTTCACCAAAGGCCTCACGATAGGTGTCTTCCAGAGAGCGCCTCGTCACGCTCCTTTCCTTGTCCTTTTCGTCCATCGTCCTCCTTCCCTTGAAGGCGTAGGCACGAATGAGCATAGCGATTCCTGGCATGCCACGTCTTCCCACGGTGTCCGTCTAACAGTCACAGGGAACCCAAAAGGAGCCAAGCAAGTATTTTCCAATTCCACTTGACTTAGCCCCCTAGGGATGGCATTCTAGTTCTTGCACGCGGCGTTACCTCAGCTGGATAGAGGGTCTGACTACGAATCAGAACGTCACAGGTTCGAATCCTGTACGCCGCACCACAGACTCTAGCAAGGACCCCGAAAGGGGTCCTTTTGTATCTGCAGCTAATGGCACCGGGGCTAGCAGGCAGGTCTGAAGGCAACCTCGTCCTTTGTGTAGGCCGCGTAAACATACGGAACGTTCTCCCGATCAAGCGCGTCCTCAATGTCGACGAGCCTGCCGCCCCCCACCTGAAAGAATTGCCGGAGCACCACCTCGAGGTCTTGGGTGGAGTCCGCATACAGCGCGTGTGCGAGCACCGCAGGCGCAAACTCGCCCTCAATCACGATGCGCCGACCATAGGGAGAGGCGCCAAACATCGCCCTCGTCAGCGGGCCTCGGCTTATCTCCTCGATGCACAGGCGATCGCCCCGACGGACAAGCGCAGCCTCCCTCGACTCCTCTCCATCGTCCTCCCGCCAGATCAAGCACCGTTCCTTCATGCTTCCTCCTATCGTCCAACTAACACTATGCGTAGTATAGAACTTCTGTTTCTATACTACAAGCGAAAATGATCTTTTTTTCTGGAGGCAGAGCGAGCTTCGCCACGCCACCCTAAGGCAGATCCCCATGCTGGTGGGCCTCCCACGACACGACGGATGACCCAGGAAAGGTGTGGCGATTCGACCGCACTCAACACCGTCTGACCGTCACGCCGCTCTACCAGACGGATCTGTACGTACCGCCGCCAACGTTCAGTCACGCGGGCGATACGCGGTACGCTACGGACGACACGACCCGCATGGCCCTATGCCCCATCGGACCGTATGAGCTCCATGCCGCGCATGTAGGGGCGCAGAGCCTCGGGCACCGTGATCGAACCGTCGGCGTTCTGGTAGTTCTCCATGATGGCGGCCATGGTGCGCCCGACCGCCAGGCCGGAGCCGTTGAGCGTGTGCACCAGGCGCGTGCCCTTGAATGCCTTGGGGTCCTTGTAGCGGATGTTGGCACGGCGAGCCTGGAAGTCCCAGCAGTTGGAGCAAGACGAGATCTCCTTGTAGGAGTTGTAGCTGGGCAGCCACACCTCGAGGTCAAAGCATTTGGCGGCAGAGAAGCCGAGATCTCCGGTGCAGAGCGTCACAACGTGGTAGGGCAGGCCCAAGAGCTGCAGGCAACTTTCGGCCTGCGCGACCATGGACTCGAGCTGGTCCATGGAGTTGTTGGGCTTGGCGAACTTGACCATCTCGACCTTGTCGAACTCGTGCACGCGGATGATGCCCCTCGTGTCTCGGCCGGCCGAGCCCGCCTCCTCGCGAAAGCATGGGGTGAACGCCGTATAGAGAAGGGGCAGCACGTCGGCGTCGAGGATCTCGTCGCGGTGGATGTTGGTGAGCATGACCTCGGCCGTCGGGATAAGATACATGCCGCCGCTCACGTGGAAGAGATCCTCGTCAAACTTGGGCAGCTGGCCCGTCCCAAAAAGAGACTCGCGATTCGTGATGACGGGTGGCCACCACTCCTTGAAGCCAGCCTGAGCGTGCTGGTCGATAAAGAAGTTGATAAGCGCGCGCTCCATAAGGGCGCCGACACCGCCAAGCAGGTAGAAGCGGGTACCCGCAAGCTTGACGCCACGGTCGAAGTCGATCATGCCCGTGGCGACACCAAGGTCCCAGTGGGCCTTGGGCGTGAAGTCAAACTCGCGTGGCTCTCCCCAGCGTCGCAGCTCGGGATTGTCAGAGTCGTCCCTGCCGTAGGGAACAGACTCATGTGGGATGTTGGGAATGGCAGAGACCAGATCGAAGAGCTCTCCGTCAAGGCTCGCGCGCCTCTCGTCGAGCTCGGCGATGCGACCCTTGTTGGCGGCGACCTCGGCCTTCGCCCGCTCCGCCTCATCCTTCTTGCCCTCCCGCATCAGCTTGCCGATGAGCTTGGACTTGGTGTTGCGTTCGGCTTGGAGCCTCTCGACCTCGCCGATAGTGGAGCGGCGTGCCTCGTCAAGCTCAAAGAAGCGCTCGCGATCCCAGTGGGCGTTCTGCCTCGACTCGCAGGCCCTGTCCACAACGTCAGGGTTCTCTCTAACAAACTTGATGTCGAGCATCTGAGTCCTCTCGATTGTTGGTTCGTTCACGGAGCTTCCCGTCGCACGCCCCGCACCTGTGTGTACTGCGCCCTACTGTGCGCACCGTGCCCAGTATATACTTGACCGGGTGTGCTTGAGTGGGTCCGCAATGACCCGTAAGGACAACCTTCACCGAAAGGAGCTCGATGGACCAGGTAGCGCAATTCTTTGAATGGCTCTTTGGGACAAGATCAGGTGTGCTGGCGCTAGTCGTCGGTGGCATCGTCTTCTTCTTTATCATTTCGTTTATCCTGGAGTTCAGGACCCGCGCCAAGTATAAGGACCAGGGGGCGGAGGAAGAGGAGGACGACTGAGCCGTAGGCAGCCAGCCTATCATCGGGCTCCCTCCGTAGCCGAAATACCTGCCCCACGCGCCGCACGCCGCGCCGCGCGCGCTTAGTGCCCCAGAATCTGCGGGGTACCTTCGCGACGACGTTTGCCCAGTTGAGCAAAAATCTTAGGTACCCCAGAATCTGCGGGGCACTTTCGCCGTCACGAGACGTCCGGGGGCCGGGGCACTTTCGCCGTGAGGGGGCGCGCCGGGGGGCCGGGTCGGGGCGAACCCCTCACACAACCGTGAGGAGCCCACAAAAAACGCCTCCGGATTAGACCAAGAGGCGTCAGCATGCAGTGGTGCGGGCGAAAGGAGTTGAACCTTCATGAGATTGCTCTCATACGGACCTGAACCGTACGCGTCTGCCAATTCCGCCACGCCCGCGTGACTGCATACTCTACCCCAACTCCTTACACGAAGCAATGGTATTTTTTTGGCAACTGGGCCGCGTCTGTGGTAACTGGGCCGCGTCTGTGGCAATGGGTGGCAACGGGCCTGTGGCTTACGCCGCCCGCCGCAGCGGGGCCGCTCGTGACGTGGGCCAGCAAGACAACGCCCTTAGGGGCATCGCCCAGCCCAACTGCGGGTGATGCGTGCACAATCATTGGCGATAATCGATAATCATCAGGATTCTGCAGGTGCGCTGGGCAACTTCGCGCTAGAATGTTCATATCGTCACGGCAGACGAGCAACGCGTTTAAACACACACAGGGGGCCGCCGTGGGGGATAGGTTTCACAAACAGGACATTCGTGGCCGCGGCGAGCGTGAGGTGCGCTACCGCCAAAGGAATGGTGAGCGTCGCGAGCGTCGGAGCAGCGCCTCTGCCTCTGATCAGCAGTCATCGCAGGAGTTGCTGCTCAATCGCTACCAGGTCATGGAGACCCGTGGCGCCGATGGGTTCGGAACGGTGCTCGACTGCTGGGACACGCGATTGCAGCGCCGCGTCGCCATAAAGAGCATACCGCTTGCCCCACAGGACCAGATGACGTCGCGGCAGATCATTGGCGAGGCACTCGATGAGGCGCGCGCCTCATCGAAGATAGCGAACCCCAACATCGTGACCATGTATGACTTCCAGTCCGACGAAGACTACGCCTACCTCGTCATGGAGTTCATCGACGGCCTCACGCTCTCGGAGTTCCTCGCGCGTATCGAGGGTGGCACGCTCACGGGCGACGAGTGTGCCCACCTGGTCACGTCCATAGGGAACGCCCTCGCGTTCGCCCACAAGAACCGCGTGCTTCACCTAGACGTGAAACCCTCCAACATCCTCCTCGAGAGGAGCGGGGCTATTAAACTTTGCGACTTTGGCATGGCAACCCTCGCCTCGGCCACGGGCTATGGCGGGGCGCGCGGAGGCACTGTGGGCTACATGCCACCTGAACAGATAAATGGCAGGCTTGTGGACGAACGATGTGATGTCTTCTCACTCGCAGTCGTGTGCTGGCAGGCGCTTACGGGCGAGAACCCCTTTAGTGCCGGAACCGCCGAGAAGTCCCTCGAGAAGATCGAGCGAGGGCCACGCCAGGATATATCGAAGCTGAGCGACGATCTTACTGATGAAGCCGCACAGGCCATCACGCAGGCGATCTCCGCCAATCCGGCGGCACGCCCTCCCTCTGTCGAGGCCTTTGCCAAGACGGTCTCCTCTGGTCTTGGCGATCCCCGAGCGGGCGCCAAGTCCATCAAGTCGCTCCTCGCCCAATCGGTCGACGATAGCGGGGGAAGCTCCAAGGCCCACATAAGGAAGCGGCTTCCCCTCTCATACCGCTATCCCTGGCTCTTGGGCGCACTCATCCGCGTCGCGAGCGCTGCCGCCACAGCCTGGGCCGTCTACCTAACGTCCGCTGCCTACCTCGGGAGGGGGACCCAACGCCAGCTCGTCGCCTGCGCGGTAGCTGCGCTCGCGACGCTTGCGCTGACGCCCGCAGGCTCCATCCTGGCCATTGCGTCTCTTGTCGCGGCGGTGCTCGGTACCTCTGCGGGCGCAGGAGCAGTCGCACTGTGCGTTATCTCGTGCGTGGCACTCGGGGTGTGGTGGCTGTGGGTGGGCAAAGCGGATAAGCTCTCTTCCTGCGCGATCATTCTTCCAGCCTGCACCCTGAACCCACTTCTGGGAGTACCCGTCGCGGCGTTCTCAGAAAGTGCGCTGAAGGCGGCCGTCACGGCACTGGCCTCATGGATGCTCGCCTTTATGGTGGCGACCCTCGCACCCCTGGGGCCCAATGTCGCCCCCGGACTCAGCAGCCTGCCCGCCAAACTGCTTACCCTTCCCACTCTCATCTCCTGCGCGAGCGCGCCCATCGCCGCAGCATGCGGGGCGCTCGTCACCCAACGTTGGCGCAGTGTGAGGTCAGGCATAGTTGGCCAGTTTCTTTGCGCGGTGCTTTTGGCATCTGCTCAGCTTGCGGCCCTGCGGGTGGAGAATGGCGACGTATGGTCTCCCTCTAACTGGGTATACTCATTAGCTGCGTTATTCTTATGTGTGATTCTGTGCTTTATGGTAGTCGTACGTGGCCCTCTGCCCACTGACGGGGAGGTTGAGAAGTTCAATGAATCTGCTTAAGACTTTTGAAAGCCGCATCAGCGACGCCTTCGGCGCGGCACCGGATGGTTATACCGCTCCGTTTTCCTTCAAGAAGCTCGCAAAGCGTGCCGCACGCGAGATGGAGAACGAAACATATGAGATCGACGGCGTCGACACGGCTCCCGCGCTCTACACGCTTCTGGTCTCCCCAGATGACGACGCGGCCATGAGGCCACTCTACCCGCAGCTGACGAGCGAGATCGCCGCATTTGTCGAGGCGCAGGCACACGCCAAGCGTTACGTGTTCGTCGGCAAGCCGCTCGCCCGCTTTATGGTGGACCCATCGCTCAAGAGCGGGCGCTTTGCCATCTTTGCCGAGAACATCGACGCCGGGGCCCTCAGTCATCTGCGCGAGGAAGAGCGGGCGTTTCTATCTGGATCGCAAGGCGACATTGCCCCGACCGCACCTGTCGAGAGGCGCAGGCGTCGCGAGCGCATGCCGCAGGCTGTTCCCAGCGTGGATGAGGAGCGATCCGAAGAGGACTCGCTCATAGACGATGTGCCCTCCCCCATCGACGCACCCTCTGCCCCTGCGCAGACGTCTTCGACCGATGACTCCTCGGGTCTCGACGTCATCCCCGATCAGGCCGTTGACCAAGCGATACAGGACATCTACGACAACGCGTCCATCGAGCCCCCCGCAGTTGCGAGGGGACGTGCCATCGCAAGGGACGAGCCGATCGTACCGCTCGTGACAGCACCGGACGACTCCTACGTCCGCCCCGTATCCGTTCCCGCGACACAGCGCCGCAACGTCCCCTTGGTCAACCACCAGCGCTCGTCCTCCGCAACGGAGCACAGCGCTGCCACCTGCCTGCTCATTGACCACCAGAGCGGCCGCACCTATAGGGGAACGGCGCCCGCGACCACCATCGGCAGGGAGCGCATCCCCGGCGGGATCGTCTTGCAGGACCCCAATGCGTCGCGCCGCCACGCCAAGCTCAGCTACGACGGACGCAGCTGGCACATCGCGGACCTTGGCTCGACGAACGGCACGCTCGTGAACGACGTGGATGTGGACGTACATACCCTGCACGATGGGGACATTCTGACCATCGGCCTCACCAACCTGGTCTTCCGGGAGAAGGACTCATGATCGACCTGATGCTCTTCGCAGGTAGGATCGTGCTCGTCATCCTCCTCTTTCTCTTCTTGCTCGCCGTCACGCGCACCGGCATCGGCCTCGTGCGCGGGCAGAGGCATGATGCGGCCATCTGGTCCGTCGATGTGGAGAAAGGTTCGCGGGCGCTGCGCGGCCTGCACGTGGACATGCTCGGGCCCGTCATCATCGGCCGCTCCCCCTCGTCTGACATCGTCATCGATGAGGCCTACGTCTCGGCCACCCATGCGCGCTTCACACTCCAAGGACCCGCACTCGTGCTCGAGGACCTCAACTCGACCAACGGCACGCTCGTCAACGGCCACCCCATCACACGGCCCGTCACCCTGCGAGATGGAGACGAGGTGCAGGTCGGTGATGCCATCATGCGTGTGAGTCGCCAATGAGCATGCTAAGCGCACATACGGTCGAGGCCAAGGATCCCGCCTTGACGACACCAGAAGAGCCCGCCACGAGCCCAGGCCATGACGAGGAGCTCAACATCCAGGACCTCTCTGTCCCGGCGCGAGAGGGCTCCGACACCAAGAGCGGAAGCTCCGTCTCGCTTGCCTGGGGCGCCCGCACCGACGTCGGACTGTTACGCGAGCACAACGAGGACTCCTTCCTCGTCAAGCCCCCCCTCTTCGCCGTCTGCGACGGCATGGGAGGGCACGCGGCGGGTGAGGTCGCAAGCTCCATCGCCGTCGAGACCATCTCTGCGCACATGCCCGAGCACGCCGATGACGTCCTGCTCGGCACCGCCGTCGAGACGGCCAATGCCGCCGTCATCGAGGGTGCCGTTCAGGGGGCCGGCAAACCCGGCATGGGATGCACCGCCTCGTGCGCCCTCATCGAGAAGGGTAAGATGGCCATCGCCCACGTGGGCGACTCACGCATCTACCTCTTGCACCAGGGGAGGCTCGTCCGCCTGACCCATGACCACTCCTACGTCGAGGAATTGGTCGACGCGGGCGAGATCACGGCCGACGAGGCGCGCCTGCATCCCTCCCGCTCCGTCATCACGCGCGCCCTCGGCTCCGATCCGGACATGTACGCCGATCACTTCACGCTCGACGTCGTGGCAGACGACAGGATCATCGTGTGCTCGGATGGGCTGTCCTCGATGGTGGAGGACTCCAAGATCGAGGCCATCTCCTGCTCAACGGCCACGCCCCAGGCCGCCGCAGACAAGCTCACATCCGCCGCCCTCGCGGCAGGGGGGCACGACAACGTCACGGTAGTCGTCATCGACATCCTGGATGACGGCACAATGGAGAAGCACGCCCACGCCCGCAAGAGGCGCCTGATCGGGATCGCCATCGCCGCCGTGGCCTTCGTCACGATCCTTCTCGCCTCGATCGCCCTTGTCATCGCCAACTCGTGGTACCTCTCTGACAACAATGGAACCGTCGGCATCTACCAGGGCGTGACCGGCGACGTCTTTGGCATTCCCCTCTCCCGCCTTGCCGAGACCAGCTCCGTGCAGGTCTCCGATCTTCCCAGCTCGATTCAGGACAACCTCAAGAGGGGCCTGGCCCTCGGAAGCGAGGAGGAGGCCCGCAACACGCTGGAGAGCTACCGGGACCAGATCAACGCAGATAAGAGCGATCGTTCCGTCACTGTGTCGCGCACGCTGCTGGGCACCGAGATCTCTCCCGACAACCCGGCGACGCACGATGACTCCCAGAAGGGCTCAGGTGACTAGCCATGGCCGTCTCTCAGCTCAACACCAGACGCAATGCCGAGCTCGGCCTCCTCGTGCTCGCAGCGCTCCCCGTCATCCTGCTCTGGTCCATGTACGTCATGGACATGCAGCTTTCGGTCACGATCAGCTCGCTCTCGGTCCCCATCGGACTCTTTGTGGCGTTCGCGATAGCCCATCTTGCAGTGAGACGCTTTGCCCCAAGCGCCGACCCGGCGCTTTTGCCCATCACCTTCCTGCTCTCGGGCATCGGCATCGCCTTCGTGACGAGGCTCGCGTCCAACCTCGCAAACAGTCAGATCGTCTGGCTCTTCCTGTCGGTGGCAGCCATGATCGCAACCCTCATCGCCGTTCCCAGCATCGAGAAGCTTGCCGAATACAAGTTCACCATCGGACTAGCTGGCATCGTGCTCCTCATTTTGCCCATGCTCATCGGCACGGAGCGCGGTGGCTCCAAGCTCTGGCTCTCCTTTGGCCCCTTCTCGTTCCAACCCGGAGAGATCGCCAAGATCCTCATCGTGCTCTTCCTGGCGGCCTACCTCGCGGAGAACCGCGAGCTTCTCTCCGCCTCGACGCGGCACCTAGGCCCCTTCTCGATCCCTCGCCCCCGCATGCTCGCCCCACTGCTCGTGATGTGGGGCATCTCGCTTCTGGTCGTCATCTTCGAGAAGGACCTGGGAAGCGCCCTGCTGTTCTTCACGTTCTTCGTGATCATGCTCTATGTCTGCACGGGTCGTGTGGGCTACGTGATAGTCTCCATTGGCCTGCTCGCAATCGCCGCCTTCGGCTGCTATCACCAGTTTCTCCACGTGCGGACCCGTGTCGACATATGGATCGACCCCTTTGCGGACGCCTCGGGCAAGGGCTTGCAAATAGTCCAGTCGCTCTTCTCGCTTTCCGACGGTGGCCTGACGGGTTCGGGCATAGGCAAGGGCATGCCGACCCTCATTCCCGTCGTTGAGTCCGACTTCATCTTCTCGGCCATCGGCGAGGAGATGGGCCTGTTTGGAGCCTCGGCGGTCCTGATCTGCTACCTGCTGTTTGCCGTGCGGGGCCTCGCCACGGCCGCGCGAGCCAAGTCGGATATCGCGGCCTTCACGGCAGTGGGCCTTACCTCGGCCATCGTGGTGCAGGCCTTCGTCATAGTCGGCGGCGTCACCAAGGCGCTGCCGCTCACGGGCGTCACGCTCCCCTTCATGAGCCAGGGGGGCAGCTCCCTCCTTGCTAGCTTCATCATCCTAGGACTGCTTTTGAGGACGGGTGACGAGGGCACGGGACGTGGCATCGAGATGCAGATGACCGACGCGCGCTCCTCATCCTCTGCCCTTGGAAGCACGGGAAGCGCGAGCCAGGCGGAGGGCGTCTCACAAAACCCCCACGTCCGCAGCCGCCGCACCATGCAGACGCCCGAGTCGGGCGTGCTGGGTCGCGTCGCCCTCAGCAAGCGGCTCACGGCCCTCGTCAGCGTGCTCTCGCTGATGATCTGCGCCCTCGTTGCCAACCTCGCCTACATCCAGGTCATACAGGCTCGCCACTACCAGAGCATGCCCAGCAACAACCACACGATCGCAAAGACCGCACGCATACAGCGGGGCGCCATCATAAGCTCGGATGGCGCGACCCTGGCCGAGTCGCAACGGCAGGCTGACGGCACCTACGTCCGCACCCACCCAAAGGGATCGCTCGCAGCGCACACGGTGGGCTACGTCACGACGAAATACGGCGCCACCGGCATCGAGTCATCCTACAACGACATCCTCACGGGCAGGTCGGACTACACGAGCTGGATGAGCGCCCTCAACTCCATGGCGGGCATCCAGACGTCTGGCTCCTCGGTCGTGCTCACGATCAACGCACAGATGCAGAAGGCCGCCGAGAATGCGCTTGTCGGCAAGGTCGGAAGCGTCGTCGTCCTCAACCCCACGACGGGTGCGGTCCTCGCGAAGGCCTCATCACCAAGCTATGAGTATAATGACGTCCCACAGATCCTCTCGAGCAACGACTCGAGCGGAGAGCTCGTGGACCGTAGCACCCAGGTGCTCTATACGCCAGGCTCCACCTTCAAGACGATCACGCTCGCCGCCGCGCTCGACACGGGCCAGGCAAAGCTCGATGACAGCTATAAGGCGCCCGCGTCCATGGACATCGGGGGGGCGGCCGTCACCAACATAGACAACCAGTCCTGGAGCAAGCTCACGCTCAAAGACGCCCTCGCCAACTCGGCCAACACGGTCTTCGGGCAACTTGGGACCAAGATAGGCGCCCAGACTCTCGTCAACTATGCCAAGGCCTTCGGGTACGGTACAGCCCTCGGGCAGGACTTCTCGACCACCGTCTCTCTGATGCCCGACCCCTCGCAAATGAGCGAATGGGAGACCGCATGGTCCGCCATCGGCCAGCCCGTCGGACAGCACTCGAGTCCTGCGGGCCCCCAGACGACGGCCATGCAAAACGCCGTCACCGCGGCCACGATCGCCAACAACGGCATCGTGATGAACCCCCACATCGTCGACCACCTGCTCTCACCCGAGGGAGTGACGATCTCCACCACCCAGCCGCGCTCGCTCGGACAGGCAATATCCGCCCAGACGGCAGGACAGCTCAAGGAGTCCATGCTTGCCGTCGTGGAGGGCGGCACTGGTACCTCCGCCAAGGTGCGCGGCGTCAAGGTAGCAGGCAAGACCGGCACCGCCGAGGTCAGCTCGACGGTCTCGAACTCGCTCTTCATAGGATTTGCACCCTACGATCAGCCAACACTCGCAATCTCGGTCTGCATCGAGGGCTCAGATGATAACAACGTCCACGGCGAGGGGGCGGAGGTCGCAGGAGAGGTGCTTGCAGCCTGCCTCAATGTGCAAGCCTTAGGTGCGGGAAAATGAGCGCGCCAAGGGAAGCGGCGACGTCTTACGATAGCGTTCGGGGGCGGCTCGAGCGCCGCGGGATAGGAGAGACAATGTCAGACAGGGCTCTTGGTGGACGCTACGTCATCCAGGACAAGATCGGCACCGGCGGCATGGCTGTGGTGTATCGTGGCCTCGACCAGGTGCTGGGCCGCACGGTCGCAGTTAAGACGATGCTGCCGCAGTTCGCGGGCGACTCGTCGTTTGCCGCTCGCTTCAAGCAGGAGGCACAGGCTGCGGCAGCCCTGCAGAGTCCCTACATTGTGTCGGTCTACGACTGGGGCCAGGACAATAACACCTACTACATCGTCATGGAGTTCCTACGCGGCACCGATCTCAAGAGCGGCATACGCAAGCACGGTGCCCTCGACTGCAAGAAGGTCGCGCAGATTGGCTCTCAGATAGCCCAGGCCCTCTCGGTCGCCCACCGACACGACATCATCCATCGCGACATCAAGCCGCAAAACATCATGGTGCAGCCAGATGGCAACATCAAGGTCATGGACTTTGGCATCGCACGCGCCAAAAACAGCCACCTGACCACTGATAACTCCGTCCTGGGAACCGCCCACTACGTCTCGCCCGAGCAGACGCAGGGCAAGGAGCTTGGCCCCACGACCGACATCTACTCGCTTGGCATCGTGATGTACGAGGCCGCGACAGGTTCCGTTCCCTTTGATGGCGATGACGCGATCTCGGTTGCGCTCAAGCAGGTCAACGAGCAGCCCATGCCACCAAGCCAGCGCAATCCCCAGGTTGACGCATCGCTTGAAAGCATCATCCTCAAGTGTATGCAAAAGGACCCTAACGATCGCTTCCAAACGGCCGACGAACTTGCGCACGTGCTCAGGGACTACCTTGCTGGACGTCTTCGGGCAGTCAACAGCGCCACGGCGGGCGAGAACGTGACCTCACCCATTCCCGTCGCCACCACCAGACAGGCCACGGGAACACTTCCCGTGGCAGGCAATGCAACGGATCTGCCGCCCATGATCAGTCCCGCCAGCCGCTCGAAGCCCCAGACGGCAACCGAAAAGGCCCGTCAGGATGCGGAAAGGCAGCGCAGGAGACATCGTCGTAACATGGTGGTGGGAACGCTCTTGGGAGCTATCCTTCTGATTGGCGCCGTCGTGGCGCTTGCGTCTGTGCTTGGCCCCACAAATCAGACCCAGAGCGTACCCAACCTACACAACCTCACGCAAGAACAGGCACTGCAGCAGATCACTGACTCCAACTACTTCACGAAAGGCACGATCAAGGAGGAGTATAACTCCGCCGTCGAGAAGGGGCTCGTCTCAGACCAGGATCCCGATGCCGGTCTGCAAAAGCCGAGAGGAACCCAGATCAACATCGTGATCTCCAAGGGCAAGGAGCCTGCCGCGACGGTGACGGTACCGGACCTCGCGGGCATGACGCCCTCCGCCGCCGAGTCCGCCCTGCGACAGGTAGGCCTCGTGGGGCAGGCGGGTGACTCCGTCTTCAGCTCGGATGTTGAGGTGGGCGCCGTAGCTGCACAGAACCCCTCTGCCAACGCCACCGCAAAGGCCGGGGACATCGTCACCTATCAGCTTTCTAAGGGCGTCGAGACCGCGACCATACCGAATGTGGCGGGCAAGTCGCAGGCCGATGCAAAGAGCGCCCTCGAGGCTGCTGGCTTCTCGGTGGACGTCAAGAAGTCCGAGAGCGACACTACTGACGTGGGCTATGTCATCTCCCAGTCTAAGACCGGAACGGCAGAGAAGGGGGCGACCATCACGATCACGGTCTCGACGGGACCCTCGAGCCTAAGCGTGCCCAACGTCGTGGGCTCGACGGAGAGCGCTGCGAAGGAAGCCCTCGAGTCAGCGGGCTTCGACGTCGCAGTCGACCACGCCACGAGCAGCTCCGTGTCCAAGGGCAAGGTCATCAAGCAATCTCCGACGGGCTCCGCAAAGAGAGGCGCGACGGTCACGATCACGGTCTCGTCGGGTCCCGCATCTAGCTCTGGGAGAAACAACGGCACTGGCGGCAACACTGGTGGGGGCACCGGGGGCAACACCGGCGGGGGCACTGGCGGCAACACCAGGGGCAACACCAGGGGGGACACCGGGGGAGACACCGGGGGAGACACCGGGGGCAACGACGATAGCGACGGGTAACGTGCAGGTGCGCCTTTTGGTCACGTCGCGGTTAGGGGGCGGTTGCAGAGTGCGCTTCTCCGTGAGGTTTGACGCGCAGAGTGCGCTTTTCCGTGAGGCGACGCCACGTTTGCGCAGGTGAGGAAAAGCGC
>ERZ772921.660-NODE-660-length-21058-cov-2.504023_pt1 | contig 21058 bp, 15 predicted proteins | sample MGYA00512117_ERZ772921 | MGnify/ENA primary metagenome ERZ772921 (study PRJEB29015, sample SAMEA2737944) | human oral metagenome | biome: human oral; feature: human-associated habitat; material: dental | place: China | collected 2150 ...
GATAGTGGCGGTGAGCAGGTTTTTTCCTGATTTTTTTAGAAGAGTTAAATCATAAATGGCAAGGGCAACCCCAATTCCTACGATAGGTCCCATAAGTGGAGAAATCAGCATGGCGCCGATAATCACAGCTGTGGAATTGACATTCAGACCAATAGATGCAATGAATATAGCACAAGCCAAAATCCAAAGATTAGCCCCTTTGAATGAAATGTTTTTTAAGACATCTTGTAAAACCTTGTCTTGTTTTTCTTCTCCTTCGTGTAAGTTAAATAAATTATGTCGTTTCATACTATCTATTTTTCGTTATCTGTATTTTCTTTATTTTCTTTATTGGCTTTTATTGTTCGTTGTAATGAAAGTTTTAAATCTCTTATTTCGTTGCCAGTAAGGTAAGAAATATCGTACTTTAGGATACTTTCTTTGTGTTTTTTACTCGTGATTCTTATATATAATCTTTTGAATAACAATGCGTTTACGATTTCAAAAGAAACGAGTTTGTATTTTGGGAATTCATCTTTTGCTTCTTTTCCTAAAAAAGGGATGATAGAGTGATTTTTAAAGTTGAGAGCTTCTCCATCGCTATCGTATTCAAAAATTTGCCTGCCGCGCAGATAGAGGATGATGTAAATAGCCCCTCCTAAAAGAATAAGTGATGTACTCGCCATTTTCCCAAAAACAGGTAGTTTTATGATATTTAGAAAAGACATCATACAGCCGATGATAAGGCATAGTGTAGCGAAAGTCAAAGTAAAATTATACAGCGGAGCTTTGTTTTTGTTGCTAAGTCTCATTTATTTTAATTTTTAAATATCAGCATCTTCTATTACTAAATTTTCTAAGATAAACTGCTGTCTATCAGGGGTGTTTTTGCCCATGTAGAATTCTAAAAGCTGGTCTATGGTAGTATCTTTCCCTATAACCACAGGCTCAAGGCGGATATCTTTCCCAATAAAATGTTTAAATTCTTCTGGGGAAATCTCTCCAAGTCCTTTAAATCTCGTTATTTCAGGGTTTTTTCCTAATTCATTCAGAGCATTTATTCTTTCCGTTTCTGTATAGCAGTAGCGGGTTTCTTTCTTGTTTCTTACCCTAAATAGAGGTGTTTGGAGAATGTACAAATGTCCATTTTTAATTACATCAGGGAAGAATTGCAGGAAGAAAGTAATCATCAGAAGTCTGATGTGCATACCATCTACATCGGCATCGGTAGCGATGATGACATGATTGTATCTGAGGTCTTCCAAACTTTCTTCAATGTTTAATGCCGCTTGGAGCAGGTTGAATTCCTCGTTTTCATAGACTATCTTCTTTGTTAAACCATAGCAGTTCAGTGGCTTACCTTTCAGAGAAAAAACAGCCTGAGTTTCCACATCTCTGCTCTTTGTGATGGAGCCGGATGCAGAATCCCCTTCGGTAATGAAAATCATCGTTTCGGCTTTTCTTTCCGCTTTTTGGTCGTTGTAATGCTGGCGGCAGTCTCTCAGTTTTTTATTGTGAAGCGAAACTTTTTTAGCCCTTTCTCTTGCTAATTTTTGGATGCCCGAAAGCTCCTTTCTTTCTCTTTCAGAAACTAAAATCTTTCTTTGGATGGCTTCGGCGGTTTCTGGGTTTTGATGGAGAAAATTATCCAACTTTTTTTTCAGAAAATCAATAACGAAAGTCCGTATTGTAGGGCCATTAGGGCCTATTTCGTTTGAACCTAATTTTGTTTTCGTCTGGGATTCAAAAACAGGTTCTTCTACATTGATGGAAATCGCAGCAATGATGGATTTTCTAATATCCGAAGCATCAAAATTTTTATTGAAAAACTCTCGGATGGTCTTTACATAAGCCTCCCGAAAGGCATTGAGGTGTGTTCCGCCCTGAGTGGTGTTCTGCCCATTGACAAAAGAGAAATAAGTTTCCGTCTGGGATTTATCGGAATGAGTGATAGCCACCTCTATATCATCATCTTTGAGGTGGATGATAGGGTAGAGGATGTCTCCCTCTAATTCTTCCTGAAGCAGGTCTTTAAGTCCATTTTCAGAGAAAAAAGTTTCCCCGTTGAAAATAATTTTAAGCCCTGGGTTCAGATAGGCGTAATTCCTGAGCATCCGCTCAATATATTCTTTTCTGAATTTAAAGTTAATGAAAATTTCATGGTCAGGAACGAAAGTGATTTCGGTTCCGTTTTTATCCTTATCTTCTATTTCTTCGTGATTTTGAAGAATATTTCCCCTTGAAAACTCGGCCGTTTTTGATTTTCCATCTCGTATAGATTTTACCTTGAAATAATCTGAAAGAGCATTCACAGCTTTTGTTCCGACACCATTGAGCCCCACAGACTTTTTGAATGCCTTGGAGTCGTATTTTCCGCCGGTATTCATTTTGGAAACCGCATCTACCACTTTTCCGAGAGGAATCCCCCGCCCAAAGTCCCTGATGGTCACTTTGCTGTCATCTATGCTGATTTCTATTTTATTTCCGGCTTTCATTCGGAATTCATCAATAGAGTTGTCCAAGATTTCTTTCAGCAGAATGTATATCCCATCATCCGCCGAGGAACCATCGCCTAGTTTACCGATGTACATCCCTGGCCGTAGGCGGATATGTTCCTGCCATTCAAGGGTTCTTATGTTGTCTTCCGAATAATTAACCTGTCCTAAGAGTTCACTCATCTTTCTTCAAAATAAGATACAAAACTAATGAAAGCGTTTTTAAAAATCAATTTTTGTGGAAAATATTTTTGTTAAACTGAATAAAAAAAACTCTTAGTTTTGGGCTAAGAGTTTTTAGGATTTATTTTTTCTTCCATTGTGAATTGAAAGTGCAGCTGTCATATCTTTTGTCTATGGAGATAAAGGTTTCCGGCAGCCTTTCGTTAATCCATTTTTCCACAATTTCGCTTTTTTTCTTGTTGAGCGCAATTTCTTTTACCCTTTCAAAATCGATATTGAGGTCTATTTGGTGGGCTGGTATCGTATCTTCTATTCTAAGGATAGAAACCACTTTTCTTCTATTTAGTTCATCTTCAAAAACTTCGGTGATGTCTCCTTTATTGTATCCCGCGATTTGATAGGCTATATTTGCAGAAAGATTTGTTTTCTCTATTTTGGTTTTGCCTTCTTCGTTGTTGATGATTCCAGAATTGTATTTAGTGTTCTTGTCATCGGAATACTTATGGGCAGCTTCTTTGAAAGATATTTTACCATCTAAAATTTGCTGTTTGATGTCTTCTAATTCCTTTTTTGCACTGGCTATTTCTTCCGCGGTAGGTGTATTTTTTATCAAGATATGTCTTGCATCATACATCTTACCTGATTTTTTTACGAGCTGAATGATGTGATAGCCATACTCTGTTTCTACTGGGTCGGAGATTTCTCCTTCCTGCAGGTTAAGAGCGGCAGCCTCAAAGGGTTTTACCATCGTTCCTTTGGATATATTTTTGTAAAGTCCGCCATTTGAAGCAGAGCCTTCATCTTCGGAGTAGATTCTTGCCAAAGATTCAAAACTCTCTCCATCCAAGATTTCTTGTTTTAGTTTTAAAAGTCTGTTGATGATTTCATTTTTATGCTCATCCGTTAGTTTAGGATACATTACGATTTGAGAAAGAATGATTTCATCCTTTACCTCTGGAAGCTGGTATTTATAGGCGTTGTAGAAGTCTGTTACTTCATTTGGGGTAACATCAGTTTTCTCCGTTATTCGGGAATATTTACTCTGTCCGTAGTAGCCGTCTGAATCTATCTTTTCTATGGCATTTTTCATTTCTGTGGCGTTTCGGAATTTATAGGTATCCAGCATTGCCCTTTCTGAAGGGAACTGCCCAGCAATTTGGTTGTATTTCTGTACGGCTTGCTCTCTTATTTCCTTGCTTCGGTTCGGAATCAGTGTGTCCTGTTTTGCGTGGTAAATCAGGAATTTATTGTTCAGCAGACTTTCTACAAACTCGCACTTGTTGGCAGCGGCCATTCCCTGTGCTTTGGCGTAGTTTTCCTGTTCTGTAATATCGGATTCCAAAATGATTTCATTCCCGATTACAGCAGCAATGCCGTCTACCAGCTGTCCTTTTTGGAGCTGTGCATGTATGGGAAAAGAAAATGATAGTAGTGCTAAAAGAAACACTTGTCTAATGTTTTTGATCATTTCTAAAGATTGATTTTTCATTGATGGTGCAAAATTAAATTTCTCGGAGAGAAATACTAAACATTTTATTATAATTATTTCTTAAAATTTATAAATCAACATTGAAGGTGGTAAGTTCCTGAAACTTCTTGATTCTTTGTTTCAAGAGGTATGGCGAAACTTCCAAGAGCCTTTCCGTGCCGAATTTCTCTACGGTAAAGGATGCCATAGCACTCCCCACGATAATCGCCGTTTTCATATTCTCAAAACTAAAACTTCCGGTGCTGGCAAGGTGCGCGGCAAAGCCTCCCGCAAAGGAATCTCCGGCGCCCGTCGGGTCAAAGACATCCTCCAGAGGGAGGGCAGGTATCGCAAATATTTTTCCTTCGCTGAAAAGTATAGCTCCGTGTTCTCCTTTTTTGATGATTACATACTGAGGTCCCATTTCGTGTATCTTTTGGGCGGCTTTCGGGAGTGAGTATTCGCCGGAGAGCTGTCTTGCCTCCTCATCGTTTATCGTGATGACATCTACTTTGCCTATGATTTCCATCAATAAATCCCAAGTGTGGTTCATCCAGAAATTCATCGTATCTAAGATAATCAGCCTTGGGCGGCATTTCATATTTTCCAATACGGAGAGCTGTACGCTGGGGTGGAGGTTTCCTAAGAGCAGGATGTCGCAGTCCTTGCAGTGTTCTGGTATTTTGGGGTTGAATTTCTCCAAAACATTCAGTTCTGTTGCCAATGTATCGCGGCTGTTGAGGTCGTTATGGTATTTTCCAGACCAGAAGAAGGTTTTTTCTTCGGGGAAGATTTCAATTCCTTCTATATCGATGTCTCGTTCCTTTAATAAGTTGAGATATTCCTCAGGAAAATCCCCGCCTACAACGGACACGATGCCTGTTTTTATATTGAGAACGGAGGCGGCAAGGCCTATATAAGTGGCGGCACCTCCCAGAATGTGGTCTGTCTTTCCAAATGGCGTCTCGATAGCATCAAAAGCTACGGTTCCTACGGCTAATAATTTCATTATTCTTGCTCTATGTTGTGTAAGATTATTTCCAGTTGAAGGTTTCTATCATATGCATGAGGTCTTCTTTTATGTAGTCTATGGCGGGCTGCAGCGAGTCGGGCTTTGGTCTGGACTTGAAGTATAGATTTGCCGTTACGAAGTGTCTCGTGCTGTCGGTCAGGAAAATCTGAATATTAGATGCAGACTGCCCTTTCAGTTCATAGAAATTCCCGAAAACTCGTTTTTCAGGGTAAGAAAAAGACTTGGTTTCTATTGCCGAAGCACGGATGGTGTGCTCATAGACCATTTTTTCTACTTCCTTTACATGAAGCCGGAAATCATTCTGAATAGGGAAGTAGGTAAGGAATACATTGGCCTTCATTTGAGGATAGACCAAGTTGTACCAGCATGGTTTTTTGGCTTCGTGCAGTGCGGCAAAGTCCGAATATTCAAAGGTGAAAGGGCAGGCAGAATTAAATGCCTGATACTTTGCTTTGGGATATTCCAAGCGGAGTTCCCCCTTTGGTTTTGGGCGGGTTTCTTCGCTGCAAGAGATGGTGCAAAGTGCAACACACCCTAAAAATAGATACCTAAACATTCCGCAAAAGTAATAAAAAAATAATATAAAGCCACAAGGGGTGGGATATTTAATAAATCAGGTGGAAAATTGGAAAAATGATTTGAGAAAAGGAGAAAACAAGGTCTTGCAGGTCTTACACGATGTCTTGTAAGTCTCGCACGATGTCTTGCAAAGTTTACAAGATGTCTTGCAGGACTTGCACAATGTCTGGTATTGAATGCAACATCTATGGTAAGTCTTGCAAGACATCTTGTATTTAATACAATAGGTGTTTTATTAAATATTTTTTAAAGAAATATTGAAAATAATGTAAAATTCATGATTTTTAGCATTGAAACCACCTTGTATAAGATGGAGGAGGGCGATTTTCAAGTTGTGATAAGAGAAAAATTATAGATTTTTCATCAAATTATTTTAATTTTTAAGAAAAACTTATTATTTTTGCCTTTCCTTTTGAAATTTCTAACATAATCTTATTTGTAATGAAGAAAATATTATTGGTTGTTTTGTTGCTTCAGTCTATGGCTGTTTTTTCTCAAGATAAAAAATCAAAGAAAAAAGATGCAGCAAAAACTGAAAACGAAGCAAAAAAAGACAGCACAGCAAAAAAAGGCAATACTGCAGCTTATAACGATTTTATAAAAGATGCAGTCACGAAGGATGGGCTTTTTAAAATCCATACCATAAAGGAGAAAATCTATTTCGAGATTCCTAATGAAGTGCTGGGAAAAGATTTATTGATTGTTAATAAAATTTCCTCTGTTCCTGCTCAGATAAACAATGCGGGAATCAACAAGGGAATGAACTACGAAAACAAACTTATCCGTTTCTACAAAGATGAGAAAAATAATAAAGTGTGGGCAAAGACCTTTGACCCGAAAATCAGCGTAAATAAGAAAGATAATATCGCCCTCTCTGTGCGGGACAACTATGGAGAGTCCATCATAGAAGGTTTTGAGATAAAAACTTACGGAAAAGACTCTGCCGTAGTGGTGCAGGTGAATAATGTTTTCAACGGGACATCCAAGAGTTTTAACAACCTTTTTGATAACATCGGTATGGGCGGTTCGGTAAGAACCAAAGACTCTTATATAGAAGAAGTGAAGAGCTTCCCGCAGAATGTTGTCATAAAATCCCAGCTTACAACCCAAGTTTCCGAAGGTAAAACCACTGCAGAAAAAGCCGACCTTACGGTAGGAACGACCACAAACATCGTTCTCCTTCCAGAGCCTATGGTAGGGCGTTTTTCGGATGATAGAGTAGGATATTTTACCACTCCGAAGATTTATTTTTCTGATAAACAGCAGAGAGTAGATAACAAGGAACTCATCACACGCTGGCGCCTAGAACCCAAAGAGCACGAAGTAGGGAAATACCTGTCAGGACAGCTGGTAGAACCCAAAAAGCCGATAGTCTATTACATAGACCCAGCAACACCGAAACAGTGGCAACAGGCGATAATAGACGGTGTTCATGATTGGAACAAAGCCTTTGAAAAGGCAGGTTTTAAAAATGTAATCAGCGCAAGACTTCCAGACCCAGAGGATAAAGAATTTGATGTAGATGATGTGAGGTATTCGGTAATTACCTACGCTGCATCTTCTATGGCAAATGCCATGGGACCTTCTGTGGTAGACCCTCGTACGGGAGAAATTCTGGAATCGGATATTATCTGGTGGCATAATGTGATGACACTTCTTCACTCATGGATGCGCGTGCAGACAGGAATCATAGACCCAGAGGCGAGAGGAAATGTTTTCCCAGATGCTAAAATGGCAAATGCTATCCGTTTCGTTTCATCTCATGAAGTGGGACATACATTTGGGCTAAGGCACAATATGGGTTCATCTTTTGCGTATTCCGTAGAGGATTTGAGAAAGCCAGATTTTACCGAAAAAATGGGCGGTACAGCGCCTTCTATTATGGATTATGCGAGGTTTAACTATGTTGCACAGGAAGGCGATAGCGTGAAGCAGATCACTCCTAAAATAGGCGTTTATGATGAATTTGCAATCAATTTCGGATACCGCTGGACAGGGAAATCCAGCCCAGAAGAAGAACTGAGCATTACTAAATCATGGATAGATAAACACGATGGCGATCCGAAGTATTTCTACGGAGAGCAGCAGTCCGAAACCATAGACCCGCGTTCGCAATCCGAGGATTTAGGGAATAATGCCATGAAAGCAGGAGAGTACGGAATTATCAACCTTAAAAAAACAATTCCCAATATCATAGAATGGAGCACGAAAGATGGCGAAACCTATGAAGAAGCGAAAGCGTTTTATAATCAGGTGATTAACCAGTGGTATGTCTATAATACGCATACTTTGGCGAACATCGGAGGGTTTTATCTCACGCCTTTGGTGAAAGGTGATAAAATGAAATCCTACATACCTGTTCCTTATCAAACGCAAAAAGAAGCGCTGAACTTCCTTAAAAAGAATATTCTCACCCTGCCGAAATGGTTGTTTATCAATCCGTTAAAAGATGTGCTGAAACCAACTAAAAACACACCAGCAGGAGCAGTAGAGCAGTCGCCGTATAATATTTTCAGAGAGAGACAGGCTGCTATTTTGTATAATCTGATGCATGATGAAAGGCTTTTGAGAATTTTGGAAGCGGAATTCCTGCAGACAGAAGGAAACGAAAAAATAATGACTGTATCAGAGCTTTTTGATGATTTGAGGAAATTTATCTTTGATAAATCTTTGAAAAACAGAAGCCTGACTATCGCCGAAAGAATGACACAGAAGAACTATGTAGATGCGCTTATCATAGATGTAGGGCGTATTTATGAAAAAACAGAAAAAGGGATTTTCAGTAAGATGCCTATGATCTGTGACTATGCACACCATAATTTGGAGGACAAACACAGCATAGATGAGCAGAAACTGACTTTGTATTTCAGTGGAATGAAACGCCTTTCGGAGGTGGGTTCAGCGAAAAGAGCAGAACTGATTAAAGTAAAGAAAATCATCCTCGTTGCGAAAAATACAGGAGATGAAGCGACTAGAAATCATTACGAAGATATGTTGATAAGACTAAATAAAGCATTAAGAGAAAAATAATAAAACTATAATAAATATGAGAAGAGCAAAATTTTTGTTGGGTCTTTTACCGAGTGTCCTTTGGGCTCAGAACACGCCTAAGGACACCACTAAGACTAAAATCAAGGAGATAGATGAGGTTATAATCACAGGTTTCCAAAAGATAGAGAAAAGTAAAATCACATCATCTGTGGATGTGGTGAAAATGAAGGATATAGAGCAAAAGGCGGTAGCATCCATAGACCAGATGCTACAGGGGAGAGTTCCAGGTTTGCTCGTTACGCCAGCATCAGGAACGCCAGGGCAGATTGCACCTATCAGACTTAGGGGAACTGCTTCACTTTCGGGGCCTACTGACCCACTATGGGTTATAGATGGAATGCCGCTAGAAATGGGCGATGCACCTAAATATGATGCAGGAAAGGATATCAACGAACTTAAAAATTACTCTATCGCAGGGTTTAGCCCAGAGGACATAGAATCTATTACCGTGCTGAAAGATGCTTCTGCTACGGCAATTTATGGAGCGAGAGCAGCAAATGGGGTGATTTTGGTAACGACCAAAAGTGGGAAAAAAGGACGAATGAATGTTAATTTCTCAGCGAGTACATTTGTCAATTTAAGACCAAATTTTTCTAAACTTAATTTGATGAATTCCAATCAAAAAGTAGATTGGGAACTGATGATGGCTTCTCGTTCGGATTTAGACAATTACAGAAGAGACAATGGAGCAGTTGCAAGAATATTGCTGGCAAATGGCGATTGGAATTTATTCCGTAGCAGTGGTTTTTCCGCGATTAGTGAGGCTTCGAAAAGGCAAATCAACGAATTGAGAGGAATTAACACCAACTGGGGAAATCTACTCTACAGAACTGCGATAAACAAGCAGTATGCTGTGAGTCTTTCTGGTGGATTGGATAATTATGCTTATTACGCTTCATTAGGATACTATGATGAGCAGTCTACGGTGATAGGTTCTGGTTTTGAGAGACTTAACCTTACTTTTAAGAATGATTTTAAAATCAATAATAAAATAAAATTAGGGTTGTCCATATTCGGAACAAATACTAAGCAGTCTTCTTTCTTGTCTGATGCTTCGGGGAATATCACGCCGACTTACTACTCCAGAAGTGCTAATCCTTATCTAAGACCAAAGGATGCAAATGGCAACTATGTCTATGACCCAAATGTGAACTACATGGACGGAGATGCCAGAATTCCGTATAACTACATGGAAGAAAAGAACAATACGAGGTATGATTTGAACACAAAATCGCTTCGCAGTATTTTGAATTTGGATTATAAAATATTCAAATTCTTGGAGTTCCGTTCTCAGCTGGGCATCCAATACGAGAATCAAAAAACAGAAAAATATGCCGCTGAGCAGACTTATTTCCTTAGAAAAAGAAGAGATGCTTCTAAGAGAATTGTCGGAGGAAACACAATTTATATAATCCCAAAAGGCGATTATTACAACATTTCTAATGGAAATAGTTTTGAATATAATTTTAAAAATATTTTAGAATTTAGCAAAAAGATAAACCAACATGATGTTAATCTCCTTGTAGGTTCGGAAATAAGAGAAACTAAATATAGAAATGTGACCAGCCAAATGTATGGCTACAACCCGAGACAGAGAACATCCATCCCTCTAAATATCCCAAATAACGAGATTAGAAATGCGAATTATCTCCCTGTTTCGGATACGGATGTGCATAATTCCTATGCATCTTTCTTTGGGACAGCATCTTATACTTTTGCTAATAAATATACTTTCTTTGGAAGTGTGAGATATGATGGGACGAATTTCTTCGGAGCGGAGACCAATAAACGCTGGAATCCTATCTGGGCGGCATCTGTAGCTTGGAATGTGAAGAATGAAAACTTCTTGAAGGATAATAAAACCATCAGCATGTTTAAAATTCGTAGTTCCTACGGACTTCAGGGGAATATAGACCGAAATACATCACCTTTCTTCACAGGAAGATACAGTACGGCGAGAATCCTCAACCAGACAGAAAACACCATCAATGATGAAGGTGCACCGAATCCGTTGCTAAGATGGGAAAAAACCAGAACTGTGGATGTGGGATTGGATTTTGGATTGTTTAATAACAGAATCAATTTTAACCTTGATTTTTATCACAGAAAAGGAACGGATTTAATGGGAGTAAAACAGCTTCCGCAGGAAACAGGATTTAACCAAGTGAATGTAAACTGGGCGGAAGTTACCAATAAAGGTTTTGAGTTTTCTCTTTCTACCATAAATATCGATAGAGAAAAATTCAGATGGAGTACGACTTTCAACATTGCCGCCAACCGAAGCAATATAGACCAAATTCATGATGGGCTTAGCAACTTTTATCCATCAGGAAAAGGCTATCCTATCAATGCTGTTTTCGGTCTAAGGTCAGCAGGGCTGGATGCCAATGGACTTCCTCAGTTCTATGACAAAAACGGAAATATAGTTTCTACGATAGATTTTTATAGACTTTCCGACCCGTGGGGCGTGGGATACATTGAAAGTGAGTATCTTGCTAATGGAAATTTCAGAGATTTGTATACTTACATCGGAGATAGAGACCCTAAATTCTATGGAGGAATCACCAATACCTTTGATATAGGAAACTGGGACCTTACGATTTCTGCTGCATTTAACATAAATAAATGGGTAGTAGCCAATCCTCCTTATAACTTTACAACGGTGGATAGAGGACAGAATAATTCTACGGATATTCTTAATGCTTGGACACCTAATAATACCAATACCACTCTTCCGAGAATTATAGGAGAAAATACTGTTTCAGGGCAGGAAATGGTTTATTTGTGGTATAATAACTTTGATTCTGCAGGGTCTTACAACCATTTTGACAGTTGGATGAAGAAAATGAGCTATATCAGAATAAACAACATTCGTTTAGGATATTCTCTGCCGTCTTCTCTGCTTCATAATACAGGGATTAACTCCTTGAGATTCTATATAGAGGGTAGAAATATGCTGGTTTTCGGAACTAATTATAAAGGATATTTTGACCCTGAAACTTATGGGAATCTATACGCCCAGCCTATTCAGAAATCTATTGTTTTTGGTTTAAATGTAAGTTTTTAATAATCAATAAATTATATAATAATGAAAAAATATATCATAAAAGCGTTGTTTATCGGCGCTGTTCTATCTACAGGGCTTACTTCATGCGAAAGATTTTTGGACATCACTCCTACGGGAAGAATTATCCCGCAGACAGAGGAAGATTTCCGTGCACTTCTTACTCGCGCTTACAATGTTTATCCTTCTCATAAAGCGTTAGCGAACCTTAAAACCGATGAAGTAAAAGCAGGAACGACCAACGAAAGTCTAAAGACAATTTTCACTTGGAGCGAAGCCTCTCCATTCCCTGGTTCTCAGGATTTTCCGTACATTAGTTTTTATCAGACGATTTTCTATTCCAATTATATTATAGAAAATACGCTGAGATACAATACTTCCACAGCGGAAATCAATCAGATTTTAGGTGAAGCCTATGCATTGAGAGCTTATACTTATTTTGAGCTGATAAACCTTTATGCTCCGGTTTATACGGGTAGTAATGGTTCTGTAAAAGCTGTTCCGCTGGTAGCAAGCCCTCAGCTGGAGGGGAATTTTCCTCGTGCGACATTGGACGAAGTGTATGGACAGATTCTTTCTGACCTTGATACAGCTTTGACTTTACTTAACAAAAATGAATTCGATGAAGGCTACAATTACCGCTTTACTACTGTGGCGGCTCACGCTCTGAAAGCTCGTGTTTATCAGTATCGCAGGGATTGGGCTAATGCTCTGGCGGAAGCAGAAACTGTCCTTGCAGCGAAGTCTACATTGGTGGATTTCAATGCTTTTACATTTCTTCCAAGCAGCTATAAATCAGTGGAATCTATCATGAATTTGGATGCGGGAGTTACCAGCGAGACCAATCGTTTTTCTCTGGTAAGTGATGAACATCTTGCTCTTTTTGACCGAACTAATGATTTGCGGTTTGCACAATATTTTGTAGCAAGCGGCACGAATTATAAAACGAAAAAATTCAGCAGTTCCAATGAATTCAAAGTTTCTTTCCGTGTAGGAGAAATTATGCTCATAAAAGCTGAAGCTTTGGCAAGATTAGGAAGAGAAACAGATTCTAAAAACACGCTATTGGCTTTAGCAGCGAAGAGATATAATTCAACAGGATTAGCGAATTTTACAACCACTATTAACGGGCTTTCTGGCAATGCTTATTATGCGGAACTACTGAACGAAAGAGCGAGAGAGACTTCATTTGAAGGGCTTCGTTGGTTTGATTTAAGAAGAACTACCCAGCCTTCCATTATCCATATTTATGATGGAACTACTTACACGCTCAGCGCAGGAGATGCCCGCTATACGCTGCCTTTCCCAAGAGAAGCAAGACTCAAAAATCCTAATTTATAAACCTAAAAAGCCATTCACACCGAATGGCTTTTTTTATTTTGGTTAATTTTGAATAAAAATTGCAATAATTTTGTTCCTTTATCCTATTTTTGCAAATCTAAAAAATAATAAAATGGCAATTCCAGATAAATACAATCCACAAGAAACGGAACAAAAATGGTACAGCTACTGGCTGGAAAACAAATATTTCCACTCTGAACCGAATGACAAACCGCCTTACACCATTGTCATTCCGCCACCCAATGTTACAGGGATTCTCCACATGGGACACATGCTGAATAATACGATTCAGGATGTTTTGGTAAGAAGAGCCAGAATGAAAGGCTTCAATGCCTGCTGGGTGCCAGGGACAGACCATGCGTCCATCGCTACAGAGGCGAAAGTAGTGGCTAAGCTGAAAGAACAGGGCGTTAGCAAATCGGATATTACCCGAGAAGAGTTCCTAAAACACGCTTGGGACTGGACTAATCAGTATGGCGGAACTATCCTAGAACAGCTTAAAAAACTGGGCTGCTCTTGTGACTGGGACAGAACTCGTTTCACCTTGGAGGACAAACTCTCTCAGCAGGTGATAAAATCTTTTGTTGATTTGTATAACAAAGGGCTGATTTACCGTGGTTACAGAATGGTAAACTGGGATCCAGAGGCGAAAACCAACATTTCCGATGAGGAAGTGATTTTCAAGGAGCAAAACGGAAAATTATATTTCTTAAAATACCAAATAGAAGGCTCAGAGGAGTTCCTTACCGTGGCTACCACTCGTCCAGAAACTATTTTTGGTGATGTGGCGATTTGTGTAAATCCTAATGATGAGAGATACGCTCATCTGAAAGGGAAAAAAGCCATTGTTCCGATTGTAAATCGTGCGATTCCGATTATTGAGGATGATTATGTGGATATAGAATTTGGGACAGGAGCTTTGAAAATTACTCCTGCCCACGATGTCAATGACTATGAAATCGGACAGAAACACAGCCTTCCGATGCTTGATATCTTGGATGATGATGCTAACCTGAACGAGCATGGTCTGCATTATGCAGGGAAAAATCGTTTTGAGGTAAGAAAAGCCATTGCCAAAGAATTAGAAGAAAAAAATCTTTTGCTAAAAGCCGAAGATTATGTAAATAAAGTAGGAACTTCCGAGAGAACAGGAGCCGTGATAGAACCAAAAATATCACAGCAGTGGTTTTTGAAAATGTCTGAAATTGCAAAACCTGCTCTGGATGTGGTGATGAATGATGAAATAAAATTCCATCCTGAAAAGTTCAAAAACACTTATAAACACTGGATGGAAAACATCCGCGACTGGAATATTTCGCGACAGCTATGGTGGGGACAGCGCATTCCAGCGTATTACTATGGCGATGGCGAAAATGATTTTGTAGTGGCTGAAAACATAGATGAAGCTCTAAAATTAGCCAAAACTAAAAATCCAAATTTAGAAATGGCTGACCTTCGCCAAGATGAAGATGCTCTGGACACTTGGTTCTCTTCCTGGCTGTGGCCGATGTCTGTTTTTGATGGACTTTTAGACCCTGAAAATAAGGATATTAACTATTATTACCCAACGGCAGATTTGGTTACAGGGCCAGATATTATCTTCTTCTGGGTGGCTCGTATGATCATGGCAGGGCTGGAATGGAGAGGAAAAGTTCCGTTTAAAAATGTTTATTTCACAGGGATTGTAAGGGATAAACAAAGAAGAAAAATGTCCAAATCCTTGGGGAATTCACCAGACCCATTGGAATTGATTGACAAATATGGTGCGGACAGCGTGAGAGTAGGGATTTTGCTGAGTTCTGCGGCTGGAAACGACCTTCTTTTCGATGAGGATTTGATGCTGCAAGGAAGAAACTTTGCAACGAAAATTTATAATGCATTTAAGCTGACACAGAGCTGGACAAAAGAAGCAAAACCTGCTGGAGAGGCTGAAAAACAAACAATCGTTTGGTTTGAAAATCAGATGAATAAAACCATCAGCGAAATCAATGACCAGTTTGAGAAATTCCGAATTTCAGATGCGCTGCATTTGCTTTACAAATTGATTTGGGATGACTTCTGTTCATGGTATTTGGAAGCGGTTAAACCTAATTTTGGGGAAAGTATTTCTCAGGAGGTTTATGACCAAACTATCAAGTTCTTTGAGGAGCTGATGAGGCTTCTTCATCCGTTTATGCCGTTCCTCACGGAGGAGCTTTATCAGCATATTGCGGAGCGAAACACATCAGAAGCATTGGTTATTGCTCAGCAGAAAGATGCGGAAAGTTTTAATGAAAACATCATCTCAGCATTTGATACGGCGAAAGAAATTATCTCTGGAGTGAGAAATTACCGCCAAAGCAAAGGGATTTCGCCAAGGGAAGAAGTGGAACTATTCACCAGTGAAAGCTCTTTTGCGAATGAAAATGTAATCAGAAAACTGGCGAACATCTCTGAAATTCATTATTCCGAGAAAACGGATAAGCCGAGCTTCACTTTCCTAGTGGGAGCGGTGGAAATCTCTGTTCCGCTGAGCGAAAACTTAGATTTAGGCGAAGAAAAGAAGAAAACCGAAGAAGAATTGGCTTATCTGAAAGGATTTTTGGTTTCGGTGGAGAAAAAACTCAGCAATGAAAAATTCGTAGCCAACGCCAAACCTGAAATTGTAGAAACTGAGCGTAAAAAACAAAAAGACACCCTCGAAAAAATCGCAATCTTAGAGGAGAAGTTGAAATCTTTGTAGGGAAATTATTTAACCATTGGTAGGAAATGAATAAAAGTGAGCTTCGGTTATTTAACCGAAGCTCCAAAATATATAAAAATGAGTAACAGTTATTTAACCGACAGTAGAAAATATATAAAAATGGGCAACGGTTATTTAACCGATGGTAGAAAATATATAAAAGCGAGCATTGGTTATTTAACCAACAGAAATAAAAAAATAAGTAGCGGTTAATTAACTGATGGGAATGGAAAAATTGTGGAGGGATAGTTGTTGGGGAGGTTAAGGAAGAAATTTATTAAGAGAATTTTCAGAATTAAATTTTGATTTAGTAAAATGTTGTAGAATATATTAAAAATTAATTGAATGGAAAATATTATTTTTGTTGGTGGAATACATGGAAGTGGAAAAGGAAGTATCTGTAAAAAGATTACTGAGAGTTATAAAATTAATCATTTAACAGCTAGTGAAGTTCTCAAATGGACAGAAATTAGTCAGCAAAATTCAAAAATAGTCTCAGATATTAATAAAACACAGGATCAATTAATAACGAATTTAAGATCAATTGTAAAGAAAGATGAAATTTATTTATTGGATGGGCATTATTGTCTTCTGAACTCTTTTAATCAGCCGGAAAAAATTCCGATACAAACATTTTTGGATATTGATCCACAAAAATTGATACTTATAATTTCTGAACCTACTGAAATAAAGAAAAGATTAGAAAAAAGAGATAATAAATTTTATGATTTATCTTTAATAGAAGATTTTCAAAATCTTGAGATAGAATATGCAAAAGAGATCAGTAAAATTTTATCAAAACCTATTTTAATAGTAAATAGTTTAAATTATACTTTAGAAGATGTTTTAAATTTTATAAAATGAGAATATTGTTAGATACAAATATTGTTGTTCATAGAGAAGCTATTAAGGTTTCTAATAAGGATATTGGGTTATTATTTAGGTGGTTAGACCGTTTAAAATATGAAAAATGTATTCATCCCATTACTATTTCAGAAATTAGAACATATAAAGATTCAGAAGTGGTTGATACGATGAAAATTAAGTTGGAGAGTTATAATATTTTAAAAACAACAGCTCCTGATTTACCTCAAATAGTTGATTTACGAAAAAGAGATAAGAATCAAAATGATTCAAATGACACAACTATCCTAAATGAGCTATTAAATAAAAGAGTAGATTTTTTAATAACAGAAGATAAAGGGATACATAGGAAAGCTAAGTCTTTAAATATTGAGGAAAGAGTGTATAAAATAGACTCTTTTATAGAAAAACTTGTTTTTGAAAATCCAGAACTTGTAGATTATAAAGTATTATCTGTAAAAAAAGAATTTTTTGGAAACATTAATTTAAATGATCCCTTTTTTGATTCTTTTAAGGAAGATTATACAGAATTTGCATCTTGGTTTAATAAGAAATCGGACGAAGAATCATATGTATGCCTGATTAAGAGAGAAGTAAAAGCGTTCTTGTTTTTGAAGATAGAAAATGAGGATGAAGACTATAGTGATATAATGCCAGTATTTACTCCAAAGAAAAGGTTGAAAATAGGTACATTTAAAGTAACTTCTACTGGACTTAAACTTGGTGAGAGGTTTTTGAAAATTATTTTTGATAATGCATTAGTTAATCAAGTTGAAGAAATTTATGTTACAGTTTTTGATAAAAGAGAAGAGCAACAAAGATTAATTGATTTACTTGAAGAGTGGGGATTTAGATATTGGGGAACAAAAGAAACAATAAATGGAACTGAAAAAGTCTATGTTAGAAATTTTTCAAAAAGAATTACAGAAGATCCCAAAGACTGTTATCCATATATAAGAAGAACAGCAAGAGTTTTCTTAAATCCAATTTGGCCTGAATATCATACAGAATTATTCCCTGACTCTTATCTAAATAATGAATCTCCGATGGATTACATAGAAAATCAACCTCATCGGAATGCTATAAAGAAGATTTATATTTCTAGATCTTATTATAAAGATTTAAATAGTGGCGATATAATTTTATTTTATAGGACAGGAGGATATTATGAAGGCGTTATTTCAACAATTGGAGTTATTGAAAATGTAATTAAAAATATTAAATCTAAAGAAGAATTTATAAGATTATGTAGAAAGAGGAGTGTCTTTAGCGATGCTAAACTAGAAGAATATTGGGATTATAATCCTAATAATAAACCATTCATAGTTAATTTTTTATATACATATACTTTTCCAATGCCAAAAGTAAATTTGAAAAGATTAATAGAAATTGGTGTAATTAATTCTGTAGATGATGCTCCTCGTGGTTTTGTTGAAATAAAAAATGATATATTTGAGAAATTTTTAAAAGAAGCTAGAGCAAATGAAAGTTATATTGTCGATTAAACCAGTTTATGCTGAGAAAATTTTAAATGGTGAAAAAATATTTGAGTTAAGAAAATTAATATTTAAAAAAAGAGATATAAAGAAAGTAATAATTTATGCCTCTTATCCAATAAGTAAAGTCATAGGAGAATTTGAAATAGAAACTATTTTATATGATAGCATTAATGAGTTATGGGAAAAAACAAAGGAAAATAATGGTGTTGAGAAAGCATTTTTCAACAAATATTTTGAAAATTACGAGAAAGGATATGCCATAAAAATTAAGAACACTAAAAGATATAAAGTTTTTTATAATATTTATGAAAAGTATGGAGTAAAAGCTCCTCAATCTTTTTCATATTTTAAAGATTAAAAAAAATAATATATTTAACATTTCAAAATATCAACGCAATGAAAAAATTATTGTCACAAATCAGAATCACCGAAGTTGGTGATACAGCCCACAGATTAGTAAGCCTCTACAAAAGCACTGCGACGCTCAAAGATGAGGCATTTTTGAAACTTCTATTCGTAGAGATGGAGGAAAAAGTCAACGCCCTCACCATAGCCGTGAGAAGCGAAGCCGTTATTTCCCAATTGGAGAACGCAGACGCCAAGAGAGATGGTGCCATCCGAGTACTGGATAGACTACTCAAAGGCTACAAAACCATTCCTTTGGATACCCTAAAAGCCTATGGAGTACAGCTTTCAGCGGTCTTTAAAAAATATGGAGTGAAGATGGTGGGCGAGAACTATTCTTCCCAATCCAACCTTGTAGATTCCTTGCTCAAAGACCTTTCAGCAAGTGATTTGGTGGAGGCTGTTGCAGGGTTGCCAGGCGTAGCGGAAGCGATTGCAAACATTAGAACGGCACAGGAAGAATTTACTAAAATCCGTGCTAACTATGACAAAGAATTAGCACAGAAAGGGAGTAAAGAGACGGCAACCAGCCTTAGAAAACCACTTTTGGAGCTGATAAATAACAAACTTCTTACTTATCTTGCCGCAATGAAAATCGCCAATCCAACCAAGTATAAGGTATTCTCAGAAGATGTAGCAGTCATCATCACCAGCGTAAATGAAGCCATCAAAGCAAGAGGCAAAAAAGGCGACCAACAACCGAAAACAGACAAAGAGAAATAGTTTTCTAATAATTAAAATTTAGTTTTGAGATATGGGAGATTTAAGTTTTGGAGAGATTTTCGTGATTTTTTTATCAGTCTAATATTTTCACAGCTTTTTTGTCCTCTCCAATCGCTACCAAGCTGAATTCTCCTAGGACACACAGCTCTCGGCGCTCGGCGTACATCTCTTCGGAGAAGACCTCTACGCTTACTTTTAGGCTGGTGTTTCCTATGGATTTTATTTTACCGATGAACTCCACTAGTGAACTTTCTGGCACAGGTTTTCGGAATTCTGTGTGGTCGCACGCCTTTATTACAAAGGCTTTTCGCGCAAATCTCGTCGCGGTGATGAATGCCGTCTCTACCATCTGCTCCATGATAGCGCCGCCGAACATGGTTTCGTGGTGGTTGGCTATTTTTGGGAAAACCACTTTGAAAATTCGGGTTTCTGCATTCTGTATTTTTTCTTCTAAATTCATTTTTAGTGGTGGTTTTTATGGTTTTTAGGTTAAAAATTAGGCAAAAATATCATTAAAATGAGAAGAAAACACCGCCTGTAAGCATTGTGTAGTGTTTTCGGATAGGGACAATCGGTTTTGTGTGGATGATGTTTTGATAAGAAAGCCATATCCCGAAGTGTTTTGTTACGGAATGCTTTACATCTATACTATACGCGATGCGCGGGTTTTTTATGTTGCTGTCAGGCTTGAAATGCGTGTATCCACTGGTAATTATATTCCATTTTTCACCAAAATCAAACTTAAAACTCGCAAATATCTGCCCTTTTATGCTCCTTTGCTGCTCCATCTTGTCTATATCCTGTGGGTCTGGTTTGGGAACGCCGTTGTAGTTCCATTTTTCGTATTCGTAGAAGAGACCTATTCCTGTGGAAAGTGTTACTTTACTTGTGCGGAAGATTCTATAGCGAGACTGGAGACCTCCTGCTGCGCGTATTTTCAGTCCTCGGCTGGGCGCCCAGACAGCTTCCGCGAAAGGATAGAGCTCTATGGCAGGTCTCACCAAATAGCGGTATTCAGTATGGATGTAGCCGTTGCTTACATTTAGTTTGTCGCCATAAGTAGAAAATTCCATCTGATTGATAATCGTGATATACTTCTTTTTGTTGAGCAAGAAATTGATATTTGCGTTATTTTTAAAGTTAAAAAAATTTTCTTTCTCTGTTTTGAAGTTGAGTTCAGGAGCGATGGTTCCCTGCACTGTCCGCGTGGTATCTATGGTATTTGCGATGCTTTCTGTGAAGATAATCTGCGAAAACAAAGGCATAGAAACCAAAATTAACGATAATAAAATCAGTCTTTTCATCATAAAATAACTTTTTTTCTCAGTATTCCTTCTTTTCGAGAGAATATTCGCCGTAGGAATGCGCCAAAGGATTGAAATCATATGGGTCTATTTCCTCCATCAGCAGAGGCTTCATTTTTTTCACTTTCTTTTTCATGGTTTCAGTTTTTCCGTTTTCATCCGTGTAGGTGAAATGGTACATTTTGGTGGAAAAATTGGTGCTGGTGATTGATTCCTCGTGGGTTGCCCTGTGGAGAGAAGAACTTTCGTGGCCTATCAGCTCAAATCGGTTGTTCTGATAGCGGAAAACATAAGTGTCATTGCTTACCCACCAGCTGCCCGCGCTGTAGAAGAAGTAAAATTTGAACC
>ERZ772921.665-NODE-665-length-20981-cov-4.899073_pt1 | contig 20981 bp, 26 predicted proteins | sample MGYA00512117_ERZ772921 | MGnify/ENA primary metagenome ERZ772921 (study PRJEB29015, sample SAMEA2737944) | human oral metagenome | biome: human oral; feature: human-associated habitat; material: dental | place: China | collected 2150 ...
AAATGTAAAGTGCTCATTTGTTTTGCTTTTTTAATTCTTCTCTCATTCCCATACAATAGGAGCGGTAATTGATGTTGGACTCTTTCATTAGTACATAATCGTACCATTGCAGTATCTTGCCCTTCGGCTTATCGTTCTTCATATCAAAGTAGATGTCCTCGATGTTAAAGAAATAATCCGATAAGCATATAATTCCTATACCTACATCGTAATTGTCGAATTCAAATTGTAGTTCTTGCTTGTCGCAAAACTCCTTGATGAGGTTACGTGCAGCGTACTCGAATAATTCTACTGCTTCTTGTTCTTGTGGTGATTGTTTTTTCATTGTTGTTTAATTATGCTTTCAGTAATGTTTTTTACAAGTCTTTCCGTGTTTTCTGTGAGCTTGTTAGATATGAGTTTTATTATCTCTAACGAAAGTTCTGTATCTACATTTAATGTGAACTCTTCTCTTAGGTCATTTGTGAATGTTACACTCCCCTCGTATCTGTCCTTTTGTTTTTCGGATTCTTTTTCCCAAGAATAACCGCGTTCAAATTCTAATGAAAATTTTCTTAGTTTAAAATTCTTATTGCTGTTTTGTTCTTCCATTGTTGTTTTATTGTTTATTAGGTGTTAATAATTCTGAAAGCTCCTTGCCTTGCGCGATGAGGTAGTTATAGAAGAATTTCAAAGTATCTTCCTTCTTGAAGCTCCTCAGTTTACCCTCAGAATCGTTTATGCCCTTCTGATATTGTTCTAACAGTGCCTTGACAGCACTAAACTCCTTCTTATCCTTAGCCTTCGTTTGCTCTTGGCGAAGTCGCTTCTCGGTTTCCGCCCTCATTAGTTGCTTGTCCTCCTCTGTGAGTGTGGCAAAGTAGGTCTGTAATATACCTCGCTGATAGAGTGCGTCGTACACAGGCACAGATAGCATAGGTAACTTCTTGGCTTCCTTATACTCCTCAAAGTGCCCTGTAAGCCAACTTATCACTGAGGCTTCTATTTCTTCTTCTGTCATCGTATTTTGTTTCTCCGGTAATTGTGAAATGTTAATGTTATGCTCTCGCTGGGTGTCTTGCAACCACTGGCGGTATCTTCCCAAAACCTTGCAAACGTATGACACGTCAAAAAACTGATAGTGGTCGGTTACGTCGCCAAATTCCCCGCTTCTATCCATTTGAAAAGCTTTATATATCTCCTGAAAAGAAAGCCCCGAAAAACGGCTAAAAACAGCGTTCCAAATTTCCTGCTTTTGCAAAGGGTCTATTTCTCCTTTAAGCCCTACAAGAGTAGCAATGCGAGTGAATACCATTCCGAATGTTGGGGCTATTACTTCACGGTCAAGTTCTCTAAGTCGTGGATATTCGTGTCCTCTCTTAGCTATTGCCAAAGGTGTGAGCTCCCCAACCTTGCATATTATTTCTAATGTTATCGGCGGTTTGGCGACCGGCGTAATACTGCTGTTTTCCTGGCTCAGTGTTTGTAATGATTTTTCCATTTTCGTCTAAGATAATTTGATTATTGGCGGTTTGTTGAGGTGATATGTCTGCTTGTAGCCAACTCGCCTCAAAACCTCTCCATTGTTTTTGCACTACCTTTTCAAGGATAGCATTCTTGTCTTGCCCTGTTTTTCGCACTTGCTCAATGAATGTTTTAAAGGCAAGTTCGCTGTTTATGGCTTTCTTTGCCTTGCGAATCTTTAACCACTCATCTACAAGCTCGGGGACAAAACCTTCCGCAAGCATTGCTTTTTTGAAATTGAAAGGAAGGGGGGGCGGCGCAACTCGGGGGGAGGTTTCTGTTTCAGCGTTTAAAGGCTGTTCTTTTTTTCCCCCCTCTTCCAAATCGACACACGCACTTTTTTGTTTCTTTTTTTCTAAAAAAGAAAAATCATTAACATTATCATTTACATTTACATTAACATTAAGGGGGCTTTTGCTTTTTTTGCTTTTTTCAAAAAGCAATTGGTTTTTTTGCTTTTCTTTGCTTTCTTCTAAGTCTTTGTTTTTCAGTGGTCTACCTCCTTTTGCTCCTGCCTCTTTTCTCTTTTCTTTAATTGATATATACTTTTGCGTATCCCTATCAATTGTTTGCTTTACAAATCCGAATGCTACTTTTGCAAGTGGTTTTAGTTCAATTAAGTTACCGTATATGGCATATTCCGCAATAGCCTGATAAACTTCCAACTGAACCTCACTTGGCAAATCCCGAATAACATTCAACCAATCTTTGTAAAAAACAAATGTATCTCTTTCCATAGTGTAAGTGTTTTGTTCTTAAAAACACTCCCTTACCCTTAACAAGCAAGGGAGTGAAAAATGAATGAGAAAATTAAAATAACGTTGTTTGATTGAGATCATCAATCATTCGTTGTAAGTTCTTTTGCATTTGGTTGTAATATGAGGGCTTTAACTCTATTCCTATAAAGTTACGTTTTAGCCTCAAACTTTCGTGCCCTTCACTTCCTATGCCTCCAAATGGACTTAATACTGTTTCTCCCTCATTACTCCACAAGTGTAAGCAACGTCTGATCGTTTCCAATTGTAATGGGCAAATATGCTTTTCGTCCTTCTCATCACGAGCACTGGTGTATTGCAAGGTATCGGAGTAATTGATGTCATACCATACTGGCTCGGCATACTTTTGCCATAAAGTTACGGGGAGGTAATTCTCTTGTTTCTCATCAGTATCTTGGTGTGTGATCGGTACAAGATTATCACCTGCATTGCGAAATACTAAGATATAATCAGGAATACCCGTGCGAGACATACTACTGTCTTTTTTGATCGTTTTATGAAGCAACCCGATAGACTTGGTGCGGGTCATCTCTACCACTGGGCTTTTCCAAATTGTTATTCTATCGTGGTAAATAAACCCCTCTTTTTGGAATGATTGAATGATCATTCCTGAAAAGTCTTTAAGACCTATATACCCATCTTTGCTTTTCATTGCCGGTAAGTCCATACAATGTACGGCTACCAATCGCCCGCTCTTTACTACCCTTGCTAATTCTTTTACAAGGAATTGAAAATGTACAAAGAACTCTTCGTAATCTTGGCAGTTACCCATATCACGAATATCATCTGAATAAACGTACAACTCGGCAAATGGGGGACTGAATATTGAGAAATCTATACTATCAGTAGGGAGTTTTGCTACCTCCTCTACGCAATCGCCGTGTATGGCTCTGAATGTAGGTGTTTGCATACTTCTTGGTTTTTAATCATTAATTTTTGCATTTGTTTGAATTGTGTCTCCTTCTCTCTTATCGTGCTCATAACGTTCTGCATTGTGTCGGTAGTGATGATATTCACTGTTACATCACCTTTTTTTCCAAAACGATGTGATCGTCTTACTGCTTGGTAAAAGCCTTCAAATGAGAAGTCAGGGCTCATAAAAGTTTGATGCAGGCAGTGCTGAAAGTTTAGCCCGTATTTTGCTATCTGCGGTTTTGTTACTAATACTCTGTATTTACCGTCTACAAAATCTAACAGCTTTTGCGCTTTATCCTCTGGGGTATCACTTCCTGATACTTCTACTGCTCCACGAATACCAGCTGTTACTTCCTTACTTTCGTCATTATGTTTCACCCATACGATATGAGGATCATCATCGGCATTAGCAATCTCAATAGCCTTAGCGATACGTTGTTCTTTGGTGCGCCTCAACTCTTTGTTAAAATCAGTAGCCGACACTGCCATATCGGGGAATAACAAACCATTGCTGAAATCATTTTGTGTAATAATTTGGTGTTCCTTGTAAATCACATCTGATAAATCATACCCTTGCATTGGGTAACCTATATCAGCAGGGTTGGTAAGCATTATCGCCCAACTCGATACGAACTGGTAGAACTTCTCTACTGCGTGTCCTTTTAGTCGCCATTTGCTCGTGTGATCTTGATCGTTGATGAAGTAAGTAGCAAGCATTCCTAATCTACTTTGATAACCCAAAAACTCTGAATGGTTTGCCAGCTCCATAGGATCGTTAGGCGAAGGTGTTGCGGTAAACGCAAACTTATAAGGAGTATTGTGGAAATACTCAAATAGTTGCTTTTTGATTTGCCCTTCAAAGTTTTTCATTATCGAACTTTCATCGACGATCAGCCCTGCATACTCTTGTGGGTTGATGTTGTGTAAATTCTCAAAATTGGTGATCGTTACCTTATCAAGGTCAAAACCAAACTTTTCTGCTTCCCTTTTGGTTTGTGCTACCACTACCAAAGGGGCAATGATTAACACGGGCTTATTAGTGTGCCTTACGATTTGGCTCGCTGTTTCAAGTTCCATTACTGTCTTACCCAGACCGCAATCAGCAAATACAGCGTGTTTGCCTTTCATAATGTTTTGGGCAACGATATACTGCTGAAAGGGAAATAGTTTAGGGTTCATCGGTAGTGGGGTAAATCCCTTATGCTCCTTTGCCTTTTGCTTTTGTTGCAAAAATTTCTGATATTCATTCATTTTTGATTTGAAATTAGAGATTTGATAAAGATTTATGCGCACTCAATCTCCTTCAAATCAGGTTGTTAATTATTGTTTTAGTAATTCGGGGTTGTCGTGAATGTTTCCGATTACTTTTATTTCTTCTCTATCTATATCCATTTCAGAAAGACTTATTAAACCATCTCTTGTACCCTTTTTCTTTATATAAAGTCTACAAAATCCAGCAAAACATTCAGAGTATACAATCTTAAATCTATGACTACTAATTATATTATTTACTGCTTTTTCAACGATATCACCTTCATAGATTTCTTTGCCATCTATATCATACAGTCCTGTAAATTGTCCTAATGTTTCCTCTTGAATATCTAACACTCTTACATTATAATTATTCTGAAATAGGAATTCAGGATTGTTGGGGTCATCTCCTTTTTTTGTACTTATAAAATGTGATATAGAAGGGCTGTTGTATTCAGGGTCTACATATATACCTGTTACATAATCTCCATATACCCACTCACTACCCATTGCAGGGTGTAATTTTGCTCTAAATTTGATTGTTCTCATTACTTTTTGATTTTAAATTTAGCCCCCGCTCACGGCTCGAACGTGAGTGCTTGCCTATCGGGGTGCACGATGGCTACATTACAATTCTTTTATATTGTTTTAAGAAACTTATTAACAAAATAAACTTGCCCCTTACCCGTTACCTTAGGTGTAATTGTGGTGTGCATTACGCCACCATTACCTGAGCGTGTACCTTTCTTTAATTCAAATAGTCCTTGCTCAATGTATTGTTGATTAGGAATATTGTAGTACTCACCTCGTGTACCTAAGTAGTGGTTTTCTCGTAACCATTTAAATAACCTCTTTTCTCCTATCTCATAGCCTTTTTGAGTTATGAGTTTTGCCAATTCACCAATAAGGCAAGACGATTGAGAGCCTATTACTGTATCGGCAAATAATACCTTAGGTGCTTGTGCTTGCAGTTGCTTTTGTTGTGCTTCTATCTTCTCTGCTTGTTCGGCTGCTAATCGCAATGCTTCTGAAAATGATTGGGGAATTTGTTGGTGCGCTTGTTCTTTTGCCTCCAATTCTGCCCAACGGCGATTTACTTTAATACGCAACTCGGCACTATATCCTGTCATTAGGTCGAATGTTTGCATTTTGGTAAGGCGGTACTCTCGGTGTTGTTGGTTACCCGTGTTTGGGTGGGTATAATACCCCTCCCCAATTTTGGGGAAGCCCATTTTTTCGTAATTTTCATTAAGAGCGTCACAATCTCTTAATACGTGGTCGTGTCTTTTGCCTGTTAGGTCGGCAATCTCACGGCTTGACATTGTTTGTCCCATTTTGTTAATTGTTGTTATTTCGTACATATTTCAATTTTTTAATAATATTTTCCTTGTAAATTATTCACTTGCTTTTCTATCTCATTGAGATACACCAAATCATCAGGCGTTGGTAGGTATATACCCGCTTCCTTGCTGGCATAATCTCTGAAATTATCAATGGCGGTTGTCATCTCCTTCGTGTCCAAACTCGCTGTACTTCGCCACGCTTCACGTATCTCACCTGTTTTGCAATTCACATACTCGGTACGGAATATCTGAGGGTTTACTATCTTCTTAAACATCTCTTGCTTCACGTATTCGGGTGTTTCCCCGTATTCTAATGCGAACCACGCAAAGAGGAGGTGAATGTAATTGTTCTGTGAGTAGGTGCGTTTAGGCTTCTTTTCGGTGATTTCAAAAGTCTTTTTCTTCTCAATAAGATACCCTAATCGCTCTTTTGCTCTTTGTATATCAAACTCGTTGCTTGCGTTGAAAATCATACTTTATTGTCTTTGAAAGCAAGGCAGGACTCGAACCTGCTACTATCCCGATTGATACTTGCTTTTTGTTTTACCTTAAAAGGGCATTCCGTCATCTTCTTGTGCCGGTGCTTGTCCCATATTATTAAACATTTGCCCCTGCTGATATTGCGGTTGCCCTTGTTGCGTTACTTGCGCTGGGGGTGTATATCCCTGTGGTGCTTGTGCGTAACCTTGTGGTGCTTGCTGGTACTGTTGTGTTTGTTGCGCTACATTCGTAGTTTGAATAAGTTCAATTTTCCAACCTACAACCGTATTGAAGTACTTAATATCTCCTTGCTGACTTATCCATTCACGACCTTGCAGGTTAAAGTGTATCTTAACTATTTGACCTATACGCAAGTTGTCTAACAATGCGCAATTGCCTTGTGCAAATTGAATGATAATATCTTGTGGATATTGCCCATCGGTGGTGATAACCAAATCACGCTTTTGAAAGCCATTTTGTCCTACTGTTTCAGTAGCAAATATTACTTTAATTTGTCCTTGTATTTCCATTATTTTTTAATTTAAATTCAATTCCTTCAGATTTATAATCACATAATTTGTAAACAATGGCGAGTAAATCGTATAGTTTTTGATTTATCTGCTTCTTTTCTACTTCCTCTGGTAAAAACATTCTTTCAAAAATTTCAAGCAGACGAGCTTCCTCATAAGTGGCAGATATGTTATTTTTACCCTTTATCTCATACCCTTCATAACCTTTCCACTTGTCGTTAAAAACAATAGGTCTTTCGTGGTCTAATTCTCTTATCTTTACAATAGAGTGCCTTATTCTCATCCTATCATCTATGGAAATTCCTTTGTCTTTCAGAAATTCCATTATCTCGGATAGAATTTTATTTTTTTTAGTTTCTCTTTCTTTTGCTGTGTCCATATTCCATATATTTTACTTATAAAAACTTCTACTTTTATGCAGTTTGTTCATTAAATATTTTCTTGTCAGTAATGAGTTCTCTGTTACCTTCCAAAAACTCAATGAACCGCTCGCATACCTCCCTTAATTGTGGTATATCTAACTTAGGCATATAAGCGTAATTCTCTTTATACACACTCTTAAAATCGGTGACTAAATATTCAAAATCGGTCATCTCAATACCTTGCTGATTTAAGCAGTAAGGATATACTATGTGTTGCCAATTGTTGCGGTACTTGAAAGCATTGTATTTGCCTGTTGTCTTTAAATCGACAATCTTGAATGGCAGTAAGTAGTCTAAGTACCCGTACAAAAAGACTTCACCATATTGAGTACTAATAGTTCCTTCTACTCGGTATTGAGTAAGCGCATTATCCTCTTTCAAAGGAGTTGCTATACTCTTAGCAAGTTCCTTTGAAAATACGAATTGCCTGCCATTAATTACCGCTGTTATCAAATCGCCTTCGCTGTGAATATCTATCTTAGTGGTCTTGCGCCCCTCAACTATGCAATCTATCACCTCATTGAATGCTGTTCCCTTGTCAGCGGCTTCACTCTCGAATGGCACTCTATTAATACGGTTAATGAGTTCTTGGAAGGCTTGACGCTCGTACTCCTCCTCTGTCAGCGTTGGGGCTTCTGATGAGCCCCAAAACTGCTGATAGATTACCGATGAATTAAGGTAGTTCGTAAAACTATCCAACAACGTAGGATATATGTTATACTGCTTCATACTGCTTGCTTTCTTTGTTGAATTTCGCATTCAAAGTCGCCGCTTTCTCATTGAGTTTGCGGCCCGCCACTATCTTAGAGTTGCCGATATGTTGCCACTCCTGTATTCGTTGAGCAGTTTCATTAAGGCTGTCTATATCTGTGATAACCGCTATATTGTCGTCAATCTCTTTAATGAGCTTTTGGTATGCTTCATTAGCCTTGCGGTGTTGTTCTAACCTCGCATTATACGCCTCAATTACGTGCGTTGTGAAGAAGTCGTTAGGTGCGGTAGGGTTGCCCTGCTCATCGATGATAGTAGGTATCTTGAACAACGGAGGTAAGTTGCACGAGTTCTTACCGTCATTACGTGAGGTAGGGTCAAAGGTGATAGTACGCTCACGCCCTTGCGCTTCTACATACCCTACAAGGTCTAACTCTGTCACAAGGTTGTCATAGTTTGTGCCTCCGAATTGAGGAATGTAGCGAGTGTCGTCGCCTTCTGTTTTTGTTTCCCTATGAGCGACGAATACCACGTGCTTGTTCATTATGCTAATACGTTTTACAAGTGCTGAAAACATCATCTTACGTTCTCCAAAGCCTTGTAGTGTTAGCATACCATTTGCTTTTCCCATTTTGGGGTTATTCTTAATGATATACTCGCCCATAAAGTCTAACATCTTTCCTCCTGTATCAATAACAAAGGTTTCATAAGGAGTTAGATTTTCATTCACAAGCACGTCCAAGAAGTCTTGATAAGAGCGATTCTGTACAGTGTCCACATCTTGTAAGTGTGCAAAGTTCACACGGTGCACTCCATTGTCAAAGTCAAAAAGTAATGGCTTTGGTGATGATAGCGCAAGGGTAGTCTTCCCTGTTCCAGCTTGCCCATAGATAAGGGCTTTAATTTTAGTCTGAATTGTAAGCTCGTTCGCTTTTTTTATTAAACTCATTCTTCTGTATATTTAATTGTTAATTATTATTCTTAAAGAAAGTGCCGTGCGTTGTTGTGATGAATTATGTACAGATTTAAGGATAACACGACACTTTTCTACGTGTATGAATTAATTAAATGATTTATTCTTCTCTTAATAGGTAGTCGGTGGCTGCTTTTTTAGTATCGAATATTTCGCCCTCATCAAAGTTGTTATACTCGCCACTCTCGAACTTCAGCCCGTAGGATATTTGCTTATTTTTCTCCCACGCTTCTACCATTATACACTCTACCTTTGCAAGGGCTATCTTGTTGCCACATATAGTATATACATTGTTACCGATATCGTATTTAATCTGTAATTTCATAGTGGTAAGAATTTAAAGTGTTAAACTGTGCCAATCATTAGTAAGGTTATCCATATTATGAGCGTACGCCATTGCTCTTTCAGTTTCGTAGTAATCAGCTCTGCGCTCTTCTTCTGCTTCTTTATCAAGCCTCTGATACTCTTCATTGAGCAAGTCTGTTAGTACTTCTATTTGCTCATTTGAAAATTGCAAATCGTAATACTCGCCCTTGTACAATACATAACTCTCATTGTACACTATCTGAATAGTTGAGCGGTGAGTACCCTTATCAAACACCCACGCACCTCGTATGGATAACTCATATACCCCGTGCTTAGCCTCGATACCAAACTCATCAATATTACTATCTTCAATGCTGTGTATCTTGCTCACTAAGCAATCAAACATTGCCTTGCTTACCTTACCACTGGGGGTGTAATTCTCTTTTGTCATTGTAAAAACATTTACAGGAAGTCTGCGTTTCTTACTGCCTCGCACCACGTGCAGAGCCTCGTTAAACGCCTCTTTTTCAAACGGCACGCACTCTTCATAACGCTTGCCGTTCATCGTTACATAGCCACCAATTAGAAGAATTTGGCTATTTTGTTTTGCTGTTTCCATTTTTTGTTGTAATTTTGCCATCGTAAAAAATTTTTAGAATTATTAAATTAATATTTAGTTAAGGCGACGCTGTGAAGTGTCGCTTTTTTGTTAGCTGTTTTGTCGGTAGCGTTCGCACTCGGCAAAGAATTGAGCCTCATACTTTGATATATCTACCACTTTCTTTTGTCTTTTAGAAGACGGCTTGCTACCTTCCACAATAGCAAGCTCGTCATTGGTACGAATAATCTCATTTGTGAGAGTTCTTATTGTTGATTCAAGACATAGCTTTGTAGTCTCTAATTCTTTTATCTTACTCTTTAATTGTCGTATGTGCTGTTGCTTGTTCATATCTCAACGTTCTATACTTACTAAGTAGTGTTTCTTTTTCTTCTTCACTTTCAAACTCGAACAAATCATCTATATTGTCGGTTTGAACGAATTTCTTTAAAGGGATGTAATTTTCTATCTTCAAAAACATATAAGGACGCCTATACAGCCAGTGGCTAATAGTTACAGGCTGCTTACCCACCTCGATAGAGAAGTCAGCTATACGATTTACAATAATACTTCTTGCTTCGCTTGTTAATCTCATATTATTTATTACTTTTGCAACGTTAATTCTAACGTTTTAGTTTTACGGTGCAAAGATACAAACATTTACTAACATAGCAAATATTTTTTACAAAAATGTTAGTTTTTATTTGTTATATTTTTTTTAATTAATTGATTTTTAAATAAATAGAAATATGAGTTTTTTTGATTTTTTGAAGAAAAAAGAGTTAGAAAGAATAAAATACTTAGAAAATAAGGTGAAAGATTTAGAAACCCAAACCGATTATTTGTCTAAATCTCTAACAAAGTATTCTCCATTAATAGATTTAGAAAGGGAAGCTCAGAAATTGCAGGATGATATAAATAAGATAGAGAAAGATAAAATATTAATTCTAAATCAATATGAACAACTAAAAAAACAATACCAAACGGCTCTTGTAACTTATGAGGAATTAAAAAAGAAAATAAGTGTATTTGAAGAAGACTTAGAAATGGCAGAGTATGGAGTTTATCAACCTCACTTCAGTTTTGATACTTCTGAGGAGTATAAACAGAAAATACTTTTTTATAGGAATGAGGCTAAAGCTATGATAAAAGAGGATACTGCTGTAAACGGTGGTCATAATATCACTTGGAATGGTAGCCTTTCAAAAGGACAAGCTATGGTGAAAAGGGAAAAACAACTGATGTTGCGCGCTTTTAACGGCGAAACAGATAGTTTTATAGCTAATGTAGATTGGAATAATATTCTAAAACTGGAAGAGCGATTGAATAAATCATTTGAAGCTATAAATAAGGTATATAAGGAACAAGGATTAGCTATTTCTGAAGCGTATAAAAGTTATAAAGTATGGGAACTACAACTAACTTATGAATATAAAAAGAAGTTACAAGAAGAACGGGAAGAACAAAGGGCTATTCGAGAACAAATGAGAGAGGAGGAACGTGCTGAAAAAGAACTTGAAGCAGCAAGAATAAAGGCTGAAAAAGAGGAAATTATGTATATAAAAGCCCTCGAAAAGGCACGTAAAGAAGTAGGAACTGCCATAGGCAAAAAACAAGAGGAATTATTACAAAGAATAGCGGAACTTGAGGCTGGGCTTTCAGGGGTTGAAACCTTGAAACAAAAAGCTATATCAATGGCACAGCAAACAAAAATGGGTTATGTTTATGTAATTTCTAATATAGGTGCTTTTGGTGATGATGTATATAAAATAGGGATGACACGTAGGATTGAACCTACAGACAGAGTAAAAGAACTTGGTGATGCAAGTGTCCCTTTTCCATTTGATATTCACGCTATGATTTTTTCAGAAAACGCTCCAGAACTTGAAACAAAGCTGCATAACATTTTCGTAGACAATCGAGTGAATATGACTAACTATAAAAGGGAGTTTTTTAATATTTCATTAGAACGGATAGAAGAAGAGGCTAAAAAATTAGGCGCAAAGGTAGAATTTACTAAACTTGCAGAAGCAAAAGAATATAGAGAAACACAAGCGTTGAAAAAACAACTCTCACATCCAATAAAAGATGAAAAAACAGAGTTTCCTAAAACCATTTAGAAATATATGGGAAACACTATATTGGGGGAATGATATCTACTTAAAAAATAATAGGAAAGATGTAGCAATTTTCTTTTAACAGCCTCTTATTAGTTGTACAATTACTAATATAGAAAAAACAATACTAAAAAATGATGCACAAAGTACAAATATAACCATTGCTATATTTAGTATCCTTTCTATTTTATCATCATCTATGAACGGTGCTTTATTACTCATAACAACGTAATGTTTAATTTTTAAAGTGCAAAGGTATGGAAAATAATTCAAAAAAACAAACAAATGTTAGTACTGGAAGTTCTAAGAGATTAGAAGAACTATTATTACATTTGAAAATGAGTTATAATAAGTTTGCGAAGGAAATAGGGCTAAAAGATAATGTTAAAGTCTATCACATAAAAAATGGTAGAAACGAGATAAGTGCCGATTTAGCAAATGCCATTACTGCAACTTTCCCTCAAATTAGTTATCAATGGCTTCTTACTGGCAACGGTGAAATGCTCGTACAAAATACTCTTAAAGAAGAACCCGAAGAAGAAGAGGAAACATACCTAAGAGCCGAGCGTAACAGATATGCCTTATCCTTGCAACGCATTCAAGAACTCACCAACTTACCTATGAAAAAACTCAAAGCCTACGACAATGGCGATGAGAATATACCTGATGATATATTGGAAGCTTTTGAGAACCTTTTTCAGAGGATAGAAAACGAATATAACGAGAGTGAGGAACAAGACGACTCTTTACCAGTGCTTATAACTGATGATATGGTTTCCAATGTAAAAGTACCTTTCTATGAGGTAGATTTTGCAGGAGGCTTTAATTCCCCTGAAATGTTTTCACAAGTGAAACCTTCGTTTGTTATCAGCTCTCCAAGTTTTGCGGGGGCAGACTTCGCTTGTGTGCTCACAGGAAACTCAATGTCAAAACGCATAAAAAGTGGTTCTGTAATAGGTCTTAAAGAAATTAAAGAATGGTGGGAGTATTTCCCTACTAATGAAATATACGCCATAGTAACCAAAAATGGGTTACGAACTGTAAAAATTGTAAAAAGAAGTAAGAAAGAAGGGTATATAGACCTTATACCAGACCCATTACCTGAATTTAATAATCCTTCGTTTGAAATGGAAACTATACGAATGAATTATGTAATAGGATTTTATCAGGTAATAGCACACGCATTCTATGAAAGAATGGCTTTTTAGATAGATTTTAACCAATAAATATTAAAACCAATGGAAATAGAAGTAGAACTCTCATAGACTCATTAGACGATATATACACCTATAAGGAACGACTATTACATACAATAGAAAATTACGATTAATAAGCGTGTAATGTATTTTCATACAATAAGTTATATATGAACTTACCGACAAGGTAAAATATAGACAAAATAGCTAAAATCATACTTTTGACGTTTTAAAAGTCACTGAAAATAAGAATGTTATAAAATGAGATTTTTGTCCGTTTCCGTTTACGGCTCAGAAGGTTACAGGTTTGAATCCTGTCGAGGTCACTAATAGGTAACGCACTTCCACTCAAAGCGTTACCTTTTATTTTTAGTACGGTAATCCCATTTGTAATTATTCAAAAACGACAAGGTAAACGTCAATCTAAAATAATTACATTATGGTTACAAAAACAATGGACGGGTGTAGCTACTCCGAACTATGGGTGTCCCCTGCCAACTGGCAAAAAGCTACTAAAAAAGACTTGGATAAAGATTGGTACGTGCAATGCGTTTTCTTTGACCCTCGTTTTGAAAAGAAATACCCTAAGGGCTTCCCCTATCGAAAAAAGGCTAACAGACCTAATACTATAGAGGAACGAAAAGCGATGATTTCTTTTCTTCTTAAAAACATTCCTCATCAACTTAATAATGGATTTAACCCGATATTAAAAAAGTACGTACAAGTTCACAAGGAGGGACTTTATCCTGAATTGCACTTTATTGAGGCTTTTAGGCGTGCATTGGAAATAAAAGTAGGTACTAAAAAGCACCTATACGAAATACAATGCGCTATTAATAGACTTGAAAAGGCGTGTGAAGCCCTCGATTTGCAGACAGTTAAAATAAAGGACTTGCGCAGGGTAGATTTGAAGCGTATGCTCGACTGGTTGCGATTATCCGACAAATACTATAATAGGTTCGTGATATACTTTTCAAGTCTATACCGTGAGTTGATAGAGTACGAATGCTGCGAAAGTAATATCACAAGGGATATTTACCCTAAAAAGGTGATTAAAGAAGTCCGTACTATACTTACCGCTGATGAACTCATAAAAGTAAAAAACCACGTTCGATTTATTAATCCTGATTTTTATAGGTATATGATGATATTCCTATATTCAGGTGCACGTAATACCGAGCTTTTCAGATTACAACGCAAAGATGTAGATTTGGACAAACAGGAGTTTGTAATACTGCTTGAAAAAGGCGGGCAGTACAAACGATGTACAAAGGTGATATTGTCTCCTGCATTAGAGTTTTGGAAAGAGATATGTAACAAGTGTAAAAGCGATAACGACTATCTTTTTGCACTTGATTTTGTTCCTAACAAGAAAATGGGTCATACCGAGATTGTTACCCGCTTTTGGAAGCGACACGTAAAGGATAAATTAGGCATTGAAGCTGATTTTTACGCCCTCAAACACTATATGCTTGATAACTTGGACAGTGATACGGCTATGCTTTTAGCTTCGCACACTAACCAAAACACAACGGCTATATACCAAGTGAACAAAGCTAAAAGGGAGAGAGAGCGGCTGAAGCAGTTGGATATACAGATATAGAAAAAGCCCCAATTAAGGGGCTTTTGTAGTATTTTTAGCAAGTATTTTTTACTTAGTATTTTGCCAAGTAAAAATATTTTTATACTTTTGCGCTATCAAATGAATGAATTATAACTATGGATAAAAGGAGAAAAACAGCTGATAATGAGTTAAAAAACACTCAAAAAGACCATAAAACATCAGAAGGTACTACAAATGTAATGAAAGTATCTGTTACTTACAATGGTCAAGTATTCTCTAACCAAATCTCAATGGATAGTATAAAACAAGCGTATAGGAAAGCGTACGAAAAAGCTTATTCATTATGAGTAGAAAGTATAATTTTATATACTCTAAATTAGTAGAAGATAATGATGACGTTGTAGGGCATATAGCATATTCCCTGTATAAGAATGAAAAAATAGAGTTTATAGAAACTTTTAAAGAAAAACACGGAACCGAACCTACAGAATTAGATTTAGAACCTTTTCATATATCATCTTGTACTAATGGAAGTTTGGAGCGTTTTAAACGAATGGCTATTGTGATATTACAAGAGTTCACAAATGAATTGCTTGGAAGAACTATAAAAGATATAGAGCATAATGTAATATCAAATCATAAGAAATACCTAAGAGAAACTGTAGATGAAATTAAACCTCCAAGCATAGGAATGTCTTATCTACACGGCATTTTACAAAGTGTTTTAGGTGCTTTTCTTTTTTTGTTACTTATGGCAGGAATTATATTTGCTTTTAATCTAAACAAAAAAGGAACTACTATATCTATTAATGATAGTAGTATGAATGTAGAACAAACTACCATTAAGGATAGTATAAATGGCAATAAGAAATGAAAAAAATAGTATTATTACTGATTGCCCTGCTCGCTGTGGGGTGCTCGAAAAGTGAGGAGAAACAAGAAGATTTTAGCCAATATAAACTGAATGTACCTGAGTGGTTAGTTGGTAGGTGGGAATATAAAGAATATCTTATTGACTATTCTTTTGAATTTACAAAAGATGATTATAGAGTATTTAAAAATAGTTATTTTGAGGCTCGACAATCGCGATTAGTTGAACAAAAAGAATACTCTTTTAAATTTAAAGAAGATAATGTGCATACGTATTATTTTATAGAGTTTTTACCTAATAATGGTGAATATTACAAACATTATTACGAGTGGACAGAATGGAGCGCCCCCAGTTCATTTTTTGAGAACAAACAATCTTTTAAAATCGTTTATACACAAGTAGACAAGTATGGTTCAGACATAAAAGTTATATCAGAAAGGAAAAATTGGTATAAGAAAGTAAAATAAAAGCCCTCTCAACGAGGGCTTTTATTATGTGCGTATTTTTATACCTTTGGTAGTGAGTTCATCTATCCCTCTTTTTACCCCTGCAAGGTCAGACTCCATTTTATGAAGTTTATAAGTATTTAACTCAATACCAGAAAGGTGTTTGAGTTGTTGAGCCGAGAATGTTTGTAAAAACTTGTGCATTTCAGTAAACTCCTTGACGGTTTGTAACATCGCATTTTTACTTTCCGCACCTATTTGTGTGAGTAGCCTAAATTGTCCGTTCAATTCGTCTGCACTGTCTTGGCTCATTCGTGCAAATCCTTTTTCTACTGCGTTCCTACCATTTTTATCATCAAACATTTTAATACCTGATTGTTCCAAAGCGTCAAACATAGCTTTTGCCTTTTGTTCTCCTTTTTGAATTTCGGGTTTTATAATGTTATTTACAAATTCAACAGTTTTGTTTTTTACCTTTTCATACACTTGCTCATTGCTAAGTCCTATTGATGATGCGTATATGTTATCCACATCATTTTGGAACTTAGAAAAAATTTCTTTTATTTTCTCGGTAACTAACGTTTGTTTGATTACGTTTTTCATTACACGGGCAACAGTTTGACCAAAATTTTCAAACGCATTATTTCCTTTTTCTACAGCTGAAAGAATGCTATCAGCAAAACCAGTCCCTAATTCACCAAACGTTTGACTTGTATATTCAGAGATTGTTTTTTTGTATTCTTTTAATTGATTATACAAATCTTTCGCTTTTTGTATTTGTTCTCCTGCGTAGTCGATATTATCACGTCCAAAAGACATTAAATTAGCATCTGCCTTACTAATTTTTTCTAAGAAATCATAATCAATGTTACCTAATTCATCAACGAAAGGTTTAATTTTGTCCTTAAACGCTTTTGTCATTTCTACTTTTTCTTCACCCCAAAAAGGAATACCCAAAGGACCCTTTTGCCAAACCCACCGTGTTCTATAACCGTCAAATACTTGTGTATTTTGTACATCTATAAGGTCGTTACGAAGTTTTTTTACTTTATCATTGTAGTTTTTAATAATGTCAAGTTGTTTCCCAATTTGATTAGTAGTCAAAGAATTAGAATGTTTTTCCCCTTTCAATATACGTTCATCATAAAGTTCATTTATTCTCTTTTCGTTCTGATATTGTTCTTGTTTCCACATTCTCTCCTTTTGACGGGCTCTTTCTTTATCACTCTCTATTTTCTGAACAAAACCATATACTGCTCCTATAATACCTCCAATTGCACCTCCTATGGGGCCGGCTGAACTTCCTATTTGGGCAAAAGAAATAGCCTTATTGACTATTTCTCCCATTTCTTTTATCCCTTTACCGAATTCTCTTAGTGAAGCGTTTCCTGTACTTTGTCCCAATCGCTCAAATTCGTCCCCTAATTGAGAGAATTGTCCTGTGATTGATTGTGCCGACGACAACATACCGTTGAACGCTTCCTGCCATTCAGCGGTATTGGGTTTGGCTTTGAATAGATTTTTGATGTTTGTACCGAGTTTGCCAAAAACGGTATCGCTACGCTCGGCTGTCTCTCTTGTTTGTTCAAGTTGCTGGCGTAGGCTTTGGATATATTCTACATTGTCCTTATCGCCCATATCAAGGTTGCTCGCCAACCGGTCTATTTCAGCTTCTGCCTCTGCTATGGTTTGGCGTATTTCCTTGATGGTCTTTTTGCGCATATTCTCAAAGAGTTTAGCAATGGCTGTACCCTCTTTTTTGTAGAGTATATCCAACTTTTTGAGTTCTCGTGCTTTTTCATCTTGTGCTTTTTTGACTTGTGGAGCGTCTGCGCCTAATTTAGCTTGCAAAGCGGTAATATCGGCATTGTATTTCTCCTCAATAGCTTTACGTTGGTCGGTGTAGGTTTGGTACTTTTCTAATAAGTCCTTATACACTTGTTCTTGCTGTATACGTTGGTACTCGACATTGTCGGATAAAAGTGTCTTTTCATTTTCAGCAAGACGTGCTTTTTCGGCATTAATAGCTTCAGTATTGGTATCAAAGGCTTGTCCCTTTTTCCATTTGCCTTGTGCTTCTGCTTTTTGTTTTTCGGTTTCGATGAATGCGTTTAGCTGGTCTTCTGAACGTCTTCTGATTTCCTCTTCTTGCTTGTCGTATTCTAATTGAATGATAGCAAGGCGTTTGTCTGCTCCGTCTTGCATTATCTTAATGCGCGCTTCTTCTTGCGCAAAAAGGTCGTCTTGAACTTGGCGGTTGTGGTCTCTTTGGGCTTTATCAGTGTCGAACTCTGGGAGGGTGCTTTTAGTAGTTATTCTTTTCGTATTGCTTTTAGCTGATAAATCATCTCCTGTACCCTTTTTGTACTCTTCAAGAAGTGTTTTTAATTTAGCCCTTTTTTCGTCTAATTTATTTAATTCCTCAGTACTTATATTCGTGCCTCTTTTATTTCTTGCCTCTGCTTCATTTATCTGTTTTTGTAGAGCCAAAATCTCATTCTTCTTTGCAACAAAATCAGTAGTTTGGATTTTAGCTTGTTCAATCATTTTTATATGTTCTTTGTATGCCTGATTGAAACGTCCCAACTCGTTAAAGTTGTATTTAAGAAAAGGATTTTGAATATCGTCTGTTATTTTGAAATTACTACCTACTGATGGTGATTTTTTACTATTATATGCGTCATTGATTTGCTTTCTTATCTTGTCTAACTCTGCTTTGCTTTTGCCATTGAGAGAGTTTGCAAATTGACTCACATCAATACCTACTACCACATTTTGTTGTTTTTGGAGTACTAACTTATCTCTTTCAATTTCTTTTTTTAGACGGTCGATTTCTCTTTGAGTACTCATAGCAATTCGACTGTCAGACGCTTGCATTTTTACCAACTTTTCTATTTGGGACTCTTTGGCTTTGATAGCTTCTTGAGTTTTTCCTATTGCGTCACGAGACATATTTTCATTCATTGTCTCATAACGTCCGTTTAATTCTTTAAGTACTTGAGACATTTCTCTCAATACTTGATTAAGAGATGTGTATTTATCAAGCACGCCACCTGTGCTACTTTTTAACGCTAAAAAAGCCTTATTCCTTTCGTCCCACGATTTAGTTTCGTCTTGAATAGTAGATATTAGTCCACTAATTCTGTTTTTTTCGTCATCGATAAGGTTGGCTTGTTCCTTGCGTAATTGATTGTGTCTTTCAGTTGCTTCGGCATTAGCGTCGGTACTATCTTTGAGTGACCATAATGCAACAGCCAACCCTACCAATGCAGCTGCTGCAAGAGCATAAGGATTAGCAAGCATTGTAAGATTAAGGAGTTTTTGTGCTTTTTCAACAAGCACCAACCACGTATAATGAGCCATTTCGGCAACAGTCATTCCTGCTGTACGTGTGGCTACTACTTGCTGTACAGCGGCTGTGGCAATGAGTGCCGCTCTATATGTACCATAAGAAGCTATAAGCCCAGCTATGAGTTTTCCAATGGTTTGATAGTTTTCGACTAAAAAAGCTACACCTTCAATTGCTCCTGACACAATACCCTCACTTGATTTTCCTATCTCATTAAGCATTTGGTCGAAATTATCACGCAAATTGGATATTTGACCGCCTAATGATTTGCTTTGCTCTGCCATTAGGTTATAGAATAGACCGCCCTCATTGGTCATATTCTTGATAACGGCTTGTATTTCGGTAAATCCTATTTTGCCCGCAGAAACCATTTCTTTGATTTCAGTTTCGCTCTTGCCTACGACCTTGCTCAATTCGGCTATGATAGGAATACCAGCATTCATAAACTGATACAAGTCATTAGTGAGTAAACGCCCTTGTGCCTTCACCTGCCCGTATACGTGAATAAGTTGCCCCATAGGTACTCCAAGCCCTGAGGCTACATCTCCCATACGCCTAAGCGTTTCGGTTACTTCTTCAGCGGGTACTTGAAAAGCTAACAAACGTTTTGCACCCTCTGATACTTCTTGTAATCCGAAAGGGGTTTTAGCAGCAAGCTCTGTCATTTGTGACATTAGCGCATTAGCCTTTTCCTTGCTTTTGAGCATAGTGCCAAAAGATATTTCGAGTTGCTGAAATTGTGATCGTACCTCGATTACTTGATTGACAAAAGCCTTTGCTTGTGAAAAAGTAAAAAACGCTAATGCCCCCTTAGCGAGGGTATCAATAGACTGTTGTAGTTTATTGGTTTCTCGCTGTGAGCTTTGCATAGACTCATTGAAAAGTCGTTGCATTTTATTTAAATCACGTTCTAAATTATCAAGTCGCAAACGTGCCTCAAAATCCATAGTTCCATTGCCGGTGTTCATTGTTATAGTGTATTAAGGTTGTAGTAAAAACGCCCCTATAAAGAGGCGTTTCTCGTGCAATTAAGAAAAAATCACTTCAAAAAGCGTTTTAATTTGTCCCGTATAAAGTAAAAGACTACCAATAGTGCTATGATAATAGCAATAAGGTATAAATAGGAACTTTTTACATCTTTTGTTTTATGAGAAAAAGCCGTTGTGCTTTCTGTGGTTCGTAATTCATTATTAGTTGTGCTTATAGTATTTGTAAGGGTAGTATTCGCCACTATTTGGCTATTGGATAGGGCTCTCTTAGTCGTAATCTTCACCTTTCCACCTCTTACCCTTATAGTTTCATTATTGCCGTCACGAATTCGAGTATATGTAAGCTCCTTGCTGTTACCAAGACTATCCTTGTCACTCTCTACTGTTACCTCGTACTCTTGTGAGGCGTGTGTATCGAGTTGCAAGGTTTGTTCGTTTTGCTGAAAAAGTGCCGTACTATCCTTGTACTTTATAATACGCTCTTTTTGTACCTGCTTTTGCTCGGTAGTGGCTACCTTACGAGTTCTGCAACCTAATAGACCAAGCAAAACAAGCACCAATCCGATAACTCCGAAAGCTCTCAGTATTCTTATGTAATTATGCTTTCTCATAACCTTCAATCGTTTTAATCACTTTCTTCA
>ERZ772921.668-NODE-668-length-20919-cov-9.108656_pt1 | contig 20919 bp, 12 predicted proteins | sample MGYA00512117_ERZ772921 | MGnify/ENA primary metagenome ERZ772921 (study PRJEB29015, sample SAMEA2737944) | human oral metagenome | biome: human oral; feature: human-associated habitat; material: dental | place: China | collected 2150 ...
CACCGCCGGACCGGGCCTCGAAGCGGTTGCCGCCGCGGCCGCGGCGATCCTCCCGGTCGCGTCCGCCCTCGAAGGAGGCGGATACGAAGGTGCCCTCGGCGTCGAGGCGCTCCTCGCGGCGTCCGCGCCGCTGCGGCCGGCCATCGTCCTCGCGTCGGCGCGGACCGTCATCGCCCACGGCCAGGGCGAGCAGGGTGGAGGCGAGCTCCGTGGCGTCGATGCCCAGCTCCTCGGTCCTGAGCTCGACCAGATCCCGGTACATGGACAGGCGACCGCGCCCATGACGGACGGCGGCCCTGTCCAGAAGCCTGCGGGCCCGGTGGGAGGAGACGTCGGCGGGGGAGGGCAGGGTGATCTCCTCCAGCTTCGTTCCCGTCAACCGCTCGATCTGGCGGAGCTTGCGCTTCTCCTTGGGCGTCAGGAAGGTGACGGCCTCTCCGTGGCGGCCCGCGCGGCCGGTGCGGCCGATGCGGTGCACGTACGCCTCGGCCTCACGGGGAACGTCGAAGTTGACCACCAGGCCAATGCGGTCCACGTCCAGACCGCGGGCGGCGACGTCGGTGGCCACGAGGACATCGAGAGTGCCGGTGCGCAGGCGCTCGACGAGGCGTTCGCGCTCGCGCTGGGCGACGTCCCCGGAGATGGCGGCCGCCTGGATCCCGCGGCCCGCCAGCTCGATGGCGACGTCCTCCGCGGTGGACTTGGTGCGCACGAAGACGATGGCGGCCTCGGCCTCGGTCACGGCCAGGACGCGGGAGACGGCGCCGATCTTGTGGCGGAAGGGCACGACCGCGTAGGCCTGGTGGACGGTGTCGACCGTGGAGGCCTGGGGGGAGACCTCGATCTGGACCGGATCCGTGAGGTGCTGACGGGCCACGGCCTGGATGGCCGGCGGCATGGTCGCGGAGAACAGGGAGGTGCGCCGCTGCTCGGGCAGGGAGCCCGCGATGGTCTCGACGTCCTCCGCGAAGCCCATGCGGAGCATCTCGTCGGCCTCGTCGAGCACGAAGTACCTCACGTCCTCCAGGACGAGTGCCCCCTTCTCGATGAGGTCGATCACGCGCCCCGGGGTGCCGACGACGACCTGGGCGCCGTCCCTGAGGGCGCCGATCTGCGGACCGTAGGGGGCGCCGCCGTAGACGGCGACGACGTCGAGACCGCGTGAACGGTGCGCCATGTCGGTGATGGCGTCCGCGCTCTGGAGGGCGAGCTCACGAGTGGGGGCCAGGACCAGGGCCTGGACGACGGGCTCGCGGGCATCGACGGCGTCCAGCAGGGGCAGGCCGAAGGCGGCGGTCTTGCCCGTGCCGGTCTGGGCGACGCCCACGACGTCGCGGCCCGACAGGAGCACCGGGATGGCCTCGCGCTGAATGTCGGTGGGAGTCCTGTAGCCCATGTCGGTGACGGCCCTGAGCAGGTCCGCGGGCAGGCCGAGGTCGTCGAAGGTGATCTCCTCGGGCGCCTCGGCGTCCGTCTCGGCGCCCCCGGTCGCTCCTGCGGCGTTCTCATCGCCGGAAGCAGCATCGTCGGTGTCGATGAAGGGCGCGTGGCCGTCGACGTCGTCCTCCTCGGTGTCCGCATCGCCGTCGTCGGAGTCGTCCTCCTCCTCGTCCTCGGGATCGGCCTCGGGCGGGGCGAGGTCGACGTCGTCGTCCTCGCCCTCGTGCTCGACGTCCTCGGGGTCCTCGGGGGAGTCCGAGGAGGCCGGGGTCGCGAAGTAGTCCGGAGTGGCGGCGGAGGAGGCCTCCGCCGCATGGGGCGCGGCGACGCTCTCGGCGGGGGCCGCGAGCTCGGCGTCGAAGAGCGTGTCGAGATCCGGTGGGACGCCCATCCCGTCGGAGGACGCAGAAGGGCCAGTGCTGGTGGCAGTCATGAAGATCTTCCCGTATCCGGCCTGCAGTGGGGCCTGTTGCGGAGTGTGGGGGAGGGCGGCTTGCCCTCCGCTCTTGCCGCACCGCACCCACCACACTCGCCCTGCACCACGACCTGTCCTCATGGAGGACGACGGTCACCGATTGGGCTTCACGCACAGACTCACGGGCTGACCGGCTGCACGTGCACGCGCGCTCACCGGCCCCGAACGGGGTTCGCAATGCGGATCGCTCCTTGGAGGAGTCTACGGGCCGGCGCCGTTGAACGGGAGCGCGCGCACGGCGTGACGCAGCACGTCACACGTGAGGACCGTCTCGTCGCGGGAGAGGATCGTCGACGCGGAGTCTCACCGACCCAGTAGGTGCAGGATCCGGCGGCGCAGCTCCTGGAATCGCGAGGACGCCGGGTCCCGCCCCGCATCCTGCGGCACAGCGATGTCCTCGACGACGTGCGCGGGCCGCTCGGACAGGACGACGACGCGTCCCGACAGGCGCAGGGCCTCATCGACGTCGTGCGTCACCAGGAGGGCGGTGAACTGCTGCGAGAGCCACAGGCGCCTGATCTCCTCCTGCAGGGTCAGCCGGGTCAGGGCGTCCAGCTTGCCGAACGGCTCGTCGAGGAGGAACAGGCGGGGGCGGTTCACCAGAGCCCTGGCCAACGACGCCCGTTGCGCCATCCCACCCGACAGAGTCGCGGGATAGGCCTCGGCGAAGTCCCGCAGACCCACGATCTCGAGGGCGGCGGTGATGCGGCGCTCGTCAGCGGCGAGTCGTCCGCGCGCCTGAGGCCCCAGCCCGACATTCTCCCGGACAGTGCGCCAGGGCAGCAGAGTGGCGTCCTGGAAGGCGAGCGCTCGTTCCGGCGCGGGCCCGGTCACGGGCTGCTCATCGACCTCCACGACGCCGGAGCCCGGTGCCTCGAGGCCCGCGAGCAGACGCAGGATCGTCGACTTGCCGCAGCCCGACTGTCCCACGAGGGCCACGAACTCGCCCGGTGCGATGCTCAGATCGATCGTGTCGAGCACCTGCAGCTCGGAGGACTTGGCGGCCTCCGCCTCGTGACGGGCGCGGGCGGCCGGGGACACCATGCGCATCAGGGAGGGGACCCATCCGCGATCGAGGTCGTGGGACAGCGGGTAACGATGCGAGACGCCGCCGAGGTGCACGCGGGCGCCGCGGGGGCGCTGCGAGTGCGGGCGCGGTGGGGCGCCGTCATCATCCGCGGTGGTCCTCGGCTCAGTCATGTCAGCGGATGCTCCTCTCATGAGCGGGCTCACCACCTGACGAGATTCTGCTGCCAGGCCAGCAGCGAGGAGCGCAGCTTGAACAGCAGGACCATCAGGGCGCGGCAGAAGAGGACGAGGACGATGAGCCCCACGTACATCCTCCGGTAGTCGGCCCACCCCTTGACCCAGTTGATGTACCACGCCAGGCCCCGATCGACGCCGACGAGCTCGGCCGTCATGAGAGCGGCCAGGCTCGTGCCCAGCCCGGTGAACAGACCCGTGAGCATGTCGGGCAGAGCCGAGGGGATCGCCACGCGCAGGACGAGGAAGCCGTCGTTCGCGCCCAGCGTGCGGGCCACGTCGATGAAGGACCGGGGAACCGAGCGCGCACCCGCGCGGGTCATCGTCGCCATGGGGAACCAGGCGCCGAATGCGACGATGAACGCCGCTGACAGGTACGTGGACGGCAGAACGAGCACCGCCAGGGGCAGCAGGGCGCTGGCCGGTACCGGCCCGACGGTCTGCAGCAGGGGGTGCAGCCAGTAGTCGGCCCGTGGCGACCATCCCATGAGCAGTCCGGTGATGAAGCCCGCGACCGAGCCGATCACGTAGCCGGTGAGGAGCAGCAGCCCGGAGGACATCAGGCACGTGGCCAGGAGGGTCCAGTCGTCCGCGAACGCCGCGATGAGCACCTCCGGTGCCACGAAGTAGGGTGGGCCGAGCAGGCCGGACTTCACGGTCGACAGCTGCCAGAGGAGGAACCAGCCTCCGCCGAAGGCGATCCACGGCAGGCGGTGCGCGAGAGCGCGCGCAGCGGCGCTCGGCCGCCGCGCCCCGGCGAGCGCGAGCCAGCCCACGAGCCCGGCGAGGAGGAACGCGATGATGACGACCAGCGGTGCGATCGGGGCCGTCCGGGCCCCGACGGCGTCGGGCAGCAGGACAACCGCGGCGAGATGAGCGGTCCACAGGACGACGGCGGCGGTGCCCCACAGGCGCAGTGTTCGGCGGGTGCTCATCGGGTGATGCCCAGATCGGCGTAGACCGCGTCGGCCAGCTCGGCCGCGCCGGCTTCGGCTGAGATGAATCCGGTGCCCTTGAAGTCCTTGATGCCGCTCTCGACGGCGGTCCGGAACTCGACGGCCGAGGCCCTCCACCCGTAGGTCTCGAGGATGTCCTCGATGACCTTCTGGTCGGCGGCGACGTACTCGTTGTCGACCTCGATCCTGGCGATCTCCCGACGGTGGGACTCGTCCTGCGCCAGGTAGTCCGAGCCCTTGAACCACGCCTCCGTCAGCGCCTTGGCCTGCTCGGGCCGCTTGGCGACGAAGTCTCCGTTGAGGGCGACCGAGCAGCAGAAGGGCTCCGCGTCATTGGAGGCCAGAAGCCTCGCCGTACCGTTCAGCACCGGCAGGAGCGGAGCCGGGTCCGAGCCCATAACGGCATCGACGTCGCCGTTCGTCAGACGTGTGCCCAGGGAGTCCTCGTCAATGGTCACCCAGGCGATGTCGCCGCTCTCGGGATCCACATCGAGTCCGGCGTCGGACAGGCCGATGGCGAAGTAGGCGAAGGCCGAGCTGGACAGGGAGGGCACGCCGATCCTCCTGCCCCTGAGGTCGGCCAGCCGAGTGATGGGCGAATCGTTGTTGACGACGAGCCTCAGGCAGCCGGAGTGGAATCCGCCGGTGAGCCTGGCATTGATGCCGTTGTAGATGGGTTCGAGCCAGGAGAAGAAGATCCCGGGCGCTCCGATGTACTTGCCCGCACTGACGGCGTCCTTGGTGTCCTCGGTGCGCTGGGTTCGGGCCAGCGTCACCTTGAGCCCGGCGTCGTCGAAGTAGCCCTGATGGTAGGCGGCGTACAGCGGGGCCGCGCAGATGTCGCCGCCGATGACCAGCGGAAGCTCCTCCGCGGTGCCGCCGATGCCATGATCGGTTCGGCGGACGGTCAGCCACGCGCCTCCGGCGACGATCGCGGCTGCGGCGATACCACCGCCGATGAGCAGGCGACGACGCGATGTGCGAGCGGTGGGCGGAGGGGAGTCGTCCTCGGCTGCGAGGATCTCGGCGGCGTTCTCGACGGTCACGTCGATGTCGTCGGGGGGCGTGGCGTTCTCGGCGGTCTCGGGGACCCCGGGAGCTCCGGGGGAGGGGGTGCCGGGCGAGCCGGCGGATGGCGTGTCGGAAGAGGCGGAGGAGGGCATGGGTTCTCCTGGACGGGGCGGTGGATGCAGGGATGTCGTCCGGCGAAGAGCGAGGAGAGGCTGCCAGGCGCGTGGGCGGGAACGATCGAGACGGACCGGTTTCACGGGCTATGAGCTCGCACTGGTCATGATTCGCGACTCGGACCGGGCGGGGAGCTGAGCCCGTCCATGAGAGGCGCGCACCGGCAGAGGAAGAAGCGATTCGGTGCTCCTCGTTCCTCCGGGAGGCGCTGACTCCCATGGGCCCGGCGATCGCCCGCACCGTGCGGACGAGAGGTCAGAGCGCCTGACAGTGGCAACACATGCGAGGACCGCGCATGACGGCAGTCGTCCGAGCGCCGCGAGTGGAGCGAGTCGTCGAGACGGAGCGTGCCATGGCCCGGACGATACGCCCTCGGGCGCGCGTCGCACGAGTCGCCGGGACGTGGTGCGGGTCATGGCGCGGGCATCGTGCGGGCATCGTGCGGACCGCGGCACTGGCCGTGGCCCCGGGCCATGATGCGGCGACGCGGACGGGGCCGACAGTCCTCTCGACGCCCCGGCGCGGCTCTCGCTACACAGTTGTTACCAAGATGAGACCTTTGCGGCGACGGGCTCGGCAGCTGTCCGACCGGATCGTCAGGGAAAGGTATATCGTTGAAATGACGGGCGAAGGTTCGTGTGCGCAGTTGCAGCGACGGGAGCGGCGCGGTCGGTCGGCTTCGGTCTCGGCCGGCTTTAATGCCGCCTGCGGTGACGATACGATTTCTTTCGCCGGTTACTGGTCGGTCACGGCACCCGTGCTCGGCGGGATCGGTCTCCCACCGCCGCAGCGGCCCCTGAGCTCTCGCGACACGACCCGTACCCATCGAGCCCATCGACGAGAGTCACTGCATGACACGCTCAGAGTGCTACGCCGCGTTGCGCCGCGGGGTCAGGTCCCCCGTGCGCGCCGCGCTCGTGCTTCCCGTGGTGGCGGGAGCAGTACTGACGACGAGCGCAGGTGCGGGAGGAGGTGCCGCGGTGGCCGAGCCCGGCGCGCGTGCCGGGGGCGTCCGCACGACCCTCGCGGTTGCCGGCAACGGGATCCTTCGCAGCGATGGTGCGAGCAGCACTGCGATCGGGCCCGGGGCCGGAGGGGATCCCTCCGCGGCTCCGGAACCCACGGCGGGCGCGTGCGAGGAGGACGGCGCGCGCGTGGTCATCGGGGACGGTGATGACGCCGAGCCCGTCTTCGACCCGGGGACCTCACTTCGCATCGCAGGCAGTGCCTGGTGCGTTGACGGCCGGCTCGCTCAGGGGGAGCGGACTCTTCACCTTCGTCTGGTCGCGGTGGGCGGCTACGCGTTCCGCGAGGAGGCCCTGCTCCCCGTCACGTTCAGCGATGGCGTCTTCGACGCCTCCATCCGGATCGATGATCTCCTGTCGGGACGCGAACCCGGCGCCTATTACGTGTCCGCCACCGTCGACTCGCGGTTCTACGCCGGCACCAACCAGTTCCGGATCGCCGAGCCCGCCGCGGCCCCGGTCGATGGCTCCGCGTCGGCGCCGGCCGACGAGCCCCCGGCGGAGGCGACCGGCGATGCCCCCGTGCCGCCGACCGACCCCTCTGCGCAACCGAGCGCTGAGCCTGTTCCGGAGCCTCCGCCCTCGACGGCGCCTGATCCCGTCGACGCCCCAGAACCCACCACACCCACCACGGCACCGCTGGCGGAGGCCGATTCGGAACCGACCGGCGGACCCGTGCCGACGCCGAGTCCGGGGCCGACCGACGTCCCTGCCACCCCTGCTCCGGATTCGACGGCGTCGACGGCGGCGTCCGAGCCCGCCACCCCCACCACCACGGCATCTCCTGCGGAGCCCGTTCCGGAGCCGACGCCGGAGGCCTCGGCGTCCGAGACCGGTTCGGGCGAGGAATCCCCGGCACCTCCCGACGGACCGGGCTCGGAGACGACGCCCGCCGCAAGCCCGATCGCGACGTCGCGTCCCGATGAGGGGAATCCGCGCGGGGGCCGGCTCCCATCGCCGGGCTCGGACGGAGTCGCGGACGATCCGGGGGAGCGGAGCGCTGCTCCCACCATGGCACCCCCATCCGAGCCTTCCGAGCCCGGGAGCGCCTCCGCGTCGGACGCCGAGGCGGGTCGGGGACGACCATCCGAGAGGCCCACGGCCCCTGTGAAGGACGCCAGTGAGCTCGACGCCTCCAACGCCGGCTCCCTGTCGGGGACTCGTCGCGGCAATGTCGTGACTCTGATACTCCCGTCGGACAAAGCCGAGAAGGACGACTGGGTCGCGGTCTTCCTCTTCCCCGAGGAAACGACTCCGGGATGGACGCAGGTCGACGCCGACAACTCCGTGTCGATCGACGTCTCCGACCTCGCGGCCGGCACCTATCAACTCGCCGTCTGCGACAGGGAGTCCCGTCTGCTCGGGTGGGCGCAGCTCGAGATCACCACCGCGGCCGGCAGCACCTCCGAGCCGGCGAGGATGACGGTGGGGACGGCGACCGCGCACGGCTCGAGCGCCCTGGGTCGGGACGACTGGATGCTCGTCTCCGCGGGCGGGCTCCTCCTCGTGGGTGCGGCATCCTTCCTGGTCCTCGCGCGCCCAGCACTGGCAGGCCGTAGGCGGTAGAAGCGCGCGGGGCGACACGAGCCAGTGAAGAGGACGCACGCAGAACTGCGACCGGCGCGCAGGGCCCTCCCGGCACGGGCCCTGAGGCACGTGGCGCCCCACGCTCTCTCGGCCCTCCTGCGACGTGGTGCGGCGCTGGCGGTCTTCGCACTGGTGGTGGTGTCCGCACTGGCCCCCGATACGGCGTGTCCGCCGGCGTCCGGCGCGGAGACCGGCGAGTCGACCACCGGTACGGCCTCGACCGTCAGTCCCTCGACAGTGGCGGTCGGCGGGACTCTGACGTATACGCTGTCCGGCTTCCCGCCCGGGGCGGCCATCCGGATCTCGGTCGACGATGGCGTGTTCGGCAACCAGGCCCGCGGCCAGGACGTCGTCGGAATCGCCACAGTCAATGAGAACGGGGCCACCTCCGGGGCCGTCGAGTTGCCCGGTCATGTCGCCAAGGGCGTTCATTGGCTTCGATTCGAGGTCTCGGCCGGTCGGGACGTGCCGACCAATGAGGTGAGCACTCTGGACTACACGAACAAGAGCCCCTACTTCACCGTCGGAGACGTGACGATCATCGGCGGTTCCGGTGCGGCCACCGCGACGGCGCCCGCCCCCGCACCGACCTCCTCACCGATGATCGGGACCCCGGAGCCGGCGGAACCCGCGGGGTCTGAGGCGTCCGGCACCGCGGTGCCGGACGTCCCCGACGCCCCGGATGGCTCTCGTACGACGCAGGTCGACATCACAACCGGCGAGGAGGACGCGCAGGCCTCCGCCGTTGAGGTCGGGGCGAGGACCTTCCCGACCGTCGGCGCGTCCGCCCTCCTGCTCGTGAGCCTGCTGGTGCTGCTGGTCGTCATCGGCCTGATGAACAGTCGTCGGTTCGCGGCGGACAAGGCCACCTCCTCGCGGGCCGCCGGTTGAGGGACGCCGGTCGACCCGATCGCGGTCCCGCCCGATGCCCGGTCGCACCGGCATGGGCTTCGACGCGCGGAGACGGGCCCGGCATAGGATCGTGGACGGCGCCCGCTCGTCTCGCGGCGCGCCCCGACGAGCACCGGCTCAGTGCTCCCAGTGGAAGGAACACAGCACCATGCTGCGAACTCGCACCGCGGGCTCCCTGCGCGCCGCCGACATCGGCCAGGTCGTCACTCTCACCGGCTGGGTCGATCGCCGTCGCGATCATGGCGGCGTGGCCTTCGTCGACCTGCGCGACGCGTCCGGCATCGCCCAGGTGGTGATCCGCGAGGAGATCGCCCACGACCTGCGCGCCGAGTACGTCCTCAGGATCACCGGCGAGGTGGCGAAGCGCCCCGAGGGCAACGCGAACCCGAGTCTGCCCACCGGCGAGATCGAAGTGGTCGTCACCGATGTCGAGATCCTCAATCCCGCGGCTCCGCTGCCCTTCCAGATCTCCGATCACGCCGAGGACGTGGGCCGGGTCGGAGAGGAGGCGCGGTTGAAGCACCGCTACCTCGACCTGCGCCGCTCCTCCATGCAGCACGCCATGCGCCTGCGCGCCAAGGTCAACCAGGTCGCTCGTCGAGTGCTGGACTCCCACGGCTTCGTTGAGATCGAGACCCCCACCCTCACCCGCTCCACCCCCGAGGGCGCGCGCGACTTCCTCGTCCCCGCCCGCCTGGCGCCGGGCTCCTGGTACGCCCTGCCGCAGAGCCCGCAGCTGTTCAAGCAGTTGCTCATGGTCGCCGGCATGGAGCGCTACTACCAGATCGCCCGCTGCTACCGCGACGAGGACTTCCGGGCCGACCGCCAGCCGGAGTTCACCCAGCTCGACGTGGAGATGAGCTTCGTCGACCAGGAGGACGTCATCATGGTGGCCGAGGACGTTCTGAGGGAGATCTGGACCCTTATCGGCCACGACCTGCCCACGCCGATTCCGCGCATGACCTACGAGGAGGCGATGACGAGGTTCGGCTCCGACAAGCCGGACCTGCGCTTCGGCTGCGAGTTGGTCGAGCTCACCGACTACTTCAGGAGCACCACGTTCCGCGTCTTCCAGAACCCCTACGTGGGCGCCGTCGTCATGCCCGGTGGCGCCTCCCAGTCCCGTCGCACCTTCGACGCCTGGCAGGACTGGGCCAGGCAGCGCGGTGCCAGGGGTCTGGCCTACGTCACCGTCGCCGAGGACGGGACCCTCGGCGGGCCGGTCGCCAAGAACATCACCGATGCCGAGCGGGCCGGCCTGGCCCAGGCGGCCGGTGCCGAGCCCGGCGACTGCATCTTCTTCGCCGCGGGGATCGCGGATGCGTCCCGCGCCCTGCTGGGCGCGGCGCGTCTGGAGATCGCCAGGCGCTGCGGGCTCATCGACAACGACGAGTGGTCCTTCGTGTGGGTCGTGGACGCGCCCCTGTTCAAGCCCTCGGCCGAGGCCCGGGCGGAGGGCGACGTCGCGCTGGGGGGATCCGCCTGGACGGCGGTGCACCACGCCTTCACCTCGCCCAAGCCCGAGTGCCTGGACACCTTCGACACGGATCCCGGCAGCGCACTGGCCTACGCCTACGACATCGTGTGCAACGGCAACGAGCTCGGCGGGGGCTCGATCCGCATCCACCGCCGTGATATCCAGGAGCGGGTTTTCAAGGTGATGGGCGTGGACGAGGCGGAGGCGCAGGAGAAATTCGGCTTCCTCCTGGACGCCTTCGCCTTCGGGGCCCCGCCGCACGGCGGCATCGCCTTCGGCTGGGATCGTATCGTCGCCCTGCTGACCGGGGCGGACTCGATTCGCGACGTCATCGCCTTCCCGAAGATCGGCGCGGGCTGGGATCCACTCACCGACGCGCCCGCCCCGATCACCTCGGCTCAGCGCAGGGAGGCCGGCGTCGACGCCGCCCCGGAGTCCGCGGGGGGCTGATGCAGCGCCGTGCGTCCTCGGCGTTGAAGGCCCCGGATCCCTCAGAGGGGCTCCGGGGCCTTCCCGGGCCTGCGGGGCGGGGAATCGGCGGCGCTCCCGGATTCCTCCGCGCCCCGGGCCATGAGGAGACGATGCGCGAGGCCGGCCTCGCCCCTCAGGTCGTCCCCTACGGGGTACGTGGCCGACGAAGCGGTTCAAGCGGCTCGCAGCCCTCCACGGTCACCACCGCGGCGAGGACGGCGCCGATCGGGCGCACGGCGGCCATGCCGATACCTGACGAGTGACGGAGCTCTCAGGCCGCGTGGGCGCAGGTGGGGCAGGAGCAGTCCTCGCATGTGCACGAGGAGCAGGAGTCGTCGCAGTGCTCGCAGGAGCAGACGTTGTGGTTGCAGGTGGGGCAGGTGCAGTCGGAGCACTCGCACATGGCGCAGGAGTCCGAGCAGTGCGGGCAGTCGCAGGTATCGCACTCGTCGTAGTGACCATTGTCCTCGTGGTGGAGGTGCCCGTTGTGAAGGTAGTCGACGTGGTCCTCGTGAATGATGGCCAGATGGCCGCAGTTCGGGCCGTGCGTGTGGTGGTGGGTCTCAGCGGGACGGTGCTCGAGTGTGGCGGGCATGTGAATCTCCTGATCCTGATGATGGCGCAGCGTCGTGCGGCTGCATTATTAATTCGTGAGAACCATAAGAGGGAGCAGGTCGGAATGCCAAACATGAAAACGTCTCTCATCTGCTTGCGGCGACGGAGTGAATCGTGCCGACTAATGCAGTCCTGGAATGCAAATCATTTTCATGAGATTGCGGGGCGCAGATTCGCTTCGGAATCGTTACGGAATCGCATGGGATCGCTATGGGATCGTGCGGCTCGCGTCCGGCGAGGGCCGCTCCGCCTGTCGGCTACCGCGTCGCGCGGATCTGGAGCACAATGAGGCTATGTCGCGATACATCGAGCTCCATCCCGTCAACCCGCAGGCCCGCCTCGTCGACAAGGTCGTCGCCGTGCTGCGCGACGGCGGTCTGATAGCCTACCCCACTGATTCGGGCTACGCCCTCGCCTGCGCTCCCGGGAACAAGGAGGGGCTGGATCGCATCCGCGCCATCCGCCGGCTCGACAGCAAGCACAACTTCACCTTCGTGTGCGCGAGCTTCGCCCAGGTCGGTCCGGTGGCGATCGTCGGCAACAACGCCTTTCGTCTCATCAAGCGTCTGACTCCCGGACCGTGGACCTTCATCCTCAAGGGCACCAAGGACGTGCCCCGGATGACGCTCAATCCGAAGAAGCACACCCTGGGCGTGCGTATTCCGGACCACGCGATCACCCAGGCTCTCGTCGCCGGCTTCGACGCCCCCATCCTGTCGTCGACCTTCATCCGCCCCGGGAGGAACGAGCCGGAGAGCTCGGGATGGGAGATCGAGGACGCCCTGGGCCACCTCGTGGACGTCGTCATCGAGGGTCCCGTCGGCTCCACCGAGCCCACCACCGTCGTCGATCTGACCGACGACGCTCCCGAGGTCGTGCGTGAGGGATCGGGGGACATCGCTCTGCTGTGAGTGCGGGGCCGGCTGGATTGTCGGCTCCGCAGGTCGCGCTCGTCTCCGTCTCTCATTCATTGTCTCTTGCACGGGCTCGTGGTGCTCTTCGGGGCGCCGCGGGCCCGTGCGCGTGAGCGCCTCCTCGGTGGCGGTCGCGGTTGCCGCAGTCGCCGCGGGCCGTCAGGCCGGCTCGATCGCGGAGTACGAGCCGGTGTACCGGCTCCGAATCCGCTGCAGGAAAACCGGCGCCCACCAGTTCCAGCGCCCGAGCAGGCCCATGGTCGCGGGTACGAAGAGCATGCGCACCACCGTGGCGTCCAGCCCCACCGTGACCGCCAGGGCCAGGCCGATCTCCTTGACGATGAGCAGCTCGCCGGACACGAAGCCGAGGAACACGATCACCATGATGAGGGCCGCCGAGGTCACGATGCGTCCCGACCGCTGCAGCCCTCTCTCGACTGCGGTGTCGTTGTCGTCCCCGCTGTCCCAGTATTCCTTGATCCTGGCCAGGATGAAGACCTCGTAGTCCATCGCCAGGCCGAAGCCCACGCCGACCGCCGTCACGATGACGTACGCCTCGACGCCGCCGATCGGGGTGAAGCCGAGCAGTCCGCTGAGATGACCGTCCTGGAACACCCACACCAGCACGCCCAGCGAGGCCGCCAGTGAGACGGCATTGACCAGTAGCGCCTTGAGCGGCACGAGCACGGAGCCGGTCATGGAGAACAGGAGCACGAAGGTCGCCAGCACCAGCGCTCCGGTCACCCAGGGCAGTCCGTGGATGAGGATCTGCCGGAAGTCGAACTGGCTGGCGGCCTGGCCCGTGATCCAGGCGTCCGCAGGGGCGTCCAGGGCGCGGATCGAGGCGACGGCGCGCTCCGCGGTGGTCGAGGACGCCTCGCCCTCGAGGTCGAGATAGACCACCGTGTAGTCGCCCGCGGTCGCCGACCGCAGCACGTGCACGACGCCGCCTGCGGAGGCGACCTGATCATTGATGTAGGACGTGACCCGATCACCGGTCGCGGCGATGATGAGCGTTGCATCCTCCTCCGTGGCCGCCGGATAGTCCTCCTGCAGGGTCGTCAGGTACGTGCGCTGGTCGGATTGGGGCGGCAGGAGCTCGGTGGTGGAGGTCAGCATGTGCAGTCCGCGCAGGGGCGAGGCGAGAACCACCAGAAGTGCGATGCAGGCGACGAAGACGACCCAGGGCATCCGATGGACCTGATGGGCGATCCAGGCGAAGGCTCCGGAGTCGGAGGAGTCGCGGCCCGACGGCCGCCGGCGCGCGGCCGGCCTCAGGAGCCGCTGCAGCGCGGCGGGACGCAGAAGCCGTCGTCCCAGGAGCACCAGCAGCGCGGGGACCAGGGTCAGAGCCGCGGCGACGGCGATCAGGGCGACCGCCATGCCCGCCACCCCGATGGACCAGAGGATGCCGGTGCCCATGAGCACCAGGCCCATGAGAGCCGCAACCACCGTCAGTCCGGAGAACAGCACGGTGCGTCCCGCCGTTGTCAACGTCGTCGCCATGCACTGGGCGATGAGCGGGTCCCGCCGACCGGTGCGTGGTCGGCGCAGGCGCCCGTCGCCCGTGGACTCGATCTCATCCCGGCTGCGGGCGAGCTCCTCGCGATAGCGGGATGTCAGAAGCAGTCCGTAGTCGATGGACAGACCCAGACCGATGATCGAGATGATATTGACGACGAAGGACTGCAAGTCGGTGAAGAAGCTGAGCGCGTAGAGCACTCCCAGCGAGCCGGCGATCGATGCCAGGGCTCCGAGCAGGGGCATGCCGGCGACGAGGAAGCCTCCGAAGACCAGGACCATGACCAGCAGCGCCAGGGGCAGGGAGATGAGCTCTCCTCTGATCAGGTCCTCGGCGACCTGATCATTGACGGCCCGGGACATGAGCGCCTTGTCGGAGACGACCCCCGTGACCCGGGGACTGATGGCGCGCAGCTCCTCGGGGACCGCGCTCAGCCGGTCCTCCACCCTGCGCGTCAGGCTCGCGACCTCCTCCTGGTAGGCCTCGTCGTCGGCGGGGGCGACCTTGTCCCCGTTGGGGTTGACGGTCACGATCATGAGGAAGCCATCCAGGTCGGTGGACGCCAGGGCCTGCGCCGCGGGCTCGGAGAGCATGCCGGGGACGACGAAGGGGTCGAGCACATTCTGCTCGCCCACCAGGGCCCGCAGATCGGCATGCGCCTCGGCCAGCGCGGAGGCGATCCGCTGCTGCATCTCGGTATCGGAAATGTCGACACCGGTGACCAGCAGGCTCACGGTCTGCGAGTCGCCGGCCAGGGTGCGCAGGATCTGCTCGCCCTGGGCGCTCTGGGTGCCCGAGACCTCCGGGTCGCCGGCCTCGAGCCGATCGAAGAGGGCGGTGCCCCCCAGGCCGCCGAAGGAGACGACGAGGAGCGTGACGGCGAGCACTGCCCACGTACCGACGACGTACCAGGCGTTCTTGACGACGCGACGGGAGAGCCAGACGAGCATGCTTGCATTGTCGCAGACAGGCGCCCCTGGTCGTCGCAGGGGCGCTCCGCGGTCCGCGTCCCGATCGCCGGCGCCGCATCGTCGGGACCTGCGGGGCCCGTGGAGGGTCTAGGGTCTCGGGCATGGACCTGTTCGAGAGCGCCGGAACGGACGATACCGGTCTGCCGTCGGACGCCCATGCCCCGTTGGCCGTGCGCATGCGCCCGCGCGAGCTGGACGAGGTCGTCGGCCAGGATCATCTCCTCGCGCCGGGCTCCCCGTTGCGGCGCCTGGTGGAGTCCTCCGGCGGCGACGCGCGCGGCGCCGGCGTCTCCAGCGTCGTCCTGTGGGGGCCGCCGGGCACCGGCAAGACGACCCTGGCCTACCTCGTCGCCAGGGGGAGCGGGCGCCGGTTCGTCGAGCTGTCCGCGGTGAGCGCGGGTGTCAAGGACATCCGTCGGGTCGTGGCGGACGCGCGCCGCCGGCTCGTCGCCGGCGGTGAGGAGACCGTCCTCTTCGTCGATGAGGTCCACCGCTTCTCCCGCTCCCAGCAGGACGCCCTGCTGCCCGGCGTCGAGAACCGCTGGGTCGCGCTCGTCGCCGCCACCACCGAGAACCCGAGCTTCTCCGTGGTCTCGCCCCTCCTGTCCCGATCCCTGCTGCTCACCCTCCAGCCCCTGGATGCCGAGGCGATCCGAGCTCTGGTCGATCGCGCGATCGCGGATGAGCGCGGGTTGGGCGGTGCCGTCGCCGTCGATGACGAGGCCCGCGAGCAGATCGTGCGCATGGCGGGCTCGGATGCGCGCAAGTCCCTGACCATCCTCGAGGCTGCGGCCGGCGCGGCCCTGGCGGAGGGCGCTCCAGTGCCGGAGCGGGCGCGGGGCGGGTCGGATCCGGCCGACCCGGCCGATGGGGAGCGGGTCCGCCCGCTCGTCACGCTGGCGGATGTCGAGCGCGCCGCCGATATCGCCGCCGTGCGCTACGACCGGGCGGGGGATCAGCACTACGACGTCGTCAGCGCCTTCATCAAGTCCATGCGCGGCTCCGATCCGGACGCCACCCTCCACTACCTGGCGCGAATGGTCGCCGCCGGGGAGGACCCCCGCTACATCGCGCGGCGCATCACGATCCACGCGGCCGAGGACGTGGGCCTGGCCGACCCCGCCGTGCTCACCACCGCGGTCGCCGCCCAGCAGGCCGTCGCGCTCATCGGCATGCCCGAGGCCCAGCTGGTCCTGGCCCAGGCCGCCCTGGCGGTGGCCACGGCGCCGAAGTCCAACGCCGTCACGCTCGGCATCGGCCGGGCCCTGACGGATGTGCGTGCCGGCCGGGGCGGCCGGGTTCCACCGCACCTCCGCGATGCCCACTACGCGGGCGCCGAGCGCCTGGGGCACGGTCGGGAGTACCTGTACCCGCACGACTTCCCGCACGGCGTCGTCGCCCAGCACTACCTGCCCGACGACCTGGCCGGACAGCGCTACTACGAGCCGACCGGCAACGGCTTCGAGAGACAGCTGGCCTCCCGCCTGGAGGCCGTGCGCCGCATCCTGGACCGACGATGAGCGCGACGACCGTTCCGGGGAATCCCGCGGGGGGCTCAGGCGGCGCGCGCAGGACGGGCCTGGTCCTGCTCACGGGAGCGGGCGCCGGCTTCCTGTCCGGTCTGTTCGGCGTCGGTGGCGGACTGGTCATCGTCCCCGCGCTCATGACCGTGCTCGGCATGAGTCAGCGTCGGGCGGCGGCCACCTCGCTGGCCGCCATCGTGCTCACCGCCGCCGTCGGCTCGGTCTCCTACGGGGCGCGCGGCGAGGTCTCGCTCCTCGCGGCGGGACTCCTGGTCGTCGGCGCGCTCGTCGGCGCGCAGGCGGGAGTCCTGGCGCTGCGGCGCCTGCCCGAGTGGACGCTGCCCTGGATCTTCATCGGCTTCGCCGTCCTCGTCGTCGTCTCCATGCGATTGCGCGCGCCCGTTCGCGAGGCGGCGCTCGTGCTCGACGGACCGCGCGCCGCCGCCCTGATCGTGGTCGGGGTGGTCGCAGGCATCCTGTCCGGGCTCGTCGGCGTGGGCGGGGGCGCCGTCATCGTGCCCGGCCTCGAGCTTCTCGTCGGCGTGGGCGACCTCCTGGCCCGGGGCACCTCGCTGCTCGTCATGATCCCGACCGCCGTCACCGGGACATGGGCCAATCTCAGGCACGGCGTCGTGGACCTGAGGCCCGGCCTGGTCGTCGGGCTCGGCGCCGTCCTCGCCGCCCCGGGCGGAGCCGCTGCGGCCGCTCGTATCAGTCCGGCGACCGGCACTCTCCTGTTCGACCTGTTCCTCCTGGGCGTCGTCGTCAGCACGCTGCGCAGGGAGCGCGCGCGTCGGCGCGCACGGGTTCGGGCGATCGGGCCCGGGGAATGACACCGAACGACTCCGGAGAACGCTGGACGGCGCTGGACGGCGCTGGACGGCGCCGAACGAGGCTGAACGACGCTGGCTGAGGATCGGCTCACAACCGGGCTCCGTAAGGTGCGTGTGGGACTCGTCGAACGGTAAAGTGCCCGAGTTGTCGTTGCGCGCGGTGCTTCTGAGTGCCGACGAGTCTCGGGGTCTCCTCCAGCGCCGGGTGACGTGCGCGGCGGCAGTCCTGGGGTCTCAGCCCGCGCAGGCCGGCCCCGCGTCCCGGGCCTTTGCCAGTGACGTGCGATTGTCCATTCCGACAGGAAGAAGAACGAAGAACCATGAGCTCCTCCCGCTCCCGCCGTCAGGTGCGCCTGTCCCGCGCCCTCGGCATCCCGCTGACCCCCAAGGCCGTGCGCTACTTCGAGAGGCGCCCCTACGGCCCCGGCGAGCACGGCCGCGCCCGTCGGCGCGCCGAGTCCGACTACGCCGTGCGCCTGAAGGAGAAGCAGCGCCTGCGCGCCCAGTACGGCATCCGCGAGGCCCAGCTGCAGCGCGTCTTCAAGGAGGCCCGCCGGGAGAAGGGCCTGACGGGCGAGTCCCTGGTCGAGCTGCTCGAGATGCGTCTGGACGCCCTCGTCCTGCGCTCGGGCTTCGCCCGCACGATCGCCCAGGCCCGCCAGAACGTCGTCCACCGCCACATCCTGGTGGACGGTCGGGTCGTGGACCGTCCGTCCTTCCGCGTCAAGCCCGGCCAGACCATCCAGGTCCGCCCGCGCTCGCAGGTGATGACGCCCTTCCAGATCGCCGCCGCCGGCGCCCACCGCGACGTCCTGCCGCCCGTGCCGGACTACCTCAGGGTCGAGCTGGAGAAGCTGTCCGCCACGCTCGTGCGCCGGCCCAAGCGCGAGGAGGTCCCCGTGACCTGCGACGTCCAGATGGTCGTCGAGTACTACTCGCGCTGAGCCGCGCGCCGCAGCCCTGACTCGGCGCTGCCCCAGCCGCTCGGGATGCCCCGGACCGTCCGCCGGTTCGGGGCGTCGCCGCATTCCGGGGTAGTCTCGCCCCGGTTCTCCCGTTCCGCTCCGCCCCCCGCGCCGGCCGGATGCGGCTGCCGCCCGACACACTGAAGAAACAGAAGAAACACTGCGAGGAACTCCATGCGCACATCTGAGATCCGTACCCGCTGGCTCGACTACTTCGCCGCGAACGGTCACGAGATCCGTCCCTCCGTGCCCCTGGTCTCCCCGGAGCCCTCGATCCTGTTCACCGTGGCGGGCATGGTCCCGTTCATCCCCTACATCCTGGGCACCGAGCCCGCCCCGTGGCCGCGCGCCGCCAGCGTGCAGAAGTGCATCCGCACCAACGACATCGACAATGTCGGCAGGACCACCCGTCACGGCACGTTCTTCCAGATGAACGGCAACTTCTCCTTCGGCGACTACTTCAAGGAGGGGGCCATCGACTACGCCTGGAACCTGCTGACCGGCTCCAGGGACGATGGCGGCTACGGCCTGGACGGGGAGCGGCTGTGGATGACGATCTGGGAGGAGGACCGGGTCTCCTTCGACCACTGGACCCGGGTGATCGGCGTGCCGGCCGGGCGCGTCCAGAAGCTGCCGTTCGAGGAGATCTCCTGGTCCACGGGCCAGCCGGGCCCGGCCGGCTCCTGCTGCGAGATCCACTACGACCGCGGCCCCGCCTACGGCCCCGACGGAGGCCCGGAGGCCGACGTGCAGGGCGACCGCTTCCTGGAGGTCTGGAACCTCGTCTTCGACGAGTTCGTCCGTGGGGAGGGCAAGGGCCACGACTTCGAGCTGGTGGGCAAGCTCGACCGGACGGCGATCGACACCGGCGCCGGCCTGGAGCGCCTCGCCTTCATCATGCAGGACAAGCCCAATATGTATGAGATCGACGAGGTCTACCCCGTTATCGCGGCCGCCCAGGAGATGTCCGGACGTACCTACGGGCTCGGCGCGGCCGGTCCGGAGGCCGGCGAGGCCCATCTCGACGACGTGCGCATGCGGGTCGTGGCCGATCACGTCCGCTCGTCGCTCATGCTCATCGGCGATGGCGTGCGCCCGGGCAATGACGGGCGCGGCTACGTGCTGCGCCGTCTCATTCGTCGCGCGGTGCGCTCCATGCGCCTGCTGGGCGTGGACTCCGCCTCGTTGCCGACCCTGCTGACGGTCTCGAAGGAGGCCATGAAGGCCTCCTACCCCGAACTCGAGACCAACTGGTCCACCATCTCCGAGGTCGCCTATGCGGAGGAGGACTCGTTCCGGCGCACCCTGAACGCCGGCACCACCATCCTGGACACGGCGGTGGCCGACGCCAAGAGCCGACCGGGACGGCCGGTACTGGCCGGCGATCGCGCCTTCGCCCTGCACGACACATACGGATTCCCCATCGACCTGACCCTGGAGATGGCCGCCGAGCAGGGGGTCGAGGTCGACGAGGACGGCTTCCGGGCCCTCATGGAGGAGCAGCGGGAGCGCGCTCGCGCCGACGCCCGCGCCAAGAAGATCGGGCTGACCGACGTGCGCGCCTTCCACGAGATCCAGAAGGCCATGGGAGGCCCCTCGGTCTTCCTCGGCTACACCGAGTCGGCGGCCGACGCCTCTGTCGCCGGCCTGCTCGTGGACGGTCGGCCCGAGCCCGTGGCGACCGCTCCCGCGGAGGTCGAGGTCGTCCTGGACCGCACCCCGTTCTACGCCGAGATGGGCGGTCAGCTCGCCGATCACGGTACCATTCGCCTGGCCGACGGCGGTGTTGTCGAAGTCCATGACGTCCAGGCGCCCGTCAGGGGAGTGCCGGTCCACCGCGGTACCCTCGCCGAGGGTACGGTGGCCGTGGGCGAGCGCGCCTACGCCGAGATCGACGTCGTGCGCCGGTTGGCCATCGCCCGAGCCCATACCTCCACTCACATGGTCTACGCCGGGCTGCGACGAGTGGTCTCACCCGACGCCCCGCAGGCCGGGTCCGAGAACTCGCCCGCCCGACTGCGGTTCGACTTCCGGCACTCCTCGGCGGTCAGCGCCCCTCAGATGGACGACATCGAGTCACTGGTCAACGACAAGGTCGCGGAGGACCTCGTGGTGACCGCCGAGGTGATGCCGTTGGAGGAGGCACGGCGCAGCGGCGCCATCGCCCTGTTCGGCGAGAAGTACGGCAAGGACGTTCGCGTCGTCACCATCGGGGAGAATTTCGACAAGGAGCTGTGCGGCGGCACGCACGTGCCCTCTACTGGTCACATCGGCCGGATCGCGCTACTCGGCGAAGGCTCCATCGGATCGGGCGTGCGGCGCATCGACGCCCTCGTAGCCGACTCGGCCTACCACTTCCAGCGAAAGGAGCATGCACTGGTCTCCCAGCTGTCCACCTTGATGGGGGGGCGGCCCGAGGAGCTTCCGGATCGCGTGGAGTCGCTCATGAGCCGGCTGAAGGAGGCGGAGAAGAGACTCGCCGCGGCTCAGCAGGCAGCACTGGCCTCGCGCGCTGCGGAGCTCGCCGCCTCGGCAACCCGCACGGGAGGCTTCCTCCTCGTGACCGCCGGCGTCGGCGCCGTCGGCTCGTCCGACGCCCTGCGCGGCCTCGTTCTGGATGTGCGCGGGCGCCTGCCGGGCTCCGAGCCCGTCGTGGTCGCGCTGGCGGGGGTGGCGGGAGAGCGTCCTCTCGTGGTGGTCGCCACCAATGCCGCTGCTCGTGAGGCCGGGGCCGGGGCGGGTGCGCTCGTGCGCGCAGCAGCCGCCGGTCTCGGCGGTGGCGGCG
>ERZ772921.669-NODE-669-length-20865-cov-5.216098_pt1 | contig 20865 bp, 21 predicted proteins | sample MGYA00512117_ERZ772921 | MGnify/ENA primary metagenome ERZ772921 (study PRJEB29015, sample SAMEA2737944) | human oral metagenome | biome: human oral; feature: human-associated habitat; material: dental | place: China | collected 2150 ...
GGCGTGGTGGGTGGTACGATTTAAGATTATCTATACAGAAGAGGCACTTCAATTCTTGAGCAATCTCCCAGAAAAGGCTAGGTCTAAGGTTGTTTACAACATAGGTAAAAGTATGTATGTGCTAGACAACAGCTTGTTTAAGAAACTTGGTTCCTCCGATATTTGGGAGTTTCGAACTTTATTTGATGGGGTAGCTTATAGGCTATTTGCCTTTTGGGACACAGAAGTTGACGCATTAGTAGTAGCTACTCATGGTATAACTAAGAAGTCGCAGAAAACACCTCAAAAGGAAATAGCAAAAGCAATAGCTAAGAGAAAAGAGTATTTTAACAATAAACGACGACAGCAATGAAACAAGAAAAGTTATATACCCACGAAGAAATGCTCGACAAAGTGTTGGGCAAGCCCGGCGATTTGGCTCGCGAACAATACGAATCCGACATCAATGCTTTCCTCATTGGCGAGACAATAAAGAAGGCTCGCTTGCAACGCAAGCTTACTCAAGCCCAATTGGGCGAGCTGATGGGTGTTAAGCGAGCGCAAGTTTCGCGTATCGAAGGTGGTCGTAACCTCACTTTCGCCACACTTTCAAGGGCTTTCAAGGCAATGGGCGTGGCTGCAACCATCGAGGCAAAAGGCATTGGCAAGGTGTCGCTTTGGTAGTGTGTGTCGGTTCATCACATCAAAACAACTTACAACATCATGTTGGTTTGGCAGAATAACGTGCCCATGTGGAACAAAACTGACTTATAAAACCCATGCAATATTTGCTGTAACACCCCCATTTAATGGTTTGTAGTCAACATAAACGAAAGCGTGGCGGTGTATCATCACACCACCACGCCGGCTCTTTAATCTTGTCGCTAAATGCAAAACTACTATGCAAGTTGGTTTATAATGCGTTGTGCTAATCGCTTGTGCTTAAAGCAATGCTAAAAGTTTAAGTTGATGAGTGTTTTAGTTAATGAGTTTGTGCGGGCCTAAGTTTCTAAGTGAATGAGTTTTATCGCGCACATGGTTGTGCAAAACGTTTCTGCGTGTAGCGTTGTGAAAGCGTTGTTGGGAAGTGAAATTGCTAACAAGCTAACGAACTCACTACCTTGAAACTCCCCATATCACAGCCTCACGACCTTACATCCTACATCTTGTTTGGCGTTTGCCTTTGTGTGCAGTGGCTTGAAGTGAGGCGTAAAAAGGCGGCGACCTCATGGCGAAGTCGCCGCCAATCGTTTTTAACCTGATAATACGCACGGTGGCTAAACACACAACGGCGTATGCGTTTGGCTATTTCTAGCCAGTTGTTTTACTTGTCGAACTTCTTGTCTAAGAAAGCAACGAGCATCCAAACGGTTTTCTCTTGGGCAACGAGCATGTCGTCTAATAGGTTCACCGTGGCGTCGTCTTCAATGTCGGAAGCCAGTTTTGCAATGGCGCGTTCTTGGCGAATAAGGTTGCCCATGTCTTCTAGCACGGTCTTCAATCCCTCTTCACCTTCGGGCGTAGCGCCGCTTTCTTTTATCGTAGCCACTTTAAGGTACTCGCTAAAGCGGTTTTCGGGGCTCACGCCCAGTTGCAAAAGGCGTTCGGCAATCTCGTCAACTTTCTCGGCAGCATCGTTGTAAAGCTCTTCGTACTTGGCGTGCAAACCAAAGAAACGGTTGCCTTTTACGTTCCAATGCAAGCCGCGCAGGTTGGTGTAAAACACTTGGAAGTCGGCCAACAGTTGGGCCAATCCTTTAACAACGGGTTGAACTTTGTTCTCGTCTAGTCCTAAATACATCATTGTTTTCATTTCTTATTTCCTTTCTATATTTTAAATTGTGAGTGAAAATCCTTATTTCTTTCGTTTGCAAAGGTAGGCATATTGCATATCATGCCCAAACATTTCCTTCTATTTCGATATAGAATTAATCTATAATAACGTTGGATGGTACAGGCGTAAGTTTCTAAGTGATATGGGGTTGTGGGGGAATTGAGGAACGTGAGCAGATATTTTCTATTACGGTCTACGCATTATTTTTAATTCTTTATCCCAACAACCCAACTAATAATGCTTTGTAACTGGAATAAAAGGACTATCTTTGCAAAAGGGTTTGGCTATGATGCAATGTGGGTCAACGATATTGCATGATTGCTGCCCACTATAAAACTTCTACGCTCATGAGCAGAATAAGAATATCTCACTTCGGCCCAATAAATACGCATGGGTATGGACATGATGGTTGGATAGACATAAAGAAGGTGACAGTGTTTATCGGCGAACAGGGCTGTGGTAAAAGTTCTGTTGCCAAACTTATAAGCTTGTGCACCTGGATTGAAAAGGTTCTTACGCGTAGGGATTATGGTAGAAAGGGGTTTACGTCTTCAGATTTCAAGGGCTTTTTGTCTCGTTATCACCGATTAACAAACTATTTCATGGACGGTAAGACCGAAATAGAGTATGAAGGTGATGCTTACAGGCTGAGGTACACTAAGGAAGGCAACTTGTTGATAGGCGAAATGCCCAGTATAAATAAATATCCCTTGCCTCAAATAGCTTATATCCCCGCAGAACGCAACCTAATTTCTACGCTAAACAACCCCGATTTAGTAAAAGAGTGGCCAGGTTCGCTAGTGGGGTTTCTTGCAGAATATGCTCGGGCGAAGAAGGCAATAGCCAATGAACTAATGCTTCCTATAAATGATGCATTGCTAGATTATGACCAAGAGAGCGACATCTTATCTATCAAAGGCAGAGATTATAAAGTGCGTTTGCAAGAGTCGGCAAGCGGATTTCAGTCGGTTGTGCCGTTATATCTTGTGTCTAAGTACCTTTCTGAGAGTGTGTTGAACCAGGCAAGGCCATCAAACAAAATGCGTGTTGACGAGCTGGCGCCAAACAAAATGAGCGTTGACGAGATGGCGCGTTTCCAAAATGAGGTTATTTTGATATTGAACAATAAAGACCTTACCGAAGAACAACGCCAACTCGCCATATCGGCCTTGGCAGCGAGGTTTAACAAATCTGCATTTATCAACATCGTTGAAGAACCCGAGCAAAACCTCTACCCGTCATCGCAAGTGTTGTTGTTGCAAAGCTTGTTGCAATTTAACAACGCCTTGTCTGCAAACAAACTTATTGTAACTACGCATAGCCCATATTTGGTAAATCATTTGGCCGTAGCAGTAAAAGCGGATAAGTTGAAGAATTCTTACAAGGACATAGCTGACAAAATTAATGAAATCTACCCTTTGGAGGCAACTGTTTCGCCCGACGACCTGGCCATATACCAACACGATGCAAACGACAATTATTTCTATGCGCTAAAACAATACAAGGGCATACCCTCTGACGAGAACCTGCTGAATGTGCAGCTGGATGAAAGTAACGACAGATATGCCTCTCTGCTTGAAATAGAACAAAGAGCATGATTAACTTTTTCCCCTCAAAAGAAATCTGTACCACGAAACAAATAGAGTTCGGATTGTGCGACGCACCTGCACAATCAAAGGCGTACATAGACCTCTGTAATCGTGAGGAATGGATTGCAGTGGTGTATAATGAAAACCAAAAAGAAATTGGCTTTGTGCCTGTTGACCATTGCATCGACCTGCGGAAACCCGATGGGAAGATGGATAATCGCTGTGATTGCTGTCTCTTTCATAAGGATACCATTGCCTTTGTTGAACTGAAAAGGCGAAAGCCCAAATGCTCCGACTGGATAAAAGATGGAGAGAAACAACTTCGATCAACCATTGCCCACTTTGAAAATGAAAACGTGTCAAAGCAATTCTGCAAGAAAAGTGCCTATATCGCCAACAGTATGCAGCCAAATGGAAGAAGAGGACAAAACGAAAGAATGGAGAGATTCTTCAACGATACGGGATATGTTTTGCGAATTAAGAATACCATCGAAGAGTTTTAATGGCTGGATAAGCCTAACATGAACAACACCGAAACATTATGTTAAAGTGACCATCTTAACGCCACTTTCCGATTATTTTATTTATCTTTGCACCATCATTTAATGTGCGCCGCCATTGCCCCAAGCCTCTGTACCATTGTTGCAAAGGCCTAAAATGGGAGAGAAAGGCGCGCCAGTTTTAGTATTAGAGACAGGATTAACAATGAAGAAAATTATTTTAGCAGCAGCGATATGCGTCTTTTTTGCTGCATGTGGAGGAGACGACGGACTTACACCCACACCACAAAAGCCACCAACACAAGAAGAAACGACCGAGGTTAAAGCCGCGGACATCGTGAAATACTTCAATCTCGACAAGCAACTTAACGTGTTCCAAGCCATAGAAAAGGCAAAAGCCGACCTGGGAAAGAAAACCATTGAAGGCAAGGAAATTGAAGTTAAGACTGTGAACGAGGTGAAACGCGACGAACAAAAAGGCACGTTCACGCTTAAAGTGACGGGCGTTGCAGGTAAAAAGCCTTTCGGATTGGACGTGGATTTCACCGGTTTTGCACAGAAACCTGCAGACCAAGACATGGCTATGCGCGCTGTGGCCAAATGGAAAGACGGCGTAGACTACCTGTCGGAGTTCGACTTCGATACGCTCTTCCGCTTGAAAAAGACCGATAAGTTCACTGCGGAATATCTCTCAAAACTGGTAGATCTTACGTCTTCTGCCGCAGATGGAAGTAACCATTACACCTTTACGCCCGACGATTGGGCCAAAACCACCATCAGCGATGTGCGTTATGTGCCCGGCAACAGCCATTCGGGGCATGTTGTGTTTACCATTACCTACAACGGGATAAAAGGAAAAACGGGCAACAATGGCTCTCCAAGCCTTGCCATTGATAAGAACGCGTATTACGCCAAGCAGTTTACCGTCGACACCCAGGCCGCAAGTAAGTTCTATATGCGTGGCGTTTACCGTGAGCTTGCTGCGTTCTATGGCTCCCTGATTAAGTACGACGAAACTAAGTTTGCCCCACTTCTGGCCAGTAAGCAGAAGAACGACGGCGACAACTCCATCGCGCTGACGATTAAACTCACGCCTAGGGATGGCTCGGAAACCGAATTGGCACAGTTTACCTTAACGCTGAAAGGCTTTAAACCGCTGTCCGACCTCAACAACGAGTGGAACATCGCTGGTAAAACAGAGGTAAACGAGTTCTTCGGCAAGAAGTTTAAGAACACCCCCGACGGCGATAAGACGGCACAAGTAAAAGCCATTGACACGAGAGTGTGGCTTAAACTGGTGCAGATGACAGTTAAGCGAGGGGGCAATTTTGTTAGTTTGTATCCCAACGAGGTGGCAAGCGAGAACGGAAACTATAAAGTAACCGCATGGTTCCCATCGAGTAGCGATGCCGGACACAAGGACATTTATCTTGAAGACCCCCGAATTGAGGTTACAGCTGCCGAGAAAAAGGGTAATTTCCTCTATATAAAGTATAGGCTGACATCGGTTAACGAGACGGCCGTTGCCGGCGTTGAGAAGAGGATAGAGGTGCATCTCATTATGCCCTAACACGCAAAAAAGCCTAAGCATCGCATGCTGTGTGGCTCACTTAAACGCCCGTTGCGCTTGCCATTGCGCAACGGGCGTACTTGTATATGGGCTGCACAGGTGCTCCAGATGCCATTCGTGGCCCATCGTTTTAAAACCCTTTGGGCTTTTAGGTTAAGTTTGTAAGATAGTCTTCGGCGGCCGATTTGGGTTACACCCAAAACAAAGAACAGCTTAATTGCATCGCTTTTCATGATTATTTACTAACTTTGTCGCGATATTTCAAAACACAAGTTCATCCACATCACACCTTATATATATATGGAGAATTTTTGCAGAGCAAGAGGAGAGTTCGACGATATACGCCCCTATAACGACGACGAAGTGGCACTGGCCATGCGGCGAATAGCCCAAAGTCAGTGGCTGCCGCAGTTGGCCCACTTCGTATTTCCCGAACAAAGCGCGCAAGACGTGGCACGTATGCTGCAAGACATAAGCACGGCACGCGAGTTTCAGCTCCGCGTGATGTATCATTTCAACCGAGAAGTGATGCGAAGAAGCACTACGCAATTTGTTTGCGAAGGGTTGGAACAGCTACAACCCACCGTGCCTTACCTCTTTGTAAGCAACCACCGCGACATTGTGTTGGATGCCTCGCTGCTGCAAAACGCATTGGTGGATGCAGGACACGAAACCTGCGAAATAACCTTTGGAGCCAACCTGATGACCCATCCCACTGTGGTAGACATCGGCAAAAGCAACAAGATGTTTCGCGTGGAGCGCGGCGGAAACAAGCGGCAGTTCTACGAAAGCGAGCTACATCTGTCGCGATACATCAGGCATGCCGTTGTAGACAGAGGCTCGTCGGTATGGATTGCACAGCGCAACGGCCGCACAAAAGACGGACTGGACCGAACCGAACCCGCACTTGTAAAGATGTTCGCACTTTCTGGAACGGGCAACAAGCTCACTTCGTTGGCCCAACTGAACATCGTACCCGTGGCCGTGAGTTACGAATACGAGTCGTGCGACCTGCTTAAAGCGCGCGAAATGGCGCAGTCCGCGCACAAACCCTACGTAAAACAGCCGGGCGAAGACATCAACAGCATCATTACGGGCATCAGTCAGCCCAAGGGAAGGGTGCATTTCCGCGTAACAAAACCCATTGGCGCGGCTCAGCTTGCCCCTCTTGCCCACCTGCCCCTTAACGATGCCGTGCGCCAAGTGGCACAGATGATAGACCATGCCATTATTGATGCCTACCAACTGATGGCCACCAACATGGCCGCCTATGCCATGTTGCACCCCGAAGAACCACAGAATGCCCAATGGGATGAGGCGAAAGCTTGGCTAAACCAACGCTTGAACCTGCTAACCACCGACGAAGAACGCCGCCACCTGCTGCATATCTACGCCAATCCTGTTGCCGCCAAACAACAAATAAAGCAAAGTTGACATGATTGCACAATGGCTTATTAGGTTGTACGACTGGTTTGCGCAACATCGCCTGTTGCGTATTGCCCTGCCCATTGCTATGGCGTTGGGCGCGTTGGCCGGCGCATCGCAACTGCGTTTTAAAGAAGACATCACCGACTTTCTGCCCAACGACCACAACTATCGTCGTTCGATGGAGATTTACAGGCAGACAAACGCTGCCGACCGTATCTTTATCGTGGCCTCGCCCACCGATACTACGCAGCTTAACACGCCCCTTTTGGTGCGCGCCATGCAGCAACTTGAACGCGAAGGAAAGGCCCGTGGATGGCAACTGACGGCACAGGCCGACTTCGAGAGCGTGATGCGCATTCCCGATTTCGCCTATCAAAACGCGCCTTTGCTGCTGGGCGATGCCGATTTTGCCCGAATACGTCGCATAACGAGCACCGACAGCATGGCTGCCGCGCTGCAACGCAATCGCGAAATGTTGCTTTTCCCCACGGGCGGAATGGTAACACAAAACATCGAGCGCGACCCCTTGGGGCTTTTTACGCCCTTACTGGCCCGATTGCAGGCCAGTGGCAACGCGCTGCACTACGAACTACACGACGGTTACATCTTTACACCCGACGACCGCCACGCCGTGGCCATGCTTACATCGCCATACGGAGCAAGCGAAACAAACGGCAATGCGCTGCTCGTTAAGCAAATAGACAGCGTGGCACGAAGTGTAGAAATGCGCGTGCCTGGCGTGAAATTCGCCGCTACTGGCGCGCCCGTGATAGCCGTAGACAATGCCTTGCAGATAAAGAAAGATAGCATTTGGGCTATCTCTATTGCCGCAACGCTCATCGTTGCGTTGTTGGTGTGGGCCTTACGGCGCGCCCGTCACCTGTTTCTCATCGTCGTTTCGCTGGGCTTTGGCTGGCTTATGGCTATGGGCGGAATGGCTTTGGTAAGCAGCGAAGTGTCTATCATTGTGTTGGGAATAGCCTCGGTAATCATCGGTATCGCCGTAAACTATCCCTTGCACTTCGTTACGCATTTGGCCCATTGCGCCTCGCCACGGCAAACACTCGAAGAGATTGCCTCGCCCTTAGTGGTGGGAAACGTCACAACGGTTGGGGCTTTTGCCGCCTTAATACCCCTCGATGCCACCGCATTGAGCCATTTGGGCATCTTCGCAGCCCTGATGTTGGTTAGCACCATCTTGTTTGTTGTGGTGTTCTTGCCCCATTATGTGGGCAGAAAAAACACTTCTGTTGAGCCCGCAACTGCGAACGAACAAGGCGAAACGCCCGATAACTCGCACATATCGTCCTCTCCTGTGGCTCCTGCCACTGCTCATTCGCCCCATCATCGCAGGCGAACGACCGTAGTTGGTACGGCTTTGGTGGTAGTAACGCTCGTGTTGGGCTATTTCAGTATGGGAACAAAGTTCGACACCGACTTGCGAAACATGAATTACCTAACGCCCCAACAGCAAACACTTTTAATTCAGTTGGCGCAGATGCGCGGCGAACAACACGGCACAACGCAAGTGTATTTTGTAGCCGAAGGTAAGAACGTAGAACAGGCTTTGCAGGCTGTAGAACAACGCCAATACCCACTCTTGGTGGCAAGTAAGGCCGAACAACAACGGCGTTTGGCGCAGTGGTATAGTATATTAAAGCGGCGTGCGCCGCAATTAGACAGCTTGGGGCTTTTATCTGCCAAGGCAGGCTTTGCTGCCAGCGCCTTCGCGCCCTTCCAAACGATGCTCGCCACGCGCTTTACGCCCCAACCGCCCAACCACTTCGCACCCTTTTTGCAAGCATCTCTTGGCAACCGCATCATCGCAAACACGGCGGTTAACATTGTTAATGTGCCTTCGGCTCAGGCCGATAGCGTGGCGGCGGCCTTCTCGCCTACGCCTAACGTCCAGCGTTGGGCGTTCACCTTGCCCAGTCTTAACGCCACGATAGCCAACTCGTTGTCGCAGCATTTCAACTATATCGGTTGGGTTTGCGGTGCTATTGTCTTCGTTTTCCTTTGGCTTTCGTTCCGCAAGTTTAAGCTTGCACTCATCGCCTTCATGCCTATGGTGGTGTCGTGGCTGTGGATTTTGGGTGCGATGCACCTTTTAGATATGCGTTTCAACTTGGTGAACATCATCTTGGCCACCTTTATTTTCGGACAAGGCGACGATTATAGTATCTTCGTAACCGAAGGTTTGATATACGAACGACGCCACGGAAAGCCCATGTTGGCGGCCTATCGCAAGGGTATTTTGCTCTCGGCGGCCATCATGTTCATTGGTATGGGGTCGTTGGTTGTGGCTCGTCATCCGGCTTTGCATTCGCTGGGGGCAATTACCATCGTGGGAATGGGTGCAGTTGTGGCCCTCACTTATGTTGTTCCGCCATTGTTGTTTAGGTGGTGGGTGAAATAGGTGAGGCCTTATTCAATCCCTAAGATACACCTTGTTTTGTCAACTTTTCGGCGTATTTTTTAACATGATGAGTGCGATTTTTGCTCGCAATCGTCCGCCTTGCCGCAAAAAATCGATTCTCGCGGAGGTTTGTTTCGGTACAAAAAGGGGTAGTATGTGAATGTCGGCAAAATGTATTTTTATTTAATAGAACCGCCATTTGCACCAGATTTTGGGCTGTTTGCAGCAAAAAACAGTGCATTTAGTACCAAAACGCACTGCAATTTGGTGCAAAACGCACTGCGTTTTGGTGCTAAATGCAGCGCGTTTTGGTGCAAAATGCAAGGTAAAATGGTGCTAAATGCAGTGCGTTTTGATGCTAAACGCGAGGCGAAAAGCATAAACATCCACATCAATTGTATAAATATAAGTCGTTTTAGTCATGTAACACATGGCTAAAAAGGGCAAAATAGCTGTTAAAAAGTGGGTTTTTAGGGTCTAAAACGGGGTAATTGGGAGCAAAGAAAATGAGAGTTGGCGGCCAAATAGAAAGGCTAAATGGTGCAAAATGCAGGTGAAATTCTTAAAAATGGACTAACGTGGAAACCTGTAAAACGGAAAAACACGGCAAAATACATGCAAAATGGCCGCTCACTTCGCTAGAATGGGCAACGAAAATAATGTGTTTTGTAAAATCTGTCGTAAGGTTATGGGGCTGTGAGTTGACGAGTTTGAGAGTTAATAAGTTATTGAGTGGGTAAACTTGTGGGCTGGTTGGTTTGTGAGGTGGTAAGTATATGGGTGGATAAGTGTTTTTAGTTTGTGAGTTAGTAAGTTGATGAGTGGGTAGGCTTGTGGGCTAGTAAGCTTGTAAGATGGTAAGTATATGAGTGGGTAAGTGTATGAGTTTGTGAATTAGTAAGTTAATGAGTGGGGAAGTTTGTGGGCTGGTAAGCTTGTAAGATGGTAAGTATACTGGTGGGTAAGTGTATGAGTTTGTGTTACTTTTTCATGGCATAACCACGTTTTACCGCTGATAAATGGGACAATATTTCAAATTATATCGTAACTTTGTCTAGTACTTTGTACAGGAGAAGTGTGCTTATCTGGGTTTGTTTTTCGCAACATAAAGATAATAAGTCCCACTCTATTGATGGAAGTTTTAAAAGTAAAGGCGACTTCAACTTTCGAACTGAACAACTCACAAACTAAAAATAATATTGAGCTTTGCGTAAATTAAAAACCATAGAAATGCACCGCTTAACGGTGGACGAATTTAAGGCAGCCAGCAAGTTGCCCCTTGTAGTGGTGTTAGATAACGTGCGTTCGTTGCACAACGTTGGTTCGGTGTTGCGCTCGTGCGATGCTTTCCGGGTTGAGGCCGTCTACCTTTGCGGCATTACGGCTACACCACCAAGCGCAGAAATTCATAAGACGGCTTTGGGCGCGGAGGATAGTGTGACGTGGAAATATTTCGCAGAAACCACCGATGCCGTTGACGAATTGCATGCCAATGCTACCAAAGTGCTTGCCGTGGAGCAAGTGGCAGGCTCTACCATGCTGCAAAATCTGCAAACCAACGAGGGCCAACGTTACGCCGTTGTGCTGGGAAACGAGGTGAAAGGCGTACAACAAACAGTGGTAGACCGCTGCGACGGCTGTCTGGAAATACCCCAGTTTGGCACCAAACACTCGCTCAACGTGTCGGTTGCGGCTGGAATTGTGGTGTGGGAGTTTGCTAAGAAGATTGGCAATAAGTGAGTTGGCGAGTTAACTTGTCAACTCGTCCACTTGTCTTCTTGCCAACTCGTCCACTTGTCTTCTTGTTAACTAATCTCTTCTTACAAACCGAACACTAGTTGTTACAATCTGAATAATCTGCAAGACACTTTATATCTAATCTAGATTTTTAACACAAGGAGCAACAGAAAAAGCCCTCGCTTTTCTTTTTTGGTTACACAAAATGTCGTAACTTTGCAAACGATAAAAGTATTTATTAAACATATCAATCATGAAAAAAACAACATTTGACAAGGCCCTACTGGGCTTTCTTGGCCTAGTGGCCATCCTTTTTATGGGAGTTACTTTATCCTCATGTTCAAACGACGACGACGATGTGCCAGTCGACAAAAAGAAAGAAAAGGTTAGCGCCATCGTCGGAACTTGGCAACAAGACATGAAGGAGAAAGTTGGCGAGGGCACTGGTGAGGGAGAATCGGAGAAACCCGTTCCCGTTTTCGAAGTTTACCAAAAAGACGGCACTTATTTAAAGACCAGTGACCCCAAGAACAAAGAGGCGAAAGTAGAGGAAGGAACGTACACCGTAAAGGAGGACTCACTGTTTGTTGAAGTGAAAGGAACAGATGCTGTGCGCAAAGATGCATTCAAGTTCGTAATTAAAGAAAATAAACTGTCTAAACAACAGAAAGGAGAGGAGATAGCAACTTACACCAGGCTTAAAGAGAACCCCTGACCCGGGTGAATACAAGAAAAGCATGATACGCCGACTGATGCCGGCGGACATTAGCAGTGCAGACATCGAGAGATGTCTGCCTGTATGCCATGATAAGCATTGACCTTCTGCAACTAATGGCCTAATCAAACGCAAAAGTGGCTGCATAACGCAGGGGTAACCCTACGCAAGGGCAACCCCAAAAACACCTTTGAATATTAAAATCAGCCACTTATCATAGCCTCTTTGCCGCAAACCATACCACTTTTATTCGTGTTTCTCGAATTTCTGCACTAACTTTGCACATTATATATATAATTGTAAACAACAAGACATGTCATTAAAATGTGGTATAGTAGGGCTGCCCAACGTGGGCAAGTCCACCCTCTTCAATTGCCTTTCAAGCGCTAAGGCGCAGGCAGCTAACTTCCCTTTCTGCACCATCGAGCCCAATGTGGGCGTTATTACCGTACCCGACGAACGCCTGACACGCCTCGCCGAGATTGTACATCCTGGCCGAATTGTGCCTGCAACGTGCGAAATAGTAGACATCGCAGGCCTTGTTAAGGGCGCATCAAAAGGCGAAGGACTGGGAAATAAGTTCTTGGGAAACATCCGCGAGACCGATGCCGTGATACATGTACTGCGTTGTTTCGACGACGAAAACATCACACACGTAGACGGAACCATCGATCCCATACGCGATAAAGAAATAATCGACACCGAATTGCAGCTGAAAGACCTCGAAACCATCGAGGCCCGACTGGGCAAAGACCAAAAAGCGGCGGCCGCAGGAAACAAGGATGCCAAGCTGAATGTTAACGTACTGACGGCCTACAAGGAGGTGTTGGAGAAGGGAATGAACGCCCGCAATGTGACTTTCGAAAGCAAAGAGGAGCAACAAGCCGCACACGACCTGTTCTTACTTACCGCAAAACCGGTGCTGTACGTCTGCAATGTAGACGAGGCCGCAGCCAAAACAGGCAACGATTACAGCCGAAAGGTGGAAGAAGTGGCAAAGGCCGAGGGTGCAGAAGTGCTGGTTATTGCCGGTAAAACAGAAGAAGACATCGCCTCGCTGGAAAGCTACGAGGACAAGCAAATGTTCCTTGATGAACTGGGTTTGGAAGAAAGTGGCGTTAATCGACTTATCAAAAAGGCTTATGCCTTGCTTAATTTGCAAACCTTTATCACGGCCGGCGAGATGGAAGTAAAGGCTTGGACCTACCACCGCGGTTGGAAAGCACCCCAATGTGCAGGCGTTATACACACCGATTTCGAGAAAGGATTTATCCGCGCAGAGGTTATTAAGTACGACGATTACATCGAATATGGGTCGGAATCGGCCGTGCGCGAAGCCGGAAAGCTAGGCATCGAGGGTAAAGACTACGTGGTGCAAGATGGCGACATCATGCATTTTAGGTTCAACGTATAGTTATCTTGCAGGGCGAAGTGGGCTGCAATCATATCCGATGTGCGCCTATCTTTCGCCCCGCATCATCGCATATGGCCCGCTAAAATCCGTTTCGCAGTACGCTAAACGGTGCTTTGTGGGTGGCGATGTGGCGCGAACCCATTTGCACCAACAAGGAGTTATTCGTCTAAAATGGCAGCATACAGCCGCTAAAATGGAAGAAGATAACCGCTAAAATGGCACAGAACGCGTTGCGCAACCCCCCATTGCGCACGCCTAAAATCTAAATAAAGACAAATGTTATCACACCTTAACTACATCCTTTGGAACCCCGATGTTGAGGCTTTTCACCTCTTTGGGTTCTCCGTTCGCTGGTACTCCTTGTGCTGGCTCATTGGTCTTGTGTTGGCCTACTTCATCGTGCAGCGCCTTTACAAGCAGCAAAAGATAAAAGACGAGCTCTTCGATCCGCTCTTCCTTTATTGCTTTTTCGGCATACTTTTGGGCGCGCGACTAGGTCATTGCCTGTTCTACCAACCCGAATACTACCTCACCAGCTGGCAACACTTCGTCGAAATGATTGTGCCCATCCACTTTTTGCCTGGTGGAGGATGGAAATTCGTGGGCTACGAAGGGCTGGCATCGCACGGCGGAACCATCGGACTCATCGTTGCCCTTTACCTATACTACCGCCGAACGCGGCTAAACCTGTGGCAAGTGCTCGATAATATCGCCATTGCCACCCCCATAACGGCCTGCTTTATCCGCTTAGGCAACCTCATGAACTCGGAAATCATCGGCAAAGTAACCGAAGTGCCTTGGGCGTTTATCTTCGAAAGGGTGGATAAGATGCCGCGCCATCCGGGTCAGTTGTACGAGGCCATCGCCTATTTCGTGTTCTTCTTCGTGGGTATTTGGCTCTATCGCAAGCACCCGCAGCGTGTGGGTACGGGTTTCTTCTTCGGACTTTGCCTCATGCTCATCTTCACATTCCGATTCTTTATCGAATATACCAAAGACATACAAGTAGACTTCGAAAGCGGAATGCCCCTCAATATGGGGCAGATACTCTCGCTCCCCTTCATCGCCATTGGCATTTATTGCATGCGCAGAAAAGGCAAGGGGCAAGCTGCAAAATAACGAAACCACAGGGCAGAACATGCCCAAACTACGGCAATGGCCAAGGAAAAGACCGCCGTAGCTCACTCCATAAACCTCAAAAACAACAATGAAACAAACGCTTATCTTAGCTTTTCTTGCCCTCGCATCGGTTGCGCAGGCGCAAATCAGACAGGAACGAAACCTCGACAAGTGGCAATTCTCGCGCGACGGAAAGGATTGGCAGCAGGTTGATGTGCCGCACGATTGGGCCATAACAGGGCCTTTCGACCGGAAATGGGACATTCAACACCTAGCTATCGAGCAAGACGGACAAACCGAAGCCATAGACCATACGGGGCGTTCGGGTGCTTTGCCGTGGATTGGTAAGGGAGAGTATCGTACCACTTTCAGGCTACCCGCCGGCACAAAGCATACCACGCTCTATTTCGATGGTGCCATGAGCGAACCCGTTGTTTATGTCAACGGCCGCGAGGCAGGTCGTTGGATGTATGGCTACAACGCGTTCCGACTAGACATTTCGCCCTACGTGAAGAGTGGCGTAAACGAAGTTCGCGTGCTGCTAAACAATCAAGAAGAGAGCAGCCGTTGGTATCCAGGGGCTGGTCTTTATCGTCCTGTAACGCTCATAACGGCAGGCGATGCTCGTATAGACCCCTGGGCAACCATTTTTAAAACGCTAAATCTGGCTGGAGACAAGGCACAGCTGTACGTGGAAACGCAGACCACAACGCCCAAAGGAAAGGGTGCAACGCGCGTTGCCATTAAGTTACTCGATACAAATGGTCGCGCCGTGGCGCAGAAAAACCTTGCAGCCAACGCCCAAGGCACGGTCGCTGCACAGCTAAACATAGCCAATGCCAAGGCATGGAGCCCCGAACAACCCTACCTCTACACGCTCGAAGTAAGCCTATATCAAGGCAACAAACTGGCCGACCGCCTACGCCAACACGTGGGAATACGCACTGTGGCCGTTAGTAAGGAGCATGGTTTCCAACTGAACGGCCAGTCGCGCAAGTTCAAGGGCGTGTGTTTGCATCACGATTTAGGTCCTTTGGGTGCAGCCGTTAACAAGGCAGCCATCATTCGTCAGATACGTTTGATGAAGGATATGGGCGTGGATGCCATTCGTACCTCCCACAACATGCCCTCGCAAATGCAGATGCAAGTGTGCGACTCGATGGGTATGATGGTGATGGCCGAGAGTTTCGACGCATGGAAAGAACCCAAAGTGAGAAACGGCTACAACCTGTTTTACGACCAATGGTGGCGTAAAGACCTCGAAAACCTGATACGCGGACATCGCAACCACCCCTCTATCGTGATGTGGAGCATTGGTAACGAAATTCCCGAACAATGGAACAAGGAGGGTGCACAAAGGGCGAAAGACATGACCGACTATTGTCATCAGCTAGACAATACACGCCCCGTAACCTGCGGTGGCGACAATCCTAAGGCCAATACCGAGTGTGGATTTTACGCCGCACTAGATGTTCCAGGCTTTAATTATCGCGTAAACCTTTACGATGAACTTATCTCCAAGCAGCCTCAGGGCTTTATCCTCGGCTCCGAAACCACCTCAACGGTGAGCAGTCGTGGCGTGTATAAGTTCCCCGTCGACGAAAAGAAGATGGCTACTTATAAGGATGGTCAATGCTCTTCGTACGATGTGGAATGCTGCGGATGGAGCAATTTGCCCGACGACGACATGATAGCGCAAGACGATCGCAGCTTTACCATTGGCCAATTTATATGGACGGGTATCGACTATTTGGGCGAACCCACTCCCTATTACTCGTATTGGCCCTCGCGAAGCAGCTATTTTGGCGCGGTAGATTTGGCCGGATTGCCCAAGGATAGGTTCTATTTGTACCGCTCGGTATGGAACGAAAAGCAACCCACCTTGCACCTTTTGCCCCATTGGACGTGGCCAGGGCGTGAAGGACAACAAACACCTGTGTACTGCTATACCAGCTATCCTGAGGCCGAACTCTTTGTTAACGGACAGAGCCAAGGGCGCATCAAGAAAGACAAGGCATCGCGACTAGACCGCTACCGCCTACGTTGGAACAACGTGGTGTACCAACCTGGCGAACTGAAAGTTGTTGTTTACGATGCCAACGGCAAGCCCGTGGCCCAACAAGTGGTGCGCACGGCTGGCCAACCGCATCATTTGGTGGTGCAGGCAGATAAATCTTCGCTTGCTGCCGATGGGCAAGACCTGCTTTATCTCACAGTGTCGATGGTGGATAAGGACGGCAATCTATGTCCCGATGCCGACGACGAGCTAACGTTCGACGTTAGCGGAGCAGCCAAATTTAAGGCTGTTTGCAACGGCGATGCCACTTCGCTCGAAATGTTCCACTTGCCCCACATGCGCCTTTTCCATGGCCAGCTGGTTGTTACGGTGCAAAGCAATAAGGCTAAGGGCAAGGTAAAGATGGATGTAAAGGCACCTGCCCGCAACATCTCTACCATCTGGCAGAACTAAGAGGGCAGGGTATAGCCCAGTTTACAAACGGCTACACACATCGGTTAGTGTTATTGGGTGTGTGGGTGCTTATTGGTTTTCCTAGCGTTCCTAGGTTTATTTAAGCCCCATTGTTCCACAGCTTTTAGATAGGCTAACCATCTAACAAACAAAACGGCAAGTGCTTGGTGAACATCCACCAGTCGCTTGCCGTTGTTGTTTATCCCCAATCGGTTCGTTAGAAAAATCCGCTTTCATTTTGCCAAAGGAAACACAGAACGCGTGCAAAGAGTTAACTTGCTGGTCGTATTTCAAACATCAGCGGAAGATTTTCTTAACACTTTGCTTTTGAAAATCCGTAATGACCAGTTTTAGTTTATGCCTCATTCAGGCTGCTAAACCCTGCTTGCCAACCACGTTCCGCAATGAAGAGCCACGAAACCAAGGGCAACACTTGCGCCCAAATAGCCTGCTGCCATAAGGGTTTGGTTGGTATGCGTCATCCCCGACGTTTCGTTTACTAGCGAACTAAGCGTTGTTAGTCCGCCGCAAAAGCCCACACAAACCAGCAGTCTAAACCCTTCGCCACCGCCAAACCACCGTTGCAGCAGCGTTCCCACAAAGCCGATGACAAGGCATCCCAATATGTTGGCCACCAAAGTGCCGAGGGGTAGTCCGCCGTTTTGTGTTGCTGGCCACAGCCACGACAGCGCGTAACGAAGTGCGCTACCCACTGCGCCGCCCACGGCCACCAATATGATGTTGCGTATCATAAGCGTTATTGTTTAATGTTATCTGAGTTTTTCAGTTGTTTATTTTGTTTCTTTACCATCCTGCAAACCTTTCCAGGCGATATACTTGTGCCTAATAAGCCCGATGCCTTATGCGATAAGCCCATCAATTTAGAGGTTCGTCAGCCCACCAACACTGGTCTTTTTAATGTTCAACGCCCCCTTCTTGGTCTCCTTATTATATATATGGTGCATTTATTCGCAAGCCCCTGTACTATATTCAACGCCTCCTTCTTTGTCTCCTTATTTATATATAGCGCATTCATTCGCAAGACATCTAGTTACAAACCTTTGCATCGTTAACCGCGTTTGTAGCCGTGCATAGTCCAGTTCACGCACTCTGTCGCGTGGCTATATGCAACCAAATAGAAGTGTTTGCGGCTGTGCATAGCCTTGTTCACGCACTAATCTCTACCGACATAGCACAAGCAATTCCCCAGCACAACACATTCATTAGCCAGTTTCTCACCTCATTATGCCGTCACAAAGTTAAGCATTTATTGTTTTCAATACCCACACTTGCCATTGAAAACTTGGTGAAAAACGGGAATACAAACCTCTTGAAACTCTCTTAAATTCTTCTTTTACGGACAAGTAAGGGTGCGAGACCAGTTTTTGATTTGCCACTAAAACAGCAAGTCATATCACTCCCCTCTCCCCTTGGAGAGGGGTTGGGGGTGAGGCCTTTAAAAAAAGAGTGCCACAAAGCATGGCACTCCTTTTTCACTTAATTCGAAAACGAGTTGATGAGTAGGCTTTTGTTTAGCCCCTCATACTATTGTTGCGACTTGAATGCCGCATATATCTTATCAGCGATGCTTTGCATTTGCTCAGCAGGAAGTTTCAGTTTCTCTCGTTTAAAGTCGGCATCGGCCTCCGATTTCAGGGGTAGCAGATGGATATGTGCATGTGGAACCTCCAAGCCCAGCACCACCTGTGCCACCTTAACGCAGGGGCAGGCCGTTTTCACGGCGCGTGCAACGCGTTTGGCAAACAACTGGAAACTGGCCAATTCGTCGTCGTCCATATCGAAGATGTAGTCCACTTCCCTGCGTGGAATAACCAGAGTATGGCCTTCCATCAGCGGGTTGATGTCGAGAAAAGCATAGAAATGTTCGTTTTCTGCACACTTATAGCTAGGAATTTCGCCTGCTGCGATTTTGCTGAATATATCCATAATGTTAGTTGCGTTTAGGTTATGGGCATTTGTGCGGCTGCCAGATGCAGCAGCTTTAAATCGTAATCTTGTCTATTCTCAATTTGATGGTGCCGCGCGGGATGGTAATTTCCACCTCGTCGCCCTCTTTTTTGTTGAGCAAACCCTGTGCGATGGGCGTTGTGATAGCTATTTTGCCCTCTTTCAGGTTCGCTTCGCTTTCGCTCACAATGGTGTACGTCATCTTTGCTTTCGTTGTGAGATTAGTCATCTGCACCTTCGAAAGAATCTGCACGGCATCACTGCTAAGTCTAGATGTATCAACGATTTTCGCCTCGTTGATGGCCACCTTGAGCTTGTTTATCTTGTCTTCAAGGTGAGCCTGAGCCTCCTTAGCCGCGTCGTACTCCGAATTTTCACTCAAGTCGCCCTTATCTCTGGCCTCGGCAATGGCAGCCGATGCCTTGGGGCGTTCAATGGATTCGAGCCGTCTAAGCTCTGCCACGAGTTTCTCGTAGCCTTCTTGTGACATGTAAGCCATATTCTTTTTAACCTTAAATTATGTTTGGTGTTAGTTTTCCGATGACAAATAACGACAAATTCCGACAGCCTCTTGTTGTCGGAATTATTGATGTTCGTGTTCAACACACCTTTCCCGCCAAGCAACGTTTAGGCATGCCTTGCGCTGCGTTTACGGCTTGAAGAAAAAGTTTCAATATTTCTTTGTGTGGATATAGATGCTGCAAAGTTAGCCAATTTTAAGCAAAGGGGCAAGCCTTGTGTGTAAAAAATGTTTAAATGCGGTGTGTTTTATGTTACGTTTTACCGTTGGCAAGCTGTTTGTTTGCATAGAAAGCTGCATGTCTTCCGCTCTCGTTTGGGTGCTGTCTAAGAGGTTGGTTAGGTGGAATTTTTGTGGCTTTGGCGTTCTAATGCGGATGACATATAAGCTACATCTAGGGTTGGTTGGATGGGATTTTTGGGGATTTGGCATTCTAGTGCGGATGTGATATAAGCCACATCCAGGGTTGGTTGGATGGGATTTTTGTGGCCTTAGTGTTCTAATGCGGATGTGATATAAGCCACATCCAGGGTTGGTTAGATGGAATTTTTGGAGATTTGGCATTCCAATGCGGATGCCACATAAGCCACATCTAGGGTTGGTTGGATGGTATTTTTGTGGCCTTGGCATTCTAATGCGGATGGTATATATGCTACATCCTGGGTTGGTAAGATGGAATTTTTGTGGCTTTAGTGTTCTAATGCGGATGGTATATATGCTACATCCTGGGTTGGTTAGATGGAATTTTGTGGCCTTAGCGTTCTGATGCGGATGGCATATAAGCTGCATACAGGGTTGGTTGGATGGAATTTTTGTGGCCTTAGCGTTCTAATGCGGATGGTATATATGCCACATCCTGGGTTGGTTAGATGGAATTTTTGTGGCCTTAGCGTTCTAATGCGGATGGCATATAAGCCACATTCAGGGTTGGTTGGATGGGATTTTTGGGGATTTGGCATTCTAATGCGGATGCCATACAAGCCACATCCAGGGCTGGTTAGATGGGGTTTTTGGGGATTTGGCATTCTAATGCGGATGGCATATAAACCACATTCAGGGTTGTTTAGATGGAATGTTTGTGGGGTCTTGGATTTGGTTCGGTGTGAACAAGCAGCCGCATAACGCTCTAAATTGGGCATAAAGTGCCGTCTCTTAATCTTTCTCTGCTGCCACATTTCTGTTAAAAGCGTTGCTTTTATTTTACAAAACGCATTTTATTCGCCACTCATTCTAGCGAGAAATGGGGCTTAAAAGCATGCAATTAACCGCATTTTTCTGTTTTGTTGGCTCCTGTTTTAGTCCATTTTTAAGAAATTCGCCTGCATTTTGCACCACTTTGCCTTTCTATTTGGTCGCCAACTCGCAAAATTTTCAAGTCCAATTACCTGCATTTTACCCCCAAAACTCCACTTTTTAACCACTATTTTGTTCTTTTTAGGCATGTGTTTCATGGTTCTAATAGATTATGTTTATACGATTACGACGTATTTTTATGCTTATCGCCCCACATCTAGCGGCAAAAACCACTGCATTTAGCATCGTTTTGACTTGCATTTAGCACCAAAACGCACTGCATTTAGCACCAAAACGCATTGCATTTAGC
>ERZ772921.670-NODE-670-length-20834-cov-3.370422_pt1 | contig 20834 bp, 26 predicted proteins | sample MGYA00512117_ERZ772921 | MGnify/ENA primary metagenome ERZ772921 (study PRJEB29015, sample SAMEA2737944) | human oral metagenome | biome: human oral; feature: human-associated habitat; material: dental | place: China | collected 2150 ...
TGGGATACATAAAAGAAGATTTAGAAAACTTAAAAGGAAGCTTAACAGATTTAATAGGTGAAGAAATATTAATTATAGAACCTATTAGTAAACGTGGTAAAAAATTAGGTAAAATTTGTACAGTTGAAGATACATACAAAAACTATTTTAGAGTAAAATTTGATGATAATAAGATTATAAATTATAACTATTCTGATCTTTTTACCAAAGATATTAAAATAAAAACATATAATGGAGATACATTTGACCCAATACATATACCAAGACCACTTACAAAAAAAGAAACTATCCCATCACTAGATATGGATAAATATGACTTAAATAATTTTAACAATGAATAAAACATACCACTCTAAAAATAGGGTGGTTTTAAAATATTTTTAAAAAAACAGTTTACATAATTTAACTTTTATGTTCTAATAAATATAGAACAACAAAATGGTTATACTATAATAAAAAATTTTAATATAGGAGGAATTACTATGCTAAGCAGAGTAAAAAACATTTTAAAAAATTCATGGCAGGAATTATTAATCATTGTATCAATTGGTATCATTTTATCATCAGCATTTTTATTTAATTTACAATCTAATAAAAAGGTTGTAATAAATAATATTACAAAGAAAAATAAAAAATTCTTTGCATCAACATACAATCGTGAGTTCATTGGAGACAATGAACGAATAATAATTGTGAAAAATTCTGATATCATTAATCAAAAAATTATTTTTGATTTAAACGATCCAAAAATTGCAAGAATTAAAATAATTCCACTAAGTAATGGAATATTAAGAGATCTTTCAATAAAATTATATGCCTATCACAAAAATAAAGAATATGTGATTACTAATAATAATTTTGTTAATAATATTTTAGAATATAAAATGTTTGAAACTAATAATGAAAGGGTTGAAATCCAGTATACAGATGACCCCAACATAAACTCATTAAAAGAAGAAGATCTGATATTAATTAGAGTTATCTATGGAAATGCTGAGTAATTGTAATAATTAAGTCCTATAATTTAGGGCTTATTTTTTATGTCCTTTTACCTTCTTAAACACTAAAAAAGACATAGTTTAAGAATATTCTTTCCCTACATCTTTTCTAATTTAATTAACATAATTAATATTAATAATATCAGTAATATTATCAATATTATCATTATCAAATTCGGCTCTAAAATCAATGATTATATCTTGATCATCATTAATATTATAAAACTTAATTAGTAATTTTCCATCTACTTCTTTGATTTTATACGTTATTGCAGATGTACCTTGTTGCTCTACCATTGATAGTGATTCCTTCAAGTTATGATCAATTATTTTTCTTTGATATTGATCATAAAAATCTATATCAAGTTTTTTAGTTTCTATTAGCAATGCTAATCTAACTAAATTCTTTTTTTCATTAACTCGAATTCTGATTCCTTCTTCTAAAATTTTTGTTTTTTTATCTATAATTAGATTCTCATCTATATTATAGATAAAAATTTTATTATCCTTTTTATTTTTTGCATTTAAACTCATTGCAGTTAAAAGTATAATTGCAATCTTAGATATAATTATTTTTTTCATTTTTTATCCTCCTAAATAAAAATTTTTTACTTAGTATCACCTCAGTCGTAATAAGTATATTATACCCTATTTTATTGTTTATGTATACTGTTTAGACTTATTTTTGATTAAATAAAAAGATATAGCATTCTTTTACTATATCTTTCTATCTTTTTTCTAGTATTATTCTTTATTATTTTGCTTTTTTAAGTAGTATAAAAGATATTGTACCTACTATAGCAAGTGCTGCCATAAGCATTATTGGTGCATCTTCTATACCTGCTTTAGGATTTTTTGTTGGTTGTTCAACAACTGTTTTAGGTGTTTGTGTTACTGATGGTGTTGGTTTTGGTGTTGTTGGTGTTGGGACTGATGGTACTGGTGTTTGCCCTGATGGTTGTTGTGATGCTTGTGCTGTATCCCCACCTATAGTTATAGTTGTTGATATATCATTTGCTGTACCTGTATCTAGTCCTCCTGTTAATTTAATTGATTTAAGTTCAATATTTGTTTGTTGTCCTGTTGTACCAGTACCTGTTCCAGTTCCTGATAAATTTGATGTTCCACCAAGTGATACTGATCCACCACTTAAATTACTAGTACTTCCAGATGTATTTGTACCAGTAGCTGTATTTGGTTTAGCTTTTATAGATATTTGGAAAATTGATCCATTTGTTTTAATACCAACTGCTGATTCTGCTGTTATTTTTTTTGAAAATGTATCATATTTAACTTTCCATCCAGACATACCTTCTATTTGTGATTCCATTATAGTATTTAATAGTTTATCATCATATGCTAATGTAGCTTCTACCTTTGATAATCCATTATTTCCTGCATCAATAGATTCTGCTTTTACTTCTACAGTAAATTCTTCTCCTGGTGCTACTACATTTTTCTTAGGTGTTATAGTAAGTCCTGCTGTAACTGCAGCAAATACATTAATTGTATATGTTAACATCATTATTGTTATAATTGTTGTTGCTACTATTAATTTTATTTTTTTCATATTACCTCTTCCTTTTTATTAATATTATCTTAAATTATATATTATATTATTATTCTTCTAACACGTAAAAACTATATTTATTGCTTTTTTTATTTTTTTTGTAATATATTTATAATAATTTTATAATATTAAGACTTATAATAATTTAAAATAACATATTATTATCTTTCTAATTCTATATCTTTACATATTATTGTTTTATTCTTTTCTTTTTCTACTTCTTTATACTGTTTTGTTAATTTTTCTGCTCCTCCAAACATATTTAATCCTTTATTATTTCTTGGAAGTTCATCAATATCTTTTTTTGAGATCATCTATTCTTTTCTCCTTCACATTTATACATGTATATTATACTCTTTTATGATAAAAAAGTCAAATCGCAACTTTTTATGTGAATCATTGAAAAATATAATAAAGTAGGGTATTATCCTACTTTATTTATTACCTTAATATATTAATTTAAATTCTATATCTTTTTATTATAATAATACTAATTTAGTTATTAATGCATATATATTATATACAATTCCAGTCATAAATGACCCATTAGATATTAGTATAATTATTATAAATGTTGTTGTTATAATTGTTTCATTTTCTGAAACCTTATTTACTAAATCTTGTCCTATATATGGTTTAACTATCTTATAACCATCAAGTGGTGGTATTGGTATTAAATTAAATACTGCCATCCCTATATTAATTATCATTGCTTGTGATATTATTTGAAATAATAAGTAATTTGTTGTAAGTCCTATTATTCCTAATACAATAAATAATTTTAAAATTATTGCAAGTAATATTGCAGTTATAAAATTGGCACTAGGTCCTGCTAATGATACTATTGCTTCAATTCTATCTACTGGTATTTTGTTCTTTTTAAAATTATTGGGATCTATTTCTACTGGTTTTCCCCAACCTATTCCACATACAAATAATGATAATAATCCTATCAAATCTATATGTTTAAAAGGATTTAATGTAATTCTTCCTTTTGATGTTTCATCACCATATTTTCTTGCTATAAAAGCATGTCCAAATTCATGTACTGTTATTGCAATTAATAATGCTGGTATTATTATTAATATATTTTTTAATGAGTTTAATCTTATTACATATATTATTAGAACAGCAAGTGCTATACCTAATATAATTTGTTTTGAAGTTAAACTTTTAAAAAAATCCATTGCTTTATCTTTCATATTTATCTCCTATTTTATCTATTATTAATATATTTACATATATTATAACATATTTATATTTTTTTATACCTATTATTATATATTTTTTTTATTATTTTTTTCTACTAAAATATCACTAAATATTTTTTCCTGACTTATATTTATTTCATTTTTCTTTGCCATTTCAAGTATTCCTAAAAATGCAGATATTACCTCATCCTTGCTTTTTTCTTTATCTAAAAATACTTTATTAAATATGAATTTTGGAATTTTAGTTAAAAATGTAACCATTTCTTTTATTTTATCTTTAACACTTACTTTTTCTTTTATTACTAATTTTTCTATATTATCTTTATTTATATTTTCTTTCATATCATATTTAATTATTTGAAGTTTATAGCTTCTTGTTAATGTATATGGTGTATATATGCCTTCAAATTCTTTTTTACCTAATTTTAGTTCTTCCCTTTTTTTATTTATCCTATAATTATATTTTTCATATCTTTCTCCCAAAATTTTACTTACTTCTTTATATTTCTTATATATTATCAATTTTTCTTTTAATGCCTCTTCACTTAATTCTTCATCTTCTTCTTTATTAATATTGGGAAGAATTTTTTTTGATTTTATATATATTAGCATTGATGCCATTGTTATAAACTCTGTTGCTATTTCTAAATTTAATGTTTCTAATATATATATATATTCTAAATACTCCTCTATTATTTTGTATATATTAACATTGTCTATTTCCATCTTATTTTTCTTTACTAAAAAACATAATAAGTCTAATGGTCCTTCAAAATCTTGTATTTTTATATTATATTTTGATATATCTGTTTTTTTCTTTTCTTTATTATATTTATCTATATATTTTTCATACTTATTATTACTGTTAATATTTTCTTTCATTATATATCACCTTTTTCATGTAAATAATGTACCTCTTCTTTTCCTAAAGAAATACTTTCATGTACATATCCTTTTCTATATAAGTAATTTTCTACTTTTCTTTTCTTATCTTCTTCTAAGTATACATAGTCTTTCTTTTTTAAAATTTGAATTACATTATCTATTTCTTTACTTCTAAGTTCATCACTATATCTTTCTATTGCATCATATATATCTTGATTATTAATTCCTTTTTCTCTAAGCTTATTTTTTATTTCAAACCTTGATAATCTTTTTATATTAATACTATCTTCTATATACATTTCTGCATATCTCTTATCATCTATATATTTTAGTTCTTTTAATAGTTCTATAACCTTTTTTAAATATATATCTGAATCTTCAAAATTCTTAAACTTATAATATACTTCTTTTTCTGTCCTTGGCTTATATAATACATATTTAAAAACTCTTGTCTTATATTTATCAAATCTTTCTTCTTCTTTCCAGTCTATCATGCTTTTTTCTTCCTAATATAATGTTTTATAATTATTTCTATTTTAATAATTATTTTATTCTTTTTATCTTTTTATCTTTAACTATTAATAATAACACATATATAATATCATAAAAATATGTGTTAGAACATTTATATAACATTCTAACACATAAAATATAATATTTAAAATACAATTATTCTTCTGTTTCTACTACTCCTGTATCATCTTCATCATCTTCCATCATTCCATATGATGTATTTTCTCTTGCCATTTGTTTAACTTTTTCTTCTATTTCTTCTTTCTTATCTGGATTTGCTTCCATATATTCTCTTACTTTTTCTCTACCTTGTCCAATTCTTTCTCCATTGTAACTAAACCATGATCCTGCTTTTTCTACAACTCCAAAATCTATTGCAAGGTTTATAATATCTCCTTCTGTATCAAGACCTTTACCATATCTCATTGTAAGCATAACTTCTTTAAATGGTGCTGCAACTTTATTTTTAACTATTTTTACTTTAGTCTTATTACCTACCATTACACCACCTTCTAAGATTTTGTCTGCTTTTCTTATATCTATTCTTACAGATGAATAAAATTTAAGTGCTCTTCCTCCTGGTGTAACTTCTGGTGAACCATACATAACTCCAACTTTTTCTCTTATTTGGTTTATAAATATAACTGTTGTGTTTGTCTTATTCATTTGTCCTGCTATTTTTCTTAAAGCTTGGCTCATAAGTCTTGCTTGAAGTGCCATATGACTATCTCCCATATTTCCTTCAATTTCTGCTTTTGGTACTAATGCAGCAACAGAGTCTACTACTACTAAATCTACTGCTGAACTTCTTATAAGTTTTTCTGTTATTTCTAATGCTTCTTCTCCATTATCTGGTTGTGAAACTATTAATCTTTCAATATCAACTCCTAGTTTTTTAGCATATATTGGATCAAGTGCATGTTCTGCATCTATAAATGCTGCTTCTCCTCCCATTTTTTGTACTTCTGCAACAATATGAAGAGTAAGTGTAGTTTTACCTGAGCTTTCTGGTCCATATATTTCTATAATTCTTCCGGCGTGGTATACCTCCTACACCTAATGCAACATCAAGTGCTAATGCTCCTGTTGGTATTACTTCTATATCTTCTGTCTTATATTCTCCAAGTCTCATTATAGATCCTTTACCATATGCTTCTTCAATATCAAGCATTGCTTTTTGTAATGCTTTTTTTCTTCCTTCTATATCTGCTTTATCTAATACTACTATATCTTTCTTCTTTTTCTTTTCTTTTGCCATTATTTCTCCTTATTTATTTATCTTTTTCTTACTATAATAATATATTATTATAATTTTTCTTAAGTACTAATACTAATATTATTCCAATGTTTATTCCATATTATTTAAATATCATTTAAGTAATCTATTATCACCCATTGTTTAACAATTAAAATATATAACATAAATAAAATAACTTCAAGTATTTTACCTTATATCATATAACTCATATTTTAGATCATAAATATATAATTATTATACCATATATAGAAAAAATTCAAATTTTAATCATTGTAATAGTTGTTGTTATATTACAAAACTGTAACAAAAAAACTTAAAATTTAACATTCTTTTAATGTATATCTTGTTTTTTTAATAGTATAATAATTGTATATATGATAAAGGATTGGAGTAATTTTATGAATGCAATAAATATAGATAAAAAAGAGATAATTGCAAATGATAATATAACATTAACATATAGTGGATATTTAAAAGATTCAAAAAAAGTCTTTGTTCACTATGGATTAAACAATTGGACTAACACAAATGAAGTTCCTATGAAACGTACTGTAGAAGGATTTGTAGCAACAATATCAATTCCTGCAGATGCTGAAAACATAGAATTTGCATTTAGAAATGAAGTAAATAATTGGGATAATAATTTTAATCAAAATTATTCATACAATGTTTGTCCTCCAACACTATTTGTTGAAGATACAGAATCTCCTTTAGAAACTCCTTTCTTTAATACAGACTTTCTATTAGAATATAATCTAAATCAAAATTTTATACAAAATCAAGAAATGCCTAATCAGTTTACTTTAGATGATAAAGGAAGAGTTATCCTTTCTTCTAATTTTAAAACTTTTGCTGATGAACTTGAAGAAAGAAGAAAGTCTGAAATTGAAAGAAGTATTGAAAATAATGTTTTTAATTTTGAGGCTGAACTTAATGATACATTAGATTCTAACTATGATAAAATTTTTATGAATAATCTTGATTCTAGACTTGAAGCAAATGATGCTTTTGTAAGTAGTGAAATATTAGAACCTAAAACAGATACAAATATTATAACTAATGAATTTAATTTTGAAAATTCTGATATTATAGAAGAACCTATAAGAAAAACTGATCTTACTTCATCAACTCTTTATTTCCATGCTGCAAAACCATATGCTAAATTATTTAAAGAGTCTCAAGTTCAATTAATACAAAATTTAATAGATTCAATTGATGAAAATACTGAAGAAATAAATGATATTTCATTAGATATGAATATTGAATATAATACAAATCTTTCTACAGCAACTTCTAAATATTATACTAAAGAAAATACATTATCAGCTTTAAGAAAGCTTGCAAATCAAAATCTACTTTCATTAGAAGTTGAAAATGAAAAAACTAGAACTGCAAATTATCTTGCTGTAACTAATAATTCAGAACTTGATCCATTTGATAATTCTTTACTTGCTACAATTATTCGTTATAAGAATTCTCTTATATCTGCATTTAATAAGCTTAAGGAATTTGTTAAAGATAGCTTCAGTAAAGAATTCTAAATATATATACTATTGTTAGCTAATTGTTAATAATAGTATATTTTATTAATATCCTGTTCTTGGTAGTATTCTCTCTTCTCTTTTTTTACTTTTTATTTCTACTTTTTTAGGTTGTGTTTTTACTTCTATCTTATTATTTGATATTTCTACTTCTAAATTTTCTTGATATTTTATTTCTAATTCTATAAGTCTATTATCTAAAACATATCCTTCTTTTTCTTTTACTTCTTTTAAATAATATTTTCCTTCTAATATATCTTTTATTGTTATAATACCATCTTTTCCTGTTTTAACTTTTCTTAGCATTTTTTTATTCTTGTCAAGAAGTTCAAATTCTACATTTTCTAATCCTTCTTTTTTCATATATTCCATAACTTTTTTGTTATAAAAATTTCTATCTATTTCCCTTACATAAATTAATTGTAATTACTAAATAATCTTTCATTACGTCTCCTAAATATCTAAATTTCTTACATAATTTGCATTTTCTTCTATAAATTTTCTTCTTGGTTCAACCTTGTCCCCCATAAGAGTTTCAAACATTTTTTCAGCATATCTTGCGTCTTCAAGAGTTACTTTCAGTAAAGTTCTTACATCAGGGTCAAGCGTTGTTTCCCAGAGCTGTTCAGGGTTCATTTCCCCTAATCCTTTGTAACGTTGAACATTATACTTTATTCCCTTATTTTCTAAAACTTGAGTTTTTTCTTTCATCTGATTGTCATTATAGGCATATTGTATGCTTTTTCCATTGCTAATCTTATATAATGGCGGCTGCGCTATATAAATATTTCCATTGTCTATCAGCGGACGCAAATGTCTGAAGAAAAATGTCAGCATTAACGTTCTTATGTGCGCTCCGTCCACATCAGCATCTGTCATGATTACTATTTTGTGGTATCTCAGCTTCTCAATATCGAAATTGTCATCTATCCCTGTTCCAAATGCTGTTATCATGGATCTTATTTCAGCATTTTCAAGAATTTTATGCATTCCGGCCTTTTCTACGTTAAGTATTTTACCTCTTAATGGCAGGATTGCCTGAAATTTCCTGTCTCTTCCCTGCTTCGCAGAACCACCCGCACTTTGGCCTTCGACAATAAAAACTTCGCTTTCAGCAGGATCCTTTGAAGAGCAGTCCGCAAGTTTTCCTGGAAGATTTCCTACTTCAAGAACATTTTTTCTTAGCACAAGTTCCCTTGCTTTTTTAGCAGCAATACGAGCTTTCTTAACAAGAACCATCTTTTCGATAATTTTTCCAGTTTCTTTCGGATGATCTTCCAAAAACATTTTCAAGCCTTCCATTACAACTTGTGAAACTTGAGCTGAAGTTTCAGAGTTTCCCAGTTTTGTCTTTGTCTGACCTTCAAACTGTGGTTCAGGTATTTTGACACTTATTATACAGTTTATTCCTTCCCTTATGTCATTTCCTTGAAAAGTTCCATCCTTTTCCTTGATAAGCTCCAATTTCTTGGCAACATCATTCACAGTCCTTGTCAATGCTGTCCTAAAGCCGCTCACATGAGTCCCGCCTTCATAAGTATTTATATTATTTACAAATGAATAAAGAGTTTCCTTCTGCGAAGCTGTCCAGTTCATGGCTATTTCAATTTCAGTAATTCTCCCATCTGCATTAGTTGCATTTCCTGACATATAAATAATGTCATTATTCAGCTTTTCACCTTTTGAAATTTCATTAAGGAAATCCTTAATTCCGCCTTCTGAAAAAAATGTTTCCGTTTTTACATTTTCATTTCTTTCATCTGACAAAACTATAGTTAAACCTTTATTCAGATATGAAAGTTCCTTAAATCTTTCGGAAAGAGTGTCATAATCATAAACCGTAGTATCAAAAATTTCAGCATCAGCCTTAAATTTTATAACTGTTCCTCTCTCTTCGGAACTGGCTGTTCCAATTTCTTGAACTTCTGTTACTGGAATTCCTTTTTCAAAAGATTGCTGATATATTTTACCGTCTCTTGTTACAGTTGCTGTTAAATTTTCAGACAAGGCATTTACGACAGATACACCAACTCCGTGAAGTCCTCCTGAAACTTTATAATTGTCATTGTTAAATTTACCTCCTGCATGAAGTACAGTAAGCACCACTTCCAAGGTAGGTTTTCCAGAAGAGTGCATTTCAACGGGTATTCCTCTTCCGTTATCACTGACTTCAATTATATTGTCAGGTAAAATTTTAACCTCTATCTTGTCGCAGTAACCTGCAAGAGCCTCATCAACACTGTTATCCACTATTTCCCAAACAAGATGATGAAGTCCACGTGCCGAAGTTGATCCAATATACATTCCTGGACGTTTTCTGACAGCTTCCAGTCCTTCAAGCACCGTTATGCTTGAAGCATCATAATTTTTTTCCATTTTTCTTCCTTTCTTTTATAATTAATATTTTTTATAAACTTTTTTAAATCTTTTGTAAAAGTCAAGGTTATAAAATTTTGAAAATTCAATAAGCTTATCTAAAGTAAGAACTCTTCCTTTACAAAGAAAATTTCTTAAAGCTCCGTAGGAAATTAATATGCCACTGCTTTTTAAATGATCATTAAATTCCGTCAAACTTTCAAATTTATTTTTTTCCTTATGCATCTTGTCTTCCACATCTTTTTGAAGTTCCTTCAAAATAGGAACGTCAATTTTAGAAGCCATTTCCATCCACCTGCCTCTCAAGAATTTCTTTCATTTTATCATCAAGTTTATAGTTGAAAAACTTTGAAAGTGTAAAAATAGTTCCGATTGACATTTCCTGATGCTTTTTTATTATATTTGAAATGGTACTGGAACCAATATATTTTCCAGTTTTTGTTTTAATGATTTCAGCAAGCCTTCTTGAATTAGAATGTTTAATTTCTTTTTCAAGGAGTTCAAACAGATCTGAACTAAGAAGCCTTAATGTTTCGTTTTCTTTCTTCATTTTATCACTTTCTTTCAATCAGTTTCCATGTTGTTTCAATAATTCCAGCCATAAATTTATTATCCAAAACATTAGATATAATTCCAATATAACTTGAATTATAAAAATAATGCAAAGCTTCTTTTTCTTTTTTGTCAGGTTTTCTTCTGAAATCATTTTTTATAATAGTTAGCTGCTTATTAATACCTGTTTCAAAATCGTATATTTCAATTTTCAACATATCCTTTTCTGGTTCTGCTATGATATTCAAGTCCCAGAAATAGAATTCAAAAAAATCAATTTTTACTCTTTTTCTTAACCAATTTAAGACTTTTGGTTCCATTGTCACTACATCGGTAAAAATATAATGAACTTTTGTTTCAGGATTTCTGTTTAAAAATTCTTTTAAGGAATTTAATTCTTTAACTTTTTCAATCCCTGTATAATCAGTTACCTTATCAAGCGTAATCATTTCATCATCACTTCTGTTATTAAAATAAAATTCAATGTTTCCATTGAAATCTATATTCAGATGTGAAAAAATTTGTTTCGCTTCTTTTTCCATTTTTATCATCCTTTCTAATATAATTTACATCTGTATTTTAACATATATCTTTTCATATGTCAAAACATTTTATATAAAAAAATAGGAAGTGAAATATCACTTCCTTTAAAAAACTAAATATTTTTAGCTATTAAATCAGTAACATCAATTACTTTTTTTTGCCCTTTTTTATCATCAATTTCTATTCTAAAACTTGTTAAAGGCTCTTTTTCTTTGTAGTTTATAACTTTGCTTAGAACTACTTCCATTTCTGGATCTGCTCTTAAAATTTCTTTGCTTAATTTTAAATTCATTCTTTTCCTTTCAATTTAATTTTCTTAATCATCGAAATCATACACGAAACTTTCTTCCTGTTTCTCTTCAACAGGCTTTTCTAAAATTTCTTCTTCAATATTTTCTTCTTCAGTTTCTCTTTTTCCTACAAGTTCTTCGGAAATCTTTTGTATTTCTTCATTCGCACGCTGTTCATAATTTTCATAATCAGTTTCAATTTTTTTAGAAAAAAGATATTCACCAAGAAGCTCAAAAAATTTATCTGTTTTCTGAGCTGTACTCAGATTTACATTTTTAATTTTTTCATCGTATTCCCTTTCAAAAGTAATTACTAAATCCTTTAGTTTTTTTCTGTCAGAAAAACGATTGATAATAAAACTTTTATACACTTTGCAGTCACTGTAATTGACGTTTTTGGCATACATCGCATAAAGCAGCGAAGTAATAATTAGCAAGGCCCATATTATATTAATCATAATCCCTGGAACTTTTACAAAGCTAATTACGCCAATTGTTACAAAAAGCAGAAGAAAGATCGGGACTGAAAAAATTTTTATAAGATATTGGATATTCTTTATTTCAACCCAGTCATATTTTAGTTCGTTGTTTTTTAATGTTGCTTCTTTCAGAAGCTGACTTTCCTTATCCATTGTTCCTCCCTTAAATTTCGTTATATACTTTTTCAAATTCCTTGCTCATATCAATTCCTGTAGCATCAGAAATCATAACCAAAACTGGAAATCTTGAAACTGGACTATTTTTTTCCAAAAAAATTTTGTTTATTGCTACATCAGACAAAGAAAAACCGCTTCTTTTTTTTATTTCCTTTGCTATTTTTTTGATTTCAGCTCTTTTTTCTCCTATGTTTTTAAAATTATATTTCTTTTTTATTTTTGATTTCAAGGACTGGAAATACTCCCCAAAATATCTGCCATCTTCAAAGCTCATTCTTATTTTCACCACCTTTCTAAAAACAGCTGAAAAGGACTAGGCAATCCAGTCCTTCATCCCGTTCCAGTTGCATTTCTTCTTTAAGACAGTTAAGGCGTTTTTTTCAATCTGTCTTATTCTTTCACGAGTGCAGCCCATTTCCTTGCCAAGTTCAGCAAGGGTTTTCTGTTTTGTCCCAAACAGTCCAAATCTTGCAATAAGAACTTCCTTCTCCCTTTTCTTTAGCAATGAAAGCATTTTATCAATGTCGTTTATAAATGCACTTTTTTCTGTAATGATGTCAGGATTTTCTTCTAAAGGCGAAGCTAAAGTATCACCAATCAATCCGTCTTCAGATTTTGTTGGATTGGACTTGTCCCAAAAAAATACAGTTCTTTTTTTTAAGTCCTCAACTTTTTCTGCAGTTCCTTCAAGAAGTCCGAGTTCTTTGTCAAGCTGAGCATTTGACAACTTTTTCCCTTCAAGCTTAACCTGTTGTTTCTTTTTATTTATTTTTGCCATTAAATCATTCATGTGGACAGGAATTCTTATAAGACTTCCTGTATTTGCGGATGCCCTGTTTATTGTTTGGGTTATCCAGTACACGGCATAAGTTGAAAACTTATAGTCTGTTTTAAGGTCAAATTTTTTAACTGCCTCAGTAAGTCCGATAATCCCTTCCTGAACAAGATCTTCAAAATCAAGTTCCTTTTTTTGATATTTTTGTGCCACAGAAAAGACAAGTCTTACATTGGAACATACTAAAATTTCAAGTGCTTCCTTGCTGCCTTTTTGGGCCTTTTTAAGCAATTCTTTTTCTTCCTCTTTTTTAAGTACCGGATATTTTTTTATCCAGTTAGAGTATTCTTTTTGCATATTTTCTCCCTTATTTTTTATTGATTTATATTAACATATAAATTACTAAATGTCAATAATAAAAAATAAAAGAGAATATTATTTTATTCTCTAAGTTCAAAGATAGTTTTTTTCTTTTATTATAACACTCTTCAAAATAAAAATGAAGTATCTGAACAATTTTTTTTATCTTGTAAGAGCATTTATCCATTTTTGAACTTTATTATCCATTTCTGTCTTGGAATATCCATTTGTAGTCATTCCCATTTTTTCTGTAAGTTTTTTAGTATCTAATATATAATTTGAATATTTTCCAAAATCTTTGTTATCAGAAAAACTTATTCTTTCTTTTTTATTTCCATTGCCTATTATAAATTTTAAGTCATCATTTTTAGCCATGAAAACAGTCTCCTTAGAATTCTCGTCCACTACCTTTATTCCAAAATTTCCTGACTTGAAAGCCTGATTTTTTTCACGGTTGAAAAGTTCAGACTTTTTATACCTGTAATTCTGGAACCGTAAAAGTTCAGCATTTATTGCAGCTATTCCATTGCTTTCATCATTAGGGGCATCAACAACTTTAATAAAAACTTCTGATGGAAGTCGTCTGCCTTCATATTCCACTTCCTTACTTCTAGCTTCCCTGAGCACGGGTTTCTTAACTCCAACCATTGCAATATTTGTAATAAATTCGTTAGGCTTTTCAAAAATTCCATTCATAGCTTCAGCAGCAGCTTTATGTGAATAGTAGGTATTATGTTGAAGCGGAAAATCTGCACAATTTCCGTCAAGATTTTGAAGTTCAAAATTATTTCTGAAATTAGCATTTGAACCAATTAAATTTTCCAAAAAAATTCCACATCTTGTAGTTATATTCATGCTTTCTGAATTTTCTCTTATTTCAGTTTCAAAAAAATTGTCCCTGCTTTCAAGGTTATCCATAAGAGCAAAGTTGATGCTTCCATCAGAAACTAATTTTAAATCAATATTTTTTTCAATGTTCAGCTTTTCACAGAAAGTTTTTCCAATAAAAGCCATATTTCTCAGTTCCGTTTCAAGTGTACGTTCATGAGCAAGTCCATCTTCCTGGATCATTCTGTTAAAATCTTTTGAGCTGTCAAGTTCAGAAATAATTTTGATTTTTTTGACATTTTCAGGATTTATTTTGTTCGATCCAAACTTTATATTGTAATCAGCAAGATTATATAAATTTTCTAAATTTTGGGGATTTGATGAAAACCTTTCTATTTCCCCTGTGTAGAGTTTCAGGACAAGAGTTCCGTCTTTGTCAAGTTTCATTGGAAAAGCTCTTCCGTTCAATTTTTCAAAATCTGTATTCATTTTTTTCTCCTTTTCTTTCAATTATATAACATAAGAAAAAGAAAAGCAACTTTAACGGCTGGAAACGAGTCCAGGATTTTTTTTGTTATAATCTTTTGAAAGGCCCATAAAGTCCATAATGTCATTTTTAGTTCTAGGATCTGATGACATTTTATAGAACACACGGAACATGACTAAAACATCATAATAGCTTCCGTGCAGGTCCGACTCAACAATAGGCACTTTATAATGTTTTGCACATTCTGAAAGTCTAGGCCATTTGTAGCTGTCGTCAAATTTCCCTGGCAATTTCAAAATATCCACATTTGCCAGCATAGTGTCAAACTGATTTTTTAAAGGGAAATCTATAAAATCACGGTCAAATTTTATATTATGTGCAACATAATGTTCAGTATCTTTACAGAATTCATAAAAGTTGCTCATATCTTCCTTGAAAGTTTCCGGATATTCAAAGCCAAGCTTTTCCCTTTCCTTTCTTATAACTTCATCAGTTAAACCGTTAATGCTGACAGCTTCCTCGTTTACTTCTTCACCTTCATTTCTGAAATAAAAACGGTTAAATTCGTCGTCTTTTTTAAAGGTATTCGTTTTTTCATCATAGTCTACTTTTATTGCAGAAATTGAAAGAACAGAAGTGCCTTTGAAACCATTGGTTTCTGTATCAAAAAATATTATTTTCATTTTTCTGAAATTCCTTTCTTTTTTGAAAATTATAACATAATTTTTTGTTTTAAGTCAAGGCAAAATAAAAAGCGGAATATTCCGCTTTCTTTATTATTTTTTGCTTTCTTCATTTATAACTTTTGCGAACTCTTCAACAAGTTTTGAAAGTTCAGGGCTATTTCCTATCTTGTTATTAATTCTTCCAAAAAGATCTCCGACAGTTGCAGGGTCATTTACATTTCCCACAAAAATTTTAATTAATTTTGGAATATCACTTTCAAGATTAATATTTTTTTCAGACGAGTTATCTGTTTTATTAGAACTTGTTTCCGAAGCAGCTTCCCTAAAATTTTGATTACTTTGTCCTTCAAGATTTTCTAAATATTTGTAAACGTTTGTACTTTCAAGATCCTCGCTTAAAAGTGCTTCAGTTTTTCTTCCTTTTAAATACGCCTTAAATTCATCAGCAGTCAATACTGCCTTGATTTTTTCAATTTTTTTGTCTAATGTCATAATTTGATACCGTAACAAGTAAACTTATAAAAAATTATAAATTTACAGGATTGATTATAGAGATATACAAATTCTGGATATTTTTTCTAACCTATATTGCTTTTGCTTAATTTCTGTTTTCTTTAATTCCTTTATGGAACTAATTATTCCCTGAACTGTTTTTATAATAGAATTAGCTGTCCTTTTACTGATGCTGTATCCATTTTGCAACTTGGTATTCAGTAAATTTATTTTTAATTTAGGACTGTTTCTAATTATATAGTAAACTTTTCTCAGGATATAGCTATATTGTGCTTTTACTTCGTCAAAATATTCAACTATATCTTTATTGTTTTATAACAAAATAAATCAATCTTGTACTTATTATAAGTTTAACTTTGGGTCTCTCCTTTCTTTTAATTTTCAAATATATTTTATCATATTCACAAATTTAAGTAAAGAGTAAAAATAAATTTTTTTAAATTAATTTTCACTAATATTTTTGCATTTTTTTCCTTCCTTTGCATTCAAAAACTGTTCTTTGTTTACTGAAATTATTCTTCCATCATCCATTTTTAATTTTAAATCATAATGTCCATAAAAAGCGTCTTCTATTACAAGTTCTTGGATTTTTGAGTTTCCACAGATTTCTTTAATTTTCTATTATTCTTTCGCATCTTTCATCTACTTTTGCCCTTAAAAATTGTTCACCGTTCACTTCAAGAACGTTTCCGTTATCAAGTGTAACATATAAACTATAAAGAGGTCCTATTCCAGTACCAACTTTTTCAGGCTTCGCTTTTATTATTAATGAATTTCCACATATTTCTTTTATTTTTTTAGGTTCCGAATATCTCACATCTCTCATTCTAACTCTAATGTTTTCTTGGACTTTAGCAGAACTTTTTGCACTAAAAAAAATAATAATAGTATCAAAATCATTGTATAAATATGAGAATAATTAAGTTTGCGGATTTTATTCACGCAGGCTGTACTACGCAGCCAGGGCATTAAAGTTTTCATTGTTTACTTTAACTTGATTTTAAATATAATTAAGAATAAGGAAAACAGTAGAACCTGGAACAAAGAAATATGAAGAAGTTCGTAAAAAATATTTTGAAGATAATTTTGATAAAACCGTAAAAAATCAAATTGAAAAACTGAACAAAAAAATGCACAAAATGAACAAACAAAATATTTTTTTGATAGTATCAAAATCATTGTATAAATATGACAATAATTAAGTTTGTGGATTTTATTCGCACAGGCTATACTACGCAGCCAAGACATCAAAGTTTTCCTATGTTTACTTCGATTTGATTTTAAATATAATTAAGATTTCTTACCTTAAATTTCCCTGCTGGGAAAATTTGATTTTTATTAAGAAAATCAACTTTTTCTATTAATTCATGCCCTGCTTTCCTCATGATATTTAATGCACCATTCAGATCGGCATGAATTTTTTGATTTTTTCCTTTAATCTTATATGTTCTTCCATTTCTCCAGCCTGAAAATTCATAATCCTTGTTTTTTTCTCCATAAACTGGCATAAAATCATTATTGAGAAAACTTGCCTTGGATGTATAGCTTTCTTCCTGCTCAATACATTCAATTCCATTTTCCTGACATTTATATCTTAATATCTCAATTAATTTGTTAAAAGGGATTAGGCAGAAGTTCCTGTTCTCCAGTTTTGAATGGAGATCAATTCCATTCTTCTGTTCTATATTCTTCCCTATTACCAGTTTTGTTACATTTAATGAGGCAAATTCCTCAACCAGCCTGTTGGCATAGTAGCCAAGCAAATTTCTTACCTGTTCTTCCCTTTTTCTCCATAAGTTTCTGACTGCATTTGATATTTTTATTCCTTTCGGCAGCAAGGAAGTCATGTCGCCTATTGCTTTATTATAATAATGATTAAGGCTTCTTAGCATATTTGCTGAAATACAGATGCCTCTCCTGTTGAAATTGTAGGCAACAGCCATTAGAATTTTGCCTCCCATATCAATAGAAGCAATTTTTTCGTTAGGTTTTGTTTCAGGAACTTCCTTTTCATAAATAATCTCCATATAAAGACAGTCATTTTTCCATAAGGCTCTTGCACTTTTACAACTATATTCCATGTAAAAATTAGGAATTTTAAAACCTTCTTTCATTCCCACAGTACCAACGTATCTGTTTTTAAGTTTTATTTTAGAAATAACCTGCGAATTATATTCAACAACAGAGTATTTTTTCTTATATCTTGGAATATTGACTTTTTTGTCATACTTTCCCTCAGTTTTTAATTTGAGCAGTTTCCAGTAAGATTTCCAGTCTCTTTTGAGAATATTGACTACATTCTGCACCATTTTTGAATTGAGTGAATATTCCTTAATTCTTGAAAATTTGCATATAATTCTATAAAATATTGATGTAAATTGATTATTTTCCTTTAAATAGATTTCAAAATCTTCCTTCAGTTCAGGATATTCATGAATGAATTCCAATGAATATTTATGATTTTTTGAATTCTTGAAATATATCTGTCTTGTTATATAGTTAGCATAATTATATATCTCTTTCGCTTCAATTGTATGAACCCTTATCATTTCATAGTCAGGATGCGACACTTTCACTTTAAATCTTCCTGTCCTTTTTACTTTCATTGTTTCACCTCCGTTTTATTTTAGTATATGATCATAAAAATTTCAATATATTCTTATTTATTAATATTTTGGATAAAGTTTTTTAATACCAGTTGCTATAACAGAAAAAACTAATAATAAATAGAAAAAAATTTGCCCATCTTTCACCTCCTAAAAAAGGATAACATATTTTTTTAGAAAAGAAAAGTATATATCTTATTTTCAGAAAATTATTTTTTTAGATTTTCAAATATTTTTTTATTTTCAGGATCAATTTTTTTATTATTATAAAATTCATCCAGTTTAAGATTAATCCACAAATCATTATCAATCTCTTCTGTTCCTTTATCTTTAATTTTTACATAGGCAGGAGCAATTGTTTTCAAATATTCAATATTGTCGGAAAGATATTCAGGATGTGAAATTCCAAAAGTTTTAGCAATCTTCTTTACTTCTTTTTTTGAATAGTCGGGCGGATGTTTTTGATTGAAATGGAAAAAAATTAAAAACATTATTAGTATGCCAAAAATTAAAATTCCCATTCTTTTTTTCTTTTCAACTACTCCATTATCAAGAAAGTTTTCAACTTCCCCTAAAGCAATTAAAGATAAGACAGCCCCTAACGTAATTGCAATATAAAGGAAGAAGTTTGAAATGCCGTTTACAAAATCTCCCTGACCTGCCTTTTCTATTAGTTTTAAAGCCTCAATATAATTAACCATTTTTACCCCTTTCATTTGATTTTATTAATTTATTTATAACATTCGCAGCTTTCAACCGTGAAAGGTTTAGATAATTATAGCTTTTATTCAGCAAAAAAACAACCTTTATTTTGAAAATCTAAATAAACGTTCTAAATAAAAAAATCCCTGTTATTTGGGATTTTTGTTTATTCAAACATCGGTGAAAACACAAGGTAATGTTTTCCTCTCGGCGTTAAGAAATGTTTGTTTTTTTCAGGATTTTTTCTGATTTCCGTAGCAGAAATTTTAATATTTTTCCTTTCCGGATCATTAAGCTCTACCTGAAAATTTTCATTTACATTTTTCAGTTTTGAAAAATAAATTTTATAATTTTCTACATCTGCCGCTTCATTGGTGAAAACTGTATCAATTTTAACATTTTCCCTTTCAAGCATTTTATCAACAGCATTGCTCCATTCTTCCCATCCATTTGGGTAAAAGGTAATTCCAGTTTCATCGAGCCGCAATATTTCAACTTTATCATCATTCTGAAACTCTTCATTTATAATATTGTATCTTTTATCAGGAGTCAGCCTGTAATCTGTCTCTGCATATAATTTTTTATCCCTGTTGCTGTCAGAACATAGAACGACATATAATTTATCAACTTTATTTTTGCTTTCATTTATAAAGTTTATATGTCCTATATGCAAGGGATAAAATTTTCCAAATATTATTCCTTTTTTCATTTTCTTCATTTCCTTTCTTGACTTATAATAATTATATTAACATCTTTTTGTTTGAAAGTCAATATTTATCATTTATAATAATTTTATTTTTTAAATCAAAATCCATTCCTAAACTATTTACTGATAATGGTGTTGTTTGCGGATCAAGCACTCCAAGTCGTATTACATTAGAATTTTCTGCATAATAATCAGTATTAAAAAAATTTCTTTTACATAACAAAAGATTTCCGCCCTCTCTTGTTTCTTCAAATCCAAAGTTCCATTTTTGCATTTTTCTTGAAAGGTTATTAAAAAAAGTCTGACGCCTTCCAAAATAAATATTCAGCAATGTTCTTCTTTTAAAATAAGAGCATTTATTAATAAGTTCAATTATCTTACGATGAACTACAGAGGCAGGAATTACTATAATTTCATTACGGTTTTCACTTAATGTGTCAAAAAAAATTTTAAACTCATCATGATTTTTATATATAAATTTTTTTAACTGATTTTCAATTTTTTCTTCCGAATAAACATCTGTTATTTTAAATTTCTGATTTTTAGAATTTTTTTCTCTTGTTCCAATAGAATAATAATATTTTGAAATTCCAAAAGCGGTTCCAAGCCATCTGCATGTTGACAAGCGATTTGTTCTGGTAGACAGGAATCGCGTTTTTCTGTGCCGCTGCGAGGATGTTTTCCGCGACGAAACCACGTCCTTTCGCCACGACTTTCGGAGCATGCTGCTTTTCCGGCGCATAACGCAAGGCCACAGCTCTCTGATCAGCGACATTCT
>ERZ772921.674-NODE-674-length-20760-cov-4.651050_pt1 | contig 20760 bp, 22 predicted proteins | sample MGYA00512117_ERZ772921 | MGnify/ENA primary metagenome ERZ772921 (study PRJEB29015, sample SAMEA2737944) | human oral metagenome | biome: human oral; feature: human-associated habitat; material: dental | place: China | collected 2150 ...
GCGGCCATGAAGGTGTCCTCAGAAGCGGCGATGGCCGACGCGGGGGTCGACGGCGCAGCCGGAGCCGGTACGGGAGGTGCCGCCGCATCGGGGGGGGCCGAGGGGGTTGCGGCGCCGAGCGCCGGCGCGAACGCGGCAACGCCGGGGGCCGGGGAGGCTTCCCCGACGAACGCGGGGGAAGCGGCAACGAAAGAGGCGGCGCCGTCCGCTTTGGCTGCCGAAAGACACAGCGGCCCAGCGGAAGGCACGCATACAGCCGTGGCTAAAGAGACGGCGGAGGCGGCGGAAAAAGAGGTGCAGGAAGCCATTGCCGCGGCCATGAAGGCGGCCACGGAAGTGGCGGATGCCATGGCCCGGACAGAAGCGGAGAATAAGGACGCCAAGAGTACGCTGGACCGCCTGATGGACGGCGAGGCTGCCGACGAAGCCGATGCCGCCATGCCGCCCACGGCGCTGCTCATCATTCGGGCGCTGCAAAAAACGTGGATGACATACATCAATTCCGACGCCTATAAGGATCTTCCCAATGATGAGAGGGACGAGGCGCGGGAAAAAGCGAGCGGCGGCCATGTTTCCAAGGCCGTTCAGCGGAAACGGCATCTGGCGGCGGCGTTTTCCTATCATCAGGCGGCGCAGAGTGCGCTGCAGATGGCGGAAAAGCCGAATGCCTGAGAAAGACAGAAAAACCACTGCCGGATTTGACGGCAGTGGTTTTTTGTCGGCAAGGCGTCAGCGGGGAAAGGAAATTTTTGCTATAATAAAGGAAGCACTGATAAATTCAGCCCTTCATCTTGGCGTATCTTTTTTGCCCTGCCATCGTCAAAGAATCCTCCGCATAGCGCTTGCTATGCGTCCGATTCGTTTCCTCGGCAAGACAAAAAATCTGTACCAATCGGATGGACTTCATTTTATCAGTGCTTCTGAAAAAGAGATTAAGAGAGAGCGGAGGAATCGGGATGAAGTTGCTGCATGTGGCGGATCCGCGCATGGGGAAGGTGGTACACGGCTATTCCCTGATCGAGGAGCAGCGCCATATTTTGGCGCAAATTTTGACCACGGTCAAGGAGCGGCATATCGACGCGGTGCTCGTCGCCGGGGATGTGTACGATCGCTCTGTGGCCAGCGAAGACGCTGTCGCCCTCTTGGACGATTTTTTAGTGCAGATGGCGGCGCTTTCGACGACGGTATTTATCATCAGCGGCAATCATGATTCCGGGGATCGGCTCAATTTCGGACGGCGCTTCTTTTGCCATCAAAACATTCATATTGCGGGTACTTATGCGCCGGCGCTGGGTAAGGTGACCTTGACGGATGTGGCGGGGCCGGTGCATTTTTATCTCCTGCCCTACGTGACGAAAGCGGCGATGCGTCACGCTTGGCCGGAGGAAACGATGGATTCCTATGATGCGGCGATAGGGGCGGCCATCGATCATGCGGGGGTGGACTTTACGGCGCGCAACGTCATCGTGGCGCATCAGTTTGTGGCCCACGGGGCAACGCGGCCGCAGGTGGGCGGCTCGGAGGTGATGGCGGCCAGTGTGGGCACGATTGAGGCCATCGGGAGCGAGGTTTTTGACGGCTTCGATTATGTGGCGCTGGGTCATGTCCATCGCCCGCAATGGATCGGACGGGAGACAGTGCGCTATGCCGGATCACCGCTGAAATATTCCCTGCGGGAGGCCGACGACGAAAAATCCATGGTGCTGGTAACTTTGGGAGAGAAGGGGGCGCCGGTTGTCACGGAGCGAATTCCTTTTCATCCCCGGCACGATCTTCGTCATGTCACGGGGACGCTGGGGGATCTTCGACAGCAGGCCAAGGGGGAAGGCGATGCGGCGGAGGATTATCTGTATGTGACGTTGACGGACGAAACGCCCCTTCTTGACGCCATGGAATTGGTGAAACAGTTCTATCCCAACGCCATGAAGGTGGAGTTTGCGCACCGACAGCTTCGCGGACTGGGAGACGCGGCGGGTTCGGTGACGGAGGAGAAAAGTTTTCACGACTGGGTGACGGCGTTTTACGCCCAGGAGGGCGGCAGTCCCCCCAATGAGGAAGAATGGGCGGTGCTTTTAGCGGCGGCCCGGGAAGCGGGGGTGACGGGATGAAGCCGCTGTCCCTTACCATGACGGCGTTTGGCACTTATAAGGACACTACGGTCATTGATTTTGCTGCCTTGGGGGGCGAGGGGATTTTTCTCATCACCGGTTCCACCGGCGCGGGGAAGACCACCATCTTTGACGCGATCTGCTACGCGCTGTTTGGGCAGACCAGCAGTCTTCGCCGGGGGGCGAAAATGTTGGCCAGTGATTTTGCCGCTGTGGGGACGGGCCCGGAAGTGGAGTTGGTTTTTCGGCACCGGGGGCAGCTGTATACCATTCACCGCTGGCAGCCCTGCGTTCACCATCGGGACGGCACGGTGGAGATGAAGAATCCGAAGGCCACGCTGCTTTTCCCCGACGGGCGGCTGCTGGATAAATTATCAGCGGTCAACCGGGCGGTGGAGGAAGATATCCTGCACCTCACTTACGCGCAGTTCAAGCAGGTGGTTATGATCGCCCAGGGAGAATTTCGCGAATTATTGGAAGCGGATACGGAGCAGCGGTCGGTGATCTTGCAGAAGATCTTTCAAACCGAGAATTATCGGCGGCTGGCCGATCTTCTGAAAGAAGAGGCGGATCAAGCGAAGGAGGCGGCAAAGGAAAGCGCGCGGCGCATCGCCCAATCTTTTGGCGAAGCGAAAGCAGCGCCGGAGAGCGATTTGGCGGCGGATTTGGCGGCGCTGAAAGAAAAATACGCAGGGGCAGGGCCGGTGGATTCTTTAGAAGAAATGCTGGCGATCCTCGCACGGCTGGCGGTGGAAGACGATACGAACGAAGCAGCGGCAGCGGCGGAGATCACGGCGGCCGAGGCGGGGCTGCAGGAGCTGGCCGCCGCGGTCAGTCGAGCCCAAAGCGTGAACGAGCGGCTGAAAGAGCGGGATGCGCTTCGGAAAAAGGTGGCAGCGCTTTCGACCGCTGCCGCCGGCATAAAGGAAAAACGTGCGGCTTTAACGGCGGAAATCAAAGCGGTACGCTTTGTGGGGCCGCGCTACGAAACTTGGCGGAAGGAAAAGGCGGCGTTTCAAGCGGCCAAAGAGAAACAACGGGATCAGGAAACGCATTTGGCTGCCGCGATCGCGGCGCAGGAAAAGGCGAGAGTCCGCGCAGAGGAGGCCGCGAAAGCGCGTCCAGCGGTGGAGCAAGCCGAAAAAGAAGCGGCGGCGATGAAAGAGCAGGAACCGCTGTACGGGGCCAGGGAACAATATCAGGCGGCGCTGGCCGAGGCGCAAAAAAAGATTTGCGCCTTGGGGAAAAGACAGCGCGCCCTAACCGAGCAGCGGGAAGCGGCGCGGGCTAAGATCGCGGCGGGGGAAGCGCAGCTTTCGGGGTTGGCGGTTCTTCGTGAACAGCGGGCCATGCTGCGGGCCAAGGCGGAACGGTGGGAAGAAGATCATCGTATCGGACAGCGATTGACAGAGGAGGATATCCCCGCCTGCCGGGAGGCCATCGCTCTCTGGCAGGGGAAGAAGAACGCCTGCGCCGCCGCGCAGGCCGCTTTCGACGCGGTGCGCGCCGCGCATGACGCCATGGAGCGAAGTCTGGAGAACAGCCGCGCCGGGATGTTGGCGGAAAAACTCGTCGATGGTCAGCCGTGCCCCGTGTGCGGCGCCCTGCATCATCCTCATCCCGCCGTTCTGACGTCGGGCAGTCCTCGGGAAGCCGATTGGGAAAAGGGCAAGGAGAAATTGGAAGCGGCGCGGCGGGAAAAGGACGAGGCGGTACGCGCCGCGCAGGAGGCGCGGAGTGTTTGCGAGACGCTGGCGGACAAGCTGCGGCAGGATATCGGCACGTTTTTGGATAAGCGTCGCTCACAAGGCGCGGCGCTGTTGACAGCCTATCGGGGAACGGCCAAAGAAGATGCCACGCTGGAAGAAGTGTTTACTCTCATGGAGACGGCCCAAGGACAGATCCAAGAGGAGCGATCAGCCCTCCAACGGGAGGAGGCGCAGTGCGACACGGCGTTGTCGGCGCTGCAAAAGGAAGAGAAAGAATTACTGGCGGCGCGGGAACGCCAAAACAAGCTGGAAGGAGAAGAGCGGCAGGCGGCGGAAGACGTTTTGACTGCCGGAAAAACCGAAGCAGCGGCCAAAGCTTCGCTGGAGGCGCTGCCGCCGCTTCTATACGATACCTTGGAGAAAGTCCGAAACGCCCGGGCGGACAAAGAGCAGGCGGCCAAGGCGCAGCGCGAAGCGATAGAAAGCGCGGAGAAGGACGCGCGGACGGCGGAGAGTCTCCGAATCGAAGCGCAGGCAAAGCGAGATGAAGTGACGGCGCAGACGGCGGAACAGGGAAAAGCGGCGGCCCAGAGTGACGCGGACTTTCGCGCTGCTTTACGGGAGCAAGGTTTTACTGAGGAAACCTTCGCGGCTCATTATACGGACGAAGCGGCTATCACCGCGCACACGCAGGAGATCGAGGCGCATGACCGCGCGGTCACAGAGACGAAGAGTCAGTTGACGGTGTTGGAAAAACAGACGCGAGACGAAGTGCCGGCGGACGTGGCCGCGCTGACGGCACAGCTCACAGAAAAGCAGCAGGTGCTGGCCAAGGCGCGGCAGATTCACAGTGCGGTATATAGCCGCCGGGAGCAAAACCGCGCCGCTGAAGAAAAGATCCGGCAGGCCGGGGAGGAAAATCAGGATCGGCGGCATCGGGCGGCAGTACTGCAAAACGTCTATGAGCGGATCAGCGGAAAAGCGGCCGGACGTCGGACGAGCCTCGAAGAATACGTGCAATCGGCGGGCTTTGCCCGCATTGTTGCGGCGGCGGATATCCGATTGGGCGACATGACCGGCGGTCGCTTTTCCCTTCTTCCCCATGAAGCGCAGGCGGAAGACGATAAGCGGAAAAAGCACGGTCTCGCCTTGGATGTATTGGACCGCTATACCGGTCGGCGGCGTTCCGTGAAAACCCTGTCCGGCGGGGAGAGTTTTATGGCCTCTTTGGCGTTGGCGCTGGGCCTCTCGGATACTGTGACGGAGAACGCGGGCGGCGTCGCCATTGAGACCCTCTTCATTGACGAAGGCTTCGGCACCCTTGACCCCGAGGCCTTGGAAAGCGCCGTGGCCATGCTCCAGGGCCTCACGGCGCGGGGCAAACTCATCGGCCTCATCAGCCATCGGGAAGAACTGAAACAGGCTCTTCCCCGTCAGATCATTGTGGAAAAATCGAGCCGCGGCAGCCGGGCGCGGGTGGAAACGGACGGGTAGTATCTCCGCTTTCAGATAGACGGCGAGATTTTTGGCGTATACGATTTGCCGACAGGAACGAGGGAGAAGCGAGGAGGAATTGCCATGAAATGCGATTGCGCGGCATGTTCCGCTCATGCCTGTTATACGAAGGGCGTCAACTGTACCGGAGCGGATCAAGAGGCCATGAAAGCCGCTTACACGCCGGAGGAACAGCGGATCATGGAAGCGGCGGCATACGTTGAAAGCACGTTCTACAGCGACATCACGCGCCTGGAGGAAACAGCAGAATTTGCCCGGCGGATGGGATATACAAAATTGGGCATGGCGTTTTGCATCGGCCTCAACGCCGAAGCGGCCTGTATTGCCCGCTACTATAAGAAAGCAGGATTTACCTTTTACAGCGTGTGCTGTAAAAACGGCAGCATTCCCAAAAAAGCCTTTGGGCTTAAACAGGTTAAACCGGAACTCGATCACGAGGCCATGTGCAATCCCAAATCGCAGGCGCGGTTTTTGGCCGAGCAGGGGGTGGAGCTCTTCCTCTCCTGCGGCCTCTGCGTAGGACACGACGCGCTCTTCAACATGAGCTGCCCCGGCCCCGTCACTACCTTAGTTGTGAAGGATCGCCTCTTGGGACACAATCCGCTGGCCGCCGTTTACTCCCGCTACTGGAAGCGCAAGTTAGGCATCATGGCGGAGGGGGAGGTCTGATACGATATTTTCTGCTTGCACTCCCTTGGGTTTTAGTGTATACTACTTTTCGTCGGGTAAACGCAGACCGACACTACGGGGGCGTAGCTCAGCTGGGAGAGCGCCTGCATGGCATGCAGGAGGTCAGGGGTTCGATCCCCCTCGTCTCCACCAGGAAAATAAAATCCCGCAAACCTTATTCCATAGGGTCTGCGGGATTTTTTGATTTTTATGCTGCGGGCGCAACCGTTCCATTTTTACGGTCACTTGGGCGCAACGCGGGCGCAATAAGACTTTTTTGATCATTTCAAGGGATAAAAAATAGACCCATTTTAGGGTCTATTTTTAGGATTAAGAAAAAATCAGTGATACTTTTTGACTGATGATTTTATCCATCCGGGGAACCGCGTGACCGTAAAGATCAAGCGTATGAGATATTTTAGAATGGCCTATGCGTCGGCTTACGTCTGCGATCGGTGCCCCTGCGGCGAGTAGCTCTGTAGCATGTGTATGGCGGATAACGTGAAAATTCCTGTAAGGGATATTGGCGCGTTTGACGATATTGTGCCATATTCGCTCAATATTGCGTGGCTGGTACGGTGTTCCGGTGCGGGTGACGAATACAGGACCTGTTATACGAACGATGTTTGATGGTGACGGGAGGTCCTTCAGCAAGGTGAGGACGGCATGAGGGACGGATATAGTTCTTGTGCCGGCTTTCGTCTTTGGATTGCCGACATGGATGCCCGCTGTATGTGTTACCGTGAGATTGCGTTTAATAGTGATCTCATCGTTGTCAAAGTCGATACAGTCCCAGTATAGCCCAAGCAACTCACCAAGGCGTGCTCCGGATGAAAAGGCAAGGGATACCAACGGATAATATTTCCCCCCCGCATAGATCTTCGCGGTTTCATAAATGGCTTTGACTTCTTCGGGCGCGAAGGTTTGTATTTCACGCTTACGGTTGGTTTTTGGCGGTTCTGCTGCGGTTATCATATTATTGGACAATAAACCTATCTGACGTGCTTTTTCAAACGCTGCGTGCAAAAAAGCATGAAGTTTACGTACCATCTCAACAGATTGCCGTTGTAAAAGATCGGTATAGAAACTTTGGATCATCGGGACACTGATAGTTTGGAGCTTTTCATCGGTTAGCGGCTGGCATTTTGAAGCGAGCAGGGTATATAAATCCATCGTTTTCGGTGCGATGGTTTGTGCTTTGTAGTCGCGTAAATATGTGATTAGCCAGCTGCCAAGTGTCATATCAGACGGCTCGATAAAGGAGTGGTTCATTATGGCCACGCAGTTTAGCGCAACCCATTCTTGAGCTTCCTTGCGCGTCTCAAAACGTTTCGAGATGCGACGTCCTGCGGGTGTCGTACAATAAGCGCGATATTTCTTGCGAGCGGCATCGTAAATGACACTACCAGCTCCATTTGGATTCTTGGCCATGAAGCAGGTCTCCTTTCGATTATGATTGCTTGCTTCGTCGATCATCTACTTTATAGCAGATCGTATAATGGTTAGTTCATTTTAAGACTTTGACGGTATTCATCTGCGTAGGCTAATTCTTGAAATTCGACCTCTTTGTTATGATATTTTTTTACGACTTCTTCTATCCGATGTAGAGGAACACGAAAAAATTCACGCCGACGATTTATTTTATTCAGTCTGAATTTGTCAAATTCTTTGTGCAGGGCATTCTCAAGAGCAGGAGCATCTTCACTAAAAATAAACGCATGGACGTCGAATCGAAAAGGAACGGACGCATCTCCCAGCTCATAGACGCGCTCGTTCGGGTCAAGACGCCGAGTTACACCGATTTTATAAACATTTTCCCCAAATGCGCCAATATTTGAGATGATATAAACATATCCGGCACGGGTATTAGCAGTGCGGTTCTCAATATCTTCTTTGTCTTTTGATAATCCTTGAAGTTTCTCCTCTAATTCTTTTATTTTATTTATAAGGGTCATTTGTATTGCTTCATCGGTTGTGGCATCAAGCTGTTTTTTCTTATCAGCAATAGCCTGCTGAAAGTGAGTTTCTTCTTTTTCGATTTTCTTTTTCGCGGCTTCAAGTTCGCGAAGAGCTTCTCTTTCTTCTCGTGCGCGTTCACGTTGTTCTGCTAATTCTTCTTTGGCTTCCTGCTTTCGAAGAGCATATTCATAAGACAGTAGTAATTCTTCGAGCTTCAAGTCTAAATATTCATTAGTGATTGATATTCCAAGAACATTCCCACAACGATTGATAATGTCAAAGGTTTTTCTCAGTCTTAATTCGTAGGCATCTAAATTATTAAACCGTACTTTGTCTATGAGAGAATCACATTCTAAATTGAAGGATCGAATCAATAGCTTAGAGACATCCGATATCATTTTTTGCCCTTTACGTTTATTCCCGTTTACAGTCCAATTCGTTGCCCCTTCTATACCTTCACGTTTTTTTAGAATATATTGTTCTTCCCGCCGTATATTCTTAAGCCGGACTTTATAGCTATCCAATGACAAAAAGTTATATTTGGGTTTATATAGTCCAAAATCTTGTAATAAGGCCTCTTCATCAAGTTCAATAATCTGTTTTTTCCGCTGGGCAATATCTTGTTTTAATGTTTCACGCTCAGCACGTAGGCGCATGCATTCTTCAGTAAGAGTTTTCGTTTCTTTTCGCATTTCCAGAAGTTCCCGTTCCTCTGGAGGCGTAATCCCTAATAGATCCTTTAACCACTGCAATTCTCTTCTCCCCCTGCTTATTCCCCTTGGTTATAGTGCTCAGTCAATCAATCTTCCTAAAATGGCATGCACTTCTCGTGGATTTGGTTGACGTTCATCGAGTAGTTGAGCCGTAATATCAGCATCTATATCTGATGAGTGCGATAGTAGATAGATTGCGAATTTGTTTGCCTCATGCTCACAACGGCACGAGACAAAAAAAGTACAGTCCGGCTGGATCGCCATCCATATCCTGCATGGAGCCGGCTGTGTCCAATTTCGTGGCAGAGAACAATGCGCTTTCCTGCTTCCGGCAACGCCTGATTTAAGATGATACAGCCCCGGCGAAGTACCTTGACGAAAAAGCCCCGGATATGCTTTGGAAGGTCGGTCTCAATAATGCTAATACCGAGGTCAGCAGCTAATAAGCGAGGATCAGCGGTCCCGTACTTTGTTATCAAGTTCCGAACCCTGCTTTTTATGTTAAGCATGACATTAGTCCTTCTTTCGACGATTCCGTTTCTTTGCGTCATAGAATGCCAGTTTCAGTGCTGCACGTATCTTTTCGCGGTCATCAGCAGTGAGTTTATATGTGTCGCCATCAAACATGACCTCCGCGCGTTCAAGAAATTTATTGAGATCCCGTTCGTCTTTCGAGATGCGCAGAGTAGCAGTATTTGGTGGTGTCGTTTTGTTAAGTAATGTATTCATATCGACATTGAAATAGTCAGCTAATATTTCTAAAGTTTCAAAATTCGGTTCACGGTGCCCCGCTTCATACATTCCTAAAGCACTTCTGGAAATTTTAGTAGCTTTTGCGAGATCATCTTGTGTCATATTATGACGTCTCCGTAATTCTTTTAATCTATCGCTAAATGCCATAGAACTCACCTCTTTTTTATATTATCACAGAACGTGATTTTATTCAACAAAAAATGACACAAAATGTGTTGACAGGTTTTCGAGAAGATGGTATTATGATTTTAGTCACGAAATGTGTCTAAAAGAATGGAGGTGAGAAATATGTTGGATGGACTGACGATCGCAAAAAGATTGAAGGAACTCCGCGCGGGGCAGTCAAGAGAACAAGTTGCACGGGAGTGTAAGATCAGCCTGTCAGCTTTGGGGATGTATGAAGCTGGCAGACGAATTCCCAGGGATGAAGTCAAGGTACGCTTGGCACAATTTTATCATAAGAGTGTAGAGGAAATTTTTTTCGCCCAAAATGTCACGATTTGAGACAAATACATGCATTAAAGGCGACACTCCACTATGAAACGGACTAAGACGGGGGCATTACGCAGGCTCTTTTGGAGCATGTGAAAGCGAAGGGCAAGACGGCGTGAGAGGGGGTGATGATATGACCACCAAAACATCGAAAACGGATGCGGAGCTGACATGGGTATCAGTACAGGAATATCAAAGGCATATCGGCCTTACCCGTTCTGATGTGATGAAGATGATTTATGCAGGGACTCTTCCGGCGGTAAAAATCGGCACGCGATACAAGATTAACATCCACCGCGCTGATACAGAGATGGAGAACCTAATGCACACGCCGAAAGATAGGCCACCCCAAAAGGTATACGACGAGATCGGCAAGCAGGCGAATGCGCAGGTAGAAGCGGCCGGTGGCTTTCTTGAGGCACTACGGCAGTTGAAAACTACCCCGCGAAAGATGAGCGGGTAGGCTCTGAAATATTTTAGGAGGTGCAGGATGAAGGTGTTTTACTGGGCGTGCGGATTGGCCGCCGCTACGGGCTGGGCATTCGGCTTCTGGATGTGGCTTGAATGCTGGCGGATTCGGGGACTGTAGAAAAGGGGGGGTGCGTCATGAAAATCAAGATCAAGAAGAAAACATTCTGCGCAACATGCGGAAAAGAACCAGATAATCTGTATGCGCTTGATTTCGGCAATGGCTCTGTCCCTTGCGTTACGTTATGCCGACATTGTTTGGCATTACTGCAAACGAGGATCAGAGCAAAGTTAGGGGGTGAAAACAGTGGTAAAAGAATACTTTACAACTCTCATAGCAGAGGCATGCGACGCGGATAAGCGTCGAGAGAACACGCTTCCGGCAGAGATGATTACCGTCGGCTATGCGGAGGTGCTGCTGGCGGATGGAATGTTAGATGAAGGAGAGGAGGGGGTGAAGGGATGAGGCTGCCGTATTTGACGGAGACGGGCTGGGCGGTTGTATTGGCTGTCGCCTGCGGATTGATGATGTTGTCGTGGTGGAAATGGTAAAGGAGGAAGCAAAAATGGAAAATGAAAAGCCAACGGAAAATCAAATCTTAACGGGGAAAATGGATCGGTATGATAATGACCGTTTCGATAACTTCGTTTGCCCCGGCGAACTCACGATAACTATTACATTGAATGAATATCGGCGCTTGGTGTCAGATAATGCTCTGTCTAAGAGCGAGATTGCGGAGAAAGAAAAAGAACGTTGGATCGTCAGTCAAGAAGTAGCATTACTTAAAGCAGAAAACACCGCATTAAAAGAAAAAATCGTTAATCTTGCAGGCGGCAACGAGGAAGCTAACGAGGAGGTTACGGGTAGTGATGAATGAGAAAAAAGTAGAAGAGCTGATTAAGCAATTACGCAACGAAGCAGAAATTTGCACCATACTCGTGGCGGATAGTAGCGGACATGCCAGGGGAGCCTTAAAAGGGACAACGGGTGATATCATCAACAACGTATTAAACATGCTTGACGATATGCTACGGCAAGACGAGAAAAATCCCCCGCAAATATGCACGGAGGTACTCGTCGAAGGGTTGATTCACATAGTGGAAAGGATTGAACATGACAGAGAAATGGGAATGCAATCCAAGCAGCATTGACGCTTGTCTCTCCTGCCCGCTCCCCGATTGTAAGTACGACGAGAGAGCGGAGCTGCCGTCGAATTATCAACGGGATTATCACCGGACGAGGAAAATGGCGGCAATCGCGTCCGGCTTATGCAGCAAGTGCTGGAAGCGCCCGGCAGATGAAGGTTTTTCGACGTGTATGGAATGCCGGATAAAGATGAGGGAATCGAAACGTAAGACAAAAGAAAAAGCCCACGGCGGCGGCAACCGACGTGAGCAGAAAGTAAAACACTCTACAGAAAGTATAACACAGGAGGATTAAAGATGGCAAATTTACTCATGACAGTGGAAGATATGCAAGATCGCGAGAAGTGGCTGAAAGCGAGAGAAGCCGGGATTGGTGGCTCGGACGCGGCGGCGATTGTCGGTCTGACACCTTGGAAATCCGCTTTTCAGCTTTGGTTGGAAAAGACGGGCCAGGCAGAACCCGAAGATTTAAGCGACAACGAGCGCGTCTACTGGGGTACGCAGCTTGAGGAAGTCGTCGCTCGGGAGTTTACACGGCGCACCGGGAAGGCCGTCCGCCGCCGTGGGCTGTTACAGAGCGAAGAATATCCGTTTCTCTTGGCCAGCGTAGATCGCATGGTTATAGGTGAGGACGCCGGGCTTGAATGCAAGACGGCCAATGGCTTCGCGGCAAAAGCCTGGGAAAGCGATGAAGTTCCCGACGCCTATTATTGTCAGTGCCAGCATTACATGATGGTAACAGGCTGTGAACGTTGGTATATCGCGGTTCTTATCGGTGGAAATAAATTCATCTGGAAAGCGATCGACCGTAATGAAGATGATATAAAGGCGCTTCAAGAGGCGGAAATTGCTTTCTGGAACAAGGTGCAGAAAAAAGAAATGCCGCCAGTGGACGGATCGGGGAGTTGTACGGAAGCGCTTACGAATATGTATCGCGGCGGAAAAGAAGAAGCGATACAGCTTCCGACGCAAGCGGCAGAAGTCATCAAGGAGATTGACACATTGACGGAAACAGAGAAGGGGATCAAGGCGACGCTGGATGAAAAAAAGAACGTCCTGCGCTCCCTCCTGGGAGACTTTGAGGTCGGATACGCGGGACAGGGGGACGATGTCCGCAAGGTAACGTGGAAAGCGCAAGCTGGACGTATAACAATCGACAGCAAGCGCCTCAAGGCGGAACAGCCGGGAATATACGAGAAATACGCAAAACAGGGAAAAGAAACTCGCGTATTGAGAATTGCATAAACAGAGAGGAGAAAAATAAAATGGCAAACGTAAAAGGCGGAATCATTCAGAAAACGGCACAGACGCAGAATCAGGCGCAGAAAATGACAATGAAGGCGCTCATTGTGAGTATGGAGGGGCAGATAAAGAAGGCGCTGCCATCGGTCATCACGCCGGAGCGGTTCACGCGAATGGTTTTGACGGCGTTATCGACGACGCCAAAATTGCAGGAATGCACGCAGAAAAGTTTCCTGGGCGCCATGATGATGGCGGCGCAGCTGGGCGTAGAACCGAACACGCCGCTGGGGCAGGCATACCTGATCCCGTATAAGAATCATGGGGTCTTGGAATGCCAATTTCAGATCGGCTTCAAGGGGCTGATTGATTTAGCGTATCGCTCGGGCGAAGTGACGGACATTTCGGCGCATGCTGTTCACGAGAACGACGTATTTGAGTATGAGCTTGGGCTTACGCCGAAGCTCCGCCATATTCCGGCGACGAAGGACCGCGGCGACGTGACGATGTACTATGCCGTTTTCCACACCAAGAGCGGCGGCTATGGCTTCGAGGTTATGAGCCGAGACGATGTGATCCGGCACATGAACGAGTTCAGCAAAGCGGCGGCAAAAGGCTTTTCGCCGTGGCAGACGCATTTTGACGAAATGGCGAAGAAGACGGTCGTCAAGCGGGTTCTCAAGTATGCGCCGCTGAAAACAGAATTCATGCGTGCTATCGGCGCGGATGAGACGATTAAGTCGAACGTCGTTTCGGATATGACGGATGAGCCGGATGAGACGATTATTGAAGTCGAGCCGGTGGAAACGGAAGAACCAGAGCTTTCTAAAGACGATAAGATTCTCGATGAGGCGCTGGGCGGGGGACAGTGATCCCCCTTTTTCTCCAGCGTGGCAAAAGGAGATGTAAGCATGGACAAAGAGCGGTTAAAAGCGATTTTAGAAAGCCATGGGAGGTGGCTTAAAGGCAAAGGGGGAGAAAAGGCTGACTTGCGCAAGGCTAACCTGTACGGGGCCGGCTTGTACGGAGCCGACCTGCGTGGGGCCGACTTGCGTGGAGCTGACTTGCGTGGAGCTGACTTGCGTAAGTCCGACTTGTACGGAGCCGACCTGCGTGGGGCCGACTTGCGTGGGGCCGAATTAAGCGAAAAATTTATTCAAGTCGGGCCGATTGGCTGTCGCCGGGATTACACGATCTTCTGGGTTGATCGGAACCTCGTCCAATGCGGCTGCTGGAACGACTATGAAGGCGGCTCGTTAGAAGAGTTTAAGCAACGAGTGGATAAAACATACCCGGCAGAGAACGAAGATACATTGCAATATCGCAACGAGTATCTGGCAGCGATTGCAATGTTCGAGAGGTTACGAGATGACGCTCGGTAGTCTCTTTGACGGGTTGGGCGGGTGGCTACTGGCGGCGCGTCATGCTGGCGTTACGCCGGTATGGGCAAGCGAAATCGAAGCATTCCCCTGCGCGGTTACGAAGCGGCATTTCCCAGAAGTAAAGCAGCTTGGCGATATTACGCAGCTCAATGGGGCGGAGATACCGCCGGTGGATATTATCTGCGCCGGAAGTCCCTGTCAAGATTTGAGCGTAGCCGGGACGAGAAAGGGGTTAGATGGTGAACGCAGCGGATTATTTCGCGTCGCAGTTGAACTTGTTCGAGATATGCGACGCGCTACCGGCGGAAGATATCCCCGTTTCTTCGTCTGGGAGAACGTCCCCGGAGCCTTTTCCAGCAACAAAGGAATGGACTTTCGAGCCGTGCTTGAGGAAATCGGACAGACCAAAATTCCAATGCCTAAAAATGGTAAATGGGCAAGTGCAGGAATGGCAGAATTGCAAGAGTGTCAAATTGCGTGGCGCGTCCTTGACGCTCAATATTGGGGCGTCCCCCAACGTCGCCGTAGAATCTTCCTTGTCGCAGATTTTGCAGCCCATGGAAGATGTGCCGGAGAAGTACTATTTGACACCGAAAGCATGCCAAGGCATTCTGCGTCGGGCAAAGAAACGAGGGAAGGAACTGCCCGAGAAACTAAGGATTGCGCTCGAACGGCAGGGCGGATTATTGCGGCAGGATTTGACACAAAGGCAAGCATAGCACAAAGCGCGCCCGTGCTTACAGAGGCAACGCCGCCGATAACAGTGAATAACAGGCTCGGTGTTATGGTAGAAATCTACGACATGACGCACGCGGACGAGGTTATGCGCCCGGTCAAAGAAGGCATTACTCCGACGCTCAACGCGCGAATGGGGACGGGCGGGAATCAAGTGCCGGTTGTGCATTGTATCGGCGATGGTCAAGTGAATCAAATTGGCTTGCACGAAAAAGCTGGGGCGCTTACTTGTCGGCACGATCAGCAAGCTGTGGTGTGCTATAACATTTGCTCGTATGCCTCAGGTGCCATGCAGTCTGATAATCCTCATAGCGGGGTTTATAAGACCGATACAACGAGGACGTTAGACTTAAACGGTGGCAGTCCCGTATGTAATCAAGGCGGGACTATGGTGGTTGGCAACAGCACTGTCCGCCGCTTGACGCCGCTTGAGTGCGAGCGCCTGCAAGGCCTGCCAGACGGGTATACAGAGGGCGGAAGTGATACGGCGCGGTATAAAGCGCTGGGCAACGGCATGGCGCAGCCGTGCGCAATGTATATTATCAAGAGAATTGTGGAGGTCGTGTCCAATGGAAGAATGGAAAAATGTTCCGATTAAAGGGTTTACGTCATATGAGGTTAGTTCGATGGGAGCTGTTCGACATAATGGGAAAATATTAAAACAATCTCTATCAAGAGGGTATAGTGCGGTTGTCCTTTGTAACAATGGCGTTAGAAAATATTTTAGGGTTCATCGACTGGTTGCGTTATGTTTTTTGACTTGCGGCGAAGGTGAATGGGTAAACCATAAAGATGGCAATAAAAGCAACAATGCTGTTGATAATTTGGAATGGTGTACGCCGTCTGAAAACCAAAAACACTCATGGGCATCCGGGTTGACAACATTTACGAAGAAGATGAGAACAGCTGTCACGAAAACCATTCTAATGGAAGTTGAAAAGCAAAAGAAAAAAGTAATGTGTATCAAACAAGGGGAAATTATAAACATATACCAAAGCCTCACCGACGCGGCTCGTTGCGTAGGAGGTTCTCAACCTCACATTAGTGATTGTTGCAATGGAAAAAGATATACACATAAAGGATATACATGGAAGTTCGCATGACGTGACAAGGGTAATTAAGAGAATCAAGGAGGTAACAATAACATGAACAAAGTGATTTTGATGGGCCGTTTGACACGCGACCCGGACGTAAGGGCGACGCAAGGCGGCAAGAGCGTGGCGCAGATGACGCTTGCAGTTGACCGGCGAAGAGGCGCCGATGGACAGCAGGAAGCTGACTTTTTAGCGCTTGTCGCTTGGGAAAAACTGGCGGACATTGCCGGGCAGTATCTTCATAAGGGATCGAAAATCTTAGTTGAGGGGCGGCTCCAGTCCCGCAGCTACGAAGCGCAGGACGGATCCAAGCGGTATGTGACGGAAGTCGTTTTAAGCAACATTGAGTTCTGCGAGAGCAGAAAGCAAGAAACGGCAGGGCCGGCAGAGCAGTTTGGCGCTACGGCGACGCAGGAAGAAATCCCATTTTAAGACGGTGAGGATAAGAACATGGCAGAGCGGCGAATGTTTTCTAAGCGGATAATTTCATCGGCACGGTTTTTACGTATGCCAGCGTCGGCGCAATCTCTCTATTTCCATTTGGGAATGGCTGCAGACGACGACGGGATCGTGGAAGCGTACCCGGTTATGCAGATGATAAATGCCGCCGAGGATGATCTAAAAATTCTCGCGGCAAAAGGTTTTGTGCGAATCTTAAATGAGGATTTAGTCACATATATTCTCGATTGGAAAGAGAATAACAAAGTGAGAGCAGATCGAAAAGTTGACAGTATATACAAAGATTTACTCTTACAGGTTTTGCCGGATGAGAAATTGATTAGACAACGAGAAAGAGCCGATAGACCTCAAAGAGCCGACAAGCCGCGAAAAATCAACGATAGTGAAAAAGTTAACGAAGGTACTGGGACAACCATGGGACGTCCCGGGGACAACCATGGGACGTCCCGGGGACAACCAATGGACAACCATGGGACAACCATGGGACGGCATAGGTTAGGTAAGGATAGGTTAGGTAAGGATAGGTTATATGCTGCTGCAGCTAACGCGCGTGATCCTACTTCCGAAGAGAAGGATCTCGGGGAGGTTGTCAAAGCCTTTTGTGACAATCTACAGCCTTTCGCGGGGAATATGGTGCTGGAACAGCTTAACGACGCCTTCGACACCTACGGGAAAAACTGGTGTATGGAGGCTATAAGAGAAGCGTCTGCAAGCGGCGGAAGGTCGATCCAGTACGTGATCCGTATTCTTCAGCGGTGGGAAAGAGACGGCTTCAAGGCAGAGCGAAAGGAGACAGGTAAAAATGGCGGAGCTGATAGAAACGGGGGAAGTTCTGGAGAAAATAGCGGTGAAAAGTCCGTATATGCAGAGTATTTTGACCGCTGCACGGGAACGCCGAGCGAAGAAACTGGAGGAAGCCCGGGCGCAGGAGACGGAGATCCTGCGCTTCTTCGGGAAGAAAACGGAGAAGCCGCTCACCGACGACGCGCTCCTGACGATAGCGGAGGCGTATCAGGAACAGCTTGAATATTTATCGGCTTGTGAAACATGCACGTACACAGTCGCGAATTGTCATGAGTGCCGCTACAATGGCGAGGCGTTCATCGCGAAGCGCTATACCGACGAGTACTTTGCTAAACTTCCGGCGTGTGGGAAGTTTAACGTTCAGCGTCAGCAGAAACGAACGGAGAAACTCTTAGGGCAGAGCGGGATTGGCGAACGGTTTCGCTCCCGCACGTTCGATACGTTCCGGGTAAGCAAAAAGACGCAACCGGCGTTTGACATTTGCCGGGCGTTTTGCAAAATCTTACAGGAGAATCCGAAGGCAAAGGGCATTATGCTGGTTGGGTCGTACGGCTGCGGGAAGACACATTTGGCGGCGGCTATCTTGCAAGAAGTGGCCGAGGCAGGGATCGCCGGACTGTTCGTAGTTGTGACGGAGCTTTTAGCGAAGATTCGGGCGACATTTGACAGCCACGATGGAGGCGCGGAAGAGATCATTGAGCGGGCGAAGAGTGCGCCGCTTTTGATTCTTGACGATATCGGAGCGGAGAAGGCATCGGAGTGGACGCAGGAGCAGCTCTATCGCATTGTCAATTTTCGCTATGAGCATATGCTGCCGACGGTTATCACGACGAACTGCGATGGGGCGCAGCTGGAAATGGCGCTGGGACGGCGGATTGTCAGTCGCCTGATTGAGATGACGACGCCGGTCAAGGTGCAGGCCGCAGATTATCGAATGGCAGGAGGCGTAGGCGCGTGAAGCCATTTAGCGTCATAATTCCCGGCCAACCGGCAACGAAGAAAAACAGCGCCGTCGTTGTACGAAGTCACGCTTGCTTATTGCCGAGCGCCGCATATCGCGCATACGAGCGGCACTGCCGGGAGGCGCTGATGGCGCTGGGGCGCTTGCCGCATTACACGCTGCCGGTGCAGATGACGTGCCGGTATTGGCTCAAAGACCGGGCGCACTGGCCGGATTTGGTCGGCTTAATGCAAGCCACGGCGGACATTATCAGCGACGAGCGGAAGCGGATTGCTGGGCGAATGGTGACGACGCGGGAGTGGCTGCTCTCCGACGACCGAATTATCGCGAGATGGGACGGGACGGAGATTGCGGGGATAGACAAAGCGCGGCCGAGGGTGGAGATTGTGATAACGCCGATGGCAGTAGGAGAGGCACTTGACCCGTATGTGACAAGACAAATTAAACAAAGAGAGGGCGATGATAATGATTAAACCGATACCATGCGGAAAGTTCCGCGGAGCGCCGACGCCGGAATGGGTCGCGAAGCTAAAAGAGGAGGTACACGAGGTTATTCAAGAGGCGACATACTTAGAGAGCCTCACAGCAAATTATTACGCCGAAACAGATATTGAAGAGGTCGGTGTGACAGAGAAGCGCATTGCAGAAGAACTCACGGACGTCATTACGGTATGCGTGTCATGGCTTGACACGCTTGGCTACGACGAAGCCGCACGAGACGAAGTGCAGCGACGCGTCAATGAGAAGAACAAGGCGCGCGGGTACTTCTGAGGAGGTGGCAATATGGAAAAATTTGTCATGACACCGTGCCTTATGCCGTGGGAGCCACATCCGTGCCTTGGGCATGGGACGCGAACATTCGACCCGTTTCATAGCAAAACAGAAGCTCAGAAGGCATATCCGCACGTCGTAGTAATGATTCGACATGCATCAGTATCGCGTGAGGAATTGAGAGCATTTGCACTTGACTCTTCCCGCAAAGATGAGCTTGCTGAACGACTTACGTACGTAATCACAGCAGCGACAACTGCATTGGAAGCGATCGGATATGACCTCGAGAAACGGCATGAGATGCAGGAGAAAGTCAATTCCAAGAACAAGGCGTGCGGGTATCACGATGAAGCCGATTCTTGATGTTTGCTGCGGGAGGGGACTATGAAAGCAGATTACATCGAATTTTTGAAATCAAAGATGGTCATTGCACCGAAAAGCGGGATTGCCATCGATAAAGGGGAAATCAGCGCTATATTGAAGCCGCACCAGCGGGATATTGTCATGTGGGCGGTGCAGGGTGGGCGTCGGGCAATCTTCGCCGCGTTTGGGCTCGGTAAGACAATTATGCAGCTTGAATGGTGCCGACTTATTCACGCACATAAGGGCGGGAAAATGCTGATTGTCTGCCCGCTGGGCGTTAAACAAGAGTTTATGCGTGATGCCGAAACACTCCTCAAAATGGACGCGCCGACCTACGTCCGCAATATGGAAGAAGTAGATGCCGCACCTGGCTGGCTCGTAATCACGAACTATGAGCGCGTACGCGACGGCGATATAGACCCCTGCGCATTCGCAGGCACGAGCCTCGACGAGGCGGCTGTGCTGCGCTCGTTCGGGAGCAAGACCTATCAGACGTTCCTCTCGAAGTTTCGCGGCGTTCCGTACAAGCTCGTATCGACAGCGACGCCATCACCGAACAAGTACAAGGAGCTCATCCACTATGCGGGCTATCTCGAGATTATGGACACAGGACAGGCGCTCACACGCTTTTTCAAGCGTGACAGCACGAAGGCGAACAACCTGACTCTCTATCCGCACAAGGAAAAAGAATTCTGGCTCTGGCTATCCACGTGGGCGCTCTTTATCCAGAAGCCTTCCGACCTCGGGTATGACGATACCGGCTACGATCTGCCCGAACTCGAGGTTTGCTATCACAAGCTCGGCCGGCCGACAGAGTTGACCGAAGAGAAGGACGGACAGATCAAGATGTTCCAGGACGCGGCGCAGGGCCTCAAAGAAGCCGCACGCGAAAAGCGGGAGAGCATTGATATCCGCATGGCGGAGGCAAAGCGCATCATTGACGCCGCGCCCGATGATCATTTCATCATCTGGCACGACCTCGAGGCAGAACGCCACGCAATCAAAAAGGCGCTGCCGGAGGCGCGTGAAATCTACGGAGCACAGGATATGGACGTGCGCGAGCGGAACACAATAGACTTTTCCGACGGTAAATTCCGCTTGCTGGCGACGAAAAAAGAGCTCTCCGGGAGCGGTTGCAACTTTCAGCGGCATTGTCACCGGATGATATTTCTCGGCATTGACTATGAGTTTAACGATTTTATCCAAGCGATTCACCGCTGTCACAGGTTTTTGCAGCCGCATAAGGTCATTGTGGATATTATCTACATGGACAGCGAGCAGGAAATTCTCAAAGTATTGCAGCAAAAATGGACACAATACAACGAATTAACACAAAAGATGGAGGATATCATCAAAAAATATGGCCTTGGCGGTGCGAATGCAGCACAGGAGATGGGCCGTAGCATAGGAGTTGAGCGTG
>ERZ772921.681-NODE-681-length-20615-cov-8.540175_pt1 | contig 20615 bp, 19 predicted proteins | sample MGYA00512117_ERZ772921 | MGnify/ENA primary metagenome ERZ772921 (study PRJEB29015, sample SAMEA2737944) | human oral metagenome | biome: human oral; feature: human-associated habitat; material: dental | place: China | collected 2150 ...
GGAGGCCGGGGAGGCCACGATGGTGGTGTACTCCAGGGCGCCGCGCTCCTCCAGGGTGGCGCGCACGGCGGCGATGGTGGAGCCCTTCTGGCCGGTGGCCACGTAGATGCAGCGCACCTGCTTGTTCGGGTCGCCGGACTCCCAGGCCTCCTTCTGGTTGAGGATGGTGTCCAGGGCGATGGCGGTCTTGCCGGTCTGGCGGTCGCCGATGATGAGCTGGCGCTGGCCGCGGCCGATCGGGATCATCGAGTCGATGGCCTTGAGCCCGGTCTGGAGGGGCTCGTGGACGGACTTGCGGGCCATGACGCCGGGGGCCTGGAGCTCCAGGGCGCGGCGCCCCTCGGCCTCGATCTCGCCCAGGCCGTCGATGGGACGGCCCAGCGGGTCGACGACGCGGCCCAGGTAGGCGTCGCCCACGGGCACGGAGAGGACCTCGCCGGTGCGGCGCACGACCTGGCCCTCGTCGATGCCGTCGAAGGAGCCCAGGACGACGACGCCGATCTGGCGCTCCTCGAGGTTCATGGCCAGGCCGGCGGTGCCGTCCTCGAAGGTGAGCAGCTCGTTGGCCATGACGCCGGGCAGGCCCTCGACGTGCGCGATGCCGTCAGCGGCGAAGACGACGTGCCCGACCTCCTCGGCCGCGACCTCGGCGGGCTTGTAGGACTCGGCGAACTCGTTCAGGGCCGAGCGGATCTCCTCGGGCCTGATGGTCAGCTCTGCCATCTCGTCTCCTTGCTGGTTGCGTTCTGGGGCCGGCGGCGCTGGGCGTGAGCGACGACGGCGCGGGGTGGGGTGGTGAAGTTGTGGGTCGGCGTGCGATGCGCGGGTTAGCCCGCCAGGCGGGTGCGCAGCTCGGCGACGGCGCTGCGCACGGTGCGGTCCATGACGTAGTTCCGCGTCGAGATGCGGGCTCCGCCGATGACCGTGGGGTCGACCTCGCAGTTGAGGTCGATCCTGGTGCTCAGGCGGCGCTCCAGGATGGTGCGCAGGCGCTCCTCCTGGGCCGAGGTCATGGGGATGGCGGTGACGACGTCGACGATGGTGCGCTGGCGCATCTCGGCGGCCAGCTCGACGACGCGGCGCAGGTTGCGCAGCGGACCGCCCTCGGCGTGGTGGCGCACGCACCAGTCCACCAGGCTCATGGCGGGGGCACTGATGTGGGGCGCGAAGACGCCCTCTGCCAAGCGGACCCGGGCCTCGGTGCTGGTGCGGCGCGAGGGGGCCAGGGCCTCGCGCAGCTCGCGGTTGTCGGCGATCTGCTCGTGGACCTCGAAGAGCTGCTGCTCGATCTGCCCCACCGAGCCGTCCGCGTGGGCGCCGGCGAGGATCGCCTCGATGCCCAGGTCGTGGAGGGCGGAGACCAGGTCGACGGCCTTGGACCAGCGGCCGCGGACCATGGCGCTGAGCAGGTCGACGACGCGCTCGTCCACGGTTCCGGTGAAGAGCCGGCGGGCCAGGGCCACCTTGTCCTCGGGCTGGCGGCCCGGGTCGGTCAGCGGAGCGGGCAGCGAGTGGACGGCGACCTGGTGGGCCAGGGCGAGGATCTGGCGCCCCAGCTCCTGGCCCTCGACGCCCGCGGCCGTGAGCACCGGGCTCCAGGCCTGGCTCACGGTCTCACGGGTGGCGGCAGTTCCTGTTCTCACCGCGTCGCCTCCGCAGAGGAGGAGGCGCCGGCGTCGAGCCCCTCGACCGGCTCCATGGTCTCGAGCTCGTCGAGGAAGCGGTCGATGACCCGCTCGGACAGGGCGGTGTCGCTCAGCTGCTCACCGACGATCCGCTCGGCCAGGGTGGAGGCGAGCATGCCGACGTCGGTGCGCAGCGAGATCTGCGCGGCCTGCTTCTCGGCCAGGATCTGACGCTGGGCGCCCTCGATGATGCCTGTGGCCTCCGCCTGGGCGTCGGTGCGGGCCTTGGCGATGATCTCCTTGGCCTCGCCCTGGGCGTTGTCACGGATGCGGGCGGCCTCGCGACGGGCCTCGTCCACGAGCCGGGTGGCGCGCTTCTCGGCGTCGGCCTGGTCCTGCTTGGCCTTGTCGGCCAGGTCGAGGCCCTCCTGGATGCGCTGGGCGCGCTCGTCCAGCACGGCGTAGAGCCGGGGCAGGGCGTAGCGGCCCACCACCAGGAGGATGAGCAGGAGGACGACCGCAGACCAGAAGATCTCATGGGCGTGGGGCAGGATGAAGGCCATGCCTCCGCCCTGCCCGCCCTCGTTGGCCAGGGGAAGCATCACTTGACAACGAACGGGATAACGAAGCCGATGAGGGCCAGGGCCTCGACCATGCCCGCGCCGATGATCATGTTGGTGAACAGGCGTCCGGCCACCTCGGGCTGACGGGCCGTACCCTCCTGGGTCTTGCCGACCATGAGTCCGATGCCGATGCCCGGGCCGAGCGTGGCCAGGCCGTAGCCGACGTATGCGAGAGCAGCGGAGGTCATATGTGGTTCCTTCTTTCTGGCGCCGGATGGCGCAGGTGGGGTCGGTGGAAGAGGCTTGGGGCGACGCACCGGGGCGTCTAGTGGGCCTCGATGGAGAGCTTGATGTAGACGGCACTGAGGATGGTGAAGATGTAGGCCTGCAGGACCGCGACGAAGACCTCGAACAGGGTCACCGCGATCATGGCTGCACCGGTGAGGAAACTTGCCGCCGAAGACGCCTGTAGGTGCAGGAGCAGACTGGTGGTCCCGAAGAAGGTCATGGCGAGCAGCAGGTGCCCGGAGACCATGTTGCACAGCAGACGCAGGGTGAGCGTCACCGGCCGAACAATGAAGTTCGAGAGGAACTCGATGGGGGTGATGAGCAGGTACATCACCTTGGGCAGCCCCGGAGGCAGGAGCTGGGAGGCGAGGAAGTGACCGATTCCCTGCTCCCTGATTCCGGCACCGATGAAGGTGATGTATGTCAGGGCCGCGAACACCAGGGGCACCGCCACCACCGAGGAGGCGGCGATGTTGAGGCCCGGGATGACACCGGAGAGGTTCATGGCGAGCACGCCCAGGAAGAGGGTGCCCAGCAACGGGGCGAAACGACGGCCGTTCTTGTTGCCCAGGAGCATGAAGGCCACGTTGCTGCGCACGAAGTCGGCGATGAGCTCGAGCACGGCCTGGCCGCGCCCGGGGACGGTCTTGAGCCGGCTGGCGGCCACCCCCACCGTCAGGCACAAGGCGACCCCTATGACGACGCGGACGAGGGTGAGCCGGTTGAACTCCAGGAACGTACCCTGGCCAAAGAGCGCTTCGGGGAAGAAGTCCTCGACGCCGGGTGAGTGAGGGTGCTGAGTGAAGGCGGGCACCGCGGTCAGCGCGATGACGGCGACCAGGACGATCAGGAGTACCCAGTACCACAGCGGTTTGGTGAACGGCTTGGCGTCAGCCGTCCGCGGCACAGCGTCGACTGCCGTGCCGTTCTCGGTGACGGTGTTGGTGGACAGGAGATCCTCCCGATGTCTCTCACGCTTCGAGGCCTGTCCTGATGTCTGCCCCGAACAGGCCTGCTAACCACTGGCAATGCTAGCGCCTAGGAATGGTTCAACGAAGCAAAATCAGCAGGCGCATCCCGATTCATCGTCCTTGCCGCCTCCCGAGGTTGAACCTACGCCTCGGTCAGGACCGACCCGTCGACCCTCCCTTCATCGGCTCCACCGCAAGGATTCGTGCTCGCGTCAGGACGGTCACCTCGGCGAACAGGCTTACCAGCACAGCAACGATGAGTGAGACCCCAATCACTCGAGTGTCCAGCCCGATCACCCGACCGCCGAGGAGTACCAGGGCCAGCAGGGAGATTCTCGCGAGGTAACCGCCGCCCATCCAGGCAGCCATGAGTCCCATCCCGGAGCGCACCATGCGGGCCAGAACCCACCACGTGGAGGCCAGGAGCAGCGCCGTCGCCACCGCGGCCACCGGAAAGGTCCCGGTCGGGCGGGCCACGCCTCCGGTCATGCCGCCACCTACGCACCAGAGGAGCTCAAGCGCCACCAGGACCCCGGTGGCAATCGTCAGGATCCGACGCAGCCGGGCAACAGAGTCGATCAGGACTGCGGTGTTGCGACTGGTCCCCCCGGTCGGTCCCGGCTGCTCGTCGGCAGGTTGCTGCGACATCGGGCCGGAGCCGTGTGCTGTACTCATGCGTCCGTCTCCTCGGGATGGTGGGCGGGAGCCGTTGACACGGCAGCCGACACGACGGCTCCTTGCGGCGCCTGCCCTTCGGCCGGGCGCGTCACCTCACCGGTTCCCGAGACGTTGCGGGAGATGACGATCCGCTGCTCCTGGCGATCCTGGCGCCGGCGCAGCGCCGAGCGCAGGCCGTGGCGCACCCCGGGCATGAGGTCGACGGTGACGACGAAGGCGAACAGCACCGCGAGGGCGAGCCCCGCCAGCACCCAGGGCAGAGGGAAGAAGGCCATGGCAGCCACGGGGAAGGAGGCGACCGCCGCCCACAGGTACATGACCAGCACCGCGCGGCGGTGGGAGTGCCCGGCCGCCAGGAGCCGGTGGTGCATGTGCATGCGGTCGGGGTGGGTGGGACTCAACCCCTTCCGGGTGCGGCGCACGATCGCCATCATCATGTCGGTCAGTGGCAGCAGGAGGACCGCCAATGGCAGGAGGATCGGCATGAAGGCGGGCAGGGCGCGCGATCCGTCGAAGCTGCCCGGATCGATCTGCCCGGTGACGATGATGGTGGAGGCCGCTGAGACCAGTCCCAGCTGCATCGCCCCGGAGTCACCCATGAAGATGGTGGCGGGGTTGAAGTTGTGGGGCAGGAAGCCCACGCACACACCGATGAGCGCGGCCACGATGGTGGCGGCCAGGGAGCTGTAGGAGCCCGGGCTCGTGGCGCGGGTCAGGACGTAGGTGTACAGGAAGAAGGCGGTCGAGCCGATCCCGATGATGCCGGCCGCCAGCCCGTCGAGCCCGTCGACGAAGTTGACGGCGTTGATGGCGGCCACCACGACGATGACGGTGGAGATGAGGGACAGGCGCGAGGAGCCGATCGTCAGCCCGGCCACGGGGAAGGTGAGGAGCTGGACGCCCTGCCAGGCCATGACGCCGGCGGCCAGGATCTGGCCGGCGAGCTTAGTCATCCAGTCCAGCTCCCACAGGTCGTCGACGACGCCGAGCAGGCACACCAGTCCCGCCCCCAGGACCACCGCCCAGGCGCTGGAGTCGATGACGTCGGAGAGGTAGGGGATCGTGGAGGCCACGGAGATCGCGGAGAACAGGCCGAAGAACATGGCCACGCCGCCCAGGCGCGGGATGGGCGTGGAGTGGACGTCGCGGGCCCGCACGGGGGTCAGCGCGTTACCCACCAGGGCGATGTGCCGGATGATCGGCACGGCCACGTAGGTGGTCGCCGCAGCAATGGCCATGACCAGGAGGTAGACCTTCACGCGCCCGCCTCCGTCCTGCCGCGGGCAGCGCCTGCCGTCCCCTCGGACAGGGCGACGCCGGCCACCCGTTCCAGGTCCGCGAGCGCCAGGACCCCCTGGCGCAGGATCCGGGGGGCGCGGGCGTGCGCCCCGGCGAGGGTGACGATGGTGGAGGGAACCGGTCCGGGGGTGGCTCCGCCGTCGAGCAGCAGGATGTCCTCACGCCAGTCGGCGCCGGCGGCTTCACCATCCGCCGTGAGCTCATCGACGCTCCGGACCCGTCCGGGGAAGGCGGCCCGGGCGGAGGCGGCATCGGTGGCGGGCGGCGCGCCGGTGGGGTTGGCGGAGGTGACGGCCAGCGGGCCGCTGCGGCGCAGGAGGTTCAGGGCGAGCTCGTGGGCGGGCATGCGCACGGCGAGGGTGCCGCCGGTCTCCCCCAGGTCCCAGGTCAGGGTCTCGTCGGCCTCCAGGATGAGGGTGAGCGCCCCCGGCCAGAAGGCCTCCATGAGGGCCCGGGCGGCCTCCGGCACCTGGGCGACGATCCCGGTCAGGTCGGCGGGGTCGGCCACGAGGACCGGCGGGGGCATCTGGCGTCCGCGCCCCTTGGCGGCCAGCAGCCGCTCGACGGCCGCGGCGTCGGCGGCGTTGCAGCCGATGCCGTAGACGGTGTCCGTGGGCAGGATGACGAGCCCGCCTGCGCGCAGGTGATCGCAGGCCGGTTGGAGGGGGTCGGGGTGGGGATGAGCGGTGCTCGCGGAGGGCTGCGGGGGGTGGCTCACGTCCCGCATCCTGCCACGGATCGGGTCGGTGGCGGGACAGTGCGGAGGTGTGGGCCCGGACGCGATGCCGGACCGTCATCTGACCGGGGCCCCATCGGCGTATCCCTCGGTCCGCTTCCGGGATGAGCCCGGGACGCCGTCGGGCCCTACACGATGCGGCGGGCCACGGCCCAGCGGGTGAGCTCGTTGCGGTTGGACAGCTGGAGCTTGCGCAGGACCGCGGAGACGTGGGTCTCGACGGTCTTGACCGAGATGAACAGCTCGGAGGCGCACTCCTTGTAGGTGTAGCCGCGGGCGATGAGTCGCATGACCTCCCGCTCGCGCGCCGAGAGGCGGTCGAGCTCGGTGTCGGCCACGGCCACCTCGCCCGCTCCGGCACCGAAGGCGTCCAGGACGAATCCGGCCAGGCGCGGGGAGAAGGCGGCGTCTCCAGCGGCCACACGCCGCACGGCCTGGGCCAGGTCCTCGGTGGAGATCGCCTTGGTGACGTAGCCGCGGGCGCCGGCCCGGATGACGCCGACGACGTCGTCGCTGGCGTCCGAGACGCTCAGGGCCAGGAAGCGCGTCTCGGGGACGTCGTGGCAGGAGGCGACGACCTCGGCCCCTCCCCCGCCGTTGCCGCCGGGCAGGTGGACGTCGAGCAGGACGACGTCGGGCCGCAGGGCGTGGACGGCGGCGATGGCGCCCTCGACGTCGTCGGCCTCGGCGATGACGTCGAGGTCGGGGGCGTGGGCGGTCAGCTCGGAGCGCACCCCGGAGCGGACCAGGGCGTGGTCGTCGACGACCAGGACCCGCAGGGACGCGCTCGCATCGGCGGGCTGGTGGTGGTCTGTGGTGGTACCGGCGGGCGTGTCAGCCATGGGGTCTTCCTGGTGGTGACGTGGGGTGATCGAGGAGTGAGGGGCCGGGTGCGGCCCAAGGAGACAAAGCAACGATAGACGGCTCAGTGGGCTCGCTCGGGGAGAGTCAGCGCCACCTCGGTGCCGGTGGACATGCGGCGCACCCGGGCGCTGCCGCCGTGGCGCTCCATGCGGGCGATGATGGACTGGCGCACGCCGTGGCGGTCCTCGGCGATGGCGTCGAGGTCGAAGCCGGGGCCGTGGTCGCGCACGAACACCTCCAGGCTCTCCTCGCCGGCCTCGACGTAGAGGGAGACCGGTGGGGCGCCGTGGCGCACCGCGTTGGACAGGGCCTCGCGGGCGGCGGCGACGATGACCTCGGTGTCGCGGTCGGGGGCCCGGTCGCCGACGCACACGGCGTCGACGGCCACGCCGTAGCGGTCCTCGATCTCACCGGCCAGGTCGGTGAAGGCGTCGGCCACGGAGGTGCCCGGTGCGGGGCGGTCGGTGTAGAGCCAGGCGCGCAGCTCGCGCTCCTGGGAGCGGGCCAGGCGGGCCACCGTCTCGGGCTCGTCGGCGCGCTTGCGGATGAGGGTGAGGGTCTGGAGGACGGAGTCGTGCAGGTGGGCGGCGATGTCGGCGCGCTCGGCCTCACGGATCTCGGCGGCACGGGTGTCGGCCAGGGCCCGGTTGGTCCGCAGCCACAGGGGTGCCAGGACCACGCCGATGCCCACCACGAGCGCCCCTCCGGTGAGGAGCCCGGAGATGAGCTTGTAGGGGGTGCTGTCGGCGGCCACCCACACCAGGATGCCGACGACGGCCAGGCACACCCCGCCCGCCACCCGCAGGACAGCGCTCAGGTTGCGGTCCGGGCCGACCAGGTTGTCCATCTGCGACCAGGCCAGGGCCGCCCCGGCGATGACGACGATGATGACTCCCACCGCACCGATCCGGTCCAGCAGCCCGAAGCGCCAGGAGGCCAGGAACAGGGCAGCCAGGAGGAGTGCGCCGCCGTCGATGACAGTCTGCGACAGGCCCAGGGGGGCTCCGCCGTCGGCCCGAGACTCTGCGGTGTCTCTCCCACTCCTGAGGCGAGCCGCCAGGCGGGCGCGGGAGACCACCGAGGCGGGCACCTCTCCTGCCGGCCCGTTCTCCCCGGGGAGGGTCGCCCACAGCAGGGCGTAGAGCAGGGCTCCTGCGCCGCCGCCGAGGGCCAGGACGACCATGAGCGCGCGGATGTATCGCACGGGGATGCCCAGGTGGAGCCCCAGTCCCGCGCAGACGCCGGCGATGCGGGCGGGGCGGCGCATACGGGCGGCCTCGACGGACAGGTCGGCCGGCGCCGGCCCCAGCTGGTGGGGCAGGCGGCGCAGAGGGGGGCGTCGCCGCAGCTGGCGCGGGGGGCTCCAGGAGTACGCGGGCCCGCCGGCCATCGGCCCGGGCTGCGCACCCCGCTGCTGAGCTGTCGTCATGGCACCATCGTGGCACGTCAGGGTCGCCGACCCGAGGGTCCCCCGGGGGATTGGGGGGACAATCCGGGATCATTCAGGGGTTCCCCTGATCGTGCCGCAGGCCACGGACGCGAAGAATTGTTGACATGAACGACAAGCCCACTTCCCCGTCTGACGGTGGTTCCCCCACCGGTTCCGATTCCTCTGACTCCTCCGCATCCTTCCCCTCTTCCAACACACAGGGTGCCGACGGCGCCCAGCGCGATTCCCGGCAGGGAGCGCAGCACGGACCGCAGCCGGGTCCCGCGCCCTCCTTCCAGCAGTACGGCGGCCCCCAGCCCGGGCCTCAGGGCGGATCGACTCACCGCTTCTTCGACTCCCTGCGCGGCTCGGGCCTCATGCGCACCAACGAGCGCTGGATCGCGGGCGTGGCCGGGGGCGTGGCCCACCGCTTCGACCTGGACCCCACCCTGGTGCGTTGCGTGTGGGTGGTGCTCTCGCTCTTCGCCGGTGTCGGACTGGTCCTCTACGGCCTGGCCTGGGCCCTCCTGCCCGAGGAGTCCGATGGGCGCATCCACCTGGAGGAGGCCCTCTCCGGCCGTTTCAACGCGGGCCTGGCGGGCGCCATCGGGATGACGATCATCGGCATGTCGACATTCGGCAGCGGTTTCATCCCCAACTGGTACGTCCACGAGGCGGGCACCGCGGGTATCGCCGCCGCCCTGTGGCCCCTGTTCTGGTTGGGGCTGATCGTCCTGGCCATCGTCTTCCTCATCCGCAGCGCCCAGGAGCGGCGCGCGAACCGAAAGGCCGCTCGAGGCCCTCGGGGACCCCAGCCCTGGCAGAACTACGCTCCCGGCGCCGCGCAGGCACCAGGGAACCGCCCCGGCAGCCAGGCCGGCGGCTTCGCATCGGCCTGGGACTCCTCAGCGCCTGGCTCCGGCGCCCCGGCCTTCAACCAGCCTGCCGGCGGACAGAGCTGGCAGAGCCGCTCCTACCGGCAGCGCCCGCCGTACCAGCCAGTGCCTATGCCGGTCCGCCCGGCGCGCCCGCGCCGTCCCGGCCCCGGTTCCTCGCTGTCGCTGGCGGTCCTGGGCCTGGGACTCCTGACCGCGGCGGGCGTCTGGTACGCCACGGTGACCCACCACCTGGGTCTGCTCCAGGGTCAGTTCATCCTCATCGGCACCCTGGTCGCCCTCCTGGGAGCGGGCATCGTCGTCAGTGGCCTGCGTCGTCGGCACGGAGGCTGGATGACGGTGCTGGGCTGGCCGGTCCTGTTCGTCGTTGCGATCCCCGCGCTGGCCACCGCCTCGATCGTCCCCACGAGCCTGGCCCGCATGCCCTTCGAGACCCTTAAGAACTCGACCACTGCCGCCTCGAGCACGGTGACCTGGCAGGAGCTGACGGCGTCGGCCAGCGGTGACAGCGTCACCCGCAGCAAGGACATTGGTGACCTCACCCTGGATCTGCGCGGCATGCCCGCCACGGAGGCCGGCAAGCTCTCCACCATCACCACCCACCTCGACGTCGGCACCCTGCGCATCAAGACCGACACCGACCAGCGGGTGGAGGTCAGGGCCGACGTCGACATGGGAGCGATCGACTCACAGGTCTCCCGGGCCTGGACCGTCAACGGCCGCCAGATGAATCAGGACGACGAGGGCCCACGCACCTATGACGCGACTGGCAAGACCATCCCCGCTTACAGCAGCTCCAGCGGCGGCCTGAACACCAAGCGCACTCTGGCCTCCCCCAACAGTGACGACCAGCGGCCGCGGATCACCATCAACGCCTCGGTGGACACCGGGACGATCAACATCGAGGAGCGCAGCACCACCGTCTCCTGGTACGGCAACGTCGAGGAGCCCGTGTGGATCGTCAGCATGTGGTTCGACGAGAAGGGCGATGCCCACGGCGAAGACCTGCCGGTTCCGGGCATGAACCACCCGGCCATCACGGCCAAGGACGCTGAGACCTGCATCCGCACGGCCCACGAGAGCGTGGACGCGGACGACCGCAGCGAGGACGTCGGGTGGAGCAACCTGTCCGACCTGACCTCTGCCGAGCGCACCTCCTACGACTCCTGCGTGCAAAGGGCCCTGTCCGGGCAGAGCGCCGGGCAGCCCAGTGCGAGCCCGAGCCCCTCCGGATCGGCAACCCCGACACCGTCCCCGGCTCCCACCAAGCAGTCCGCCACGGCCAGCCCGACAGCCGGCTAATCGCGCCCGCAAGCCAGCCTCAGCCACCAGAACTCTTCCCCGGGCGCATCCCGGGCCCACCCAAGGAGACCCTCATGAGCAGCACCTCTTCCACGACGTCGCCCGACGACGCCGGCAGCACCAGCACCGAGGCGACCGGCGAGGACGCCACCAGGCCCTTCCCGGCCGCCGGAGACACCCAGCCCCTGACCTCACCGGTGACTCAGCCCGCGGCTGAGCCAGCAGTTGAACCGGAGACTCAGCCGGTCACCATGCCACTGCCCACCTCCGAGGAGGCCGGTGCGGAGACGGCCTCCGCGGGCTCGCCACCCACGTCGTCGTCGGGTCCGGTGTGGAGCGCCGGGACGGTCACTGAGCAGGACCGCCCGCAGGCGCCCCAGGACATCAAGGGCTCCACTCTCCTGTGGGGGGCCTTCCTGCTCCTGGTGGGTGGGCTGCTCATCGCGGCGGGCCTGGGGCTGCGCTTCGACTTCACGACGACGGCCATCGCCTGCCTGGCGGGTCTGGGGGTTCTGCTCGTGGTCGCCGCCCTCATCCCTAAGGGGCGCCGCAGCGCCAAGAAGTCCTGATCCGCATTCACCACGTATTCGCCCGATCGAGCCGCGAGGACGCACCTCAGGGCCCGCCGACTGCACCTCCACGGTGCGGCCGCGAACCCCACCGTGCGTCCTCGCGGCGTACTATTCAAAGAGAACTCACCGGAACCGAGAACCTCCACCACTGCGACGGATAACGAGGGACATCGATGGTTGAGACAGCATGCTCCGTACTCATGAGCCTGATCCTGAGCGTGACCGGCATCCTCCTCGTGGTGCTGGGACGCCGGATGGCGAAGCGCAGGCTCCCGCCGAACTCGTGGGCAGGAGTGCGTCACGAGATCGCGCTGCGCTCGGAGGAGAACTGGTACACGATGCAGGCCCGGTGCGCGGTGGCCACCATCGGAGTGGGTGTGGTCCTCCTCGACTCAGCTGTCCTCTTCGCCGTTCAGGCGGCCCTGCATGAGACGATCTCGATCCTGATCCCCATGGCCATCATGCTGGTTCAGATAGCTGCCGGTATCGCATTCCTTCACGTTCAGGCCCGCAGGTGCGCCGCGGAGCTGACACAGAGCGCATAGGTCGGCTCCCCCACTCAGCGACTTTGGTGAGGGAGCCGGTCGGGGATGGTTGGAGCCGGTCGGAGTCCGGGGCGAGTGCTCAGCCCTGGTAGACGATCTTGGCCTTGACGTCGTCGACGGCCTCCTCGCCCAGGTAGTGGCGCACGATCTCCAGGCCGAAGTCGATGGCGGTGCCCATGCCGCGGGAGGTGATGACGGGGCCGTCCGTGACGACGGCGGCCTGGCTGACCTGCGCGCCGTGCTCGGCGAGCACGCCCACGAAGCCGGGGTTCGACGTCGCCTGGCGGCCCTCGAGCAGGCCCAGCTCGGCCAGGATCGAGGGGGCGGCGCAGATCGCGGCCACGGGCCGGCCGGTGCGCACCCGCTCGGTGACCGCGGCCATGAGGGGCTCGACGGCCTTGAGGTTGGGGGTGCCGGGGATGCCGCCGGGCAGGACGAGCATGTCGTAGTCGTCCAGGTTCGCCTCGGCCAGGGCGAGGTCACAGGTGACGACGATGTTGTGGGAGGAGACGACGGCCCGCTCGGGAGTCACGGAGATCATCGTCGTGGGGATACCGGCGCGGAAGAGGATGTCCACGGTCGCCAGCGCCTCGACCTCCTCCAGCCCGGGGGCGATGAAGACGGCGACGGCCTTGTCGGTCCTCTGATCGGTGGGCGCGTGGAAAGCGGGCATGTCTCCTCCAGGAAGGTCGGCTCAGGTCAGTGCAGCTGGCGCCATCACCCTACGCGCCGGCCACCGGCTGCAGGAACCGTTGGGCGCATCCGTACTGATCGGCAACTCGACGCCGGGAGTAGTCTAAGTCGATCCTTGTCGGCTGCGGCTCGCTCCGACAGCTCAAGCAGCATCGGGAGGCGAACGATGACGTGGTGCACGGCGGCCCTGTGTGCGGCCGTGCTCGCTGTCATCGTCTGCAGTGCGCTCCTGCTCCACTACCGACGCTCTCTGCAACGCACCCGGGGAGAGCTCGCCCGCCTTCGTACCTTCCATGAGGAAAGGATGCGGCGCCCCAACGTGCTGTCTCATGAGTTACGTACGCCCCTGACCGTCGTGCGCGGCGCTGCCGAGCTGCTCCTCGATGAGAGCGCCGGCCCACTCAACCCCGACCAGAAACGCTTCATTCAGACCATCGCAGAGAACTCCAACCAGGTGATCGATATGGCCTCCGACCTCCTGGCCGAAGCCAGCCTGGAGTCCGATCTGTTCAATCTGCGCCTGGAGTGGACTGAGATGCGGCAGCTGGTTCGCGAGTGTGTCGCCCAGTTGCGCCGGGTTCACAACGCGTCCATCCGATTGGACAACCACGGGGCGCCGCTGCGCCTCCAAGTGGATCCCCGCCTGATGGGGCAGGCCGTCACGAACGTTGTCAACAACGCCGCCCGACACGCAGGCGAAGGCGTCTCCATCCTGGTGCGCATCACTGAGTCAGAAGAAACCGTCACCATATCCGTTTCCGATAACGGTACAGGCATGACCCCGGAGGACCGGGCTGTATTGTTCACCCCCTTCGCGACTGGGGGTTCCCGACGACCGGGAACCGGATTGGGGATGATGATTACCCAACGCATCGTCGAGCTCCACGGCGGAAAAGTGCTCGTCGACACCATCTCCCGAAAAGGAACAACAGTGTTTCTCACCCTTCCACGCACGTGGCGGGAACCCGACCACAAGGAGGCGACGGCCAGTGAATGACACGATCCGGTCACCAGGCGCTCCCCAGGTTCTCGTCGTCGACGACGAACCACAGATCCTGATGATTATGCGCTTCGCCCTCGAAACAGCGGGTTTCACTGTTGTCACCGCGACTGATGGAGCACAGGCCTGGTCCACCTTCAAACAGCGTCGCTTCGATCTCGTGGTTCTTGACCTCATGATTCCGGTGGTCTCCGGGGTCGCCGTGGCTGAACGCATCCGAGGAATCTCGGACGTACCCATCATGATGATCACCGCGCTGTCTGACGAGCCGGACCGGATCCGTGGGTTGGAAGCCGGAGCCGACGATTACGTCACCAAGCCCTTCAGCCCTCGTGAGCTCACGTTGCGAGCCCAGGCACTCGTACGCAGATGGCACGGACGCCACTCCCCTGCGCTTTCCAATGGAGACCTGGTGATCGATACCGCCTCGCACCGGGTCTACCTACATGGTTCGGTGCTGGACATGTCCGATACGGAGGTGAGGTTCTTGGAGGTCCTCGCCCGCAACATCGGGCACGTCGTGACATACGCGGATCTACTCAGCCAGGTTTGGGGCACAGAGGACCACAGTGGCGGCAAGGACATGATCAAGACCACCGCCTACAGGGTACGGCGTTCTCTGGGTGAGGCCGGCAGAAGATACATCCACTCGGTGCGGGGAGAGGGCTACACCATGCCACACTTGGCGGAGAGTACATCTGGCGACGCAGCAGGACCGCAGCCTGCGGCCGTTACACGCACCGCACCACGATGGTGACGGCGGTGTTACCAACCGTTACTTCCCGATACCTCTCCGGTCTCCGACACCAGGGATGATGGGAGGCACCCGGTGGGATGTCATGCTTCTAAGACCTCCTGCCACCCAATCCCACTTGATTCAAAGGAGAATCCCATGAGGAAGCGGCTGTTCTCTGCCTTGCTTGCCGCCACTACTGCGAGTGCCCTGGCCCTGACCGGCTGCGCGGTTGACGAGTCGAAGAGCGATTCGATCACCGTCGCCTGCGGAGCCATGGAGGATCTGTGCCAGAAGTGGACTCAGACCTTCACCGAGCAGACCGGGATCCAAGCTACCTACGTGAGACTCTCCTCCGGTGAGACCGTCGCCCGCCTCGACTCGGCGAAGAACAACCCCGAGTTCGATGTCTGGCACGGAGGCCCTGTGGACGGCTACGGGACCGCGGCGACCAAGGGACTCATCGAGGCCTACGAATCCCCCAGCGCAGCCAAGATCCCTGACAAGTACAAGGACGCTGACCACAAGTGGACTGGAGTCTACGTGGGAGTTCTGGGGTTCTGCTCCAACAAGACGGTCCTGAAGAAGCTGGGCGCGGAGGCACCAAAATCCTGGGACGATCTACTCAACCCTGCATTCAAGGGGCAGGTCTCTACCGCTCACCCGTCAACCTCCGGAACGGCTTTCACCACCCTGTGGACGCAGAATGTCCGCCTGGGCGGACAGGACCAAGCCCTGGACTACATGAAGAAGCTGCACAGCAATGTTCTGCAGTACACCAAGTCCGGCACTGCGCCCGGACAGATCGCGGGCCGCGGTGAAGTGGCGGTGGGCCTGGTCTTCTCCCACGACTGCGTGAAGTACCAGGAAGAGGGCATGTCCGACCTCCAGGTGTCCTTCCCCAAGGAGGGGACCGGCTACGAAGTCGGCGGGGTGGCCCTGGTGGCCAAGTCCAAGCACTCCGAGGCGGCCAAGAAGTACATCGACTGGGCGATCTCGGCCGACGCCCAGAACATCGGACAGACCGTGGGGTCCTACCAGATTCCCACCAACCCCGACGCCAAGATCAGCGACAAGATGGTCAAGCTCGATGACGTCACCTTGGTGGACTACAACTTCAAGGCCGCGGCAGAGGCCAAGCCCACGCTGACCAAGCGCTTCGACGAGGAGATCGCCGCTCAGCCGAAGGAGTGACGAAGGCCCCTCTATCCGTGTTCCGGGACCAGGCGGTCCCGGAACACCTTCTCCACCCTTCCCATGGCCGCCACCAGTCGAGCGGCCCCCTCGATCGGAGTCCTCCATGTCTTCCGCGGCCTCAACGCTGCCCAGTTCCCATACCCCTGCACCTTCCGCAGCTACGACACGACGCTCCACCAAGGTCCGACGAGACCCGGTGACCATCGGCATCGTCACTGCTATCACCCTTGTCCTCGTCGTCCTCATCGTGCTTCCTCTGGTGACGATCCTCTCTCAGGCCTTCTCCGCCAACGGCTCAGAGGTCCTCACCAGCCTGCTGCGCTCCACGACGAACCGAGCAACGGTTACCAATACCGTCGTTCTAGGCCTCGTCGTCGGAACCGTCGGAACACTCATCGGCTTCTTCTTCGCCTACGTGCAGGCTCGTGTGGACATACCCGGTAAGCGCCTTCTTCATCTCATCTGCCTCATCCCCATCGTCTCTCCACCCTTCGCCGTCGCCACGGCCTCCATCACGCTCTTCGGCCGCAATGGGATCGTCTCCACTCAGCTGCTGGGCCAGCAGTGGAACATTTACGGACTCCCCGGCCTGACCCTGGTGCTCTCCCTGTCCTTCTTCCCCGTCGCCTACATGAACATGCTCGGCATGCTGCGAAACCTGGATCCTGCCATGGAGGAAGCCGCGGCATCACTGGGCGCCTCACCTTGGACGGTGTTCCGCACAGTCACCCTCCCCATGCTCATCCCGGGCTTCGCCTCCTCCTTCCTCCTGCTCTTCGTCGAAGCGATTGCCGACCTGGCGAACCCGCTGGTCATCGGAGGTGACTTCACCGTGCTGGCATCTCGCGCCTACATCGCGGTCAACGGCGAGTACAACACCGCCGCTGGGAGCGCCTACTCGCTGGTGCTTCTGGTGCCGGCCCTGCTGGTGTTCGTCCTTCAGAGGTACTGGGCCTCACGCAGCTCCGCTGTGACCGTCACCGGGAAGCCCACCGGCCGAGTCCGGCTGGTTCGCGCTCCACTTCCCCGCATCGCGCTGTCTGTGACGGCAGTGGCCCTGGGGCTGTTCGTGGTGTCGATCTATGCGACTGTCATCCTGGGAGCCTTCGTCAAGATCCTGGGCGTGGACAACACGTTCACGCTCAAGAACTTCCAGTACGTGCTGTCCGGAATCGGCAACGACGCCATGATTGACACGACGATCCTGGCGCTTATCGCCACTCCGATCGCCGGAGTTCTGGGAATGCTTGTAGCCTGGCTCGTCGTCGTGCGACTCAAGGCCAGCGCCGGCCTCATGGACTTCCTGGGAATGTTAGGACTATCGGTTCCCGGAACAGTCCTGGGCATTGGCTACCTCATCACCTTCAATAAGCCGGTCATCTTCGGTCACCTCATGTTCATGCCAGCCCTTGCTGGAGGAAGCGCAGTCTTCGGCGGAGCCATTGCCATCATTATGGTGTACATTGCCCGCTCCATGCCATCAGGTCAGCGATCAGGTATCGCAAGCCTTCAACAGGTGGACAAGTCCATCGACGAGGCATCAACATCCCTGGGCGCCTCAGGCCTTCAGACCTTCACCAAGGTGACGATGCCTCTCATTAGACCAGCCTTCATCGCCGGCCTCACGTACGCATTTGCTCGCTCTATGACAACCCTATCGCCGATCGTATTCATCACTACTCCGAAAACTAAGATTATGACCTCCCAGATCCTTTCCGAGGTTGACGCAGGAAGATTCGGGAACGCATTCGCATTCTGCACCATCCTCATCGTCATCGTCATGCTCGTCATCGGCGCGACCAACCTCTTGGTACGCGACACCTCAGTGGCATCGTCAGCCCGTACGAGCCTGTAACCCCATTCAGAAAGGACTTTCACAATGAACACCACCGCCATGAAGAAGGCGCCCTCCAGCTCGGACCAGGATGCTTCCGACACCAAGAGCGGCCGTCTCTCCCTCGTGGAACTCACCAAGACATTCGGTGACGGCAGCGGAGAGGTGACTGCCGTTGACCACATCAACCTCGACATCGATCCAGGGGAGTTCATCACGCTCCTCGGACCCTCAGGCTGCGGAAAAACCACCACATTGCGAATGATCGCCGGCTTCGAAGATGCATCATCCGGAAAGGTTATGCTCGACGGAGACAACATGGCGGTCATCCCTCCTAACCGCCGCCCAATGTCGATGGTCTTCCAGTCCTATGCCCTCTTCCCCCATTTGTCAGTGCGGGACAACGTCGCTTACGGCCTCAAGCTGCAGAAGATGCCGGCAGCACAGATGGATGAGGCCATTGAGGTGGCTTTGACTGCGATGAACCTGACAGCCATGGCCAAACGCGCCCCATCTCAGCTCTCTGGCGGCCAGCAGCAGCGTGTCGCCCTCGCCCGCGCCATGGTTGTGCGCCCCAAGGTGCTGCTCTTCGACGAGCCCCTCTCCAACCTCGATGCCAAGCTGCGTATCAAAATGCGCCTGGAAATCCGCCACATGCAGAAACGACTGGGGATCACGTCGGTCTACGTCACGCATGACCAGTCTGAGGCCATGGCAATGTCCGATCGCATTGTCGTTATGAATGCGGGCCGCATCGAGCAAGTCGACACCCCCGAGGAGATCTACCTACATCCCGCATCGGTGTTCGTGGCCGACTTCGTGGGACGCGCCAACTTCCTCAAAGCCACAGTCATCGAGGCACTCGATGCGCCCTCCCAGACGCGGAGGCGAGCGAAGGTGGAGGTGCTCGGTTCTGAGACGACCGTACCCAGTCATCCCACCGCAGTGGACCGGGACCAGGAGGTTGTGCTCATGGTCCGCCCCGAGTCGGTGAGACTGGCCGCAGTCCAGGAACCGGCCCAGAGAATCTCGGGTTCGCTGGGACAGATCATCACCCGCGTCTTCTACGGGGAGACCGTCGAGTACGAGGTCGAGACCGAGTACGGTTCCATTGTCTGCGTCGTCTCCGATCCTCGTCAGGATGAGTTGTTCCAGGAGGGGCAGGCCGTACGCGTCTCCATCGAGTCTCACAAAGCGTGGCTGCTCCCTGCGGAGTAGACGCGTCTTCGCTCGTTCCTCAGTACCCGCCGGCGCTGAGCCTCGCGAGAGGTTCTCAGGGCTCAGCGCTGGCGCAGGAGGTGCTGCTCGGCACTGTCCAGGATCGGGCGGGCAGCCTCCGGCGCGTAGACGCTCAGGCCGCCGTCGGACACGGGCAGCTCGACGTTGCCGTCGTCACCGATAGTGACCGGCTCGTGCCCGCCCAGGACGCAAATCCACTGCTCGCCGGCGTGCCGCGCCCCGACGTGGAGACGCTTAGTGGCGGCCCTGCGGTCGGACAGGACGACGGCGAGCCCGGAGCCGGGGTGGGCCTCGTCGCCCTCGCGCGCGAAACCGACGACGTCGGGGTCGTCGAGAGCGTCGTGCTGGGGGCCGTGGGCCAGGGCGCGTCGCATGGTCATGAGCAGCGGCAGCTCGGTGACGGCCGGAAGGTCACCGGTCTCGGGGGTGCCGAACAGGTCGCCCCAGAAGACGCAAGGGGTTCCAGCCTCGCGTAGCAGGATGAGGGCGTAGGCCGAGGGCTTGAACCAGGACTCGATGGTCGAGGCCAGGGACTGGCCCGGCTGGGTGTCGTGGTTCTCCACGAAGGTGACGGCGCGCGCGGGGTCGGCGGCCACGAGGGTGCCCTCGAAGAGGCGGGACAGGTCGACGTCGCCGTTGGAGGTGGAGGCGGCGTGCAGGTGGAAGTGGAGGGGGACGTCGAACAGGCTCATGAAGGGCACGGCCTCCAGGTAGCCCTCCAGCTCGGCGATGTCGCGGGACCAGTACTCACCCACGGCCGGCAGGGCACGGCCGGTGGCGCGGCGCAGCTCAGGCAGCCAGCGGGCGAAGAAGTCGGCGCCGACGTGCTTGAGCGCGTCCAGGCGCAGGCCGTCGACGCCGGTGGTCTCCACGTACCAGCGCCCCCAGCGGTCCATCTCGGCGCTGACGGCGGGGTCGACGACGTGGACGTCGGAGCCCATGAGGTAGTCGTAGTTGCCGAGCTCGTCGTTGACGTTCTCGTTCCACTGCTTTCCCTCGAAGAGCCAGACGCCCTGCTGGTGGCGGGCCTCGTCCCAGTCGGTGCCGTGGAAGCAGGTCCAGTCCCAGGTGAAGTCCGAGTAGGCGCCGGCGCGCCCCGGGAAAGTGTAGCGGGTCCAGGCCGTAATTTCCTCGGTCTCACCAATGGTGCGCGTGCGGTCGTGGGGGTCGGCGGGCGTGGCACGCACGACCTCGGTGGCGTCCCCGCCCATGCGGTGGTTGAGGACGATGTCCGCCACGACGCTGATGCCGGCCGCGTGCAGGGCCTCGATGGCGGCCAGGTAGTCCTCCTTGGTGCCGTACTTGGTGGGGACGGTGCCCTTCTGGTCGAACTCGCCCAGGTCGTAGGTGTCGTAGACGCCGTAGCCGACGTCCTCTACGCCGGCCTGTCCCTTGTAGGCGGGCGGCAGCCACACCGAGCTCACCCCGCAGTCGGCCAAGAGGGCGGCGTTGTCCGCCAGGAGGCGCCAGTGGGTGGAGTCGGCGGGCAGGTCCCAGGCGAAGGCCTGGAGCAGGAGGGGGTTGACGACGTCGTCCGGGTTGGCGGGGCTGGGCTGGGCGTGGTTCTCGGTCACGGTTCCGATGCTGCCAGTCCTCCCCCGCGGCCGGGGACATTCCACGCGACCGGGTGCGTGTCATTCCATCCGGGGGCATTCGACGCCGTCGGGGACCGGATTCCTGTCCCCCTACGCGCGACATGTCCCCGGCCGGGAGAAAATGCACCCCCACGCGCAGGATGTCCCCGGCCGAAGGAAGGATGCGATGTAGACAGTGCGGATCGGCGGCCCCATAATGGTGGGGAGCCACCCGGGTGCTAGCCGGGCGACTCCCCTCGCAAGGGAACGGCCTAGCCGATCCACCTGCTGAGGGCATCCACAAGGACACCGACGGCCCGGATCAGGCGAGCGACAGCGGTCAAGACTTCGCTCACCTTCCGGGCCGTTACCTTGCCCTTGCGGACTTCTGCGCGTCGTCCTGTCGGCTTGGACACGGCCCTCACCTCCTCCCGGCTCCTTCCTCCCCGGCAAGGACATGACTGTTCCGGGAGAAGATGCCATGGGAGGCATCACCCATCATGCCAACGGGCGCCGGCAGCCCTTCTCGGACTCCACAACACGGGGATTCCGTGGAAAGACAGTCGCCCTTGTGGAC
>ERZ772921.686-NODE-686-length-20549-cov-5.353079_pt1 | contig 20549 bp, 26 predicted proteins | sample MGYA00512117_ERZ772921 | MGnify/ENA primary metagenome ERZ772921 (study PRJEB29015, sample SAMEA2737944) | human oral metagenome | biome: human oral; feature: human-associated habitat; material: dental | place: China | collected 2150 ...
GTTATGGAAAGGGAGATATAATTGTTAAATTTACAATAGAAACTCCAAAGAAACTAACTGATAAGCAAAAAGAGTTACTACAAAAATTTGAAGAAAGTTTAAGTGATAAAAATTATGAACAAAAAACAAGTTTTATAAAAAAAGTAAAAAAATTCTTTAAAGATGTAATTGACTGAATCAAATCAAAAGGAGGTTCATTATGGCTAAGCCATTGATTGTTTATTATTCTTTAGGTAGAAAAACAAAGAAAGTTGTTGATATATTACAAAAGTTTACTAATGCAGATATATATGAAATAGAGTTAGAAAAACCTTATACAAAACTAACAGCATATACAATAGGATTAGGACATTGTAAAACTGGATATGAGCCTCCAATAAAAAATGAGATTGATTTATCTGCTTATAATAAAATTTTTATAGGTGGACCAGCTTGGTGGTTCACCTATGCACCCCCTATTAATTCTTTTATAAAGAAATATGATTTAACAGATAAAATTGTTTATCCTTTTGGAACTGCTACAAGCAATTTTGGTAGTTATTTTGAAAAATTTAATAAAGAGTGTAAAGCAAAAGAAATCAAAAAGCCATTAAAAATTTTAAGATCTACACTTAATAAAGGTTTAGAAGAAGCAGTTAAATTATGGATAGATGAAGAATATAATAAGTAAATTGATAAAAGATTATATGTATAAAGAATATTATGTATAACCTTTTTTATTTTCTAATAAAAAATATAATTTGAATTATAATAATTTATATTATATAATTTATTAAGAGGTGATACTATGAATTTTATTGATAGAGAAAAAGAACTAGAAACTCTTAATAAAGAATATAAAAAAGATAATAGTTTTGTTGTTCTATATGGAAGAAGAAGAGTTGGAAAAACAACTTTGATAAAAGAATTTATAAAAGATAAAAAAGCATTTTATTTTTTTGCTGATAAACAAAATGAAAATCTACAAATTGAAAGATTTAAAAATCAAATATCAGAATATTTTAAAGATGAATTCTTAAAGAAAATAGAAATAAAGGATTGGGATACACTTTTTGACTATTTATTGACAAAGATTTCCAATGAAAAATTTATTTTTATAATAGATGAATTTCAATATCTATGTATGATTAATAAAGATTTTTCTTCTATTTTTCAAAGAATATATGATGAAAAGCTAAAAGATAAAAATATTATGATTATTTTATGTGGTTCTTTAATTTCAATGATGTATTCAGAAACTTTGGCTTATGAAAGTCCATTATATGGTAGAAGAACAGCTCAAATAAAACTTCAACCTATAAAATTTAAGTATTATAGTAAATTTTTTAAGAATAAGTCTATTCAAGATTTAATAGAACTGTATTCTATAACAGGAGGAATACCTAAATATATTTTAAGTTTAGATGGGGGTAAATCAGCCTTATATAATATTGAAAATAATATTTTTGATAAAAATAATTATTTGTACTCTGAGCCAAAATTTCTATTACAAGAGGAAGTAAATGATTTATCTAGGTATTTTTCTATTTTAAATGCAATATCAATAGGGCATACTAAGATGTCAGCTATATCCTCATATTTACAAATAAATGCAGGAGGCTTATCTCCATATATTTCAAAGCTTATGGACTTAGATATACTTGAAAAAGAAGTTCCTGTCACTGAGAATATAGAAAATACAAAAAAGGTTTTATACAAGATAAAAGATAATTATTTAAAATTTTGGTTTTCTTATGTTTATCCATATCAAAGCTATTTTGAAATAGAGAATTTAACTTATATTAAAAATAAAATTGAAAATGAATTTGATTTATATGTTTCTAAGATTTATGAAGATTTAGCTAGAGAAAGTATATGGGAAAATATAGAGTTCCCTCTGTTTAAAGTTGGTAGATGGTGGGATAAAAATACAGAAATAGATATTGTAGGTTTAGGGGAAGATAATAAAATTATATTTGGAGAATGTAAATATTCTAAAAAGTCAATAGGTTTAAATGTTTTAAAAGAACTTAAAGATAAATCTAAGAAAGTTATATGGAATAATGATAAAAGAGAAAAATACTATATATTATTTTCAAAATCAGGTTTTAGTGAAGATTTAATTGAATTAGTTAAGAAAGAAAGTAATATTGTACTTAAAAAATTGATGTAGAATTAAAAAAGCTACACCTAAGTGTAGTTGATTGATTTTAAGATGGTGGTTGGGGAAGGATTCGAACCTTCGAAGGCTGAGCCGTCAGATTTACAGTCTGATCCCTTTGACCGCTCGGGAACCCAACCATCTTATAAAATTGTAGTGGTACCCCGTAGGGGAATTGAACCCCTGTTTCCAGAGTGAAAATCTGATGTCCTAACCACTGAACGAACGGGGCACTGGTGCCGCTTATCGGAGTCGAACCAATCACCTACTGATTACAAGTCAGTTGCTCTACCAGATGAGCTAAAGCGGCTAATGTCATTCAAGGACATTCGTTATAATACACTATTTATAAGATTTTGTCAACAAAAATTTTAAAATATTTTAAGTTTTTTTAAAAATTTTATTGATTTCTTCCTCTTGATATAATCTTTTTTGCTTCATATTATCTAAAAGTTCTTGATTTACTTGAATTTTTTGTTTTTCTTCTAATTCATTTAAACTTTTGATTATTTCAATATTATGCAAGTTATTTTCTTCTAAAATTCTTTTGGCTTTTAAAATTTTATCAAAACTTATAGCTTTTAAATCTCTTTCTGCTCCAACTCTATCAATAGTATTTAACTGTATTTTGTCATATCTAATATTTTCTGAGTTCAAAAAATTAGCTATTTCAATAAAATTTTCTTCACTATCATTAATATTTTCTAAAATAAAAATTTCTATCCAAATTTTACCTTTATAGTTAGAGTTATTTAGATTAATAAAACCTTTCTTTATCTCATCTACACTTGTTCTATAATCAGGTCTAACAATTTTTTCAAATATATCTTGTTTTAAAGTATTAAGTGTTGGGACAATTAAATCAATGTATTCTAATTCTTTTGTTACTTGCTCATTAGCTAAAAGTAAACTATTGGTTATAAGGCAAATTTTCCCCTTATATTTTAAATCTTCCTTTATAGCTTTTGATATATTTCCTAAGTCTAAACTTAAAGTAGGTTCTCCACTTCCAGAAAATGTAATATAGTCAGGCTTTATATCCTTTAAGACAGATTGAATTTCATTTAATATTTCATTCATATCTTTAAATCTCTGTCTTTCTAATTGAATTTTTTTTGTAGCACCACATTCACAAAAGATACAATTAAGGTTACAACTTTTACTAACGACTAAATCAACTCCTAAAGATATACCTAATCTTCTTGATGGAACAGGTCCAAACACATGTTTATACATTTTCTCACCTCACACTTTACTTATTAATATATTTTACTCTAATTTTTAAAAATATTAAATAAATTTTAAATTAATTGTAACATTTATCATATAAAAAACTTTATAAAAATTATATAATTTATTTAAAAGTAAAATTTTAAAAAATATTTAAAGTTTATAAGAGGTAAAGTATGGATGAAAAATTTTGGAAAAAAATTTATAGCTTACAAGAAAATGGTGAATTTGAAAAAGTCGTTAAAGAAATAAAAAAGTTACCAGAAGATAAACTTGATATGAAGTTAATCAGTGTACTAAGTAGAGCTTATATAAACTTAGAAGATTTTGAAAATGCTCTTAACACAAATTTATCATTTTTAGGAAAAGCAAAAGAAGATATTACTAATGCAGATATATGGATTTATTCTGAATGTGGTTGGATATGTAATGAAATTAGAGATTTTGAACAAGGTTTAAAATACCTATTAGAAGCTGAAAAATTAGGTAGAGATGATGAATGGCTTAACACTGAAATTGGACAATGTTTAGGAAAACTTGATAGAGCTGAAGAAGGGCTTGAAAGACTTAAAAAATCATTAAAATTAATTGAAGCAGAAGATACAGAAAATATTTATAAAAAGATTTTTATTTATTCTGAGATAGGCTATCTTTATGAACTTTTAGAAAATTCAGAAGAAGCTTTAAAATATTTTTATATAGTAAAAGATTTAGGAAGAAATGATAATTGGCTACATATGCATCTTTGGATTAATTTAGAAAAAACTATTGGAAAAGAGGAAGCCTTAAAGTATTTTCAAAATGAAATAAAAACTAATGATGTAAATTCTAGTCTTTGGGGCTCATTAGGACAAATATATATGGATGTATTTGCTAACTATGAAGAAGCTGAAAAAGCTTTCAAAAATGCTTTTAAATATAGTTTAAATGGACAGTATTTATATGATAGATCCAAGGCATTAATGGGGCTTAAAAAATACAAAGAAGCGATAGAAGTTCTTTTAGAGTCAAGAGAAATCTCTGAACAAGAAGAAGAACTAACAGATGCAGAAGATATAGAACTTGTTCGTTGCTATATAGCACTAAAAGATAGAAAGAATGCTGAAAAGTATTTAAAGTTTGCAAAAGAAGGTATAGATAATATTCATAAAGAATATATAGATGAATACAAAGGTACTTTAGCTGAGTTAGAAAATTTAATAAATAAACTATAAAAATATAAAATAAGAGGTGAAGATTTTGAAAAAAGAATTATTAGAAAAAATTGAAAGGTTAGATAAATTATGGAAATACTAAGAAATAATAGACTTAATTGAGGCTTTGCCAACTGAACAATTAGATACAGAATTAATAGGAGAACTAGGAAAAGCTTACAATAATATAGAAAATTATGAAAAAGGCTTAAAAACATTAAAAAGTATAGAAAATGAAGAAGGAGATAATGCACTTTGGAATTGGAGAGTAGGTTATTCTTACTTTTTCTTAAAAGATTATATTAAAGCAGAAAAGTATTTTTTAAAGGCATATGAGTTAGAGCCAGATGATGAGTATGCTCGTGACTTTGCTTGTGACTTTTTAATAGGAACATATACAGCCTTATCAAAACTTGAAAGTAGAAATGGAAATTCAGAAAAGGCTATAGAATATGCTTTTGAAAGTAGAAAATATGCCTATGATGAAGAAGGAAGAGTAGAAACAGATTTTTTTCTAGCTTCCTTATATAATAGATATATGAAATATGCAGAAGCTGAGGAAATACTTAAGTCTATCTTAGCAGAAACTCAAAAAGATGAAGAGAGACTTTTTGAGTTAGTTTATTGTCTATTTAAACAAGAAAAATATGAAGAGGTAATTCAAAGATTAAATCATGCCTTAGAAGTAGAAGATAAAGAAAATGAAAAAGAGATAGTCTATATTTATAGTTTACTTGTTTGGTGTTATCATCAACTAGGGGATTACGAAAAAGCTCTTGAATACCAAATTAAATTTAAAGAAAAAGCACATTCACAAATAGGATATCAATTAGGTTATGATCCTAAAAAAGTTGAAGAAGTACTAGAACATTCTAACAGAGCTATAGAATTAGAAAGAAATGATACTTGGTTTTTTGAAGTAAAAGGAGTAATTTTGCTAGATACAGGAAGATATGAGGAAGCTTTAGATTTATTTAAAAAAGCTTATGAACTATCTAATCATGGTTGGTATCTATATTGTATGGGAAGATGTTTAAGAGGCTTAGAAAAATATGAAGAAGCTATAGAAGTTCTTTTAGAATCAAGACAGATATCAATAGACAAAAATGATGTTGTAGATGGAGAAGATTTTGAGCTTGCTTATTGTTATATTGGAATTGGTGACAAAGAAAATGCACAAAAATATTTAGATTCAGCTAGAGACTCTGTTACTCAAAGAGGAGTTTTAAACGATTATCTAAAAGAAAAAATTGAAGAAATAGAAAAAGGAATACTTTCTTTAAATCAATTTTTAAATTAAATAAATTTATAATAAGAATTGACTTCTTTATGAAAAAGAAATTGATTCTTATTTTTTATATTTTGTAACATTTGTTACAGAAAAAACTTTACAAGAATTGTATAATTTACTAAAATAATAAAGAAATAAAAATAAAATATAGATTGATATTTAAAAGGAGAGGTTAGAATGTATATAAGCAAATCAATGTCAATAAAATCAATAGTGGAGAAATATCCAGAAACAATTCCAGTTTTTACAAATATTGGATTTAAAGGTTTAGATAATCCAGCAGTTTTACAAAAATTAGAGGAACAAAATATTACATTGGAAAAAGCAATGATGATAAAGAAAGAAGACGTGGATGCTTTTATTTCTATGTTACAACAAGCAATAGCTTCTGTTGAAAGAGAAGATGAAGGAGTGAAAGAAGCTTCACTTATGGGGCTTTTACCTTGCCCAGTTAGAATACCTTTACTAGAAGGCTTTGAAAAATATTTAGCAGAGAATAAAGATATAAAAGTTAAGTATGAATTAAAAGCCGCTTATTCAGGTCTTGGTTGGATAAAAGATGAAGTAATAGATAAAAATGATATAGATAAACTAGCAGATATGTTTATTTCAGCTGGTTTTGATTTGTTCTTTGATAAAGATTTAATGGGTAAATTTAAAGAACAAGGAATATTTAAAGATATGACAGGTATAGAAAAATATAATTCAGATTTTGATAATGAAAATATTCATTTAAAAGATCCTCATGGGGATTATTCAATGATAGGAGTTGTTCCTGCTATATTTATTGTTAATAAAACAGTATTAAATGGCAGAGAAGTACCAAGATCTTGGGCAGATTTATTAAAGCCTGAATTTGCAAAATCTGTTTCATTACCAATAGCAGACTTTGACTTATTCAACTCAATACTTATACATATTTATAAATTATATGGTTTTGAAGGAGTTAAAAATTTAGGAAGATCTTTACTTTCTAATTTACACCCTGCACAAATGGTTGAAGCAAAAGAACCAGCAGTAACAATAATGCCTTATTTCTTCTCAAAAATGATACCTGCAAAAGGACCAAAAGAAGTTATATGGCCAGCAGAAGGGGCAATCATATCTCCAATATTTATGTTGACTAAGGCTTCAAAGGCAAAAGAATTAGAAAAAATATATACTAAATTATTAAAAGAAAATATAGAAGTATTATATGATGATAGGATAGAAAGACCAGGAGTTAAATTTAATGATGCAGATTTAATAGGATTACCAATACAAATAATTGTTGGTAAAAAAGTATCAGATGGAATAGTTGAAATAAAAATAAGAAGAACAGGTGAAAAATTAGAAGTAAAAGTTGAAGAACTAATTGAAAATTTAGAAAAAATCATTAAAGAAAAAGTATAAGATAACTAAAAAGAAAAATATTTTGCATAGGAGAAATGCTTTTAAATAGGCATTTCTTTTTTGTTTGATTAGGTCATTTAATTTAATATTTTTAGAAATATTAAATTTTAGTAAAAAAATGTAATATTAAATAGTAAAAGTTGAAAAAGGTTTTACCTAATGGTAATATTTATGTATTGAAAAAGGAAAAACAAATAAAAAGGAGTAAAAAAATGAAAAAGAGAATAGCAACAATAACTATAGCATTAATTATGTTATTTGGAATACAAACATTTGCGTCAACAAGTATATTAACACCATCAACACAAACAGGTGTAGGAACAGGTAATAATACAACACAAAATCCTACTGGTTCTGCGACTTTAAGTCCAACACCAACAGCAACTGGAAATAATACATCAACAACTGGTGGTACAAATAATACAACAAATACAGATACTACAACAAGTACTCCAACACCAACAGCTTCAAAATCTGATACACCATTACCAAAAGCAGGAACAAGTGATGTTGTATTATATGGTGTTTCAGTATTAGCAGTAGTTGCAATAGTATTATACAGAAAAATAACTAAATAATAGCTAAGAATGATGAAAATAATAAGTGAAAAGGTTCTATAAATTGATTTTTATTCGACCTTTTTTTATTAATGCAAAAATGAAAGGAAAAGTAAATTATGAAATTAAATAGAGCGATAATATCTTTTGCAATAGGTATACTTATAACAAATATAGTAGGAATAGCTATAAACATAATATATGGTACAACAGAAAATTATGCACATACAGCACCAGGATTAAACCAAATGGTAGGTAATTCATTTAATGCAACAATATTTCAATTTGTATTATCAGGACTTCTTGGTATGTATTTTGAAGTAACAGCAAAAGTTTGGGAAAAAGGATATGAGCCTTTAAAAGCATTTTTAGTACAATATGCATTTGTAATACCAGTTGCATTACTTGTAGCATATTTATGTTTTTGGATGCAACATACATTTAATGGATTTATAATATATTTTGTGATATACACAATTATATATAGTATTGTGCAATACTTAGTATACTTATATACTAAAAATGCAAGTAAGAATTAGATATTAGATATTAAATATTAAATGAAAATTACAAGCAAAAAAAAATTTAAAGACTAGGTATATATGTATATCTAGTCTTTTTTAGAGGTAGTTATGATGTTAAATTTACATGAATATATAGGTAAAGTTGAAAGAAATGAAAAAATAAAGAAAAGAGATATTGTATTAGAATTTATAGGAAATGATATATATGAGTATTTAAATGATTCAAATATAAGGGAAAAAGTATTAAATACACTAGATAATATATGTTTAATAGAAATAGATATGAAGAGTATTAAGGATTATAATATTCGGAATGTTTGATGATTTAAGAAAAAATAGTTATGGTAGTATACAAGTAAGGGTATATTTTGAAGATTTAGATATAGTAGAACATTATTTAACAAGGTTTGAAAGGGCTTTGAATAAGGTACGAATAGTTGGAGATAAATTAAAAAGATATATAAAGAAGAATAAGATAAAAAGTGATATAAAGAAGGTTTGTATTGTATATAATTATATATTTAAAAATATTTCATATGATTATGAATATCTAGAGCTTGATAAAAAATTGAAAAAAGTGGGCTTTAATAATTTAAGTACATTAGAAAAAAGAAAGATATTTAGGACACAAACTTTAGAAGGAATATTTACTAAAAAAACAGTTTGTACAGGATTTTCATATATATTTAAAATGTTATTAGAATATATAGGGATAGAATCTAATATATGTATAGGATATTTTAAAATAGTTAGAGAAAAAGAAATACCACATGCATGGAATCAAGTTAAAATAGATGGGAAGTGGTATAATATTGATGTTTCTTATGGTATAGAACATTATGATGAATATATAAGGATAGAAGAAGGAAAAATTCCTAAATATTTTTTTTTATCAGATGATGAATATTACAAAAAATATATTGTATCTAAGATAGGAATGAAGAACAAAAATACAAAGATGAAGGTATATAATTGTGATAATACTTATGATAGAAGTAAATTAAAATATATATTTAAACAAATAAGAGAAATCTAAGTTTAAAAATTTTGAGAATCACTTTAATAACATGATTTGAAAAAAATGTGAAAAAATGCTAAAATATTAAAGAATTAAGTGAAAGAAGGAAATATGAGAAGAAACGAAAAAATAAGAAATATAGCAATAATAGCCCATGTTGACCATGGAAAAACAACATTAGTAAATGAATTATTAAAACAAAGTGGTGTATTTAGAACAAATGAACAAGTAGATGAAAGAGTAATGGACTCAGATGCACAAGAAAAAGAAAGAGGGATTACAATTTTAGCTAAAAATACATCAGTAATGTATAAAGATATAAAAATAAATATTGTAGATACTCCAGGACATGCTGACTTTGGTGGAGAAGTAGAAAGAGTACTTAAAATGGTTGATGGTGTACTTCTTTTAGTAGATGCATATGAAGGTACAATGCCACAAACAAGAACAGTACTTAAAAAATCATTAAGTTTAGGATTAAAACCGATAGTTGTAGTAAACAAGATTGATAGACCAGGAGCAAATCCAGAAAAAGCAGTAGATGGAGTATTAGAACTGTTTATAGAACTAGGAGCAGATGATGAACAATTAGATTTCCCAGTAATATATGCATCTGCAAAAAATGGTATATCTAAAGTAAATATGGAAGATCCAGATAGTGATATGACACCACTTTTTGAATCAATTATAGAAAATATAGAAGCACCAAATTGTGATATGGATGGAACACTACAAATGCTTGTTTCAAACATAGATTATGATGACTATGTAGGAAGAATTGCAGTAGGTAGAGTTGAAAGAGGAACAATTAAAAAAGGAATGCAAGTTGCAATTTGTAAAAGAGATGATAAGATAGAAAAAGCAACAATTACTAAAATTGAAGTATATCAAGGATTAAATAAAGTTACAGTAGAAGAAGGACAAGCAGGAGATATTATAACTCTTTCAGGTATAAATAATATAAATATTGGGGAAACAATATGTGATGAAAATGCAATTGAAAAAATTGATTTTGTAGACATTGACGAACCAACAGTTTCTATGACATTTAGTGTAAATAATGGACCTTTTGCAGGTAAAGAAGGTAAGTTTATAACATCAAGACATTTAAGAGATAGACTTATGAAAGAAATGGAAAGAAATATTTCATTAAGAGTAAAAGAAACAGAATTTCCAGATTCTTTTGAAGTAGCAGGAAGAGGAGAACTTCATTTAACAGTATTAATAGAAAACATGAGAAGAGAAGGATTTGAGCTTATAGTATCAAGACCTAAAGTTATAATGAAAGAAATAAATGGAGTATTATCAGAACCAATAGAAAAAGTAGTTATAGATGCACCATCTGAAACAATAGGATCAGTTATAGAAAAGATGGGAAGAAGAAAAGGTGAAATGATTGATATGAAACCAGGTGAAGGTGATTTTACAAGAGTAGAATTCTTAATACCGGCACGCCGGACTTATAGGATATAGAGCAGAATTCTTAACAGATACAAGAGGAAATGGAACACTTAACCATGTATTTGAAGAATATGCACCATATAAGGGAGATATACAATCAAGAACAAGAGGAACAATAGTAGCATTTGAAAATGGTAAATCTGTAGCATATGGATTGTTTAATGCACAAGACAAAGGGGAACTTTTAATAGGACCAGGTGTTGATGTATATGAAGGAATGATAGTAGGTATAAATTCAAGAAATGAAGATATAGCTATAAATGTATGTAAAGAAAAACACTTAACAAATACTAGAGCATCAGGATCTGATGATGCACTTAACTTAGTTCCACCATTACAATTTTCATTAGAAAAAGCTATTGAGTTTATAGCAGATGATGAAAATGTGGAAATAACTCCAGAAAATATACGTTTAAGAAAGAAAATTTTAAATAATAAGGAAAGAGAAAGAGTAAGTAGAAGTAAAAAATAATAATGGAAGAAAGATATATAAGAAGAGATGATTATATAACTAAATATTTAAAGGAAATGGAAGTGTTTGCTAAAAATAATAATGTACCAATTGTTAGAAAGCAGACACTTTCTGTCATATTAGATTTAGTTAAGAATAAGGTTGAAGAAAAAGAAAAAAATAAAAAAGGAATACGAATATTAGAACTTGGTACTGCTATAGCATATTCAAGTATAAATATGGCAAGTATAGATAATAATATTGTGATAGATACTATTGAAAAAAGTAAAAAAATGTATGATATTGCTAAAAATAATATTAAAAAATTGAATATATGTGATAATAATTTCAAAAATAGAATTAATATGTATTTAGGAGATGCATTTAGATTATTACAAGAAAACACTGAAGATGAGTTAGGAAAAAAAGTAAATATTTGTAATAATAAGTATGATATTGTGTTTATAGATGCAAATAAGAGTAAATATTTAGATTATTTTAACATATGTAAAAATCTTTTAAATGATAATGGTATTATTATATTAGATAATGTCCTTTTTTTAGGATATGTGCTTCGGAGATTATAATGAGAAGAAACATAGAACAATAGTGAGACATTTAAGAGAACTTATACAAGAAGTAATATATAGTGGTAAATATAATGCAAAATTATATGATATAGAAGATCGGATATATAATATATAGAAAATAGTATTAGAAATAAGAAGGGAAGAAGTATGAAAATAATAGGAATTGGTGATTTGGTTTTAGATATATATATGAATGAAAGCGAGATTAAAGGAATTACAGGAGGTATGTCATTTGCAAATGTTATATATAATATAACTAGATTATTAGAAGATTATAATAGTAGTTATAATATTAATAATGAAGATAAAAAGATAGATTTTGAAACAATTATATATGGTGTATGTGGTAATGATATTCCAGGTGATATTATTATAAAAGAATTAGAATCAGGTAAGATAAATACATCATATATTACTAGAAAAGATAATAAAAAAACAAGAGAATTTTACATGTATTTAGATGAAAATGATAATTTTTTAACAAGTAAGAAGAAAAATTATATTACAAAAAAAGAATCTTGGTATGGCTCAAGTTTACTAAAAGGTGATATTCCAGAAGAGTTACTTTCTAAAGATAATATATATGTATTTCGGGAATGTTAGCAAAAGTTTTAGAGAGATAATGGATATGATAGAAGAAAAAGAAGGAAAGATATGTTTAGATTTAGGGCATATTGCTGCTTTTAGATATGTATTAGTGCCAGATTTAAAAGAAATGCTTATAAGAAAGTATTATATGGTAAATTTAAATGTAAAAGTTGCTAACTATCTTGTAAAAAGATTCGGATATACAGATTATAAAGAACTAAAACAAATATTTCAGACAGATATATTGATAATAACTAAAGGAAAAGAAGAAATAGAAATAATAGGTAAAGATTATGATTATATATTAAAAAATAATAATATAAACTATAATGAAAAAGATCCAACAGGAGCAGGTGACTTATTGTTTTCACATTATATTGTAGCAAATATTATAAAAAATAATAAAAGGGGTAATAGGGAAAAAAATAAGAAAGATAATATAATATTTACAAAACAAGAATTAGAAGAAATATATGATAATGCAAATAGAGAAATATATAATCTTGTATCAAAATTGGGTGCAAGGATTGGTGTTGAGGTAAAGAAACCTAATGAAGAATTTTTAAAAAATGAAAATAATATAGATGGTGAAGAAAAAATTGCAAAAGAAAGAAATATACATAAATTAAAAAATGCTATTGATAAATTAGAAGAAAGGGTAGAAAGTGCATTAGTAGAGTATAATGAAAAATCAGAGGCAGGATTAGAATTATTAAAAGACTTGGAAAGTAATAAAGATCAAAAATATATATGTATAGGTTCAGGAGGTTCAAGTATACCATCAGAATATACTAAAACAATAATTAATAATACTTTTGGGGTTGATATACAAACAATGTTTCCTAAAGAATATTTAGAAACAAATACAGAAAAATATATGGAATATTTAAATATAATATGTTTCTCATATTCTGGAAGTAGTCCTGAAATAGTACAATTATTAAATGGTAAATATAATATGGCATATATTGTAACAAAAGCAAATGAAGAAGATTTAAAGATTAGTTTAAAAGAAAATAATGTTGATATATCTAAAATAAGGATAATATCATATAATAATGAAAGTAGTAAAGAAAGAGGTTTCCTTTCTATAGAAGGAATAATAGTACCAGCATTAATTATGTATATGTTAGTAGAAAAAAAGAAAAAAGATGATATATTGGAATTATTTAAAAAACGATTTGAAAAACAAAAAGAAAAAGTAGAAAAATATTTTAAAGAAAATAATGAACAATTAAAAAAAGCATTTAAGAAAAATAATATTATAGATATATATTATGATAATTATACAAAGCCTATAATGTGTGATTTAGAATCAAAGATAGTAGAAACAGGTATATTTAGGTGTACAACACATGAAAAGAAAAACTTCTCACATGGAAGATTTATAACACTTGAAAAATATCCATCAGATGTACAAATATATTTAAAATTAAAAAAAGATACAAAATATGATGATGAATTATTAAAATATTTAAGTATATATAGTAAAAATCTTATAATATTAGAGCCAGATGAAGAAAATAATAATGGAATATTAGAACTTTTAATATATTCACAATTATTCATATATGAAATATCTAAACTTTTAAAAAAAGACCTATCTAATCCAGACTATTCAGAAGATAGTATGAAGATATATAGGTATAATAAGGAAATAATATAATAAATAATAAAAGGAAAACCCTCACAAATTATTATATAACAATTTGTGAGGGTAATGTAATTTATTTCATTTAATTTATTAAAGATCTAATTTTAACATTCAGATCTTTAAGATAATATATTTGTAAGTCATCGAACTCAACATAGGAGTTGTCTTTAAAACAAACTCTCAAATAGTAATGAATAGTGGATGTCCGATAGTACATTATAGTATCTTGAACTAATTTAACATTTATGTACTGGTTTATTGACCATAGATAAATATTCGAATTTTTTAGAAATTCATAAATTTCTAATGAATCCGAATTATTTTTAAGTACCACAGTACCAGATTTGGTAACAAATATTATTTTTGTTTCTCTCTTACTCTTATAAAATCTTTTAACTTGATTTGGATACAAATCATATTTAATAAGATTTTGATGTAGGTTTGTTGAATTCCCCTTAATAGATTTTAATAAATTCTTTAGCATTTTCATCATTTCCTTTCTCTTCTGGAGAGTTTAGTTTTTTTGATTCTAAGATCAAACCCTCCATAAATAAAATTTATAAATAAATAATATACTATATGGAATATAAAGTCCAGAATTGTAAAAAAAATGAATAGTAGTTGTAATAAAAAAAGCCCATATTTAGGGCTTATTTGTAAAAGTCTTTTTCAAGTTTTTTTAATAATTTTCAAGTTTCTTTATCATAAGGATAGTATGTTGAAATACTTCCTGATTGAAGAATAACTTTAAATATAAGTTCAAAAACATTTGCGGAAAACTCACCACATACAGATCTTTTAATTTCAATTCTTTTGATCATTGATTTGTTAACAATATATTCACCAAATGTTTTAAAATTATTAGTATCATTTAAAACATATTGAATTATACTTTCATTTTGTCTCAAAATCTTAAATTTTTCTTTGTTAGGAAAATATAGGTACATATCTCCTCCGATTAATTTTATTTTATCAACATTTTTTATGATAAAATTTTTAATTTTTTCTAAAGTATACTCATTATATACATTTTTATTTGCTCTCATTTTTCTCACTTTTCCTTTCTTTTCTGGAGAGTTTAGTTTTGATCTTTTAAATATTTGATCCTCTCCATAAATATAAATTTTATATATTATAAGGAAGAGTCCAATTATTAATATATTTTTTTTTATGTATATGTATAAATATATATCTTTAATGTGATATAATTAATAATAATTATATGTAATTGTATTAGTGTAGATACTAATTACATTTTTAAGGAAGATTGGAAGTTAAAATGAGTAAAAAAGAGAAAGAAAATAATAATGGGATGGAAGATAAAATACTAGAATTAGAAGGAAAAATTGGATATGTATTTAAAAATAAGAAATTACTTGAAACAGCGACATTTCATAAATCATATGCATATCAAATAGATAGAGAAAGTAATGAAAGATTAGAGTTTTTAGGTGATAGTATACTAGAATATGTTATGACAGAACACCTATATAATTTACTTCCAGATGAAAACGAGGGAGATTTAACTAAGATTCGTTCATATATTGTTTGTGAAGAAAGTTTGTATAATATTGCAAGTAATCTTAATTTTGAAAAATATATGAATATATCAAAAGCACAGGAAAATTCTTCAGGAAAATCGAAGGCAATACTTGCAGATATGGTAGAGGCAGTAATTGCAGCAATATGTCTAGATTCAGATATATTTACAGCAAAGAAGTTTATAATATCTAATTTTGAAAAGATTATTAGATATGCTATAAATAGTGATAATTTAAAAGATTATAAGACGACATTTCAAGAATATGCAGGGAAAAAAGGTATAAACAAAATATATTATCAGCTTGTAGAAGAAACAGGTCCAGATCATGAAAAAAAATTCGTGTTTGAATTATATGCAGTAGTAAAAGGAAAAAATATGAAATTTGGAATTGGTACTCGGACGGTAGTAAGAAAGAAGCACAAATGCAGGCAGCAAAACAAGGGTTAAAGGAGCTTGAAAAGTTATGAAAGAAACTTTAAAAGATATTTTAAAAAATACTATAGATGAAAAAAAATACATATTTAAATATCCTATAATATCATATAGGTATTATGATCAAGCAAAGTTTTTACATATATCAGATGAAGAAATAGGTAAAGAATATAATGTTGATGAAGATATAGCAAGATATAATGAAGAAGATTCTAAAGGATATACAAAAAAAATATATATTGTAGGTGGACTTTTTCAAAAAGAAAAGAAAGAAATGTATTTAGAACTAAAAAAGATAAAAAAATTTGCAAAAGAAAAGAATATTAAAGAAATAGCATTAGAATTACCAGTTAAATATGTTTTGGAAAATAATATAAGAGAATTAAAAAAATATGGAATAAAAGAAATAATATTAAGTGTAATATCAACAGAAGATGAGATACTTCAAAAAAATGGATTGATGTATAATTATAGGGATATAACAAAAGCGGTATTTAAGATAGCAATATCTTTTATGAGATTAAGTTTAAGTATGATTATAGGGCTTAGTAATGATGAAAAAGAAGAGTTAAGAGCAATAGAAAAAGTAAGGGGATTAAAACCTAGAAGTGTAATAATAATGCAAAATATTATACTTAAAGGTACAGAGAATGCAAAAAGATTTGTAAGAGGAAATCTAAAAATGCTTTCAGTTGAAGAAAATAAGAATTTACTTGAAGATGTTACAAGAATATTAGTAGAAAAAGGAATAAAAGATATAGTATATTTAAGAGGAATACAAGATGATATTATAACTAGTAAGTATTTAACAGGTGTAATAATAAAAGATATAGAAGATGAAATATTAACAAGAATGTATTATAATTACTTATTTGAAAAAATAAAAAGACTAAAAGTAAAAAATGAGTATATTACAATTAAAATTAATGGAGATATAGTAAAATATATAAAAGGAAAAGAAGATAATAATTTAAATAAGATAAAAGAATTATACTATATAAAAGAAATAAAAATACAAAATGAAAATAATAATAAGATGGGGAAGAAGTTAGAAATAGTTTTAGATAATGAGAAAGATTAAGATAAGATTAGAGAATTTAAAAGATACAAGATTAGAAGATATATTCGAAAATGGACAATGTTTTAGATGGAAGAATTTAGAAAAAGATGAACACACAGGAAAAAATATATCATATATAGGGATATATAATGATAGGGCATATGTTTTAAAAGAGTTATTAGATAAAGGAAAAAAGGATGTGATAGATCTTGATATATGTATATATTTAGCAGAAACAATAAAAGAGGTTAATGAAGAAAAAGAAAAAGCTATTATATATAATTATTTAGCAAAAGATTATTCTGTAATAAAAAAAGATATATTAGAAAACACAAAAAAAACAGTTGGATATAAAGAAGTTAGAGAAGCTATAGAATATGGTAAAGGTATACGTATATTAAAACAAGATAAAATAGAAACTATTATTTCGTTTATAATCTCAGCAAATAATAATATTCCTAGAATAAAAAAAAGTGTAGAATATCTTTCTAAAAATTTTGGAGAAAAGATAGAAATAGATGATGAAATATTTGGAATTAATTTACAAGAATTTAAAGAAAATATTTATACATTTCCTAAAATAGAAACATTATCTAAATTAACAGAAGAAGATTTTAAAAATGCAGGCACTGGCTTTAGAGCAAAAAGACTTGTATGTACAATAGAAAAATTGAACAATGGATTTTTAGAAGATTTAGAAGGTCTTTCAGATGAAGAACTTTTTGAAAAACTTATATTATTAGATGGGGTAGGACCTAAAGTTGCAAATTGTATAATGCTTTTTGCATATAATAGGTTAGAATCATTCCCAATAGATGTATGGGTTAAAAGAGTTATGTCAGAAGTATTTTTTAAAGGGATAGAAGAAGAAAAAATTACAAATGATAAAATAATGAATATTGTTAAAAATATTAAAAATAGGGGAATAATGCAACAATATTTATTTTATTGGAGAAGAGAAAGAGGAAAATAATGGAAAAAAATGGATATAGGAAAAGTTCAGCATTTGATATATTTAAAACAATATTTCAAATTGTAGGAACATTTATAATACTTATGGTTATAGGTATGTCAATTGTTTTAGCATTATCTGCAGGAAAAATGGAAGAAAAGATAAATGATATAAAAAATTATGCATTAAGGATGTTTGGTATAACTGAGACATCTGTAAAGGAAGAAGAAAATCCTATAGATGAAAATTTAAGAAAAGATGCAAGAAGACTTGCTATAAATCAAGATGATCGGGAAGATTATTGAAAATAGGAATGATCCGGTTACATTAAATCCTGATAAAGTAAGTGTTCAACAACCTATACAAAAAACTGATATAAGTATAGGAAAACAACAACAGCCACAAATTTCAATACAAAAAAATAATAATTCACAAACAACAGATCTTGTTGTAAATAATATGTATTATTCACAATTAAATGATTATGGAAAAATAATATATGATAAATTAAGAAATGAGAGTAAATATTTTTTAGATGGTGAACATGTTTTTGATTATGGAACAATTTTTGATCGGACTTTTACAATTAGATCAGGGAAAAGAAACTTTAGAAAAGTCATTTCAAGCGGCAGTTAATGCATTAATGATTGATTATCCACAGTTATTTTTTGTAGATGTAAGACATATGTCTCTTTCTATAATGAAAAAACAATATCCAGGATTTGGACCAATATTTTATGTAAGTATATCAAATTCAACAGGAGAAAAATTTTATTTAGAAGGAATAAGAAATAAGGAAGAGGCAGAAAATGCTAGAAGAGTTGTTGAAAATGTTAGACAAAATATAATTTCAAGAGTTAAAAGTACAGACACTATATATGAAAAAGTTAAAACAATACATGACTATTTAGTTGATAATATAACATATGATCAAACATCATCAGGAGAACTTAAACATACACTATATGCAGCACTTATATATAATAGGGCAGTATGTGAAGGATATGCTAAATCATTTAAATATATAGCAGATGGGCTTCGGAATACCTACAATAACAGTTGTTGGAGAAGGTATTTCAGATGGAAGAAGTGAAGCACATGCATGGAATTATGTGTATATTGATGGAAATTGGTATGGAATTGATGCAACATTTGATGACCCTATAGTAAGAGGTGGAGGATCTATTACAGAAGAAAGAAAAAGAAAATTTTTCTTGGTAGGTGCAGCAGAATTTAATGGTAATCATATACCAAATGGTGTAGTAACACCAGGAATTTCATTTGCATATCCGGCACTTGCACCAAGTAAGTATATTCCAGTTGTTTCAAGACATTAAAAGATATAAGGGTAAAATATGAAAGATGGTAGAGTAAAAATATATATTGGAGGAGAGAGTACTAATAGAGAAAAAAATTTTTTAGATAATATAGTTAAAGAAGATAATGTATATGTAAATAAGAAAAAGATTATAATAGCACCAGAAAATAAGCTATATTATTATGAGAATCTAATATTAAATTTAAAAAAAGGAATTAATATAGATATAGAATTACTTTCTTTTAGTAGAATGCCATATATATTATTTAAAAAGACAAGAAATAGGAATAATATATATATTGATGAAATTATAAAAGATATATATTTATCTAGAATAATCGAAAATGAAAAAAAGAATAATAATTTAAAAGTTTTTAATAATGATAAAATAATAAATGAAATGTCAAATATATTATCAAATATATTTGAAAATGGAATACAAAGAAAACAAATAGAAGAATATATACAAAGAGAAAAAATAACAGACATGTTAAAAATCAAAATGAATGATATTTTAACAATATATGATAAATATGTTGAAAAGAAAATAGATAAACTTGATAAAGAAGAAGTATATCAAAAAATATTAGAAGATCTAGAAAGTAATACATATTTTGATGATGCAGATATATATATATTAGGATTTAATTCTTTTAAAAAAGTACAGTTAGACATATTATCAAAAATCATATCTAAAAGCTATAATAATGGGAATATTATAAGTATTAGTATGGTTATAGATAATATAGTTTCAAATAATGAAATGTTTAATACAACAAAAAAGACATTATCAAATATAATAACATTATGTAATGGAATGAATGTTGAAATAATAAAATCAACAAGTAATTATGATTCTAATGTAATAGATAAATTTAAAAAACTAGATATACTAAAACATATGTTAGATGAAAAAAGTATATATGAGTGTATACAAAAACAAGAAGGTATAGAAAAATTAGAAGATAATAGTATAATAATTAGAAGTTTTGAAGAAAAAAAAGATGAAATAGAATATGTAGCAAAAGATATATATTTAAATAATTACAATATATCTGATATTCAAATAATAATGAATGATAAGGATAATTATAAACACTTATTAATAGATATATTTAAAAACAAATAAAAATTGTGGAAATTGGCAGGGAATTA
>ERZ772921.688-NODE-688-length-20526-cov-4.159103_pt1 | contig 20526 bp, 15 predicted proteins | sample MGYA00512117_ERZ772921 | MGnify/ENA primary metagenome ERZ772921 (study PRJEB29015, sample SAMEA2737944) | human oral metagenome | biome: human oral; feature: human-associated habitat; material: dental | place: China | collected 2150 ...
AAGTCGGACTGGTCCTATTAGCCTAACGCCACCCATGCTATTGGCTTAACTCCTTTACTCCATAACTCCTTAACTCCTCATTAATACGGATTTTGTGTAAGGTTCGGGTTCAATCCTATTTCCGATTGCGGTATGGGCAGATAGCGTTTGTTATCGGTATAACCCTCTATCAAGTTGCCGCGCCCTGTGCGAACAAGGTCCCAATAGCGATGGCTTTCCATAGCCAGCTCCACGCGCCGTTCGTGATAAACGGCTTTCAAAGGGTCGCTCTTGTAAGGACTTTCGCCCAACCCCACACGTTTCCTCACAGCATTAAGTGGCGTTTGCCAATCGCTGCCATTGTGTGCGGCGGCCTCGGCCTGCCAAAGCAGCACGTCGGCATAGCGTATCACGCGCACGTTAAGACTTGCCGCGTCTTCCATAGACGGCCGTTGGCTCTTGGGCAACGTGCCTTTACGACGGCAATAGCCCACGGCAGGCGCATCGGGATTGTGCACGGGGTCGTAGTTGGTGTAAATGGTTTCTTCGTCTTTGGTTCCCTGCCACAACACGTCGCCATGCTTAATGATAGTCCATTCGCGACGTGGGTCGCCCGGTTCAAACTCATCGTAAAGATTCTGCGTGGGCTGGTCGAAACCCCATCCGCCGTTGCGGTCGTCGCGCGAGCGTTGGTATATTTCAATCATACTCCCCTCGTTTTCGTCGCCCCATTGTGTCATGTTGAAGTCTTTAAGCTGAACATCAAACACCGACTCCACGCCGTTGTCGGTGGCAATGGTAAAGAGGTCGCCGTAATTGGGTTGCAAACTATAATCGCCAGAGGCCACAATCTCCTTGGCCAAGGCCTCGGCCTCCTTCCATTTCTCCTGCCAAATGTAGCATTTGGTAAGGAAAGCGGCAGCCGAACCCCACGTGGCGCGCCCCAAATCCTCTGCGGGTTGGTTCTTCTTATGGGGCAATTCTTGCATGGCGGCCTTGAAATCGGCCTCCACAAAGGCCCAACATTCCTCCATCGATGCCCTTCCGCCCTTGTATTCGGAGGGTTTCAACAGATGGTCCACCAACGGAACAGCCCCGAAAACCTTCATCAAACAGAAGTGGTAATACCCTCTCATAAAGCGTGCCTCGGCTATGAAACGGCGTTGGGCGGCCTCGCTGATGTTGGCATTGCCCTTAACGCCTGCGATAACTCGGTTGGCGCGGTTTATTCCTTCGTATTGTTGTTGCCACGCCGTTGAGAGTTGTTCCTGTTCGGGCGAGGCGCGAAAGTGTTCTATGTCGTACATCTCAGGCTGGTCGCTGTCTCCGCCGCCGCCTTTCGTTGCATCGTCAGAGGCTACGTCGCCGATGGCCCAATCAAGATATTGTATGTAACTCATCCAGCCGGCCGGGTCGTATGCGCCCACGAGCGTGCTTTTGGCCGCATTCTCATTGGCAAAGAACGTATTTTGGTCGATGCTGGGCACAGGTGTGTCGAGAAAACCTTCGGGGTCGCAAGCTGCAAAGCCCATTGCCATCGGCATGATGATATATATAAGGTGTCGCTTCATTTTCGTTGCGGTTTAGGTTGTTGTGTAATGTAATGGATGTAAAAGGGAGGCTGAACCGCGGTTTAGAACGATAGTTCTAACCCCACCGAGTAAAGTCGGGGTGTGGGATAATAACCGCGGTCCACGCCAATATCGAGAGGGTCTTCCCCGCCTCGCATGCCTATTTCGGGGTCCAGACCCGTATATTTGGTAAACGTATATAGGTTTTGGGCATTGAGATACACGCGTGCTTTGGTAAGTTTGGCCTTGCTAACCCATGCGGCAGGCAGTTCGTAGCCCACTTGCAGCATCTTTATTCGCAGGTACGAGCCGTCTTCCAGGTAGCGGTCGCTTTGCAATATCGAGTTGTTGCTGTCTGTTCCGCCCATGCGTGGGTAGCGTGCATCGGTTTGTGTGCCTTCGCCGTGCCAACGGTTAACCATGTCGCGCGAGAAGTTGTAGCTCAGATTGCCTGTCGAAAGGCTGTAAGTAGACGGGCCATTGTACAGCTTGTTGCCGTAAACGCCTTGCAGAAGTAGGCTTAGGTCGAAACCTTTATACGATAGGCTGCCGTTGAGCGAGTAAGAGAACTTGGGCAGCGGACTTCCCAAATAGGTGTAGTTCTCTGGTGCCATCAAGTCGTCTTTGTTCACCGTTTTGTAGCGAACGTCGCCCGGTGCCACGTTCTTTTGCGCCTTTTGTGCATTCACCTCGTCCCAGTTTTGGAACAGTCCGTCGGTTTTCAGTCCATAGAACTGCGCCATCGGTCTGCCCACGACGGTGCGTGTAAGGTACACCGAGTTCATGAAACGCGCCCCTTCGATGTAGGCATCGGCGCCCAGGTCCAGCACGCGGTTAGAGATGGTGGTGAAGTTTGCCCCCACCGAGTAGCCCAAGGGGTGGTCGAAATTGCGATATTGCAACGATAGCTCCAATCCGCGGTTGCGCATTTTGCCTGCGTTTTGGAATGGCGGTTCGGCAATTCCCACCTGTCCAGGTACGGGAACGCGCAGCAACATGTCGCTCGTAGTCTTGTCGAATACCTCGATTGTGCCCGAGAGCTTGCCTCCTAGCACGGCGAAGTCGAGCCCGAGGTTGGCGGTTGTGGATGTTTCCCACTTCAATTCGCTGTTGCCTGTGCTGTTAAAGCTAAACCCAGGCATCAGCTTTCCGCCAAACACATAGTTGGAACCTGCCGAGGCAAACGTGGCATACGAGTAGGAATCAACACTGCCTTCGTTGCCTATCTGTCCCCAACCGGCGCGCAACTTTAAGTTGCTAAACACCTTTTGGTCCTTCATAAAGGGCTCTTCGGTTACGCGCCATCCTGCCGAAACCGATGGGAACACGCCCCAGCGGTGCCCGCGTAAGAACTTAGACGAGCCGTCGAGCCTCATGTTCAGCGTTAAGAGGTAGCGTTCCAAATAATTGTAGTTGATGCGCGCCATGCCCGACAGCAGCTTGTGCTGTGTGGTAATGCCCTTGGCGGCTGCCGCTGCATCTTTGTTGCGCGCGTTGTTGATGAACATCACCGAGGGGTCGTTGCTGGGCACGTTCTTTACCGATGCTTGCAGGCTTTTGTACGTTACGGCGTAACTTTCGCAGCCCAGCATGGCTTGCAAGGCATGGTTGCCCAGGTGCGTGTCGTACGTAAGCGTATTGGTAAACTGGCGCATGTAAGTGCTGTATGTAGAGTTGGTTATGCTGTTTTCCTTGGAATTTTGCTGTGCCGCGAATACGTAGTACACGGGCGTATAGTTGGCATATTCGTTGTTGGCGTACTCGGTAGAATAGGTCGTCCGCCATTTCAGTCCCTTCAAAGGCGACACTTCTGCGTAGACATTGGCCAGCACGCGATAGACGATGTTTTCGGGATTGTTGTACTCGATGGTTGCAACGGGGTTGTGAATGTCGCTGAAAGTAGACTTGGTAAAGCTGCCGTCTTCGTTGCGCACGGGTGTTATCGGGTCGCGGGTGTAGGTGGTCATCATCGGACTCGTCCACTCGTCGTTCTCCAAAGTGCCGTTTTGGCGTGTGCGCACCAGCGTAATGTTTTCGCCAATGGTCAGCCAATTGTTGGCCTTAAACTCGCCATTGGCACGCAGCGTAACGCGGTCGAAGGCCGTTTTCTTCATCAATCCGTCTTGCGAAAAGCCGTTCAGACTGAGGTAATAGTTGGCTTTGTCCGTTCCGCCCTGTACGGATAGGTCGGCGTTCTTCACGGGTGCGTTCTTATGTAGTATGGCATCGAAATAATCAACGGTGGGCAACGAGCGCACGTCTCCAAAAAGCGGCACCTGCCCCAAAGCCGCTTGCATCTCGTTTCGCAGCATTCCCCACGTCGGACCGTCGCAAACGTTGTTCTTACGCCATACGTTTTGTATGCCGTAATAAGCCGAAAGGTTGATGGTGGCCTTGCCTTGCGAGCCGCGTTTGGTGGTTATAATCACCACGCCGTTGGCACCGCGTGCGCCATAGATGGCCGTTGCCGAGGCATCTTTAAGCACTTGCACGCTCTCAATGTCGTTTGTGTTCAGGAAGTTGATGTCGCCCACCATCATTCCGTCTACCACGAAGAGCGGGTCCGAATCGTTCAGCGTGCCAATGCCGCGCACCCTAACGGTAATTCCCGAACCAGGCGCACCCGAAAAACTGGTTACGTCTACGCCGGCCACTTGCCCTTGCAAGGCGTGTGCCAAGGTAGAAGCCGACAGCTTGTTCACCTCTTTCATGTCTACCACCGAGATGGCGCCCGTAACGTCTTTCTTCTTTTGCGTTCCGTAGCCCACCACAACCACTTCGCCAACGGCGTTAGCCGTTTCGCTCATCGTGACGGTGATGTTTTGTTTGCCTGCCACGTTAACGCTTTGTGGGGCATATCCCACGTACGAAAACAGCAGCACGTTGTCTGTTCGGGCCAATCGCAACGAGAAATTGCCGTTGGCATCGGTGGTGGTTCCGGCTCCGCTGCCTTGTGCCAGCACCGTAACGCCCTGCAAGGCCTCATTGGTGGCGGCATCGACAACCGAACCCACGATTGTTCTTTCGCCCGTTTGTTGTGCCATCAAGCACAGGGGCGGGAGTAGCAGTGCGAGCAGCACAGCGAGATAAAACCCTTTTCCTCTCATAACGGTCATGTTATTAAGTTAAGTTTCCCCGTATCTGGGGGTGAAGTTTGATTACAGGTTGGTTCTAAAAGTCCATTACGGCTGGTTTTAAAACTCACCTTTGTCATTGCCTTTTGGCTGCTGGTAGGTAACGTTGTTCAATGCGCGCGGCATTTAATTGTTTATGGGTATGCATGTATTGCGGGCTGCTCATGGTTCCCTACAATTGGCCTTGTGGCAGGTTAAGCGGTTGTGCCGGTGGCAACCAACAACGCTTTTACTGATTGTTTACGATGCAAAGATAAGCAAAAAGAAACCAAACGAAAGTATAGATAATGAATTTTGTTTGTTGTTTTAATATTAATTAATAATTAAGGGCTGTAATTGCTTGCCGTTGTTTGTGGTTTGGAGGAGGGGTAAAGGGTGAAAAAAAGCCCGTTAAAGGTGAAAGGGTGAAAAGGTGAAAGGGTGAAAAGATGGCTGCGCAGGGTTACTTGGCGACTAGGATAACTAGAAGGGTTAGTTGGGCTAGTGTAGCTAGAAAGGCTAAAATAGCTAGGGTAACTAGTGTAATTAGGGTAGCTAGTATAACTAGGGTGGCTAGGATGGTTAGTACAAGTAGGGTAGCTAGAAAGACTAAAAGAGCGAGTATTGCTAAAATGACTACCCTATCAGTTAATTTAATAGGATGCTTGCCACTTGCCAATTTGAATTTTTGTCAACTTTTCAGCTCGTTTTTTAACACTGGGAGTGCCGTTTTTGCCCACCAATCGTCCGCTTGGCCGCAAAAAATCGATTCTCGCGGAGGTTTGTTTTGATGCAAAAAGGGGGCAGTTGTACATGTAGGCAAAATGAATATTTATTTTAAAACACCGCCATTAGCACCCGTTTTGGGGTCGTTAGCGGCAAAATGGAGTGCGTTTTGCCGCTAAATGCAGTGTGTTTTGGTGCTAAATGCAGTGCGTTTTGATGCTAAATGCAATGCGTTTTGGTGCTAAATGCAAGTCAAAATGGTGCAAAATGCAGTGCAAAATGGTGCCAAATGCAACGCGAAAAGCATAAAAATGCACGGCTAAGGTATAAATATAACCTTTGTTCGCCATTAAAAATATGGCTGAAAAGGGCAAAATAGCCGTTAAAAAGTGCGATTTTAGGTGCTAAAAGTGGGTAATTGGGCTTGAAAAATGACGAGTTGGCAACCAAACTAGAAAGGCAAAATGGTGCAAAATGCGGCTTATGTTCTTGAATATGGACAAAACAAAAGGCATGAAAGGTAATAAATGGTAGTTATTTGCCTACTTTTTAACCTATATTTTCGCTAGAACGGAGTGAAAATTAGAACGGTATTGTAAAATAAAAATTAATAATTTAAGATTTAGAGTTGATGAGTTTTTGAGTTTGTATGTTGATGAGTTGATGTATTCGGGAGTTGTTGTTGTGAGTTTATAAGTCAGTAAGTTGATTTGTCTTGCTCTTCGTATATGATAAGGAGGGTTTATCTTGGTTTTATGGCACAAAGACAATAAACTTCTCGTAATTTATAGAAATATTAAAAGTCAAGACAACCTCACTATGTTTAAGTTCTTTAGCGTTAATGCCTGAGCCAAAATGTCAGTACTTGTATTTGGTATTGTCGCTACCGACGAATAGTAGCCATGCTACAAAAGCTTTGTACTGCCACTACCAGCAACTGGTAGCGACAGTACAAACAAGCCGTAGCGTAACTTAAGATGCCACACCACCTATAGCATCTCTTGCATGGGAACGAAATAAAAAGTAGTACCGGCAACGTTCACCATTTGCAGTTTGTTGGACTTGAAGAGGTTCTCCAACCGCAACAGGCGCTGGTACATATCTTGATAGCGCTCGTCCCAACGGTTCGCTTCATATTTCTTTCGCGTGAGGTCCTTTATTCTCATCGTCTTACTCAATTCCTCGGCACAGGGTATGCCCGTCTTGTAGTAGAACAGGTCTGAGATGGCGGACTTTCCCGAAAGCATTTTTCTGCGGTAGATGTCGTTGATGTTGCGGACTTGTCGGCGGTAGAGTTTCCGTAAGATCTTAACCTCCTTCTTGCCCATGCCTGAAGAGAAGTAAGGCATCAGGTCGCGCCAACCTTCGAACAGCATTTTCATTTCGCCTGCATCAAAAAGGCAACCGCCAATGGAGTCACGCAGGGAAATGTCGGTCAGCAGCGTATCAAGGAAAAACGTTTCGTTCAGGCTGACCCTATCAAGATTGATAGCGGACGAAGCCGCAGCGGTGCAAAGGCTTTCCATACGTTTGGCAGGGACAGCCCTCTGTACGCCCAGCTTGTTTCTGCACTCGGTGAGCGAGGCCAAAAGTTCCTTGTCTTTGGTGGCAATCTGCAAAAAGAGCGTATCCAAGATGCTGGAGAAACCGGGATTGGACAGTTTGCCGTTGATTTTGGGAAAGACCAATCCGCCAGCAGCAATGCTGTTCTGCGGAACTTCAAGCAGATAGGCGTTTTCGTCTTCGGTACTCAGATCCTTAAACAGGCTGGGCTTGTCCCACTTGGGGGCGGCGATGTACCTGGTGATGAAATCCATATAGCCCGCAATGTTGTCGTCGAGCAACTCCTTGGACTGGAGAATGAAATTCTGATAAGCCGTGTTGTCCTTGTTCTGCATCTGGACGAAGAGCAGGCAGGCAGACCGTGCTGCCAACTTAGATTTGATTTGCGGTGTGAAAGCAGGTGTTTCGTCAGTGCCCAGAATGATGAACACATCGTTCTCAAACTTCACGTATGGGGTGGTGTTGAAGATGGTGTTGAGAGCCGCCTGGAACCCTACGGAAGACGTGGCGGAAGCAGTGCGGCCGGAAGTGGCCGACTCAAGGAAAGTGAGCCATTGCGAATAGTCGGGCGTACATTTCAGGTGTCGGTTGCCGTTGTCCGATATGGAAGTGATGGAGTAGGCCGCTTGGAAGTTCTGGGGAATTTTCATGGCGACGCTTTGCAAGGTGCTTGCCAATGCCCTAACCTCGGCCTTGTCTTTCTCGAAAAATAGCAGGTGCACGTTGAGCCGTTTGCTGCCGTTGTACATGCGCCTGATTTCAGACACGGGAAAATCGCCGCCCTTGATATTGATGATGCGGCTTCGGTCCATGTCCCATACCGCCAAGGGTAGGTTCGTATGTAAGTCTTGGCTTGGTTTGTTGCCGTTAAGGAAGAAAAGCAGGTTGGATTGCAGCGGCACTCCGTTTAACATCTCCTCGTTCAGTAGGCATGCACCGTTCTGCCCCACTTCGGCAATCATGTCGCTGGGTATCCATCCCAACACCTTCCGTGCGGTGTCGCTCAGCTCCGGTCTGTCGGAAATGAGGACGGCTTGCTTGCTCTCGTCGTATTTGTAGGCATAAACGACCTGTCCCCAGCAGACACTTTTCGATGCCCTTCCGTCGAAGAACGGGTTCTTGAATATCAGGATGCTGTCGGCCTTGCAATAGGGACGGAGATTGAAAAGGCGATTGACGGTTGTTGCGCCCACGCGGAACTTGACAGGACGATTGTTGATGGGGGAAACGAAGGCATGGCCGAAAGGCAAGAGACGATCTTTGGAAATCCACCCCACGAACGGTGCGCTAGCCACATCCTTAAGGTGTCGTTTGCTGCCGTGGAAGATGCTGAACACCCCCTTGGGCTTGCCGACAATGTTTGGCGAGGCGGTCACCAGCTTATAGAACCCGTTTTTCTCATCGGTGACATAATAAGCACTGCCCATCTTCTGCTCGCCCAACACCCTTTGTGCGAAACGGTTGGAATACGCCTTGTTGGCATCCCTGTCGGAATAGACCACAAGCAAGTCCTTGTTCTTATGTAAGGATGGGTGTTGCGCGTCGGGCATGAAATTGAATGTGTGTCGATCAATGCAACGCAACCGCTCGTATTTGCTTACCTGTGCGTGCGCGCTGGCCGAAGCGAGAAACGCCAAGGTGAAGAATACAAATCCCATAGTCCTGTTGGGAAGGGTGGCATAGGTAAAATGTTTCATTTTCCGATATATTTTTGGGTTACTTGTATTTTGGTGATGTGGTGTAGGTCGTCTATCTTGACATCTTCTATGAACGCCCGTTTCTTGCTGTTACTTTCCAAGAAATGCAAACTTTGGCAGTAGTCTGGAAATACATTGAAACGTTTACCGTTCACCTCGACCATCACTTGGTCGGCATCGTAATAGAAGTATTTCTCCTTGATGTAGTTCATGTTGGCATAAAAGGCAGCCTTGTCTGACACCTGTGCGTTGGCAATGGCCTGCAACCGCCGCTTGATGTCGTTTTGGACAAGTGCGAGCGTGTCTACCTGTGCCTGCTCCATGATGTCCTCCACCTTTGGCAGGATGGTTATCGCGTGTTCTACAGGTTGGGGAGACACGTTGGTCTTGAGCCTGATGACGTATTTTCCCGGCTTGTCGTACTTGTAGACCACCTGTCGGTCAAAGGCATCAACGGTTCCGCTCTCGCCGAACTCCCAATACCACGTGTCCATGCCGTGCCCTTCGGCAGAGAACACAAGGTCTTCGCCTTCGTACCCTTCCGAGACGCCGTTGATTTTAGGGACAGAGTCGACCTCCACCTTCTCTTTCATGTCGATGACCTGTATCGTCTTGTTGAGGATGCGTTTGCCGTCCACCTGCAAGGAGACAAGGTATTTCCCCGCCTTCTTATAGGCATATCGGATATTGGGACGTCCCATAACGCTGTCGCCGTTGCCCATCTTCCATAGTACTGATTTTCCTTCCAGCCCGTCGGGGGCGTTGACGACGAACTCGATGGCCTCACCCACTTCCAACCGACTGTTCCCGTTGGCGTCGTGGATATAGAAGTCCAGGCTTTTTGATGTTGACCTGGACGGGAGCAGCAGGAGTACCACAAGACCGACAATGGCCAAGAAAGAGACTATTGCCAGCAAGATTTTCTGTCTTTCGTTCATAAGGAGTATTTTTTATATGTTTGCTTTTATCTTTTCCAAATCTTGCTCAATGAGCCTGTTGTCACTGACGGTGTAACCGAGGTTTTCACGAATGTCGAAATACCCCTGCAAGAACTTGCTTGCCTGCACGCCATACACGTATTTGGGATTTCGGTCATGTTTCTTGTATGTGTCTTGCAGCTGTGAAATGTCTGCCTTAATTTCACTGGTACGTTGCACCTGCTGCACCTCGAAGTTCAAGGAGTCGATGTCCGCCCTTATCCTTTCGAACTTGTCGGCCATTGCCTGTTGGTCGGCAAGGATGGTTTCGGACTCGTCGATTTCCCTTACGAGTTGTTCTGTTCCCGATTTTGGTATGTGGACGAAATACTTGCAAAGAAGGATGTACGTCAACGCCACCGAAAAGAACAGCAGCAGGAGGAACTTGATTCCAGTCCAAATGTTTTCGTCTTTTGTCATGTCCTACACTTTCCTTTTTATGTGATGATGCCTGTTTGTGAAAATTACCTACCTGAGCTTGTGGCGTCCCTTTTGCAACTGTCCAAGGTTGTATTCGCGCTTACGTGCCTCGCTGTTATACCTGTCTATGGTTTCCTGTGTGGTGCGGACTTGTTCCAAAATTGACTTATAGAGGGCATAATTGGAACTGTCCGCGTCGGACGTACCTATTTCTTCAATCATCTTGTCACGCTCCTGGGTGATGAGCAGTTGCAGCTGCCGGTGTTCGTTGCCAGTCCTCTCCTTAGTGGTCAGGCTGTTCATGTTCCTGAAAATCTCGTCCATGCGAAAGTTATAGTCCGCCTGTTTCCTGAAAATTTCGTCATATCGCGCTTTCTTGTCTTCAAGCATGCTGATGCCTTTTTGCGCTGTAGTGAGCGTGAAGGCTCCGAAGAGCAGGAAAAGCAACAGGGTGAATGAGAACCATGCCAGGAACACCACCTTCGCCTCCTTGCGCTCTTTCTTGTTTTTCTCTTCCATACCGAAGTTTTGTTTTAATCCCACATGTGCTTGGTCTGCCTTTCTTCCGAAACACTCCCGTCGCTGTCTTCGCTCAGGATAATGTTCTCCCGCATCAGTCCTACGTACTCCAACTCGCCCATCTTCTTGAAGACTTTCGCCAGCGTCTTCATGAGGCTGTCGACACTTTGCAGGGACGGGCGCATGTCCGTATGCCGGTATCCGATATTCTCTACCTCGTCTAGAGCCTGTTGGAAGTCGGCTGGGCTTACGTTCGTCCACTCCTGATAATATTGGAGCAGGTATTCTGTTTCCTTTTCAGGCATCGTACGCAAGACTGTCTGTAAACTGACGGCAAATTCGTTGGCCATTTGCACCAGATGGACGGGTGGCTGTTCTGGGGCAAGATGTTTCAAGTCAAAGATGTGCATGGCATAAAACCGTTGCACCGCATTACAAAGGGTGAAGGTGTTGTCCATCAACCTGTCCCTGCGTGAATCCCTGACGTTTTTCCGACAGACCGCAAGGGAGTAGTCGTAAAGGGACTGGACGTGTTTTCTGAGGATGTCAAGGAATGACATCAACCGCCCATCGTGGCATACGCGCTGCACCGGCGGGATATAGTCCTTATCAATTACAACCGTTCCCCCTTCCATGACACCTTTCCCCGCGATGATGCAGTTGTGCTCCATATATTCCTTGTTAACCTGAGCAACAGGCATCAGTTGCAGGCTTATCTCGGGAAGGGCATACGGGTGATGGAGGGGTGTCACCTCGGGGTCGGGGAACCCCACAGGCAACAACTTATAGGGATTGACGGAAAGGATTACGTAGAAAGCTTTTCCCTTTCTGGTCGCGTCACCATTGTCCTTCTCCTTGTCGGTAACTACGTCGGAATCCTTCACTTTCACGGTTGGAACATACTCTCCGTAGAGTTCACGGTCGTAGAGGATGGTGTATCCGTTGCGGGTGACGGCGTTGCAGGATTTCAGGCGAATGCAAGCCGTGTCTATGGTGTCGCCTGTCGCCTCCAATTCTACGGGAAAGTCCGTTCCTGACGGATTTTCACCGAATCCGTAGTCGTAGGAGGCGAGACTTCCTTCACGGCTATGCCTTACGGTGTCCACCATATTATAGTAGGTCTCGAAAAAATGCCCGTTGTTCAACTTCAATCCGTTCACCCAGTTGACGGGCAGGTGGTCAATCTTCTTCATGCTGTATGTGATTAATGCTTATTACTCGTTTGATGTAGATTACCTGCCCCTTCCTTATCCTGTTTTCCTCAGAAGGCAGGTTTGGGTCAAGTATGCGTATGAAAAGCGGATATTTGAACCATTTGCTCGTGTAGAAGATCCAACCGCTTTCAGGACTGTCCATCTTCGTTTCTATCTTCGACTGCGGGAAACGCCGGTTATGGTCTTCCACCAGCCAGTCGAACCAGTTTCCCAAAGGGATGCCGTCGGAGAGCCGGACAGTGAAAGAGGTGTATCCCACGTCGCCTTTCTTTCGTTTCATGCGAACCTTTACAGCCTTGGCCCTGAAACTGTCGAACGTGTCCCAGTAGTTGCGGTTAAAATTGCCGCTGTCGCTTTTCCATAGCGCGTAGACCGGAGGGTGAATGTTGCGGAACCTTTCGAAACTCATGCAGGTGAAATAGGGAATCATGAACCACATCACGGAGGTCATCGCCCAGGCTGTATAGGTAAGGCCACAGCTGACCCAATCGAAAGCAAGGTAATAAATCCACGCGCCCACTACGGAAGACGTGACCATGATCAGGATACTGATGGTTTCGCCTTTATTTTCGTCTTTCATCACGACTTTTAAGACAAGGACAAACAGAATGCCGAGCAAGAGGTATGAAATGACGGTGAGGATCAGGCCGCCCCATACGAATTCGTTCTTCAGAAAGCCGAAAAGTGAGGGTAGTCCCAAGCAAAAACCGGCAAGCAGCGAGAAAACGATGACCCTTTTCATGCTGAGTTTCTGCCTCACGGATTTCAAGGCGCTCATGACGAACAACAAAAGTGCTGCCAGCAAGGGAGCCAGCAAATATTTCAGGAAAAATAATATTAATGGTTTCATTATACTGCTTTATTTTAGAGGTTGGTGTCATAACCCAAAAGGTTCGTTCCCAACACAAACTCCGTGTTTGCCTCGACCGTGTAGATGACATTGACGTGCCTGGAAGATATGATGAAGAAAGACAGGGCAAACCTTACTGCATCCATTTTCTCCCTGAGGAGTCCTTCATTCCCAATGTCCTTTTCAAGGTAAACTTTCGCCTCCACATCTTCCAATTCGCTGGTGAACGTCCCCGAAAGGCCAGAGTCCACGCCCAGACTGCATTCTCCCAACAACTCGTAGGGCGGCTCGCTTATATGGTGGGGTCTGTATTGTAAGGCGACGCGCATGTGGAAGACGGTATGGAGGACTTCTTCCAAGGCCGGCAGGTTCTCTTTGTATTCCCCAGCCTTGCAGAGAAATAACATCAGCCTGTACTTTTCACCCAATTTTAAGAAACCCGCCTGTAAACTGAAAAGGGCAGAAACGTTTTGCAATATGCGATTGCCGCACGGATCGTCGAAAAGGCTCATGCTGCGTTTGAACATATTGACGCCGTCTTTGAAAAATTCGGTGTCGAAAGGTTGAAAGAACTTGATGGTTTCCTCCTCCTTTTTCCTGTTGGCGCGCATGGCCGCCACCACCTCACTGTTGGTCATGCTTGGCGTGCTGAGGGAGATGGGATGGAAAAGAAATTCGGGCAATTGGTGGTAAATGCCGTTACGGGCAAGATGCAACACGACCCGTTCTTTTGACGTATTTGGAAAATCTTCCGTTTGTATGTCAAGTACATCCTGCGACCAGACGCGACTGTTCATCCCATGGTTACACACAACGAGCCTATCAGGAAGTGTCCCATCGCCCGATATGAATTGGAGTTCCCTGAAAAACACTTCGGCAAGCAGCCTGCCCGCTTCACTCCTCACAAAATTCTCAACGTATTTTTCGTTGTCGTTCATCATACCCTTTCCCATTGCAGATTTCCTTCTTGATAGCTGACCATTACCTTGTCACCTTGTTTGATGCTTTCAGAAACAATGAGTTTTGAGATGGTCTTCTTGAGATAAGTCCTGATGACACCGGCGATGGGGCGTGCACCATACTGTGGTGAAAAGCCTTTTTCCGTCAGATAAGAAATCGTTTCGGGTGCCAAGTCTACCTGAATGTTCTTTTGGTCGAGCAACTGTTTTTGGAGGCGTGAGAACTGGAGCATAAATATCTCTTGTGCCACTGCTTTTGTTATTGGTGAGAAAGGGACTATCTCTGTCAGACGCCCGAGAAATTCAGGCCGAAAGTATTTCGACATCACTTCTACGAGTTCGTTGGACTTCGGCTGATGCCCTTCCTGTATTTGTTGGGTAATCCATTGGCTGCCGATGTTTGAGGTGAAGATAATGATGGAATTTGAAAAGTCCCCCTCACGCCCCAGCTTGTCATGTATCTTTCCCTCGTCCATCATTTGGAGAAACACATCATAGACACTGCTGTGTGCTTTCTCTATCTCATCGAACAATACCACAGAATATGGTTTCTGCCTGATTTTCGTAACCAGCAATCCACCTTCCTCATAACCGACATAACCCGGAGGGGCACCGTAAAGGAGTGCAGCAGAATGCTCTTCCTTAAACTCAGACATGTCGAAACGAATCATGGCAGAATCGTCATCAAAGAGGAGTTCGGCAAGTGATTTGGTCAGTTCAGTCTTACCTGTTCCTGTCGGCCCAAGAAAGAAGAAGGACCCAATAGGCTTCTTCGGATCACTCAGGCCACTACGTGATTCAATAATGGCATCCGAAAGGGTGGTTATAGCCTTATTTTGTCCTTTAACCCGTTCGCGTAGTTTTGTTTCAATTCCCAACAGGCGGTCTTTTTCCTGTGCCTGTATCTTACCAATGGGTATCCCTGTATCACCGGCGACAACCGCTTCCACTTCAAGCGGAGAAACGGCTTGTATGCCCTGAGAGGAAACTTCTGCAAGCTCTTTTAATATCAGACCTATTTTCTCTAACTTCTGTTGGGTTGTATCTTCATCGCTAAGGATAAAATTATCTGCGATTTTAGAAAGGAGAACAACACTGATTTTGCTGAAAATCGTATGATAAAGCAGATACAAGTCGCGGTCTTTTACGTCTTCTATGGGCTGCTTGCAATGCTTATTGTAAGTTTCGGTCAATTGAGCAATGATCTCTTTAGCATTCTTATTGCTCAATCTCACGGAAGCTGCTGTACTATCAAGTAAGTCTAATGTGGATGCAGGTTGGCTTTTCTCTTTATAATATCGATTAGCCAAGCTGCAAGCACTATCGAGGGCTTCCTCAGTAACTGTCAAACTGTAATGTGCCTGTAAAAGTGTTTTATGCCCCAAGAGCGCACTTTTTAGAATGTTAGGCTCTAATTGTTCTACATTGATGACGTTCAACCGATTGACAATTGGATGCTTTTCGATGTGTTTTCTATAAGCATCTGTTGATAAAAGCATCAGTAGCGTTACCGCTCCATCACTGATCTGTGCATCAAGAATATTGATAAGAGATGTGGCATTGGAAGTGTTGCCGTTTTCCAAAAGCATCTGCAAATCATCGATAACCAAGACTGTCTTCGTCTTAGATTGGTTGAGTTTCTGCAATAATGCCGTTATTTTTTGTCCCACTTCGATTTCAGAAGAGGTTTGCGCTAACACCATGGATGTGCTCAGGTTTACGAGTGCGGTTTGATTTATCAATTCGTCCTTATTGGAAGCCACCTCGTACGCCAACGCTTTCACGATGGCCGTCTTTCCGACACCGGGCGCACCCACCAGCAGGATTGCCCTGTTCTCGGCCCGCTCAAGGTTTTCGAGGATAAGCCTCACTTCCTTACTGCGCCCGACAACGGTCTTTCCCGCTTCCAATACTTCCGGCCTCTTCAAGTCGGAAACGTATTGGATGGACGAGGGCAGTTCTTGTTCACCACCTATGGAAAGGGTGGAAATGCCCGCATTGAAATAATCCAGGATGTCTTCTTCCGAAACCCCGAGGCTTTCTATCTGCTGATGCGAATATACAACCCCATCCCTAACGATGGCTGTGAACACGCACAAGGCATCTACAGAGTCGGTTCCCAGCTTTATCTTGGAGCGTTCAGCCTCGTCCAACACAAGTTTCACTTCTCCGTCAGCAATAACGTCCGAAACGTCATTACCAGACGAAATGTACATGTCCTTATGGGTGTCGAACCAGTCCATGATATACGCCACGTCTTTCTGCATGGATGTCAGTATCTCCCGCAATCCCGTCTGTTCCGTCATCATCGCCGTGGCAAGGTGGGCGACACCGTAGGAATGGTGCTTGTCTTGCCGTGCCATAGCCTTTGCCAATTTGATGGCCGCTAAAAGGCTGGTGCTGTAATTCTGTTCGTTCATTCAAAAGACACTTTATAAGGTATGCTGCTAATGGAACGTTTTGTCAGTTCCTTTTCAAGGAAACGTGCGATAGCAGGGAAATCAAGGTACTCATTTTCGGTCCTCTGTTTCATTCTGATCTTTATCTCCGTTGTGCGTACAATCCCCTTTCTCACGTCTGGCGAGATGGCAACCCCATCACGAATGTCGATGTCCTTCACCATGTCGCCCAACTTATGGTAGATGTAGCTACGCACGTCTTCCTGTGTGACAATGCGATCCCCACTGAGAAGCCCATAACGCAAGCTGTCGATTAAGGCTTGGCAGTCCTTATGCACGGTTCCTTGTGTCGTCGTGGTTTGGAAACGGAGGCCGACATTCTGATATTTGTCAATGCCAAGCTGGAACAATTGGTTTCTCTCGTCCAGTCCGTTGGGCGCATATCCATCCGAAATCCAGTATTTCACATCCACGTCTTCGGCGTCCTTTTTAGGATAGGCCAATAGGAATACACGTGGCCTTGCCCCTTTCTGGACCATATCGTACGCGCTCTTGTCCAACTTGCTTATCTTTTCGTAAAGTTCGTAAAGTTCACTGCCAAGGGGTTCCAAATTATCGGAAAAGAAGGCAGAACCATCCTCCCGTAAAAGTCGCATAAGCCTTATGATGAGGCTGCGGGCATTGTCCGAATCGAATTTCTCAAGGTTGCCAAAATACATGCTGAAAGCTCCGCTGGGGTGTTCCTCATAATGTGACTGCACATTTTCATAATTTCTCCCCTTGTTGTCTTGCAGACTGTCCACATGCAAAAAGTGGGTATATTCCTCACAAGGCAGTGAGATGATGTTCCCCTGTCCAGAAAAAACATGCCTCTTGGAAATCAGTTGCCTGTTGACTACGGGGAAAGTATTTGTCAGGATTCTTATCTTACCGAAATCAACATGTGACAACATGCTCGGGAACTGCAACCTGAACCAACAGACCCTTTCCATCCCCTTATCTGTCTCGTTAGTTTCCCATGCCCTAGGCAATGGGGTATGGCACAAGCTTTCCCTATTGGGATGCTCCGCCAAGTCCAACGTTATGTAATTGTCGGCGTAATAATCGCAGATGTCGTCAAAATAATGGTACTTTTCCTTGTCGGGTATCGAAAAATGTGAAAAGTGCGAATGTATGGGATGATTATCCGTATCATAGGCACGTATCTCCTTGATGAAAGGTGTCAGTTGGTCATTTTCCGGCAGGACGCAAAGGGTAAGGGATTCCGCACTTAGAAGGTTCTCTTCAGAAATGCCCACACCAATCCACACCGAGTTCTCGTTGTTGACAAGTCTGTTGTCCGTGGATAAGGCCGACATGATTTGCCGTCCGTCGTCAAGGTAGGTGCAGACCTTATTGTCGAAAATGGTGTACCTTATCTGTCCGCGAATTAGCGGATAGGCGGTCAAGGGGGTAAAGTATAGCCGGACGGTTCCCCGTTCAAAAAACATCTTGTCTGTGTAGAAGTGATCTTCTATGGAAAATGTACGGATATCATCCGATGCAGGATTGGCTGTTATCAATGCATGGGCGGGCATGGGTAACGACCATTTGCGCGGCACGAGGATACGGGCTAGCTGATGCAATATTGCCGCATCGGCAGCCTCCATGTCTTGATAGAGCCTGTTGCTGTTGTAGGCAAATGTATCCAGCAACAAGTCTATGACGGGATCCATCTGATTGGGATCGGATATTCCCCACAAATCCATTGCATGCCGCGAGATACGTTCCTTGATGTCTTGCTGTCGTTTATCTATCATCACGATTTATTTATTGTGAAAGGGGACTGACGTAAAGGTATGTGCTGAAATGGAAAGGTTTATCATTCGAAATCAGTGCCCCATGCACACCAATCCTCACGCGACGGCGTGCATAGGAGAACTTGCTCCTGACCTCCTCTTCAACTTCCGCCAGTTCAACATACACCTTGATGTCTTTTAAACGGTGTTCATATTCTGAAATGGTTCTTTCCAACGATTTCTTAACGTCCTCCTCCCAATCTTGGTTAAATAGGGTTTGATTAAATTCCAGATTCCAAATCACAGAACCATAATCGTCCTTGCTTTCTACCTCTCCGTATTGGGATACGATTAGCGTCATGATGTGTTGAGCGATGGATTCAGCGTAAGAGCACCGCTCCATTTTACCTTCCAACGCAGAAGACAAATCCAATGGAAGTTTCAAATATTCCATAACTTTACCTGTTTATAAACGCAAAAATAAAACTTTTTAGTGAGATACAAAAGCCTTTTTGCAACAAAACAATGGTGTTGTGCCATAATTTTTATTGGGGCGAGGGCAGGAGAGGGTTTCTCGATTCTATCTTTTATACATTTTAAGGACTGCATTATAGATTTCTTCCGTTTTTATCCTTAATTCCGCAGCGTAAAATCTTGTAAGAAATCCAAGTGCCTGAGAAACAAAGTTCTCAAAACACTTGGACATGTCAGAAATTTCACCTATCTTAGGGCTGTAAAATAACAAACAGGCAAAATATCCGACATGACAAAGGTAGCAATTAAAAACGAGAACGTCACTCCTTCCAGAGGAATTTATCACATCATGGATGTTTTTTCGAAGTTGGATTTTGAGGGACTAACCGAATCCGTATTGGGCAGGCGCGGATGCAGCGGCAAGGCTTTCAGCCACGGTAGCATTCTCCGCTCCCTTTTTCCAGCGACCTTTGTGGCGGAGACTGCCTTGAGGACATCAATGCGCTCGTAGAACAGTTTTGGCAGAGACCCGATACGCTATTTCCCCAGCTGGGCTTCCACCGGGGACATCATCGTCGGGGGTGAGAACCGTGACGTAAACACCAACGGGAAGTTCCATCAGGAGGACACGCTCCGGCGCATCATGCACCGCGTAACCTCGGAGCTTGGCGTGGTGATAGCCCGTTTCCGTGCCGACTGCGGCTCGTTCTCAAAGGAAATCGTCCGAATCGTAGACAAGCAGGCTGAAAGCCTTTATCCTGCATTTTGTCAGCGTGCCGGCAAAATGGGTTCGAACCGGGAGGCAGAACGTTCTGAACCTATATACGAACAAGACGTACTACGCCGAGATATTCCTTGAATGAACGGCATCTCTTTGTGGCTTTCATGCTCCCCATTGGTTTGGGTGGGAGATTTCATGCCTAGACAAGACCTTGAACCCCCAAAAGCTCCTCATATAGATGTATAGAGCCTCCAAAGACATCTCAATATATAAAAATATAGCACGAGGAAAAATGCTGCGGAATTGAGGGTAATACCCGCTTGTATTCGTGAAAGTAATAATTATCACACATACAATTATGATTTACGGATATATTAGAGTAAGCAGCGATAAGCAAACAGTGGAAAATCAACGCTTCGAAATTAATCATTTTTGCGAACGCCAAAATCTTTCGATTGACGATTGGATTGAGGAAACCATCAGCGGCACAAAGAACTATACAAAACGGCAGCTGGGAAATCTTTTGAAGAAAGTAAACAAGGATGACATTATCATTTGTAGTGAGTTATCACGACTTGGTAGAAACCTCTTTATGATTATGGAGATATTGAATATCTGCATGACTAAGGAATGTCGTGTTTGGACTATCAAAGACAACTATCGCCTTGGAGATGACATTCAAAGTAAAGTACTCGCTTTTGCCTTTGGGCTATCGGCAGAAATTGAGCGCAACCTTATCAGCCAACGCACAAAAGAAGCGTTGGCGAGAAAGAAAGCCGAGGGTACAAAACTTGGACACCCAAAAGGTTTCCGATGTCGGCTTAATCCGAGATGCGCCAACAAACATGACTGGATTATCAAGGAACTTACTAAAGGTACAGAAAAAACTATTATAGCCAGAAAATTAAAAATATCAAAAACCACCTTCTATCGATACCTCGTTTATACAGGTCTGCATACACCTATAAATTGTCAACAAGAAAGATGGGAGGAGTATGGCATCTATCATTGAGTTGTACGTATTCTGGAAACGACCCTCAAAAGAGGGTGGGTTTGACATTACTATTGGCAACCCTCCATACATTAGTGCGCCAACGCAAATTGCATCCCCAGAACTAAATGAGCAACGCCAGCGTATTGTTGGGTGCAAGAAATACAAATCACTCTATGAGAAATGGGATTTATTTGTTCCATTCATCGAACTTGGCTTACAACTCCTATGCCCCAATGGAGCATTCTCTATGATTGTTCCATATCCTTTGACAAATCAGAAATATGGCAAGAAACTCCGTAAGATGATTATAGAAGAATATCGCCTATTGGAAATTGCAGATCTGAACGGTACAAAGATTTTTGAGAATGCAACTGTGAGCAATTGTATACCGTTCGTTCAGAACTCATCACCAAAAGGTGAACTTCGCATAACTCAAATATATGCGGACAAGACATTCCGTAAAGTATTGAATAAGTCTCCAGAAACATTAAAACAGGATGAAAATAAATATGTCTGGAATCTCACTTCTGAGAAAAGGAGCGGAAACCGCTCCTTTTCTCAGAAGTGAGATT
>ERZ772921.692-NODE-692-length-20485-cov-8.979099_pt1 | contig 20485 bp, 21 predicted proteins | sample MGYA00512117_ERZ772921 | MGnify/ENA primary metagenome ERZ772921 (study PRJEB29015, sample SAMEA2737944) | human oral metagenome | biome: human oral; feature: human-associated habitat; material: dental | place: China | collected 2150 ...
TGCTCGGGGTAAATCGTGGCATAAAGCGCCATCGAGCGGTGATACGGGCTCGCGTAAACAAAGGCAGCGAACGGCGAGAGGACGGCAGCAGCGTGCCAAAAGACGCCAATGAGCATCAGCGCAGCGCGCAGCTCATCAAGGCCGTAATAATAGCGGGGCGCCGGGGTGGGGCGCGGGGTACGGGCAGACAAAATCAACGCCTTACGAAGTGGAAAGGCCCATTATTCACAAACGGCCGGGAAATGGAAACTTACTGTTTCAAAACTCGCCAAGGCGCGCCACAGCTAACACCGGGCCTCTGAAAATACGGTAAAATGGGACTATCCCCCACAACATAAAGGAAAAACCCATGCTACACGAATACCGCGAACTGATTGCCGAGCTGCGCCAGAATGACAACCACTTTGCGCGCCTGTTCGACGAGCACAACAGCCTTGATGAAGAAATCAAGCGCATGGAAAGTGATGCCGCCGTCGTTGCCAACAGCCAGGCGGACATCGACCGCAAAAAACGCGAAAAACTCGCGCTGAAAGACAAAATTTACGACTACCTGCGCAAAAAAGAAGCCGAACGCGGCTGAAGCGTCAGACCAACGCAAAGCCCCGCTGATGCGGGGCTTTCTTTTACCTGTTCTTGCGGTTTCCCAGCGAAAGCCGATCCCGCTGCCGCAGAAGGAAGGCCAGCGCTATGATAAGGATGATGGATAGGATAGCACGCCTCCGGTAGCGGTGATAAAGATCATGATGTGTTTCCGTTATTTGGATATGGAAAGGGGCTGCACGATGACAGCCCCCCTTTTATAGCTTGGCGACAATCGCGTGTTTATTGATATTCCGCCTGCCACATCGCTTCCTGCACCGCCTGCACCCAATTATCCGTCTGCTTGGTGGCGACGCCGTCTTTCACCGCCTGTTTGGCGACGGCGACCGCGACGGTGGCGGACGAGGCGCGCAGGTTATCCACCGGCGGCAACAGCGATGCGCCTACGTCTTGCGGGTTGACCTGTGAAGCGACGGCTTCGGCGGCAGCAAGCAGCATGCCGTCGGTAACGTGTTTAGCTCCAGAGACGATGATTCCCAGGCCAAGGCCAGGGTAGAGCATGGCATTGTTGGCCTGACCAATGACGTAATTCACGCCTTTATACGGCACGGACGGCACGGGAATGCCGACCGACAGCAACGCCTTTCCGTCCGACCAGGCAATGGCGTCAGCGGGCATCACTTCGATGCGCTCGGTCGGGTTGGATAGCGGCAACAGGATGGGGCGCTCCACCCCGGCGCACAGCGCCTTGACGACGGCTTCGGTAAAGGCACCGTGATCGGTGGACGTACCGATCAGGATAGTCGGTTTCACCTGCTTCACCACTTCGAGCAGGCTGATTTTGCCGTCCGCTTTCTGCCAGCCGGCCACTTCGGCGGCGGGGCGGGCGTATGCCTGCTGATAGTCGGGTAGGTCGGCCATATCGTCGGTAACAAGACCGTTGCGGTCGATCAGCCACACCCGTTTCTTCGCTTCTTCGCGCGAGAGGCCGTCGCGTTCCATCGCCGCGCTGATTTGATCCGCCATGCCGGTGCCCGCCGTGCCCGCGCCGTAAACGACCAACCGCTGTTCGGCGAAGGTTTGCTTAGTGACTTTCAGCCCGGAGAAGACGGCGGCCATAACGATGGCGCCCGTGCCCTGCATATCGTCGTTGAAAATGCGGTATTTATCGCGGTTCTGCACAAGGATGCGGCGGGCATTAGATGGGCCGAAGTCTTCAAAATGCAGCAGCGCGTGCGGGAAGAGTTCCGCCGCCACTTTCAGGTATTCGGCGATCAGCGCATCGTAACGTTCGCCGCGCACGCGGGCGTGGCGATTGCCGAGGTAGGCGGGGTCATTGAGCAGCGCTTCGTTGTCGGTGCCGACATCAAGATTGACAGCGATGGTGCGCGCGGGGTGGATACCTGCCGCTGCGGTGTACACCGCCAGCTTGCCCACGGAAATATCCGTGCCGTTCACGCCCCAGTCGCCGATGCCGAGGATTTCTTCCGCGTCCGATACCACCAGCAAATCGACATCATCCGCGCCGAGGCCCAGCGTCGCAAACGAAGCGCGGATATTCTCCGGATGGTTCACATCGAGATACACGGCGCGCGAGCGGCGGTAATCGCGACTCCACTGCTTGATCGCCTCGCCGACGGTCGGGTCATAAACAATCGGCAGCATTTCCGCGAGATGATCGGTCAAGAGCTTGTAGTAGAGCACCTCGTTGCGGTTGTGCAGCTGGTCAAGAAAAATGTATTTCTCCATGTCCTTCTCGTAGGACACGAACTGGCGATAGGCGCGTGCTGCCTGCTGGTCGAGGGTTTCCACCGCCGAGGGGAGGCGTCCGGTCAGGCCGATCCGGGCGCGCTGAGCGTGGGTGAACGCGGTGCCGCGGTTAGTCAGGGGATTGAGGATGATCTCCGGTTTCTTTGCCATGGCTTTTCACTCCTTCTCGTAGACCGGGGCGACGCCCTTTCGGCGACCGGGGACAGTTGTGAGATCCCCCGCGAGGATCCTCATCGCGCTGCGATCCCTGAACGGCTCTGGGAATTCCGGGTTCCTCCCGCCGGAGCTCGCCTTCCGGCCGCGGCGGCCGCTCGGGCTTTCGGAACCTCGAACTGACCGATCCCACACGGCGGCCGGGCGTCGTCCGCCAATTCTAAGTCATCGCCTCCTCGCACCCGTCTGGATCCGCGCGTGCGGTTCAGACGCTGATTCACGAAGTCGTCGGCTCACTTCCGTCTGGGACCGAACCGCCCCGGAATGAGTGTGGGGCGCGGCTGTTGCCGCGCCCCACTGAGATCGATGGCTCACGCCGCTCGGGTCACTTGAGGGTGACGGTTGCGCCAGCTCCTTCGAGCTGCTCCTTGGCCTTCTCGGCGGCCTCCTTGTTGGCGCCCTCGAGGACGGGCTTGGGAGCGCCGTCGACGAGCTCCTTGGCCTCCTTCAGGCCGAGGGAGGTCAGAGCGCGCACCTCCTTGATGACCTGGATCTTCTTGTCGCCGGCGGCCTCGAGAATGACGTCGAACTCGTCCTTCTCCTCGGCGGCGGCGTCGCCACCGGCAGCGCCGGGGGCGGCGGCAACGGCCACGGCGGCCGGAGCGGCGGCGGTAACGTCGAAGGTCTCCTCGAAGGCCTTGACGAACTCGGACAGCTCGATGAGGGTGAGCTCCTTGAACTGCTCGATGAGCTCTTCGGTGGTCAGCTTCGCCATGATGGGCGTTCCTTCCTTATCAGGTTCCTGCGCGCGCAGGGTTGGTGGATGACGCGTGCGGCCTCAGGCCGCGGTCTCCTGCTTCTCGCGCAGGGCGTCGACAGTGCGGACCGCCTTGGAGGCGGGCGCAGCGAAGAGGTACGCAGCCTTGGACAGCGACGCCTTGACGGCGCCCGCAGCCTTGGCGAGCAGCACCTCACGGGACTCGAGCGACGCGAGCCTGTCCACCTCGGCGGCGTTCATGACGTTGCCGTCCATGACGCCGCCCTTGACGACGAGGTTCTTGTTCTCCTTGGCGAAGTCACGCAGCGCCTTGGCGGCCTCGACCGGCTCACCGGTGACGAAGGTCAGGGCCGTGGGGCCCGTGAGCTCGTCTGCGATCGCCTCGAGGCCGACCTGCCGGGCGGCGATCGCGGCAAGCGTGTTCTTCACCACGGTGTACTCGGCGTTGCCGGCCAGGGAACGGCGCAGCGTCCTGAGCTCGGCGACGGTCAGCCCGCGGTACTCGGTCAGCAGGACAGCGCCGCATGAGCGGAACTTGTCCGCCAGCTCGGCAACAGCCGCTTCCTTGTCAGGCCGTGCCATGGGCCCTCCTTCCGTGGTCTGCCGCAGGCGCCCGGCACCCATCGGAAAAGCCCCGCGCCGGTGGGCACGGGGCTCGCAGTCCGCATACGGAAATGGGCTCGTCTCTCACCTGCGCGGGCTCCGGCTCCTCAGGACTCGTTGGCGAGCCTGCGACGCCGGACTTGGCCCCACCGGGGTGGGAGACCTGCGGTCTTTGGCAGGCACAGGATACAGCGGTCCGGGGACGACGGCGCAAGCGCGCCCCGTCCTGCCGGTCGTGCATTCAGTCACCCCTCGTCTTCGCTGCGCCCCTCGCCGCCCCCTCCCTCTTCGCCGAGATCGGTTCAGTTCCGCACCGAGATCGGTTCAGTTCCGCACCGAGATCGGTCCATCTCCGGCTCGAGATCGATATTGGCGCAGACATGGCTCCCGCTGGCCGCAGCGCTTCTGCCAGCCGCAGCCGGCCGAGCACCCGGGGCACGAGGCACTTCATCATTCACAACCCCTACTGAGCCCCTGGAAAGGAGCTGGAGCGCGCAGGCCGGCGGCGCCCCGGAGAGGGCAAAGGTGCGTGCGGCACTCACGGAATGACGCACCCGCGAGTCGCGCAAAAAGGCAGATGCGGGCGTTGACGGAGCACTTTCGCGGCAGGTGAATATCCCGGGGCGCTTACCGTCAAGAAATTTGGGGGAATGCGCTGCGGGAACGGCACATTCGTGATCTCGGTGCGGAACTGAACCGATCTCGGCGCGGAACTGAACCGATCTCGGCGCCCTATAGGCGGTGGGGCGATCGCCCCTGACCCGGGTACGGCCCGCCTTCATACCATCCAGCTGTGACTATGACAGCACCAACGTGGTCGACCACGCCGGTCGAGGCACTCCCCCATCTCGTCGTCGACGGGGAGGACACCGGCGTGCCGTTGTGGACCGCGCGCACCCGCCGCCAGCGCAGCAGGGGGCTGCTCGGCACCGACGGCATCGACGGCGCCCTGTGGATCCCCCGCTGCAACTGGGTGCACTGCCTGGGCATGCGGTACGCGATCGACGTCATCCACGTAACCCGTCCCGGCAGAGTGCTGGGCGTGAGGCCCCTGCGCCCCGGCCGTATCGGACTGCCGCACCCGCGTGCCGCCGCCGTCGTCGAGATGGTGCGGGGCGGAGCCGCCCGCCTGGGCATCCGCACGGGCAGCATGCTGTCGTCCCTGCCCGCCCCGCCGACGGTGGGGCCGTGGATACGACCGCCCGAACTCGTCCGACTCGTCTGAGAGGCATCCCCATGTCGGTGTTCCATCCTTGGGTCCTGGCGACCGTGGCCGCGTGCTCGGTGGCGCTCGTGGCCGGCCCGGTATCGGCGTGGACGCGCCGTTACGTTCGCGATCCCCTCGGGCACGACGACAGGGGCAGCGGCATCGACCGCCCCGAGGACCGAGAGCGCTCCGAATACTCGACGCCGCCCCGCCCCGGCCTTCTGGCCATCGTCCCGCAGAGCCTGCTCTCGCTCGCGCTCTGCGGATTCTGCGCGTGGTGGGGCATGACGGCGGACGTCATGGGCGCGGCACTCGTCGCCGTCCCCGTCTACGCCCTGCTGACGAGCGCCGCCTGCGTCGACGCCGTCGCCCACCTCCTGCCCAACCGCCTCCTGGGGGCGACGGCGGCATGGCTGTCGGCCTGCGGCGTCGTGGCCGTCGTCGCCCATCCCGGGAACGCCCACGCGGCGCTCCGGGCGGCGCTGTGCGCGCTCGGGGCGGGAGCGACCGGCCTGCTGCTCGCACTGGCGCCCTCCGGCCTGGGGCTGGGGGATGTCAAGCTCTGCACGGTCATCGGTCTCTGGCTGGGCTGGTACGGCGTACTACCGCTCACCCTCGGTCTGTGCGCCGGGGTCGCCCTCGGCGGACTCGCCGCCATTTTTCTTCTCATCACTCGTCGCGCCGGGCGGAAGGATCCCATGGCCTACGGTCCGCACCTCATCGCGGGCGCCCTGATGAGCTGGCCCCTGGCCGTCGCCTGACGAGGAAGAACGTCAGCATAATATTCGTCCGGATGATCCGAACCGCCTGGACCATCCGGATCATCCTCATTTCCCGAATCATCGCCGACTGGACGAATCCCGCACCGGGAACCCGATTCCCGACCGTCTCGGACCACCGCCATCGCACCGCGGACCGGCTGCACCGATCGGTGCGCTCGTTCGCACCAGCATGCGGAAAAGTGCGAGAGGATACTATTCTCATCGAATAGATCATCGTCGCATCGGCGAAGCATTGAATCGATCCACGTCGCATAAGGCCAGTCGAATACATGGGCACCTGTACCCATGGCACAAGAAAAGCGCCCGGCCTACCTTACTCATTACAGGCGGAGCCGTTCACCAGGACAACACGGCGCACGCCTCGATAATCGATTCCCAGTTGATTTGATAATTGACGACACAGGAAGTCCCTCCCGAATGCTTGTGCTCACCGGCTCCCAGTCCCCGGCCGATACGGCCGGCGAGCAGGACGCGCTTCAGGCCATCGACGCGCTCGAGGCCCTGGGCCCCGCTCCCGCCCTCCTGCTGTGCCGTGCCGGCGACGACGAGCGCGCTGCCCGGCTGATCCGCGCGGCTCTGAGCCGGGGCGCGCCGGGTGTACTGCCAGTGGACGAGTCCGAGACCCGCTTCAGGGTGCTCGCCCACTGCCTGCGCCCGCTCAGTCCCCGAGCGCTCGGCCAGGCTCCGGTCGTCATCGACGCGCTGCGCCCCGTGCTGCGCACCCGTGTCGTGCTCACATCGGTCAGGAGGGTCGCCATCCCCTCCCCGTCCGTCTGGCAGCACGCGCGAAGCATGCTGCCCGGGGCCCGCTTCGAACTGGATCTGAATCGGAACCGCATCACCAGGATCAGCGGTCCCGCGTGGGTCGCCCCCGCGCCCGGGCGCATGGGCGTCTGGGCGGCCGATGACGAGAAGGGGCGGGTCACCGCGGACCTCGCTCGGCTCGGACTCCGCCGCGAACGCCTTCAGCGGGCATCCCGGCGATGGCCGGCGAAGGCGTGGGCGGAGATGACGGTGCTCGACGCGGATCCCGCCCCGCTCGTCACCGAGGCGCTCGCCCGCGTCGCCCGAACGAGCTGCCCCCGCTGCGGCCGGATGTCCCTTCCAGCGGGATGCCTCATGTGCGGCACATGGCCGTATGCGGATCCTCCCGGGCCCGCACCGGCTCCCGCACCGCATCCGCAGCGCCCTCCTCGGCCCCGTCCAGCGAAGGAGATCCGATGAATCCGCGTCAACGACGAGGAGTTCTGCTCATCCTCGTCACAGTCCTCGGGGCCGTCGTCACCTTCGGAGCCGTCTTCAACTACGTCCAGTCCGTCTCCTCGCAGGTCGGCCCCAGGACCACCGTGCTGGAGCTGTCGAAGGATGTGACCGAGCTGCAGGAGATCACCGCGGCCGACGTCACCGCCGTGCAGGTGCCCGAGCGCTGGGCCCCGAAGGACGCCGTCCACGACCTGTCCGATGTCCAGGGCGAGGTCGCCGCCGCCTCCTACCAACGGGGCGCCGTCCTCCAGACCAGCATGCTCCAGGATCCGCCCCAGCTGACCGAGGGCTATCGCGAGGTGACGATCATGGTCGACGCCGAGACCGGCGTGGCCGGCAGGATCGCATCCGGCTCTCGCGTCGACGTCGTCTCCACCCTGCAGGACCCCGGAACCGATCAGCAGTCCGCTCACGTCATCATCCAGAACGCGCTCATCACCAACGTCGGTGTCGCCACCACGGTGGAGGACGAGAACTCCTCCGGCGACTTCACCGAGGCGCAAGCCGTGCCCGTGACCTTCGCCCTCACCCCGGATGACTCGCTCAAGCTCGCCTACGCCGAGAGCTTCTCCAAGAAGGTGCGCCTTCTTCTGCGCCGCGACGGCGACAACGGCTCCGTCGGCGATCCCGAGTACTCGGCGCCGGCGGGCACCCCCACCACCAACGGAGGTAATCAATGACACAGTACGTGTTGACCGACGACGAACAGGTCCGCATCCAGGTCACCGCCGCCATCGCGGAGGCGGAAGGCCTCGGCGAGGTCGTGGCCGTGGACTCCCCCGACCGCCTGCGCGAGTCCCTGCGCGCCGGCAGCGCGTCCTGCGTCCTCGTGGACGAGGCTCTCGGGGGCGTCTCCGCTCTGGCCGTCACGCAGGAGATCTCCCGCTCCCATCCGCTCACCCCGGTCGTCCTGCTCTCCCGCGGCCGGAGCGTCGAGGTTCTCACCGCCGCCATGGATGCGGGAGCGCGCACCGTGCTCGCCGTACCGCTCTCCCTGGAGGAGCTGAACAGTCGTCTCCAACCGGTCCTGGCCTGGTCGCAGGCGGTCCGCAACGAGGCGGGCTCCCACGACGATCCCGGCGCTCACCGCCCCGGCAGCGTCACCGCCATCGTCGGAGCCAAGGGCGGCGTCGGCGCCTCCACCGTCGCGCTCATGACCGCGGCCCAGCTGGCGCGGCGCACCCGCACCTGCCTGGTGGACCTCGACGTGCGCGGAGGAGATCTCGCCGCCATGACGGGTCTGTCCGCGCGACGCTCGATCGCGGACCTGGTGGACATCGCCGCGGAGGCGAGCTCCCGGGAGCTCTCGGAGGTCATGTACCCGCTGCCGGGCGGAATCGCCCTGCTGCCCGCACCGGATCATGGCGAGATGGGCGAGGCGGTGACCGAGACCGCCACCCGCCAGGTCATCTCCGTGCTGCGCTATCAGTTCGACCACGTCGTCCTCGACTGCGGCGGGCGCCTGGACGACGTCCTGGCGATGGCGCTCGACTCGGCCGATCGGGTCCTCATCGTGGCGACTCCCGACACCCCGGCCGTGCGCTCCGTGCGGCGGCTGACGGACGCGCTCCACCGGCTCGGCATCGCCCACGGGCGCTCCATGGGCCTCATCGTCAATCGCAGTGGCCGCCGGCGCGAGATTCAGCCCAGGACGGCGGCGAAAATGGCGGCGGTTCCGCTGATCGTCAGCATCCCGGACCTGACGACGCGAATGGAGATGACGGTCAACTCGAACGCGCTGCTCACGACGGAGGTGCCGCCCCTGGCCAAGGCCGTGCGCTCCATCACGGGCACGATCCTGGCCGGGCGGGCAGGCGCATCGACGTCGCCCCCGCCCGAGCCGGAGGACGAGGCCCGGTCGTCGCCCCGACGGCGCAGAGGAGGAAAGGGGAGGCACTGGCGCGAGCGCTCCGACAAGGGCCAGGTCACGGTGGAGTTCCCCGTGGTCTTCGCCCTCGCCACAGCAGCGCTCCTTCTGTGCGTGCAGCTCCTCGGCTACGGGATCTCCTCCATGCTCGCCAACAACGCCGCCGAGGAGGCGGCTCGCGACTACGGCATCGGCATGAGCGCCGAGGAGGTCCGCCGGGACGTCGCCGATCATCTTCCCGATGCGTACGACTCGAGCATGACCATCACTCGGCACCCCGACGACACGGTCACCGTCGCCCTGCCGGTGCCCTCCGTCGTCGAGCTCCGCACGTCCGCCGAGGCCGGGATCGTCCGGGAGGGGCGATCATGACCGCCCCGTCATCGCAACGCCTGCTGCACGGGCTGCGCCGCGTCGAGCGCGGCGCCCTCGACATCGAGCTCGCCGGCTTCATCCCGGTCCTGCTCGTCGTCCTGCTTCTCCTCCTTCAAGGCTTCCTGGCCATCTCCACCGTGACCTCCACGAGCGCGGCCGCCCGCGACGGCGCTCGCGCCGCCATGCTCGGGCGATCCGCCACGGCCGCCGTGGAGCGGTCCCTGCCGGACTGGGTCGCGCTCGAGTCGGTCACGGACAGCTGCGGTTCGGAGCACTGCGTGCGGGTGACGGCACGGGTTCCGATCGGCCTGCCGGCCTTCACCACCAGGCACGTCACCGTGACGCGAACGGCCTACTTCCCGGAGGACTGACATGGCGCTGAGAGATCGCACGGCCTCGCCCGCCGCAAGAGGGCATCCGGTGGCGAGCAGCAGGGAGGAACTCGTCACCCGGTATCGGGCCCGTCTGCTGGAGGAGGTCGACCTGGAGGAGGTGACCGGGCTCGATCTCCCCCAGCAGCGAGCGCGGCTAGAGCGAATGCTCTCCCGGCTCCTGTCCCTGGAGGGGCCGGTCATGTCGCCCCGGGAAAGAACGTGGCTCATCACACGGATCGTCGATGACGCCGTCGGCCTCGGTGTGCTCGAGCCTCTGGTGGCGGACCGCAGTGTCACCGAGATCATGGTCAATGGCGCGGACGACGTCTTCGTGGAGCGCGCCGGCAGGATCGAGCGGGTCCCCACCCGGTTCGCCTCCGAGGCGGATCTCTACCGGCTCATCGACCGCGTCGTCTCCTCGGTCAATCGCCGTGTGGATGAGTCGAGCCCCATGGTGGACGCCCGCCTGCCCGGGGGCGAACGCGTCAACGTCATCATCCCGCCACTCGCCCTGGACGGGCCGACGATCACGATCCGCCGCTTCCCCCAGCCCTTCCACCTCGCGGATCTCGTGGCTCGCCGCAGCCTGCCTCAGCAGGCCGCGGATCTTCTCGGCGCCCTGGTGGCGGCGAGGCTCAGCATTCTCATCTCGGGCGGAACCGGTTCCGGCAAGACCACCTTCCTCAACGCCCTCTCCGGCACGATCCCGGAGCACGAGCGCATCATCACCATCGAGGACGCCGCCGAGCTCTCGCTGCAGCAGCCCCACGTGGTGCGTCTGGAGGCGCGCCCTGCCAACATCGAGGGACGCGGTCAGATCGCCATACGCGACCTGGTGCGCAACTCCCTGCGCATGCGTCCGGATCGGATCATCGTCGGAGAGGTTCGCGGAGGTGAGACCCTGGACATGCTCCAGGCCATGAACACCGGGCACGAGGGCTCGCTCACCACGGTGCACGCGAACTCCCCGGTGGACGCGCTCAGTCGTCTGGAGACACTCGCCTCGATGTCGGACGTCGCCCTCCCGGTGGAGACCGTGCGCGACCAGATCAACGGCGCCATCGACGTCATCGTCCAGCTGGAGAGGGACTCCTCGGGGGTGCGCCGGGTCAGCGGCATCGACGCGGTCACGTCGCAGCGTCGAGAGGCGTATGCGACGTGCCCGATCCTGCACTACGTCCGTGCAACTCGCCGCGGCGAGGGGAGCTTCGAGTTCGGCGGGATCCCGGGAGCCATGGCACGACGAGTACTCCAGCACGGCCAGTCGCTCCCGGAGGGGCTGACGGGAGCAGCAGCATGAACGGCATCGGGGTCATCCTCCTCAGCACAGCGGTGACGATCGCCGCCGGCGCCGCCGCGGTGCTGTCATTGGGGACCGGCGCTGAGCGCGCCGCTCGGGTCGCGCAGAGCCTGGGGGCGGCGGAGAGCTCCCGTCGAACCAGGCCGACGGGCCTCCTCCTGGCACCGCTGCGGCGGTCGCCCCTCGGCCGCGCGCTCCGCAAACGGCTCACCGGGGCCGGACTCGACTGGGATCCGGCGGGCACCGAGCTGATCCTCGCAGCCGGCATCATCATCGTGTTCCTGGGAACGCGTCCGTTCATCGGACGAATCGCGGGCGGCGTCCTGGCGGCCGCAGTGCCGCTTGCCTTCTCCCGGTGGATGCAGCGCCGCGCGGCCCGGCGCACCGAGCACTTCATCGCCCAGCTCCCGGATGTCTCCCGGCTCCTGTCCAACGGCACCTCGGCGGGAATGTCCGTGGAACGGGCCCTCGGAATGGCGGCGGCGGAGGTTCCGGAGCCCGCGAGGACGGAGCTGAATCGAGTGGTCGCCCAGCTCGGACTGGGATGGGCGCTGGACGCCTCCCTGACCGACCTCTCGGAGCGGATGCCCTCGCGCGAGCTCGACGTCCTCGTGCGCACCATCATCATTCAGTCCAGGTCCGGCGGCACCCTGGTCGCCGCCCTGCAGGAGATCGCCTTCGCCCTCGAGGACCGCAAGCAACTGCACCGCGAAGTGCGCACCGCGATTCTCGGCTCGGCGGTCAGCGGCTACATCGTTCCCGTCATGGGCGTGGGGTGCGTCGTACTCCTCAATCTCATGAAACCGGGCGTCCTCGACGACATGGCCTCCTCCCTCATCGGTCGACTCGTCCTGCTGGCCGCCCTCGTCTTCTTCGGCCTCGGCGCCCTACTCATCAAGACCGTCTCACGGGTGGAGGTGTGACATGATCGCCCTCGGCGCGGGCCTCCTCGCCGCGTGCTTCGTGCTCGCGGTCGCCAACGGCATTCGAATGATCCGGGATGACGGCACGGGGCACATGGCCGGTCCCGCGACCGAAACCGGCGGGACGGGCGGAACGGATGAGTCGGTCGGGACCGACGCGCACCGACGCGAGGGCGTCTTCGTCAGGTTCATCGACGCCCTGGGGCTGCGGGGGCAGCAGGTGCTTCGCCGTCTCTACGGGCCGGTGCGCCTGAGCACGCTCAACCAGCGGCTCAGGAGCGCCGGCAACCCGGAGGGCCTGCATCTCGACCTGTTCATTCAGCGCGAAGCGGGTTTCGTCCTGCTCAGCACGGGCCTGCTGCTCGTCTTCGTCCTGCTGGATCAGCCGGTCCTCGGAGTCGTGATCGCCATCATCTTCTCAGGATGGATGCAGCTGTGGCTCGCCCAGTCTCTTCGCGGCCGGCAGAGGAGGATCAACCAGGACCTGCCCGACTTCCTCGACATCCTCGCAGTCGCCGTCCGTTCCGGACTCCCGTTTCGAAACGCGCTGGAGCGCGTCTGCGAGCGCTTCGAGGGACCGGTGCCCGAGGAGATGACCACCGCTCTCCACGAGATGCGTCTGGGGGTATCCCGGCGAGACGCCTTCTCCGCGGTCAGGAGGCGGAGCCGCTCGGACAGCATCGACACCTTCGTCACGGCCCTCCTCCAGTCCGAGGAACTGGGGACCCCGATCGGCGACGCCCTGCAGGCGATCGTCAAGGAGATCAGACGCGAACGCGCCGAGCAGGTGCGCCGTGATGCCGCCAAGGCCTCGCCGAAGGTCTCGCTCGTCGCCACGATGACCATGCTGCCGGGCACGATCATCCTCATGACGGGCGGCATGCTGTACGCCAATCGAGACGTCTTCGCCCGCATCTTCGGTGGTTGACGATGACGTCTCAGACAACGATCGTCCGGCCGCCCCTGGCGCAGGAGATACGGGACCGCAGCATGTCCGGTGCCGTAGGACTCATCTGCGACGTGAGGCTGGGCATCCTGCTCACCTGCGAACTGATTCTCATAACGAACGGCACCTCGATCCCGTCGATCGTCTCCCTCTTCGTGACGATGAGTCTGAGCTGGATACTGCTGCGAACCGTACGGCGAGCCCCGGCCGTGGCCAGCTGGGGCCGGCTCTTCCCCTGCACGGACCTCATCGTCACCGGAGCGCTCGTCTTCACCCTGTCCGACGCCTTCAACGGCGCATACGCGCTGACCATCGCCTACATCCTGACCTCCGCGCTGCTGATCGGCATCATCACGAGCGCGGCCTGGGCCGCCGTGTGGACGACCGGCATCCTGACCATTCTCATCACGATGAGGCCGAGCCACGCGCCGCTCCCGTCGGCGATCTCGATCATCTCGATCCTCGGCATCGCAGCGGGCGTCCTCCTCGGCAATCGTCTGTTCGTCCAGCTCCAGGAGGTCGGCAGGCTCACCGCCGAGGCCGCCGCCGCCCGTGCCGAGGAGCGCGCTCTCACCGAGCGCCTGACGATCGCCCGGGACCTCCACGACTCGCTGGCGAAGAGCATCCACGGCATCAGAATGCTCGCCGAGACCCTCGACGACTCGCTGCACACGACGGATCATGAGGACGCCGTTCTCAGTCGCACCCTCTTCGAGTCGGCGGACGAGGCCAGCCGGGAGGCTCGCCTGGTCCTGGACGGCCTGCGGATCAGCGGCGAGAACGACGCCGTGGGAGCTCTCGCCGAAGAGGTCGCGCGCTGGAGCGCCCGAACCGACATTGCAGCGATCCGCGCCGACTCCGAGTCGGCACCGCGCCTGCCGTGCTCGCCGGAGGCGATGTGGCAGCTCCAGCGCGTGCTCGGAGAGGCGCTCACCAATATCGAGAAGCACGCCCGGGCCACCACGATGCGCTTCTCCGCCCGGACGGAGGGGGACCGGCTGCGCATGGAGATCAGCGACGACGGCGTCGGACTCGACACGGACGGCGGTGAGCCCCTCCTTCCCGAGGGGCACTACGGCCTCACGGGGATGCGTGAGCGCGCCGAGGTCCTCGGCGCCGAGCTGAGCATCGAGTCGCACCCGGAGCCCGGCATCGGACTGCGGACACGGCTGCTCGTCCCACTGACATCGCTGACGACCACCCGGGAGGCACGAACGTGAAGATCATGATCGTGGATGACAACGCCATCGTGCGCGCGGGTCTTCGGGCGGTGCTCACGCGGGTGGACTCGGTGACGGAGGTGGTCGAGGCCGAGGACGCCTTCGCGGCCCTGGAGACAGCCACCGCCGAGTCGCCGGAGATCGTCCTGCTGGACATCTCGATGCCAGGGCGCAGCGGCCTGGACATCCTCCCCGAGCTCGTCGATCGCATGTCCGTCATCATGCTCACGTCATTGAAGGATCCGGCGCTGATCCGCCGGGCGATCGACGCCGGCGCACGCGGGTACCTGGTGCACGGCCAGCTGGGCGTCAACGAGGTCGCCGGAGCCATCGAGACCTGTCGGCACGGCGGACTCGTCCTCGGCCGGGAGGCGGCCGAGGTCGTGCTCCACCCCTCCGACGCCGACCGCCCCAACCCCCTGCGCGAGCACCTGACCGAGCGCGAGGCCGAGATCCTCGACCTCGCGGCCGGGGGCCTGTCGAATGCGGAGATCGCGTCCCGGCTGTACCTGTCCGAGCGGACCGTCAAGAACTATCTCAATGCCGCCTATCCCAAGATCGACGTCCATAACCGTGCCGAGGCGGTCTCCGCCTGGCTGGGGCGGAATCAAGGGCGCTGATCGAGGCGCCCGCCCCTGCGCCCCGGGGCGGGGGCCCGCCTACTTTTCATTCCGTCAGCAGGACGCAGCCGGCCCACCGGCTCCATCCCATTACACGGAGGTCATGATGAACAACAACTCCCTGCTCCGCCTTCAGGTCCGCATTCAGCAGGCATGGACCGACCTGCGCGACAGCGAGCGCGGTCAGACGATGGTCGAGTACGCGGGCATCGGCCTGGTCGTCGTCGCCATCGTCGCGGCCGCGGCCGCGGCCGTGAGCGGGAAGGACAAGTCCATCGGAGAAGCGATCACGGGAAAGATCTCGCAGATCATCGGGTCGATCAAGACAGGCGGGGAGTGAGCTCCCCCGCGAGAGAGTGACACGGGCAGCGCGGCCAGGCGCATCTGGAGGGGACGGATGCACCTGGCCGCGCATCGCTCTTCCACCTCATACGCCCTCCGCATACCCCCTCCGAATATGCCCACCGCATATTCCCACGGCACATATTCACAGCACATACCCCTATCGCGTCATGCAGGACTGACCTATGATGAAGCACCATCCAGCGCTGGCGAACGGCGCGCACTCCCACCGGATCCGCGAGGACGAGCGGGGCAGCATCTCCCCCTATCTCTGCATCGCCTCCGGACTTCTCACCATGGTCGCGCTGCTCGTCATGCTCAGCCTGGGCGACGCCACCCTTCACCGGCGGGACGCGAGCAATGCGGCGGACTCCGCCGCGCTGGCCGCGGCCGGCGCCTGGGCCGACTCCATCGAGTCGGCGTACGACGACGCCGTCGGCGCCGGCAACGCGGACGACCTGTGGGGCGGGGTCGGGAACAGCGTGGGATCGTACGCGGGGCCGAAGGCGAGAAGAGCGGCGGAGACGTACGCCTCGCGCAACGGGGCCACGGTCACCGCGTACTCCGTCGATGCGACCAGGAGAACCATCACCGTCGCCGTGGAGACGAACTCCGCCGTCGAGGGCGTCGACGAGAGGATGACCGCCGAGTCGACCGCGGAGATCGTCCTCGGGAACGGCGTCTGCCTCAAGGGCGGCAAGATCGGATTCACGATGGACGGCCGGTGCGTCGCCAAGCGCCCCGATGAGGATCCCGCGCCCGAGTCCACCCCCTCGCCCTCCCCGACCACCGCCCCGTTCAAGGTGCCCGACGGCATGAGCGAGCACGCGAGGGTCACCACCAGACTGGTGTCCTGACCCCTCACGCACCGGCCGGGGATCCCTCACCCGCTCCATCCGTCGAATCCCACCATCTCCACCGTCCTCATCATCGTCATACTCATCAGGGGGATATCGTGCCCACCGCCGCTTCACGCCCGCTGCTCGCCGTCGTCGTCGGGCTCGCCCTGCTCTCCGGCTGCAGTGGCGGGCCCGGGGCCGACGACGCCTCCTCGGACGCACGGGCCGCCGGAACGCCCTCCGCCCTCACGCCCGCGCACGGGCTCACCCTGACCATGCCCGCCGACCTCGTCTCCGACGACCAACCCGCGAAGGGCTCGAACGACAAGTCGCGCGTCGACTACTACGTCCAGGACGAGTCCGCCCCCGCCGTCATCGACGTCGAGTACTACACCGAGAGCTCCCGGACGGCGTCCAGCATCGCCTCCCTGGACAAGGAGGCCTACGCGGAGGACGGCATCATCGTCACGCCCGCTCCGACGACCGTCGAGAACTCCCCCGACGCGTACACCTACGCCTGGGAGCAGAGCACCGCGCCCCCGTGGGACGAGACGGCGCCCGCGATCGACCTGTCCTGCCAGGCGAAGACGGCCGATGGCCCCGATGGTTACGCCTACGGCGTCTACGTCTGCTCGCCCAAGGGCAATCAGCGGAGCATCGACGCCATGCAGGCCGTGCTCGACTCCATGTCCATCAGCGGGTCCTGACCGGACTCCCCTGCGGATCCGGGCGCCGGTGCCGCAGGGCGCATTCCGGGGCGCCCGCCCCTTCGCCGTCGCGCACCGGCGCGATTCACTGCCGACAGCACCGACAGCAAGCGCAAGGAGATCCGATGAGCCCTCGCAGGAAATCGCTGCAGCAAGAGCACGGGCAGACGCTCACCGAGCACGCCGGGATCGGACTGGTCGTCGTCGTTCTGCTCCTGGTGGTCGCCGGCGGAATCACCGTGGCCTCCGGGGACGGAATCGGCCAGGCCATCGTCTGCAAGATCGCTCAGCAGATCCGCTCCGTCGCCGGGGGATCGTACGAGTGCCCCTCGAGCAGCAATCCCTATGCCGCGAATCCCGCTGCGGTTCCCTCGAAGGTCCAGGAGACCACTAAGTCGACGTCCGCGGGCGTGGAGCTGATCAAGGTGACCGGCAACGTGAGCGATGGCTCCTCGGTCAGGAGGACGACGTACGCCGACGGCTCCGGCAGCCGTCAGTACAGCAAGACGATAGAAGGATCCGTGGGCTACTCCCTCGGCACAGGCCATTCGAAGAAGAAGGAGAAGGCCGCGGAGAAAAATGGAGAAAAATCCGGAGACGGTGAGAAGACCGAGAAGAAGGGCGATGGAGACCCCTTCAAAGTCTCCCTCGAAGGCTCGGTGAAGGCATCCGGAACCATCACGACAACACAGACCTATAAATGCGACACCCCTCGCCACATCTCGTGCTCCGAATTCGACAAGCAGAATCGGGCCGCGACCAAGGAACGACTCCGCGACCAGGGGATAGGACGTTTCAAAAGCGGCGACAAGACCATCAAGCAGACTCCCGACACCACCTCCAGGGCCTGGACCGTCAAATTGTCAGGCGACGCCACCGTCAGCGCCGAAGTGAAGGAGAAGGAGGAGAACACGCATAAGAGCAAGAGCAAGAACGAAAAGAGCAAGAAAAAGGAAAAGAAAGAGAAAAAGAACAAGAAAGGCAAGAAGAACAAGAGAGACGAGAAGAACGAGAAGGAGGAAGAGGAGGACGATACAACCACCATGGCCAAGAGCGACATCAGCATATCCGGGGAGATCGGCTACACCAACACCTCCACGACCAATGCGGATGGCAGCACCAGCAGGTCGCACAGGTTCGCCTACAAGGGCACGATCGATGCCGCGGACGAGATCTTCGGCATCGAGGGCGGGGCCGATGACAGTTACTTCGGCAGCTACGAGGTGACCTACGACGGGGACGGCAAGCTCAAGACCGTGACGTTCACCGGCGTCCAGGAGGGAGAGGCCTCCGCCTCCAAGAATAAGGAGCACGGGAAGAAAGGAGCGGGAGGATCGGCGACCACGACGATCACGACCACGCTGGACGTGTCCCAGTTGAGCCCGGAGGACCGTGCGATCGCGGAGCGCTACGCCTCCTCCTCCTTCACCAACGGAGCGCTCATCGTCCCACCCTCGTCCCTCAAGCCGTCGAGCCCGTCCGACGACGACTTCGACAACCTGCTCTACCGGCAGGCGCGGACGACCCGGGTCGTCCAGAACGGCAAGACGGTCACCAAGGAAGGAGGATGGGATCTCTGGCTCATCAAGTACAAGACGGAGTCCACCACCTCCACGCAGGACACGATCAGCTCCCAGCACCTGGGCAGGCCCGGGCAGGACGGTGAACGGGTCTACGAGGACGACACGGAGTAGCGGGATTCGCGACCGCGCGCGGTCGAGCCGTCATCACAACCACCACGCAAGGAGAGTCTCATGGATCGCATCAGGGAGAGCATCGGAGCGTCCCCGCCGCGCCGCTCGGCCGGCCGCGGCATCGTCACCGGACGGCGACGACTCCTCATGACGGGACTCGGAGGGGGCGCTCTGACGGCTCTCGCGGCATGCGGTGCGACGTCGTCCCCTCCCCCGGGAGACGGACTGACGACGGTCGATGACGTTCCCCAGCCCCACCCCGCTACGACGCCCCCGAGCGAGGCGCAGGACGACTGGGAGACCGTGACCTACGAGGGGCAGTCCTTCAGCCTCCCGACGGCCTTCGACGATCCCGTCCCCCATGACGACTGGGGCATCTACAGGGCCGCGTACGACCTCCTCGGCAATGACGAGGGCGACGAGAACGACGGCGAGGACGACGGCGAGGACGACGGCACGCTTCAGCGCGTGCTGGTCACGGGTATCACCACCGACGTCACGACCGCTGACGGGGTCCGGCAGACGGTCGATATGATGAACAGCGGACTGATCGAGAACTACAGCCGGCTCAACACCATCTCCTGGGAGGCGGATGGCACCACCGCCATCGAGCGGGTCTCCTTCTACTGGGGGCCGGACGCCGACTCCCCCGGCTGCACCTGGATGATCGCCTCGCCCGCCGGCATCGGGGTCGCCACCCTCCTGGGCGCCTACGCCGATGACGTCCTGCGCAACAGCATCGAGGCCACCCTGGCCCTGGACGAGGGCTGATGCCATGAGACGACGCACGAGCCTCATCGCGCTGACGACGATCGTCCTGGGGTCCGCCGCCACGGCATGCTCATCGGACGGGACCGCCGCTCCTTCGGGGGACTGGCGGCGGGAGGACGACGGCGACCTCCTGGTCGCGATACCGAAGAAGTGGGAGAGGTCCAGTCCCGAGGAGGGCGCGTGGACGACTCGGTGGACCGATCCCGACAACGACTCCAACGTCCTCATGACCATTCGCTCGGCCGACGAGGACGACGTCTACACGGCGCTCGACACCGCGGCGGACTCCGCGCGGTCCGTGACCCGCGGCTACCAGCTGGTCGGCGAACGAGCCGCCTGGTCCGACGGCACCACCACGCTGGCCCGCCAGGACTATCGGACGACGTGGCCGGTCGATGGCCGTGGCGCCACCTGGGCGGTCAGCGCCCATGGCCTCGTCGCCCTCGTCGACCTGTTCGGGGACTCCGTGACCGACGACCAGTTCACGACCGTCGGCACGTGGATCGAGCTCACAGGAGCCGCTTCCGCGACCGCGGCGGGTTCCGCAACAGCATCAGCCGACGCCGACGGCAACCAGCACGTTGAGCTCTCCGGCCTGAGCTGCGCACTGCCGGCGACCTGGATCGACACAGGGGCCCTGGAGGGCTCGCAGCGATGGACAGGAACATGGGGGCTGGTCGAGGACCAGATCCTGGTGCAGAGGCTCTTCCTCGCGCCCGAGATGCCGCAGAGCACCGTCGAGGACGCGATGGCGCAGATCGAGAGCGACTCGGCCGGCGGCGCGCTGGACGACTACGCGAAGCAGCAGGAGGTCCCCCTTCAGCTGTCGGGGCTCGCCGAGGCCATGCGAACCGACTTCAGCGCCGGCGACGACGGCGCCGACGAGGGCTGCATATGGGTTCTGCGTCAGGACTCCCGCATCGCCGCTGTGCAGTACTCGGGCACCGGCGCCATGGACACCGCTCTGCGCGACTCGATCGAGCAGTCGCTCGCCCTCACCACATGACTCCGAAACCCCGGGTCGCTGGATTGAGATCGCCCGACCGCGAGGGGCCGGCGATACCCGCCCGCCGGATGCCGCCGACGCCCGAGACGGCGCCAGTCGGGTTCGCCGGCCGGGCTCGCCAGTCGGGCTCACCCCTCGACGACGGGCACGTCGGTCAGCCTCCACGGGCAGGACATGGCGCCGCCGGCGGGATGATCGACCATGACGGCGTCCTCCCCGGTGTCCGGCCAGGCCACGCACACCCGGCTCGTCTGACCGTCGCCCAGGATCTCGGCGAGCTCGAGCTCGGTGAGCGCGCGGTGCGCGGCCGCTCCCGGCAGGAGGTAGTCCACGGGATAGATCCGATCCGCCCCCGACAGCAGGGTCAGCCCGTCGGAGGCGAGCAGGCTCGTGGCGCCGCCCAGC
>ERZ772921.695-NODE-695-length-20430-cov-2.824540_pt1 | contig 20430 bp, 15 predicted proteins | sample MGYA00512117_ERZ772921 | MGnify/ENA primary metagenome ERZ772921 (study PRJEB29015, sample SAMEA2737944) | human oral metagenome | biome: human oral; feature: human-associated habitat; material: dental | place: China | collected 2150 ...
GGAAGCGCTGAATTTATCAGTATTTCCTCAAATACCGTCTGACGCCGTGCATACCCGGCAGTTTCTCTCGGCAATGCAGGCGGGGCGGCAGTTCTTTCTATCCGTATTGAGGCAGGGTGATACTATGAGCAGCAATATCGCTGATTTGATTGAGGAATATATCCTGCGGCAGTTGGCGGCGCAGCAGGATGGCAAGGTGGAGCTTCGACGAACGGAGATCGCCGATAAGATCTCGTGTGCGCCGTCGCAGATTTCGTATGTGCTCAACACGCGCTTCACGCAGGAGAAGGGTTTCACGGTTGAATCGCGGCGCGGTCTGGGCGGCTTCATTCGCATCGTGCAGGTGCCGCTGCAGAATCTTGTCTATCAGGACATGCTCAAAAAATTGACGGAGGAGTCGGAGCCGGAACTCGTGCAGTCGATGGTGCGCTATCTCGTGCAGCACGGCATGATTTCGACGCGCGAAGCGGCGCTCGTCATGCAGTCGGTGACGACGGCGTACGAGAAGCTTGAGCCGAAGGATCGCCTGAAGTTCATCCGCTCCTTGCTTCTGACTTTGGAAAAATTCTCGTGAGGGGGGAAACGGATGCTTTGTGATGACTGCAAGAAGAATGAGGCGCGCGTGCATTTTGTCGTGCTGAAGAACGACGGCACGACGGAGATGCACCTCTGCCGCGATTGCGCGGCGCGTTACAGCAAGACGATGGCGGGCATGAGCGGCGAGGACTACTCGATCAACGATTTTATACGGGGCGTGATCCAGCGCATGCCTGATCCGTCGGCGAACGCAGAAGAGCAAGAGAGCGAGCAGGAGGAGAAGCCGACGGAAGAGGAAGCGTCCTTCACATGCCCGAACTGCGGTATGAGCTATCGCGACTTCGCCCAGCAGGGAAAGATCGGCTGCAGCGTTTGCTACGATACGTTCCGCGAGGAACTGACGCCGCTCCTGCTGCGCATCCACGGCGCGGGGAATCATCGCGGCAAGATACCGAAGCGGGCGGGCGGTACGCTTGCGCTCAAACAGCGCATCGACCTCCTTCGCGCACGGCAGGAGCGTGCCGTGGCGAAGGAGGAGTACGAGAAGGCGGCCGAGTATCGCGACGAGATCCGTGCGCTCGCCGTGCAGCTTGCCGCGCAGGAAAGGGAAAAGGCGCAGGAGGGCGCTTCCTCGCCTTCCTCGGCAGAGGACGGGAGAGAAGACGAAGGAGGCGAGGTGTGATGGCGAATCAGGAACTCTTCACAGGCTCTCATCTCGCATGGCTCGCAGCGGATGGCACAGACAGCGATGTCGTCTTGGCGAGCCGCGTCTGCCTCTCGCGAAATCTGCATGAAGTTCCCTTTCCCAACCGCGCGGATCTCGTCCGACTCGCTGAGACGGAAGGACGCATTGCCGCCGTGCTCGGCGACGTGGAGGAGGCGCTCGAAGAGCCGTTCGACCGCGTCGAACTCGCGAAGAGCACGGCGCTTGAGCAGAACGTGCTTTGGGAGAAGCATCTCGTCAGCCGTCAGCTGCTCAAGAATCCTGCCCATCGCAGCGCCTATATCAGCAACGACCGCTCCATGAGCATCCTGGTCAACGGGGAGAATCATCTGCGCATTCAGGCGATGGTGGCGGGATTCAACCTCAAGACGCCGTACGACAGGGCGTCGCGCGTTGACGACGTCTTTGAGGCGAAACTCGACTTCGCCTTCGACGAGAAGCTCGGCTATCTGACGAGCTGTCCGACGGATCTCGGCACGGGGCTTCGCGCGTCGGTCATGCTCCATCTGCCGGGACTCGTCTACACGGAGAACATCGGCAACATCCTCAACATATCGCCGCAGATCGGGCTCTCCATGAGCGCCATGTACGGTGAGGGAGCAGAGTCTGCGGGCAATTTGTTCGCTGTCGCGAACAAATTGTCATTGGGGCTGACGGAGCGCGAGCTTTGCGACAATCTGCGCATCTCGGTCGGTGAAATTGTAGAGCAGGAGCGTCGCGCGAGGAAGGCTCTGCTGCTCTACGAAAAGGATCGCATCGAGGACGAGGTCTGGCGCGCCTACGGCGTGCTGCACTACGCGCGCGCCCTGGGCGACGCCGAGACGCTCGCCATCTTGAGCCGCGTGCGCCTCGGCGTCGACCTCGGCTTCATCGAGGGACTGGCGTCGAGCGTCTTCGGCGACATTTTGATTGCGAGCCGGGCAAATTATCTTTGCTCTCTGGCAGGAAACGAGAACATGTCGAAGAATGAAATAGACAGGAAGAGGGCGGAAGTCGTCCGCCAAATTTTGGAAACTGCGGCATGAGCCGCAGGAAACTTCTCGCTGCACTTTGCGGCGGATACATGGGGGCACGGCGAGGGATTCTTTCTGAATCGCTTGATCGATCGGCGCTTCCTTTGACATAAAGGTGGAATTTTTATGACGAACCGCTTTACGGGTCGTGCGCTCAAGGTGCTGGAATTCGCTCAGTACGAAGCGCAGGAACTGGAGCAGAACTTCATCGGTACGGAGCACATCCTCCTCGGGCTTCTTCACGAGGGGGAGGGCATTGCAGCGCGCGCGCTGCGCTCTTTGGGACTCGATTTCGGTCATGTGCGCACGCGCGTCGAGGATATGCTCGACGGACGCGAGATGGAGGAGCGGCACGCATCGTACTACACGGATCGCGCCAAGCGCGTGATGGAGCTTGCCGTCGAAGAGGCGCGCTCCTTCGGGCACAATTACATCGGCACGGAGCACATTCTCCTCGGGCTTATCCGTGAGAATGAAGGCGTGGCGGCGCACGTCTTGATCTCGCTCGGCGCCGATCTCGACATCGTGCGTGCGACGGTCATCGACATGCTCGGCGGCACGCACGAGAGCGCGGAGCTTCCCGCGCCCGATCGCCGCCGCGCCACGCCCGCGCAGGGAGAGCCCGCTGCGGGCACGCCGCTCCTCGACAAGTACGGCAGGGACATCAATCGGATGGCGCGGGAGGGCAAGCTCGACCCCGTCATCGGCAGGGAGAAGGAGATCGAGCGCGTCGTGCAGATTTTGTCGCGGCGCACGAAGAACAATCCGATCCTCATCGGTGAGCCGGGCGTCGGCAAGACGGCAGTCGCGGAAGGCCTTGCCGCACGCATTGCTACGGGCGCCGTGCCGCGCCTCCTGCAGCAAAAGCGCATCGTGTCCCTGCCGATGGCAGGACTCGTGGCGGGCGCGAAGTACCGCGGCGAGTTTGAGGAACGTTTGAAGGGTATCATCGACGAGGTCATGAAGAGCGGCAATGTGATCCTCTTCATCGACGAGATGCACACGCTCATCGGGGCGGGCGCAGCGGAAGGATCGCTCGATGCCGCGAATATCCTGAAGCCGCCCCTTTCGCGCGGCGAGGTGCAGATCATCGGCGCGACGACGTTGAAGGAGTACAAGAAGTATTTCGAGAAGGATTCGGCGCTGGAGCGGCGCTTCCAAAGCATCCTCGTCGAGGAGCCGACGACGGAGGAGGCGGAGAAGATCCTCCACGGACTGCGCCCGAAGTACGAGGCGTTTCACCACGCGAAGATTCGGGACGAGGCTTTGAAGGCGGCTGTGCGCTTGTCGCATCGCTACATTCCCGACCGCTGTCTGCCCGACAAGGCGATCGACCTCATGGACGAGGCGGCATCGAAGTCGCGCATGAAGACCGTCGTTCTGCCGACGTCCATCAAGCGTCTGGAAGAGCGTCTGAAGAAGCTCGGCGTCGAGAAGGACACAGCGATCAAGCTGCAGGACTACGAGCGTGCGGCGGCCCTGCGCGATGAGGAGAGTGCGCTCAAAGAGGAGCTTGCCGCTGCCAAGGAACGCTGGCAGGAGCGCGAGATGAAGGAAGTCACGGTCACGGCGGACGACATCGCCGATGCCGTCGGGCTTTGGACGGGCATCCCCGTGAAGGACATCGCCGCGAAGGAGTCGGAGCGCCTGCTTCATCTTGAGCAGATTCTGACAGCGCACGTCGTGGGACAGGAAGAGGCCGTGACGGCGGTCGCCAAGGCGGTGCGCCGCGCACGCGCGGGACTTAAAGATCCGAAGCGCCCCATCGGCTCGTTCCTCTTCCTCGGCTCGACGGGCGTCGGCAAGACGGAACTCGCGCGCGCCTTGGCGGAATCGATCTTCGGCACGGAGGAAGCCATCGTGCGCTTCGACATGTCCGAATACATGGAAAAGCATACGGTGTCGAAGCTTGTTGGCGCCCCCCCGGGCTATGTGGGCTATGAAGAGGGCGGCCAGCTGACTGAGGCCGTTCGCCGCCATCCGTATTCGATCATCTTGCTTGACGAGGTGGAGAAGGCGCACCCCGATGTCTTCCATATGCTCCTGCAGGTGTTGGAAGACGGCCGCCTCACGGATGGGCAGGGAACGGTTACGGATTTTCGCAACACGATCATCATCATGACCTCGAATGCGGGCGCGAATCATCTGCGCTCGACGACCGGCTCGATTGGGTTTTCCATCGGGCAGCAGGCGAAGGACACCGATGAGGAGCGTGCAAAGAAGCGCGTCATGGAGGAGGTCAAAAAGATCTTCCGCCCTGAGTTCCTGAACCGTGTGGACGATATGATCGTATTCAACGCGCTTGGCGAGCCGGAGCTGACGAAGATTGTCGACATCCTCCTGCGCGATGTAAAGGCACGTCTTGCCGAGCAGGAGATCAACATCGAGATCAGCCCCTCGGCAAAGCGCGTGCTCATCTCGAAGGGGACGGATGTCAAATTCGGTGCACGTCCTCTGCGCCGTGCGATTCAGAAGAACATCGAGGACGAGCTTGCCGAGCGTATTCTCGCACGCGACTTCACGGCGGGGGATATCATCTCCGTGCGCAAGTCCGGTGACGGGCTTGACTTCGTAAAGAAGGATACAAGCCGCAACAAGCGCGTCAAGGGCGATAAGCAGGCATCCTATCATGAAGTATGAGCGGACTGTCAATATCTTGGCACCGCCGACACGCGCGGGGCGCGCGGGGGATTTCCTCCTCAATCTGGGCTGGTCACTGTACTGGCTCGCGCGCTCCGCTGTGCGGACGCTGAAATATTGGAAACGGAAGGGACTGTCCTAAACAGTCCCTTTTATTTGCAGGAGACTCTATGGCAAAGAAGAAAAAGACCGCATACGTCTGTCAGAACTGCGGCTATGATACCTTTAAGTGGATGGGAAAATGCCCCGGCTGCGGGGCGTGGAACTCGCTCGTGGAGGAGATTGTAACGCCGCCGACGGAGGAACGCCGTGGTGTCGGCACGCTCCAATCGGAGCCGCCGCAGCCCATCGGCAGTATCGCTGTTGAGGATCTGCCGCGCTTTTCGACTGGCTCGGGCGAGCTTGACCGCGTGCTCGGCGGCGGAGTCATTCCCGGCTCGATGGTGCTCATCGTCGGCGATCCCGGCGTCGGCAAGTCCAGCCTCACGCTGCGTGTCTCAGCGGATATTGCGCGTGCTGGACATCGCGTACTCTATGTGACAGGTGAGGAGAGTGCGCGTCAGATCCGTATGCGTGCAGACCGTCTGCAGGCGATTGCGGACGAGCTGCTCGTTGTCAGTGAGACGAACCTCGATGCGATTTGCGCCCATGTGGAGAGGGAGCAGCCCGCGCTCTTCATCATCGACTCGATCCAGACCATGTACCGCCCCGACATCGAGAGTGCACCGGGCAGTGTCTCACAGGTGCGTGAGTGCGCGATGGAGCTCATGCGCGTCGCAAAGACGGCAGGGATTGCGGTCTTTGTCATCGGACATGTGACGAAGGAGGGAAACCTCGCGGGACCGCGCGTCCTCGAGCACATCGTCGACACCGTGCTCTACTTCGAGGGCGAACGCAACGCAGAGTACCGCGTGCTGCGTGCCGTGAAGAATCGCTTCGGCAGCACGAACGAGCTCGGTCTCTTCGAGATGCGCGATGTCGGGCTCGTCGACGTGCCCGATGCGTCAAAACTCTTCCTCTCGGAGCGTGCGATGGAGAGCGGTTCCATCATCGTGCCGACCGTTGAGGGGACGCGTCCGCTGCTCGTCGAATTGCAGGCGTTAGTGGCTAATACCCCCTATGTGCCGCCGCGGCGCACCTCGGACGCGGTGGATATTAAGCGTATACAGCTCCTCTTAGCGGTTTTGGAAAAGCGTGTTCATTTGCCGCTGGGGGCCTGCGATGTTTACGTCAAGGCGGCAGGGGGCATCCACATCGACGAACCGGCGGCGGACCTTGGTCTTTGTGTGGCGATGGCATCCAGCTTTGCCGGGCGGCGGCCACGAGCGCAGAGCATTGTCTTTGGCGAAGTAGGGCTTTCGGGAGAAGTACGGGCCGTCAGCCAGGCGGAGCTGCGCATTAAAGAAGCGGCACGATTGGGATTCAAGACGGCAATTCTGCCGGAAAAAAACGCCCGGCAGCTAAAAAACAGCGTGACGAATATTCAGCTTCTTCCTGCTGCTACGGTGGGTGATGCCTTAAAATTAGCCATGCCGCGGTAGGAAAGCTGAGCAGCGGGTTGGGCGGGGGAAAGATTTTTCCTTCGGGCACGGTCGTAGGTACGACAGGGACAAAAGACTTGACGAACGGCGGAGGATACATTAGAATAAGGGCGGAGAGCAAAGGGGCAGGGCGCTTCTTTGCTCTGTTTATGTTGACCGAAGGAAAGCGACAGGTCATTATGGAGGGTACGCTATGTGTGGCATTGTTGGTTATGTCGGAGACGGAAAGGCTGCCGAGTTTTTGCTGGCGGGGCTTTCCCGGCTGGAATACAGGGGGTATGATTCCTCCGGCATCGCTGTCCATGATGGGAAAAATATTTGCGTGGAGAAGAGTGTCGGACGGCTGGCGGAACTGAAGGCAAAGTTAGACGGCCGTATGCCGGCAGGTTCTTTAGGAATCGGGCATACCCGCTGGGCGACTCATGGGCGTCCGTCGGATGTGAACGCGCATCCTCACACGGACTGTACAGGAGATTTTGCCGTTGTGCATAACGGGATTATTGAAAATTTTCTGCCCCTTAAGGAAGCGCTTTTAGAAAAGGGTCATGTGTTTAAATCCGAAACGGATACGGAAGTATTGGCACATCTTTTGGAAGAGGTGTACGAGGGAGATTTTGAAGCGGCAGTGCGGGAAGTGCTGCGCCGTGTCGAGGGTTCTTATGCACTGGTGTTTCTTTCTCGCCGTGACCCGGATCGTCTGATCTGCTCGAAACAGGACAATCCCTTAGTCATCGGTTTAGGGCAGGGGGAGAACTTTATTGCCTCCGATATTCCTGCCATCATTGATCGCACGCGGCGGACGTACATTTTGGCCGATGGGGAGATCGCCGTGGTGAAGAAGGATGCGGTTACGATGATGAATCGGACCGGAGAGCGGATTGACAAAAGGGTGTTCGAGGTCAATTGGAATGCGGAAGCGGCAGAGAAGGGCGGCTACGAACATTTCATGCTCAAGGAGATTCATGAGCAGCCAAAAGCGGTTCGCGCGACACTGTCCTCTCGGCTGGCGAAGGATGACAGCGCCGTGGTGTTGAATGAACTGAAATGGGATATATCATTCCTAAACAATATCCATCATATCTTTGTCGTCGCCTGCGGTACGGCGTATCACGCCGGGCTGGTGGGGAAATATTATATCGAGAAGATGGCCCGCATTCCGGTGGAGTGCGATATTGCATCGGAATTTCGCTACCGGTCTCCCATCGTGGACGAACATACTTTGACCATCGTCATCAGCCAGTCCGGTGAGACCATCGATACACTGGCGGCACTGAAGGAGGCCAAGCGCCTTGGGGCGAAGACCTTAGCGGTGACGAATGTCGTGGGATCCTCCATCGCCCGGGAAGCGGATCAGGTTGTCTATACCTGGGCTGGACCGGAGATCGCCGTCGCGTCGACGAAAGCCTACACGACCCAGCTTATCGTCATGCTGCTGCTGGGCCTTTACATGGCGGGGATTAAAAAATCCTTGCCAGCGGCACGGATTGAGGCATTGATCCGCGCTGTACGCCGTATTCCTGAAGAGATCAGTGCGACGCTGGAAGATGTCGATCCCATTAAGACTTTTGCCCGGCAGTATGGATTCAATGAAGATGTGTTCTTTATCGGGCGTTCCTTAGACTATGATGTGGCGCTGGAAGGCTCTCTGAAGCTCAAGGAAATCAGCTATATCCACGCGGAAGCTTATGCTGCCGGAGAGTTAAAGCACGGTACGCTGGCGCTTATCGTAGATGGGGTACCGGTCATTGCCCTGGCGACGCAAAAGAGCGTCTATGAAAAGACGCTTTCCAATATCAAAGAGGTCAAGGCACGGGACGCAGTGGTTATCGGTATCGCGGCGGCAAATGATACCGAACTTGAAAAATACGCCGATCATGTCATCAAGGTGCCGGAAACGGATGAAATGCTCATCCCGCTCTTGGCGGTGGTGCCGTTACAGCTTTTGGCTTACTACGCGGCGCTGACCCGGGGCTGCGATGTAGATAAACCACGTAATTTAGCGAAATCTGTTACTGTAGAATAGTGATGCGGGGCACCGTAGATAATTGTGTGGGTCAATAAGATAAATTTGTACGACGCCTGTCCTATCGTAGGGCAGGCGTATTTTCACGGATCGTTTCTTGACAAAGCCACGCGGTTGTACTAAAATAGCAAAAAATCAAGCGGGGATACCCCTCGGAAAATCCATGAGGAAAGAAGGAATTAGGATGGCATTTTATTATGAAGAACCGTCGCATACCTTTGGAGAATATCTCTTGGTGCCAGGGTATTCTTCCGATCAGTGCATCCCGGCTAACGTTCGGCTGACGACGCCCTTGGTAAAGTTCCGGCAGGGAGAAGAACCGTCGTTGTCCCTCAATATTCCCATGGTATCAGCCATCATGCAGGCTGTGTCCGACGATCACATGGCAGTCGCTCTGGCCCGGGAGGGCGGCATCTCGTTTATCTATGGCTCCCAGACAGTGGAAGATCAGGCCCAGATGGTGAAGCGGGTCAAGAGTTTCAAATCGGGTTTTGTGTCCAGTGATTCCAATATCCGTCCCACAACGACGCTGGGAGAAGTGATTGCCTTGAAAGAACAAACGGGACACTCGACCATGGCGGTCACTGAGGACGGAACGGCGACGGGAAAGCTCCTTGGCATCGTCACCAGCCGGGATTATCGCGTTACCCGCATGTCATTGGACACGCCGGTGTCCAATTTTATGACGCCCTTTGAAAAGCTCATTTACGCCGATGCGGATACTTCACTGACGCAGGCCAATGATATCATCTGGGAGCGCAAACTCAACATGCTGCCCTTAGTGGATGAACATCGGCGGCTCCGTTACATGGTCTTTCGCAAGGATTATACGGAAGATAAGGAATATGAACATCAGTTCATTGACGCGGATAAACGCTATCGGGTAGGGGCAGGCATCAATACCCGCGATTATGCGGATCGGGTTCCGGCGCTTTTAGACGCCGGGGTGGATGCCCTCTGTATTGATTCTTCGGAAGGTTACTCGGAATGGCAGAAGATCACCCTTGACTATATCCACAAGAAATTTGGTCCTGAGGTCAAGGTGGGTGCGGGAAACGTCGTGGATCGGGAGGGATTCCTGTTCTTGGCGAAAGCAGGGGCTGATTTCGTGAAGGTGGGGATCGGCGGCGGCTCCATTTGCATTACCCGAGAGACGAAGGGGATTGGCCGCGGGCAGGCCACGGCGCTCATTGATGTCTGCGCGGCCCGGGATGATTACTATAAGGAAACGGGCATTTATGTCCCCGTTTGCTCGGACGGTGGCATTGTTCACGACTATCACATCACCCTGGCGCTGGCCATGGGGGCGGATTTCCTCATGCTGGGACGTTATTTCTCCCGTTTCGACGAAAGCCCCACGGATAAAGTCAAGATCAATGGCACGTTCTACAAGGAATATTGGGGAGAAGGCTCTAATCGTGCGCGCAACTGGCAGCGTTATGACTTAGGTGGCGACCGCAAACTCTCCTTTGAAGAGGGCGTCGATTCCTATGTCCCCTATGCCGGGCCGCTCCACGACAATATTGGCATCACCCTGAGCAAAGTGCGCTCCACCATGTGCAACTGCGGCGCTCTCACCATCAAGGAATTGCAGGAGAAAGCCAAACTCACACTGGTTTCTTCTGTCAGCATCGTGGAGGGCGGTTCCCACGATGTTATCCTCCGGGATAAATTCTCCGCACGGTAAGAATCATTTATATAAAAACAACCCTTCCTTCACTGGTTGGAATCTCCGGTGAGAAAGGGTTGTTTTTGTTATGGCCTGTGTTTGCTTGTTTGATGTGGTTTTTTAGAGGGCGGCACTGATAAAAGCGTCCAATTCCTCCTCCGTCATGCCGCCGAGGTGCTGGGCGATGATTTCGCCGCCGGGGGCGATCATCATGGAGATGGGGATGGCGTCGATATGATAGGCTTGAGAGATGGCCATTTCGTCGCCGTAGTAGAAGGGGAGCTGAAGATCCGCGCCGCGCCCCTGGGTAAAGCTCTTGGCATCGTCGGTAGAACCGTCGATGGAAACGGCGGCGAAATTGACGCGGTCGCCGTATTTCTGGTACATGGCGTCGATATGAGGCATTTCGCCGACGCAGGGAGGGCACCAAGAAGCCCAGAAGTTGAGGAAGAGCGGCTTGTCGGCTGATAGCGCCGCGATGGAGGTAGCGCTGTCGTCTCGAAGGTTCGTCAGGTCGGCATCAGGGGCTGCGGCAGCCTCGGCGACAGTAACCCCTGGTGAAGAGTCAAAGGGGATGGCCGCCGGGATGAAGGTGAGGGCGCTGGCCATGGCCATGGCGAAATAAAATTTTTTCATGATGTGTTTTCCTCCTATGTTGAGCGTTTTTTTTATAGACAGAGCGCGGCGGGTACCGCGTCTTTTCTATCTGGTAGATGTTTGAGATAGAAGATGGTCAATTTTCGCTTTTTTCGGTTTCTGTGCATTTTTTTGGTGAAAGCGCTTTGGTGAATGGCTGACGAAAATAAATCGCTTTCGTCGGACAATACTTTAGGCAGTCGCCGCAGGAGATACATTCCCGATCTCCGGCGATGGCCGTGTCCATGCCGCAGACCTTAGCGCATCGCCCACAGTGGATACAGAGCTGCGGATCCACGGCGATCCCGAACAGCGCCTTTCGGTTAAAGCAGCCGTAGGTCGCGCCCAAGGGGCAGAACCAGCGGCAGAAGGGGCGGTACGTCACGACCATCAACGCTAAAAAGACGACGAGAAGAGCGAATTTCCAGACGGTGATGGCTCCGGCGGCGGCCCGCAGCGTCTCGTTGGCCAAGAGAAGAGGTACAGCGCCTTCTAAGGTACCGGCGGGACAGATGAATTTGCAGAACGCGGGGATACCGATGCCGGTCATGCCCCAAAAGAGAAGAGGCAGGACGAGGACGAAGAGCAGGCTCCAGACGTATTTGAGTTGACTGAGGCGCCTTGTTAGGGATGATTTTCCCAGCTTCGCCCCTGGCAGACGATAGAGAAGTTCCTGCATGAAGCCGAAGGGGCAGAGCCAACCGCAGATAAAACGGCCGAAGGTCAGCGCCATGAGAAGGATCGCCCCGACGACGTAAGCGGGAAAGCGAGGCGATACCCCAGAGAGAAAGCTTTGCAAAGAGCCAATGGGGCACGCGCCCGCCGCGCCGGGGCAGGAGTAGCAATTTAACCCCGGCGTGCAGATGACCTTGGTGGGGCCGCGATAGATGCGCCCACTTAGGAAATTGGCCAGATGGGGATTGTGGAGCAGAGCGGCCAAGGCCTGTACGCCAAATCGTTTATCCAATGCCAATACACTCCAAACAGATGCGAACCGCCTTCGAGAGGACCTGCCGCCCTTCGCCGCGGTAAAGACCAATGGTGAGAAGCGTTATGCCCAATAGCCAGAGCGTTTTTTTCATAAGTCCCCTTTCTTTGGCCGTTTCATTGCATGGACAGTGAAACAGGGAAACTGAATGCCTTTTCCTGTCGGAGCGTTGCCGTTTTGTCGGAAGGGTCTGGCTCCGCGTTTGCGGCGATCCTTGGAAAATGCTATAATTAAAATGGTACGCGCATGTTGCGCCCGCTTTTTGGCAACGCACAATTGGATTTTATTATAGCAAAGAAAATGAAAAGGAAATGAAGCAGGGAGACGTGATGTCATGGCGCTGGCTAAGGAGAACGAAATACAGGATATTGTCGCCGAGATCATGGCGGACTACGAAAATGATCGCCCTATCGACGAGCGGGACGTGTCGACCCAGATCGATGAGAAAGCAATTTTAGACGTGGTGCAAAAGTTGCTGCGCATCCTCTATCCCGGCTATTACCGCCGTAAATCTTACACGCCCCACGACGATTACCGCAATCTTTCTTTTTTCATCGAGGAGATCGTCTTCAAGCTGACCCGCCAGATCGCCGGTGTCCTCCCGGGATTGTCAGCTTACGCGCATGTGGATGAGCCGGTGGTGCAGCGAGAAGCACAGCGGCTCGTATTCGCCTTTCTGCATCGGATCCCCTATATGCGAGACGATGTCAATTCCGATTTGGAAGCCGCCTTTGACGGAGATCCAGCGGCGAAGAGCCGGGAAGAGATCGTCTTAGCTTATCCGGGGCTTTTGGCGATTACGATCTACCGTATTGCCCACGAGCTGTTTCTCCTCAAGGTGCCGCTGATTCCTCGGATCATGACGGAGTACGGTCACAGCCAGACCGGCGTTGACATTCACCCGGGGGCGACCATTGGCCGCTATTTCTTCATCGACCACGCCACCGGTGTTGTGGTGGGGGAAACGGCGATTATCGGTGCGCATGTGAAGCTTTATCAGGGCGTTACCATCGGGGCGCTCTCGACGCGCGGCGGGCAAAAGCTCCGGGGGGCCAAGCGCCATCCCACCATCGAGGATAACGTCACCATCTACTCCGGGGCGTCCATTTTGGGCGGAGAGACCGTCGTGGGGCATGATTCCGTCATCGGCGGCAATTCCTTTATCACCCGATCCATCAAGCCGGGGACGCGGGTCAGCATCAAAAATCAGGAACTTCAGATCGACGAACGGGACGGCGGCACGTTTCAGGAAAAAGAGATCGCGCCGGGGGCGTGGTTCTATACGATTTGACCATGGGGGCGTTGAGGAAATGCGTGCATTCTCTTGTGGGATTTTCCGGCGTGGCCAGTGGAGGAAGGGGAGAAACCGAAGATGAACGAAGGAGAAACTTGCGGCAAGGCGTGTGATGCCTGCGGCACGGTCTGTGAGGAACGACAGTCGCCGCCGAATTTTCAGGAGAAGCCCAATGCACTTTCCCGTGTGCGCCATGTGATCGCGGTGATGAGCGGCAAAGGCGGCGTGGGGAAGTCTTTCGTGACGGCGTTAGCGGCGTCGATGATGCGCCGCGTCGGATACCATGTGGGGATATTAGACGCGGATGTGACGGGGCCGTCGATCCCGAAAATGTTCGGCGTGTCAGGGCAGATTCGCGGAACAGCCTCGGGCGCTTATCCGCTTCCGAGCGACGGCGGCATCGATATCATGTCCGTTAATCTGATGTTGAAAAATGAAGAGGAGCCGGTGGTTTGGCGTGGCCCGGTCATTTCCGGCGTGGTCAAACAGTTCTGGTCGGAGATCATCTGGCAGGACGTGGATTACCTCTTTGTGGATATGCCGCCGGGGACTGGGGACGTTCCCCTGACGGTATTTCAATCCTTGCCGGTGGATGGAATTTTAGTCGTGACCTCGCCGCAGGAATTGGTGTCCATGATCGTCAAAAAGGCGGTGAACATGGCCAACTTGATGAAGATTCCCATCCTGGGCTTTATTGAGAACATGGCCTTCTTTCGCTGTCCTGACTGCGGCAAGGAACATCACCTTTTCGGGGAAAGCCATCTCCCCGCCATTGCTGCCCAATACGATTTGCCGGTGCTGGGGCATATCCCCATTGATCCGGCCATTGCCGCCGCCTGTGATCGGGGACAAGTGGAAACGTTGGAAAATCACTGGCTCGACGGCCTGATGACAATATTGCAGAACCTGAAAGAAAAATGAGTTATTGAAAATCCCCATGGACCGGAAGTAAAATTCCGCTTCATGGGGATTTTTGCAGTTCGATACTTTTGGGTATAAAACCCCATTGTTTTCATGCGTTTTTCATGATTATACTAAGAATGATTACAGATCGTCATTTATGAAAAATTCATTATCGTTGTTTAATAGGAAATTGTCAACTATTTTTATTCAAGGAGATGGCGGGATGAAGAGGAAGAAATGGCTGGCGGCGGCTGTGTTGGGACCGATCATGACGCTGCGACTGGCGACGCCGGTGTGTGTGGCGGCGGACAGAGCAGCGGAGGAAGCGGAGACGCATTCTGGCGCTTTGGATCAGTACGACATTGGCGATATGGTGGTGACGGCCCATCGAGACGCGGGAGAGGCCTTCGTCGCCCGGGAGGGGACGGTGGGGATCTTAGGGACGCAGGACACGATGGATACGCCCTTTACGGTGACGAACATCACGGAAAAGACCGTCGAATCCTTTACGAATCCAACCCAGCCTTTGGACAGTATGCTGGCGGGATCCCCTGCCATTCGTCAGTCAGGCAGTATCCTTCACAATGATTTTACCTTTCGCGGATTTCGCGCCAATGGGACAAGCTGTTATGTAAACGGTATCCCGGGGATATGGACGCAGTTTAATGCGCCCACCCACATCGTTGCCCGGGCGGAGGTAGTGGCTGGGCCGAACAGCGGCCTCAGCGGCACCGGAACGCACTACGAGTCTAACGCGGCAGGGGGACTGGTGAATTTCGTCACCAAAAGGGCCGGTGAACAGGATTTCAATCGCTTTACCTTGACCCACTCTGGGCATAATCTTTTCGGCGGCTATCTTGATTTTAGCTATCGCTTTGGGCGCAATCGAGACTGGGGCGCACGGGTCAATATTGAAAAAGTGGACGGCGAAACGGCGGTGGATGCCCAGCGGGTCAAATCCTCCAGCATATATTTCAATCTCGATCATCGCGACGCGCGCAGCAAGACGAATATTTTCACCGGCTACCGGGAAAATGAGATTATCAACGGCCAGCGGTGGTTCAAATTGGCGAATGCCGTCACGCGGTTCCCGTCAGTGCCTGATCACAGCCGCAATTATTCCTTCGCTGGGATGGACAAGGCTTCCTACGGCTGGGTTTTGACTGTCAATCACGAGCAGAAATTCAACGAGGATTGGAAATGGTTCATGAATTTCGGCCTCCTTCATAATAAATTGAATAAAAACGTGATGTATCGGTACAGTGCGCTGACTATTCTGAATGATAACGGTGATTTTAAGATCGAGGAGCAAAGCACCACGACGCCGCAGCGGGCTTACTATTGGCAGGCGGGCATACACGGAACGGTATCTATGGGCGAGGCGGTCAACCATCTGACCTTGGCCGTGGATCGGGCGTGGCGTTTGCGGGACGGGACGAAAAATGGCACAGTGTGGAATCTTGGCACCGGCAATATCTACACGGCCATTTTGACCCAGACACGAGAGGCCTATGCCGGCTATGAGAGCGCATTGAGCAACAAGACGCGGATTGCAGGCATATCGTTCGTGGACTCCATTGACTATAAGAAGATGAATGTCCTCTTGGGCGTTCATTATCATAAATCCAACGTGGATGCTTACAATATGGCGACGGGGAAGGTCTCCTCCAGCGCCAACAGCAGCGCGACTTGTCCGACCTACGCCCTTCTGTATAAGCCTACGGAAAATTTCGCGGTCTACGCGAGCCATGCGGAGAACTTCGACGTGGGTTCCGTGGTGGGATCGGGCTATAAAAATCAGGGGGATATTTTGCCCCCCGCTAAGACGAAGCAGAACGAGATCGGGTTCAAGTATACGAATAAAGGACTCTTGGCAACTTTGAGCTTCTTTGACATTGAACAGGCCAACAATATCGATGTCCAGCAAGGCAGTGATCGTTATCAGCTTCAGGACGGGCGGATCCGGCACAAGGGCATCGAACTGGCCGTCGGCGGAAAATTGGGGGATAAGTGGAATTTCTCCACGGGACTTTCCTATTTGGACGCCACCTACGATAAGACGAAAAACGGTCAGTACGATGGTGTCGTTGAGTCTGGGCGGCCGAAGTGGGCGGGGTCTCTGATGCTGCGTTACGATGCGGATGAAACCTTTGGCGCTTTCGGCCGGGTGGTGTATACGGGCAGCGCCCCCGTTCTTTACGAAAAATTCTGGGCGCCTTCTTACGCGGTGGTGGACGTCGGCGTGGAGTATAAGACGAAGATCGATCGTCTGCCGGCGAAGTTCAGCCTGACCTGCTACAACTTGTTCAACAAATCCTATTGGATGATCGCCCGCGGGGACAATCTCTACCTGTCGACACCACGCACGATCGCCGTAACCATGAGCGTGGATTTTTAAGAAAAAGTGTTATCGGGGCGTCCTGCGGGGCGGATGGCTGTTGGGAGAAGCGGAATATTTTCCTGCGGACAAGAGGAGAGGAGCAGTAGAATGATAAAGAAGAAAAGGTTGGCGACGGCGGTGGCCGCAACACTTTTCGGGAGCGCGTTATTTTTAGCTGAAGGCTATACAGCAGAGAAGACGGCGGAGGAGGGCGGCGACGCTCTCGACAGTTATCACATTGAGGACGTGGTGGTCACTGGGGATCGGGATACGATGCCCGGCGGTCTCATCGCTCGGCAGGCGCGTGTGGGAGTCTTAGGGGAAAAGAGCGTCATGGATATCCCGTGGTCGGAGATGAGCCTGACGGAGCGCATGATCGAAAACTACAACGATCCCAGTCAGCCATTGGCGAACTTCCTCCTCAACAATCCTTCCATTCGGACGAGTACCAGTTCCCCCATGTACACGGATTTTTCCATGCGGGGCATCAACATGAACGGCAATCACATGATGCTCAACGGCGTGCCGAGCCTGTTTTATCAGTTTTCCTCACCGCCCGCCCACATCATCGAACGCATGGACATCACCTCCGGCCCCAACGCCGCCGTCAACGGCGTCAGCATGTCGAACAACGGGACGAACGGCGGCGCGACACCCGCCCCGGGTACGATCAACGTGGTCTCCAAGCGAGCCAAGGCGGATCCCATCACGCGCTACACCCAGGTCTTTACCGGGCACAGCACGCTGGGTGAGTATATCGACATTGGGCGGCGCTGGGGCGAGGACGGCGCGTGGGGGCTGCGTGTCAACGCCGAGTTTTTGCAGGGTGAGATGTCCTTGAAGGACGCGGAAAAGAACAGCGCGAATGTCTTTTTCAATTTAGATCACCAGGGGCGCAAGAGCCAGACGAATCTTTTCGCCGGGTATTGGGATCTTCGGGTCAACGGCGCCCAGCGTTGGTTCACCTACACCGGTCTGACGGATAAGCTCCCCAAGGTGCCCGACGCGAATCATTCGTACGATTACGCCGGGACGACGAAGTGGATGTACGGGGAGATTTTGACCCTGAACCACGCCCAGAAATTCGATGATACATGGAGCCTCTTCTTTAATGGCGGCTTTTCCCGGCGCACCGGAAACAAGTGGAACTCGGGTGCCAGCCTGAAGTTTGACGCCAAGGGCAATTTCGTTGGCAATACGGCACAGTGCATGGAGGAATCTGGGCTTAACTCCTATTTGCAGCTTGGCATTACAGCCAAGGTGACGACAGGGGCGGTCAAGCACGACATCTCGCTGGCCGTTGACCGGGCGTGGTCGCGCTACTGGAGCAGCAACAACAGCGGCCCCGTCGGCCTTTACGGCGGCAATCTCTACGACGGGATCATCTTTCGGAGCGGTTTTTTCCTGCCCACGCTCATCAAGGAAAGCCCCAAGTGGGAGGAAACAAACGTCGGGATCACGCTGGCCGACGCCATGACCTTTGGAAAGTGGAACGTGCTGTTGGCGGCGTCGCACAAGCAGGAGGAATTTGAGAACTTCGCCAATAAGACGGTCATTCACAATAACAACATCCTGCCGACGTGGGGGCTTACCTACCGGCCGACGAAAGATGTATCGATTTATTACGGGCACACGGAGAGTTTTTCTAGGGGCGCGGTGGTTACCAATGGCAGCAGAACGTACGTCAATAACGGTGCAACTTTGGCGCCGGTGCGGAGCCGTCAGGATGAGATCGGGGTAAAATACTTAGGTGGCAGCGTCCTCCATACCCTCAGCTTTTTCCAAATCGACGAGCCGAACCTCATTGACACGCCGGTGGGTGCTGCGCTCTATCGACGGGAGGCGGATGGCAAGAACGTCTATCGAGGCGTTGAATACACGATGAATGGCAATTTAGCGCCGAAATGGACGGTGACGGGCGGCTTCCTGTATTTGGACGCCAAGCGGGACAAGACCTTTAAGGGCGAAAAGAACGGCTTCTTCGTCACCGGCGCGGCGAAATGGAGCGGCGTCATCGGCTTGGAGTATCGGCCTGACAAGGATTTCAGCGTCTTGGGGCGCCTCGTTATGATCGAGAAATGCTTTATCGAGAATACCTCGGGCAGGGGAAAGATCGAGCTGCCGGGGTACGCAACCTTTGATTTAGGCGTGAAGTATAACACACATATCAATACCACGCCGGTCCAACTCAGCCTGATGTGCTATAATGTTTTCAACAAGAGTTACTGGATGGGGCGGGGCGGCTCCAGCACCTTTGGGCTGTCCATGCCGCGGACGCTGATGTTCTCGGCGCAATTTGACCTGTAAGAAGGGTTTTTCGAGGGGGGCTGGGGCAGGCTCCCTCTTTTTCTGAGGACGACTTTTTTAGCTGGGAGAGGAGGTGCTGCCGTGGAGCATGTTTCGTTTTTCCTTCGGAAATGTGCAGCCCTTTGGGTTGTGGCGGCGCTTTTTCTCGCTATGCTGTTAGCGGGAGTGCTGTCATCTACGGAGGGGGTGCACCCCGACGAGATCGTGTTGGCGGCGGCTCGGGATCTGGCCCCGGGGGAAAAGGATCCCTACTATATCAGCAGCATTGCCAAGGTCTGGGAGCCGCTGGTTGAGACGGATAATGACGGGAAGATTCGGGGCTGTTTAGCGGAAAGCTGGGAGAGCAGCGAAGACTGCACCCGCTGGCGGTTTAAACTGCGGCAGGGGATATGGTTTCAAGACGGAGAGCCCTTCAATGCGGCGGCGGTCGTCCAAAATTATCTTCGCTGGGAGCACATGGGGTATCGTTCCTCCACCTTTTACGGTTTTCTCCTGTCCCGGGTCTATCCGGGATATCAGGGGATCCGCCAAGTCGGCGAGTATGAGGTGGAACTGCGCTTTGATCGTCCGCAGCCAATGCTCATCTATCGAATGATCAATTTTTCGTCCCCCATCTTCAGCCCTCGGTGTTTCGATATGGACAGCGGTGATTTTACCGGGTACGCGGTGGGTACCGGCCCCTTTGCCATCGCCGACCGAAAGCCGGGGCAGTGGGTGCTTCTGAGGCGCTTCGATGGGTATCATGGAGAAAAAGCGAAGAGCGAATACATCCGCCTTGTCAGTATGCCGAATACGGCGACGCGTTTTTCTGCCCTGAAGGCCGAGGAGATTTTAGGCGTCGTGGACATCGGGGCCATGGCCCCTTCTTTCACGATAGAGCTTTTGCGGGATCCGCGGTTTGCCGTCTCCGCCAACCGCAACACCATCAATCAGTATCTCACCGTAAATCAGGAACATTGGCCCTTTTCCGACGTACGAATGATCCGTGCCATCAGTCTCTTGATGGATCGGGAAGCCATCGTCCGCTATTATTTTCATCCTCAGTCGGAGCCGACGGTCAACATGCTGAATTTTTGCAGTCCCTTTGCGAAAACATACCCGGTGACGCGGGACGAAGCGAAGGCTATTCGGTTGGCGGAGGCGGTCATGGACGGAAAGCGGTATCAAGCGAAGATCCTCATTCCGCAGTATGGTCTCAGCCGCTATTCCTATAAGGAAGTGGCCGAATATCTGCAAATGGAGCTGAAAAAGTTGGGGATCGACCTGCGCATTTTAATTTTGGACAGCGCCACCCATGGGCGCTATACCAGCGCCGGAAATTACGATTTGTCGCTGGGCACGCACGGAATGGCGAATTATGCGCCGGAGTCTTTGTTGCAAGGCTACATGACGGCGGAAGGTATGGAAAATAAGCTGTATCACATCGGCTATCGAAACGAGGAGGCCGAGAAAATTTTTCGTAGGCTCCCCGGTATGTTGGATATGGGAGAGCGGCGGGCGCTTTACGACCGGTTGCAGGACATCGCCGTGGAAGCTCCGCCGATCCTGCCCATCGACAGTGATTACAACGTGGTAGTGTACAATCAGGCAGCGCTCACCGGTTACGGGGCAACGACCTATGGTGTTACTATCGATAAGATTGCGAGGCGCTGACGAATGGGTGAATATGTGCGGCAGCGGCTGCTGCTCTTTGTGCCGACCCTCTTGGGTATGACGATCCTTTCTTTTGTATTGGGATTTCTCTCGCCTTCCGATCCGGCGCTGGTGGTGTTGAC
>ERZ772921.703-NODE-703-length-20334-cov-10.084817_pt1 | contig 20334 bp, 18 predicted proteins | sample MGYA00512117_ERZ772921 | MGnify/ENA primary metagenome ERZ772921 (study PRJEB29015, sample SAMEA2737944) | human oral metagenome | biome: human oral; feature: human-associated habitat; material: dental | place: China | collected 2150 ...
CTGATGGTATAGCAGCAGGATTTATTGTTTATGTATTTTCAAAATTATTTACAAAAAATATAAAAGATATAACCCCTAGTGTGTGGGCAATGTTTGTCTTGTTTGTATTACACTTTGCATTAAAATAAAAAATATAAAAATTTTAAATAGAAACTGATTATGAAATTATTTATAGTCAGTTTTTTATTTTAAAATTAAATTAATGCATTTAAATAGATAATTTGCTATAATGTTTAAGATGTAAATTTAGATTAGGGAGGAAAGTATGAACTATGAAAAATTTAATAAAAAAAATTAATAGAATTTTTCAAGATTATATGAGGGTGAAAAGACTAAAGATAGGTAAATATATTTGGGATAGAAAAGAAAAAGTCAAAATAGTAGAAGGAGATAATTTTTTAGAAGATAATAATATAAAATCTATACTTTTTTTAAGATATGATGGAAAAATTGGAGATATGATAGTAAATTCTTTGATGTTTCGGGAAATAAAAAAAGTATATCCAAATATAAAAATTGGAGTTGTAGCAAGAGGAGCTGCAATAGATATAATAAAAGATAATCCTAATGTTGATAAAATTTATGAATATCATAAAGATAGAAAAAAAATAAAAGATTTAGCTCTAAAGATAAATGAAGAAAAATATGATTTATTAATAGATTTTTCAGAAATGTTAAGAGTTAATCAAATGATGTTGATAAATCTATGCGGAGCTAGATTTAATATTGGACTTGATAGAAAAAATTGGAAATTATTTGATTTATCTATTGAAAGTGATAAAGATTTTAAATGGACAGAACATATAACAAATAGATATTTAGCCTATTTAGTGAAAATAGGATTAAAAAGAGAAAGTATAGACATTTCTTATGATATTTACTTAAAAGAGGAAAAAAAATATGAGGATTTTTTTTATAAAATAAAAGAGAATAAAAAGTTAATTTTGAATCCTTATGGAGCAAGTAAGCATAAAAGTTTTAGTATAGAAACTTTGGAAAAAATTATAAATTATTTAAAAGATAAAAATATAGCTATTATTTTAGTGTATTTTGAAGATAAATACAAGGAATTAAAATTTTTAGAAAAAAAATATAGTAATGTATATATACCTGAAAATATAGCTAATATTTTAGATACAACTCTTTTAATAAAGAAAAGTGATTATGTTGTAAGTCCAGATACGTCAATAGTTCATATAGCAAGTGCTTTGAATAAAAAAATGATAACAGTTTATCCACCAAAAGGGGGAAAATATGGAGTTGATCATTTAGTATGGGCACCTAAATCTGAATATAGTAGAGTTATTTTTTGTAAAGACAAAACTGGAAATTATGATGAAATTGATATAAATACTTTTAATATGCAAGAAATGAAAGAAGAAATCTTAAAGATGTTAGAACAATAAAGGAGTCAGTGTGAAAAAAAAGGTATTATTTTATAATGGAAGTCTTAGAATGGGAGGAATAGAAAGAGTTTTAGTAGAAGTCTTACAAAATATTGATAAGACTAAGATAGATATTGATTTAGTGATAGAAGACGGAACTAAAACTTTAAATATTTTTGAAAAAGATATACCAAAAGAAATAGAAATTTTTTATTTAAAATCAGAAAAATTGATAAAAATTACAGATTCTTTTAGAAAAAAGAAAAAAAATATATTCTATAAAGTGGCTTATAATTTATTAATGAATTATGAAAGCTATGTTAAAAAAAATAATTTAAAAAAATTAGTAAAAAATAAAAAATATGATGTAGTAATAGATTTTGATATGGGACTTTCAAAATATATAAAAATGATAGATGTTAATAAAAAAATAGCTTGGGTTCATGCTTCTATAAAGAATTGGTATGAAAGAGAGAGCAGAATAGCAAGATTAGGAAAAAGATTACAACAATATGATAATATAGTTACAATATGTGGTGAAATGAAAGAAGAAACGGCTAATTTATTTCCCTTTTTGAGAAATAAATTATTAAGAATTTATAATCCATTTAACTTTGATAGAATCTTAAATTTGTCAGAAGAAAGAATAGAAAATAAATATTATGATGAAGACTTTATAGTTGCTATTGTTAGATTAACAACTCATCAAAAAGATTTCCCAACATTGATTAAAGGGTTTAAAAAAGCAAAAGAATTATCAAATATATCTGAAAAACTACTAATTCTTGGAGATGGACCTGATAGAGAGAAAATTGAGAAGATGATTAGGGATGAAAATATGGAAAAAGATATAATCTTATTAGGGAGTATAAAAAATCCTTACCCTTGGCTGAAAAAAGCAAAATTATTTGTTCATAGCTCAAAATATGAAGGTTTACCAACTGTGCTAATTGAAGCTTTGGTTTTAAATAAAAAGGTGATATCAAGTGTTTGTCCTACTGGACCAAAAGAAATTTTAGAAAATGGAAAAATTGGGGATTTATATGAAATTGGAGATTATGAAAAACTTGCTTATTACATTATAGAAGATTTAAAAAATAACAATTTGGATAAAGAACTAATAAAAAAAGAAATTCAAAAATTTAGTAAAGAAGAAGTAATAAAAGATTATGAAAGATTAATCTTAAATTAAAAGGTAAATATGGAAATCTAAACTACTTTAAAAATCTTAAATCTGAGATTAGAGATATAGTTTAATTTCCATATTTTTATTTATTAAAAGTTGAATTATAAAAGTTTCTCTACTTCATCAAGAGAAATATTGTTTAATTCTGAATTTCCAAAATATTCATTTTTATTTGAAATACAAGGATTTCCATAAAAAATAATAACATTTTTCCAATTGTTATGAGAAAATTCATTAATCTTTGTAAAAATCCCATAAGTTTTAATTCTTAAAGATGCTGCTACATGAAATAAACCCGAATCAAATCCAAGATAATATTCACAATTTGAGATAATATCAATGCTTTCATCAAGGGAAACTTTATTTACTAAATTCTGAATGTTGAAATCTTTAAAATCAATATATCTTTTTAATTCACTTAAGTACTTTACATCTCTATCACCAGCACCTAGAAAGAATATTTTTTTTATATTTTTTTTATTTATAAATATTTTAAGAATTTTAGCAAATAAATTGGGTTTTAACATTTTATATCTTGCACCAGCTCCAATTCCGACAGCTAAAACCCCTTTTTCTTCGATTTCTTTAGAATAATATTCTTTTAAGTTAGGAATAGTATCTATCTCAGTAATATCTTTATTAAATAAAATTTTAAAAAAACTAATTACTGTTTCATCAGTTGTTTTAAAATTAGCAGGAACAAGATTTTTATAATATTTATTCATTTCAGGATGATATCTATTATAAAAAGAGTATGAATCTATATTCTTAAAATATTGGATATCAAAATCATGTTGATCATATTCCAATGAGATAATTTTATTAAATCCAATTTTAAATAAAAAATTTAATAACTTTATCTTTCCAAATAAATTTCGTCTCATATTTTTAGTAAATACAATAATATTTTTAAAACCTATTCTTTTTAATAAAGGAACTATCTTTATATCACAAAGAATATAACACTTTTCTACTTTAAATTGTTTTAAAATTTCTTGAAGTAGATTCAATCTCACTATATTATCTCCAATTCCATCTGTGGAAGTGATAAAAATGTTATCATTGATTTTAGGTTCTTTCAAAAAAAATTTTATATAGAAATTTAAAAATTTTTGTTTCCATCTATTTTTTAACATAAAATCCTCCAAAATTTAAGATAACAATTATTATATAATAAAGTTTAAATAAATAAAAGTATAATATAAAAAATAGGATTTTATATGTTATAATGTTTAAAGGTTATGAAAATAAAATTTTCAATATAAAGAAGGAAGTTATGTTAAAAGAACAAAATTATAAAGATTTCAAAATCTTTTACTATGATGACAAGTATTTAGAAATTGGAAAAAAAATAATAGAAAAAAGTTTTAAAACAGTAAAAATTTTAAAAGATAGTAAAAGAAATTATGTTTCAGAGATAGAAATTGATGAAACTAATTTTATTATGAAAGAGCCAAGGAATGAATACATAATACCTCAAAGAAAAATAATGACTATTTTTAAGAAAGGTGAGGTTCTTAGTACACTTATAAATATTAATAAATTAATTGATGAATATGGATTTAAAGAGTATACAAGACCATTTTTAGCAATAGTGAGAAGAAAAAATAAAATGATAAATTATTCTCTTTTATTAATGGAAAAAATAGAAGGGAAGAAAGAAGAAAAAAATTTAGATATGCTTATAGAAATAATTAAAAAAATTCATAAAAAAGGTTTTTATCATGGAGACTTTAATCCTAGTAATTTTTTAAATTCTAATGGAAAAATTTATATTTTAGATACACAGGGTAAAAAAATGATTTTTGGAAATTATAGAGCTCATTATGATATGTTGACTATGAAAATGGATAATTACCCCAATATGAAGTATCCCTATCCTAAAAATATATTTTATTATTTTGCATTATTTATAAAAAAACTTAAAAAACTTCCTATGATAGAAAAAATAAAAACTTATAAAAAAAAATTAAGAGAAAAAGGATGGAAAATTTAATATGAATATTGATAATAAAAAAAATAATTTTTTAAATGGTCTTATTATTCTTTCAATGCTAGTATATTTGTTTTTTTTATCTCGTAGAGGAGGAGATACAAAAGATATTCTTTCAATTTTTATAATGTTTTTAATCTTTATTTATTCTTTTAAAAATGGTGTAAAAGGATATTTAATGCATAAAAGAGACATAATAATAGGAGTTTTATATCTTGTTTTAGTTACCATTTCTTATGTAATTGTTGATGAAAAAGGAGATGATAAGTTTTATACTTTTTTACATACAACAATATATAGTGTAGGTTTTATGTTAGTTTTATTAAATTATAAGCTAGAAGACAGATATGTAAAATATATATTACCATTAATGTTGTTTATTTCAATTGCTCCAATTTATAAAGGAATCACAGATCTTTATAAGAATTTTGATAATATTGCTTCTTATAGAATAGCAGGGGATACCTATACTACAAGATATGCAGCTGAACTCGGAATATACTTGCTATTAGGAGTCTTATCTTTTCTTTATTATAAAAAAATATATATAAGAATTTTATTAATTTGCTATATGGTAATTATTTTAGCATTAATCTTTTTTACTCAATCAAGAAATGACTTTTTAGTACTTCCAATAATATTGATTTTTATTTTTACTATCTTAGATTGGAAAAAGGGATTAATTTCAATAATTATTGTATTAGGACTTGCTTTTTTTCTGTTTAAGTACCCAAATAAAATTAGAGCAGTAGATAGAATAGAAAGTACAGTAATAAGTAAAGAAAAAATAAAAAAAGATGTCAGATATACCATATTTTTAGACGGAATTAAAGAAGCTAAAAATTATCCAATAATTGGAAAGGGATTTTTTTTCTATAAAGGTCAAAAGTTGCATTCAGCTGATGAAAATATAGATCATTATCATAATAATTTCATAGAAACAGCTGTAACTCAGGGGCTTTTAACCTTAGGTATATATATTGTTTTCTTAATAAATCTTTTAGTAAGTCTATTAAAAAGTTATTTTAGTGAGAAGGATACACTAAAAAAATATATAAAATTATTAGCTATTTCAGTCCTTTTATTTATAAATCTTTATGGCTTCTTTGAAGTAAGTTTTTACTTTGAAAAAATATATCAATTAGTTTTTACTATTATAGCTACAAGTTTTATTATAGATAATAAGAATGATTTGAAAAATATTAAATGAGATAAATAATTCCGATTAAATGGAGAGACAGATGTATGATAATAGTGAGGTAAGAAAAATTTGACAAAAGAAACTTGAAATTTTAGTAGATATAGCAAAATTTTGTAATGAAAATAAAATAAGATATTGGTTAGATTCGGGAACACTTTTAGGTGCAGTAAGACATGGTGGATCTATACTTTGGGATGATGATATTTATTTAAAAAATGTATTAAAGCTATATGGATTTACTTCCAAAAGAAAAAATAATCTCAAACTATTATCAAGATAAGGAGTTTAAATTAATAAAAAAGTAAAAAATAAGAAAAGGAATAAGATGAAAAAGATACTTTTTAAAAGTGGAAGCACTATGATGGGAGGACTTGAAAAAGTTCAAATTGAATATATAAATTTTTTATTAGAGCAAGAAAAATATCAAGTAAAAATTGTAATAGAAAATGATAATGGAAAAGATAATGCTCTAGAAAAATATATAAATTCTAAAATCATTTATCTAAAAGATTTTAACTATATTTTAAAAATAAGAAAATTAAGAAAAAATAGAAAAAAAAGTTTATGGTCAAGGCTAAAATATAATTTTGCTATATCAAAAGAGGAAAAATATGCTGATGAAAAATTTTTACAAATCTATAAAGAATATAAACCTGATATTGTAATAGATTTTGATTCAAGTTTAACAAAAATAATTGATAAATTAGATTTATCTAAAAATTTAGTTTGGATACATAGTTCTATTGAAAATTGGAAAAAGAAAAAAAGTAAAATAAATAGATTTGTAGATAGAATTTCAAAATATGATAAAATACTTTGTATTTGTAAAGAAATGAAAGAAGATTTGATTAAATTAAAAAGTAATCTAAGAAATAAAGTAGATTTCTTATATAATCCTATTGATTTTGATAAAATAAAAAAATTATCAGAAGAAGATTTTTATGAAGAAGATAAAAAATTTTTAGAAAATAAATATTTATTATCAATAGCAAGATTAGATTGTATACCAAAAGATTTTGAGACACTATTTAAGGCTTATGAAATAGCTAAAAAAGATGGTTATAATGGTAAATTATATATTATAGGAGATGGACCTGATAAAGAGAAAGTTGAGAAATTAAAGGAAAATAATGTCTACAAAGATGAGATTGTATTATTGGGAAGAAAAGAAAATCCATATAATTGGCTAAAAAAAGCAGATAAGTTAATTTTATCTTCAAGATATGAAGGATTTGCAATGGTACTATTAGAAGGACTATGTTTAGGAAAAAAAGTTATTGCGAGTGACTGTAAAACTGGTCCTAAAGAAATTTTAGCAGACAATAGAGGTAACTTATTTAAAGTTGGAGATTACTTAATATTGGCTAAATATATAGTTTTAGAAGATAATCAAAAAGATTTAAAATTTAATCTTGAAGAATTTGAAAGAAATAAAATATTTAAAAAATTTTTAGAAATTTTGGAGGATTAATGATAAAAATATTTGAGTATTTTTTTAAAAAAGAAATACCAGTTTTAATGTATCATAGATTGATAAATAATGAGGAAGAAATAGGTAAAAATACAATTTACTTAAATGTAGATGAATTTGAAAAACAATTAAAATATTTAAAAGATAATAATTATATAACTATTACATTTAAAGATTTATATAAAATTCCAAAAGAAGAAAGAAAAAATAAGAAATATATAATTTTAACATTTGACGATGGTTATAAAGACAATTATGTTTTATTATTTCCACTTTTAAAAAAGTATAATATAAAAGCAGTCATATATATGGTTTCAGATGAAAAATATAATATATGGGATGTTGAAGCCAGTGGAGAAAAGAGATTTGATTTGATGTCTAAAAATGAAATGTTAGAAATGTATAAATCAGGTTTAGTTGAGTTTGGAGGACATACTCTACATCATCCCAAATTAGATACTTTAACTGAGGAAGAGCAAAGATATGAAATAGAAGAAAATAAAATTTATTTAGAAAAAACACTGGGAGAAAAATTATATTCTTTTGCTTATCCTTATGGAATATTTAATGAAACTTCTAAAAAAATAGTAAAAGAGTTAGGTTTTAATTATGGAATAGCAACAGACTCAGGGAAATTTTATATAGAAGATGATTTATATCAAGTAAGAAGAATAGGAATTTTTTCAGATATAACAATGTCAAAATTTAAGAGAAGAGTAAAAGGAAATTATAATTTAAAATATACTAGGTGAGTTTATGAAGGATAAAATAACAGTAATAGTAACTCTTTATAATAGATTAGAGTATGCAAGAAATATGATTTTAGCATTACAACAACAAACAAAACAAATAGATGAGCTTATATTTGCTGATGATGGTTCAAGTGAAAAATTGATGGAATATATAAAAGATTTATTAGTTGACTGTAATTTTAAAATAAAACATATATATCAAGATGATATAGGTTTCAGATTGGCAAGATCAAGAAATAATGGAGCTAGAGAAGCTAGTGGGGATTATTTAATATTTTTAGATCAAGATGTGATATTTGATAATGATTTTATAGAAAGCATATACAATTCAAGAAGAAAGAAAAGAATGATATTTTCAGAGGCTCTGGGAAGCTCATTAGAAGAAAAAAATAAGATACAAGAGCTTATAAATACTCAAAAATTTGATTATGAAAAAATTTATAAATTAATTGACAATACAAAAAAAGTAGAGCAAGATCAAATTGTAAATAAAGAAAAATTTTATAACCTTTTGTATAAATTAAAATTAAGGTCAAGAGGAGCAAAAATAGTAGGATTAATTTTCTCACTTTTTAAAGAAGATTTTATTAATATAAATGGCTTAGATGAAAAATATATAGGTTATGGTTATGAAGATGATGATTTTGGAAACAGATTTTTTAAATATGGTGGAGAAACTTTTGCTTTTAAAATGAAAAGATATCCTATACATATGTATCATAAAGCTGCAAGCCCAAATGGAAGTCCAAATGAAGATTATTATAGACAAAGAAAAATTGAAATATCAAAGAAAAATTATAGATGTGAATATGGCTATGATAAAACTTTTGGAGAAGATAAATATAAAGTGATAGAAATAAAATAAAAAGAGGAATATTTATGAATATACTTATTTTATGTAAAAATATTGAGGATAAAGATATTATAAAAGATTTAAAAAATAATAATGTTTATTTTTTAAATCAAAAAGAATATTCTTATAAAAAGATTAAAGAATTAAAAAATAAAAAAGATATTCAAATAATTGTATGCATTGGAAGAAATAGTTTTTTATTAAATATCTATTCATATTTTTTAAATATTCCAGTTGTATATACAGATAATATGAAAAATGTAGAAGATATAGAAATTGTGTTACAAAATAAATTGGCATATAAAGACAGAAAGGATTTACCTGTCTTGATGTATCATAGAGTAATAGATAATAAAGATGAGATAGGCTTTTATGATACTTATGTTACAAAAGAAAATTTTGAAAAACAAATGAAATATTTAAGGGAAAATAATTACATAAGCCTCACTTTTAAAGATATTCAAAATGGAGAGTATAAAAAAAGATTTGGCAAAAATAAAAAATATGTAATCATAACTTTTGATGATGGATATAAAGATAATTTAAAAAATGCTTTACCAATATTAAAAAAATATAATATGAAAATAGTTTTATTTTTAATAACTTCTGAAAGCTATAATAAGTGGGATACAGATGTTGAGAATAGAGAGAAAGAAAAAAAATTTAACTTAATGTCAAAAGAAGAAGTCAAAGAATTGATTGCTTCAAATTTAGTTGAAATTGGTGGACATACAACAAAACATTTGGATATGCCTAATGTAGAATTGAGAACAATAGAGGAAGATTTAAAAATTTCAAATAAAATATTGGAAGAAATAACAGGATATACGCCTATCTCTTTTGCATATCCTTGGGGAAGAAGTACAAAGGATGTCAGAGAAATAGTAAAAAAAGAAGGTTATAAATTTGCTGTTTCAACTGAAGATGGACCAGCTTGTTTTTCAGATGATTTATTTGAAATAGTCAGAGTTGGGGTTTATTCAGATGATAGTATAGAAAAGTTTGCATTAAAAATAAGTGGGAAGTATCCATTTATAAGAGAAAAAAGAAATGAAATGAAAGCTTTTAGAAATAAGATAAGGAAATTTTTTGGAATAAAGACAAAATAAAATAGAGGTTAGTAATGATAGAAAAAAAAATTCATTATGTATGGTTTGGTAATACCAAACCTGAAAAAGTTTTAAAGTGCATAGAAAGTTGGAAAAAAATTTTACCAGATTATGAAATAATAGAATGGAATGAAAAAAATTTTAACATAGAGGAAGAACTAAAAAGTAATAAATTTTTTAGAGAATGCTATAATAGAAAATTATGGGCATTTGTTTCTGATTATGTAAGAGTAAAAGTGTTATATAATTATGGTGGAATATACTTAGATACAGATATGGAAATTATAAAAGATATCACACCTCTTTTAGATACAGATATGTTTCTTGGATATGAAAATGAAGACACTATGAGCTTTGGCATAGTTGGTGTAATACCAAAACATAAGGTTTTTAAAAAGATGTATGAATTTTATCAAAATGAGATATGGAAATCTCCTTTACATATAGTTACAAGTATACTAACAGAAATTTTAGAAAAAGAATATCATAGTAAATATAGAGAAAACAATATAAATATATATCCAAGAGAATATTTTTATCCATTTAATCATGATGAAGAATTTACTAAGGATTGTATTACAGGAAATACTTATGCTATACATTGGTGGGGAAAAAGCTGGAAAAAGAATCCAAAAGTTTATTTTTTGAAATATAAACATCTACCTTGGTGGAAAAAATATCCAAAACATGTGGCTAAGTTAATAAATTATTATTTTAAAAAATTATTTAATTTTAGAAAGGAATAAAATGGCTGAGCTAAATTTAAAAAAATATAAAGAATTAAATATTTACTATTATGAAAAAGAATTTTTAGACTTAGCTTTAAAAGTAATAGATGGTAATTATTCTACATGTCAAATTTTAAAAGATACCAAAAGAAATTATGTATCTGTAATAGAAATAGATGGTAAAAAATATGTATACAAAGAGCCTAGAAATGAATTTAGAATACCTCAAAGACAGTTTACTACTTTTTTAAAAAAAGGTGAAGCTCTTACAACTTTGGTAAATATAAATAAATTAATAAATATGGGTTTTAAAGAATTTGTTAAACCTTTGGTTGCAGTAAATAAAAGACATTATGGATTTATTGTTTCTTCTTTTTTTTTAATGGAATATGCAAAGGGTGAAGATAATAGAAAAAATTTAGATATGATAGTGGAAAAGATGAAAGAAATTCATAAATTAGGTTACTATCATGGTGATTTTAACCCTGGGAATTTTTTAGTTGAAAATGAACAAATTCATATTTTAGATACACAAGGGAAAAAAATGTTTTTTGGAAATTATAGAGCCCATTATGATATGATAACGATGAAATATGATTCTTATGATGAGATGATATATCCATATAAAAAGAATTTATTTTACTACTTAGCTTATTCAATGAAGAGATTTAAAAGATTACCCTTTATTGAAAAAATTAAATATTTTAAAAAGAAATTAAGAGATAAAGGTTGGAAAATTTAAGGAGCTAAAATGAATTGGCAATTTTTTGATAAATATTTAGAAGAAAATGGAAATTTTGGTGAATGTATAAGTAATCATAAAAATAAAATTCTTGTTTATAAAGAAAATGTTGAAGGAACAAATTTTTATATAAAAAAATATATTCCTTATGGAAAAAGAAAAATAAGAATGGCTTTTGGAATTTATGATGATAGAGCTGTTCATTATGAGAAAGTTACAAAATATTTAAAAAAATTAAATTTGCCTTATGTAGAATTAGAGTATAAAAAAATTAAGAAAATATCATTTTTTAATAGGGTCTCAATAATTGTCACAAAAGATTGTGGAATAACTTTTGAAAATTTTATCAATGATTTTGAAAAAAATAAAGAATTGATAATAAAATTTTATAACTTCTTTATAATTTTGGTAAAAAATAAAATTTATCCAATAGATTACAATACTGGTGGAATGTTAATAGATGTTAATGGGAAACTTAGGTTGACTGACTTTGATGATTATAGAGTAAAAAATTTTTTGATAAGTAATTTAAAAAAAAGATTAATAAGAAATTTGAAACGAATTTATTTAGAAGAAAAAAGAACAGAAAAATGTGAGGAATTTTTAAAAAATCAAATCAGAAGAGTTGTTAAAGAACTGAATTGGAAAATTTAGTTTGAAAGGAAAGTTATGTTTTATAAAGATAAGAAAGAGATAATTAATTTTTTAGGAGAATGTACAACTTACGCTTACATTTTCTCAGCCTTTTTTAATTCTAAACTTAATATGAAAATTGGCTATATTCTTTTGATAGTATCATTTTTTTATATTTGTCTTAATAGAGATATAATAAAATCAGTAAATAAAAAAATATATGGAATGTTTTTATTGATTTTAGTTTTAGGATCTATTTGGAATTATATGTCAGCTGATATGATTGGAATGAGTAAATTTCTTAATATAAACACTAGTTTTTTTTATGGAATTGCAATGTTTCCATTTTTATTGAATATAAAAAAAAATAGATTTAATATATTGATATTTATAGTAGTCAATTTACTTAGTGCAATATACTTATATAATGAAAGTTATGTATATCATTTACTTGATGATTTAGGTAGAATTCGAGTAATTCTATTGATAGGTTGGGTATATATATTAATATATACTTTTGAGAAAATTTCAAAGGATTTTAAAAAATACATTTTTTTATTATTGGCTTCTATATTACCTTTTATAGCATTAGGAAAAAGTGGAAGTAGAATGGGAGCTTTATCATTATTTTTTACAATTTTTTTATACATTATCTTTAAAATATTTAAGGATAAGAAAGGGATTAAGTTTATTTCTATAATTACAGTCATTATATTACTTACAGGATTATTTCTTCCTAAAGACTATACAAAAAAGTTAAAAACTTCATTTCAAACTACTCAAAATATAAGTAATGAGGATAGAATAGTTATGTGGAAGGCTGGAATAGAAATATTTAAAGAAAATCCAATTTTTGGAATAGGAAGTTATAAAAAAGAAATATATCCACATGTTCAAAAATATGTTGCAGAAAATATAAGTGATGAACATTTAAGAAGAGAATTTATCAATAGAGATAGATTTGCAAAACTACATAATATGTATATAGACTTTTTTGTACAAAATGGGATATTAGGATTTTTATATTTGATTTTGTTATTTATATTAATACCGTGTGAATTTTTAAAATCTGAAAAAAATAAAGAAAGTATTTCAGCTTTTTTCTCTATAATATTTTACTGCTTTTATGGACTTACATGGAGCCTATGGTCTAGTTTGGGGATAAGTCAAGTCTTATTTCATACATTTTTAATTTGGATGTTAGTGAATTTAAAAGCATATAATAAATAACTTACAACAGCCCCTTACTATTCCTATCATTTTTTATCTCTATACAAATTGAATATATTTATATAATATTCTATATTTTAATAAATTTCAATATATAGTATAATTAAAATAAATTGAGGTGGAAATAATGAGTTCAAATTTTAAAATAGAGTAGATAAATGAAAATGATTATAATAGAATTTTTGTAGTATCAGATATTCATGGATATTATAATCTTTTTGAAAAATTATTAAGAATACACTATAATTAGTTACTTTGAAAAATAAAAAATTAAAATGTAATTGATTAAAAAAGGTAAAAATGATATTATAAATAAAATAATAATTTTAATATTTAAGGGGAAAACTTAAGATGAAAAAGATTTTATTTATTATTCTTTGCCTTTTTTTAATTTCTTGTAGTAACTTATATAAGGCAAACAAGGCATATGAAAGAGGAGATTATGTTCAAAATGTAGAATTAACTTTTAAATATTTTGATGAAAAGCCTGAAAATTTTAAAAAATTAAAAGAAAAGAAAAAAATTGAAATTAACAATAAGTTCTCAAATATTTTTGAATATTATAAAAAACTTAAAAATAGTGAAAAATTAACAGATAGAAATCAAGCTAATGTAGAACTTTTTCAAATATATATTGCTTCTGATAACAGTGAGTATTCAAGAGAATTTCAAGCACAAAAGGATTTCTTAGCTTCTAATAATATAAAAGATATTTTTAATTTAGCTTTAAAGACTAATAAAGAACTCTTTTCAGAAAATACAGATATAAGAAAAAATCATGCTTATGCTTTGGAAATTATAGACTATGTAATAAATATGGATAATTCAATAGGTAGAGTGGCTGAATCTAAACCTGACTTAGATAAAAGTAAAATAGAGTTATATAGTTCTTTTAAAAAGGAAATTGCAAAACATAGAGCAGATGGTTATATAGCTCTTGCAGAGATAGAAGAAAAACAAGGAAGTAATCAATATCTTAGAAGTGCTCAAAATCTTTATTATAAAGCAAATGAAATATATTCAAGATATCAAAGTAATTATAGAAATTCTTATTCAAATTATGAAAATGTTAAACATCAAGCTGATTTAAATGATGCTAGGGATAATTATAATAAAGGTATGGAGGAATACAGAAATGCGGGTTCTTCAAAAGCAAAATATAGGGCTGCAAATTATTATTTTAGAGAAGCTCAAAAATATGTTTCAAACTATAAGGACACTAATAAATTATTAAATGAAACAAAAGAAAAAGGATATTTTAAATATAGTTTAAGCTCAAATAATTCTGAAATATCAAGCAGGATTAATGATGCTATGAGTTCAATAGGTTATTCTGTAAGTAATGGAATAGAGCTTTTTATTGAATATAAAAATGGAGAATATAGTTACAATACTTCTTCTAATACTAATACGGAACAAATAAGTAAAGAAGTACAAACTGGAACTGACTCAGCTGGAAAACCCATAATAACAGTGTTTAATTTTACAAAAACTACTACAACTATTGAGGAAGTAGGAACTATTCATTATTTTTTATCTATGAGAGGAGCATATTATAGTAATAATATAAATAATGATGTTACTGTGAGAAATACAGTAAAAAATGTTAAATATTTAGGAAATATTCCACCAGATTCTTATTATAGAGATTCAGATAGTAGAACCTTAGGCTCTAGTGAAATACAAAGAAAAGTAACAGAAAAATTAAGACAAGAAGTTAATTCTAATATAAATTCTATGGTTAGTGATTTAAAAAGAATTTAATAAAAATATAATCTTTTATAAAGTATATTTAAAAAGATTACTTTTTGTGCTATAATATCAAAAATTTATAATTAATTGTTGGAATCTATCTATATAAAATTTTTATTGAATTTAAGGAGAAAAAAGATGAATGGAAAAATTGTAAAAGAAGGAATAACCTTTGATGATGTCTTGCTAATACCTGCAAAATCAGATGTACTTCCCAATGAAGTCAGTTTAAAAACAAGACTTACAAAAAAAATTACATTAAATTTACCAATTTTAAGTGCTGCTATGGATACAGTTACTGAATCAGACTTGGCAATAGCTCTTGCAAGACAAGGAGGAATAGGTTTTATTCATAAGAATATGTCTATTGAAGAACAAGCTGCTGAAGTTGATAGAGTAAAAAGATCAGAAAGTGGAATGATAACAAATCCTATAACATTAAATAAAGATAGTAGAGTTTATCAAGCAGAAGAATTAATGAGCAGATATAAAATTTCTGGTTTACCTGTAATTGAAGATGATGGAAAGTTAATAGGAATAATTACAAATAGAGATATTAAATATCGTAAAGATCTTGACCAACCTGTTGGAGATATAATGACAAGTAAAGGTCTAATTACTGCTCCAGTTGGGACAACTTTAGAACAAGCAAAAGAAATTTTACTTGCTAATAGAATAGAAAAATTACCAATAACAGATCAAAATGGATATTTAAAAGGTTTAATCACAATAAAAGATATAGATAATATAATTCAATATCCAAATGCTTGTAAAGATGAGCTTGGAAAATTAAGATGTGGTGCAGCAGTTGGGGTAGCATCAGATACAATAGAAAGAGTAAGTGCTTTAGTGAAAGCAGGAGTAGATATTGTAACTGTGGATTCTGCTCATGGACATTCACAAGGTGTAATAAATATGATAAAAGAAATTAAAAAGAATTTCCCAGATTTAGATATAATTGGTGGAAATATAGTTACAGCAGAAGCTGCAAAAGAACTTATTGAAGCAGGAGTATCAGCAGTAAAAGTTGGAATAGGACCAGGTTCTATTTGTACAACAAGAGTTGTAGCAGGAGTTGGTGTTCCTCAACTTACAGCAGTAAATGATGTATATGAATATTGTAAAGATAAAGATATTGGTGTAATAGCTGATGGAGGAATAAAATTATCAGGAGATATAGTTAAAGCACTAGCAGCTGGTGGAGATTGTGTAATGCTTGGAGGTTTACTTGCAGGAACAAAAGAAGCACCAGGAGAAGAAATAATTCTTGAAGGAAGAAGATTTAAAATATATGTAGGTATGGGTTCAATAGCAGCAATGAAAAGAGGCTCAAAAGATAGATATTTCCAGGCAGGAGAAGTTGATAACTCTAAATTAGTTCCAGAAGGAATAGAAGGACGTATTGCATATAAAGGTTCTGTAAAAGATGTTGTATTTCAACTTGCAGGAGGAATAAAAGCAGGTATGGGGTATTGTGGAACTAAAACAATAAAAGATTTACAAATCAATGGAAAATTTGTTAAAATAACAGGAGCAGGTTTAATAGAAAGCCACCCACATGATATAACAATAACAAAAGAAGCACCAAATTATTCTAAATAGTAGGAGATTAAAACAATGAAAAAATTTACTAAGTTTTTTATTTTAGCAGGAATATTATTTAATTTTTCAATATTAAATGCTGAAATAAGAGAAGTTGAATCACTTGACAAAATTTCAAATGAAATAGTAGGAGGAAAAACAGAAAAAAAAGTAACAAAAGAAGCAAAAGAAACTAAAGAAAAAAATGTAGAAGTTGCTAAAAACTCAGAGGATGTTAAAGATATTCCAGAGGAAAGTGCAACAAGAACAGTTGATAAAAATTCAATAGTTGATATCTATGAAAGAAAAATGAAAGATAAGATTGCATACAAAGAAGGTTCAAATACACCTTTTACTGGAGTATTTGGAGTTGTAATTGATGATAAGATTGAGTCTTATGAAGAATATAAAAATGGACTTTTAGATGGTGAAACTGCATATTTTGCAAAAGGAAAACAAGTAAAGCTACTATCTGAAATGTATACCAAGGGAAAATTAAATGGGCAACAAAAATCTTATTATGAAAATGGTAAATTAAAATCAATAGTTTACTATTCAAATGATAAAATAAATGGTATAGAATCTTATGATAGAAGTGGAAATCTTTTACACAAAAGTATTTTTGAAGGTGGAACAGGTGATTGGAAATTCTATTGGAGCAATGGAAAGGTTTCAGAAGAAGGAAAGTACAAAGCTTGGAGAAAAGATGGAGTTTGGAAAAAATATAGAGAAGATGGAAGTTTGGATACTATAATAAAATATGATAATGGTAGACTTCTAAGTGAAAAATGGCAATAATATGCTAATTTCAAGGATAAAACAAGTTTATCAATATATTTTTTCTAATTTTGATGATAATTGGAATAATGAAGTAAAAAAAATATTATCAGAAGAAGAGTTTTTAATTTTTTCTAAAATGGGAAAATATGATAAAGTACACTCATATAAACTTTATCAAAAAGTAAAATCTAATAAAGTTTTGTCATTACAAGAAAATTATTTAAAACTTGCACTTTTACACGATAGTGGAAAAGGTAAAGTAGGACTTTTTAGAAGAATAAAAAAAGTTATAATTGGAGATAAAATTTTAGAAAAACATCCAGAAATAGCTTTTGAAAAATTAAAGAATATTAATTTTGAATTAGCAAAACTATGTTTACAACATCATAATAAAGATGTGGATGAGAAAATGAAAATTTTTCAAGAATTAGATGATAAATAATTATTGAATATTATAATTTTATGATAAAATAGGGAGAAAAGATTTTTTCTTCCTTTTTTTATGAGGAGAAAGTTAAGAGGTATTAATATGGTTGAATTTAATTGGGATAATTTTATTAATGAACTTAAAAAATTTCAAAAGGGAATAGAAAATATAAGGGGCTATATTAGAGAAACTAAAATTGAAATTCCAGCAAAGGAAGAAAAAATTTTAGATGTTGAGCAAAAATTAGGTTATAGAATACCAGAAGATTTTAGAGATATACTTTTAAATTATTCATCACATTTTGAATATTTTTGGTCTACTTATAAAGATGAAGAAGAAGAGCAAATAGAATTTCCAGAAAATTTTAGAGCTATATTTTCTGGAGATTTACATTGGGGATTAGATTTTTTATTAAATTTTGAAGAGAGTAGACAGGGTTGGGTAGATATTTGCTACCCTGATTATAATGATGAATATGATAAAGTTTGGCATAATAAATTAGCTTTTTATGAAGTTGGGAATGGAGATTATTTTGCTATTGAATTAGAAAAAGAAAATTATGGAAAAATAGTCTATTTAAGCCATGATGGTGGAGATGGGCATGGTTATTATTTAGCAGATAATTTTAAGGAATTGTTAAATAATTGGTCAAAAGTTGGCTGTGTTGGTGGAGATGATTGGCAATGGGAACCATTCTATACGAAAGGAAAGGGTATAGATTCTGACTGTGAAAATGCTAAATTATGGAGAGAATATATTTTTAGTAAGATATGAAAGAGAGGGAATATGTCAAAAATTAATAATGATTGGAAAGAGATTTTAGAAGAAGAATTTAAAAAAGAATATTTTTTGAAATTAAAAGAAATTCTTGAAGAAGAATACAAAAATTATACAGTATATCCACCTAAAAAGGATATATTAAATGCTTTTTTACTTACTCCTTATTCAGAAGTAAAAGTTGTCCTTTTAGGACAAGATCCTTATCATCAAAGAGGACAAGCACATGGATTAGCATTTTCTGTAAATTATGGAATAAAAACTCCACCTTCACTTGTAAATATGTATAAAGAATTACAAGATGATTTAGGACTATATATTCCAAATAATGGCTTTCTTGAAAAATGGGCAAAGCAAGGTGTGTTACTTTTAAATACTACTCTAACAGTTAGAGATAATGAAGCTAATTCTCATTCTAAAATTGGTTGGCAAACTTTTACAGATAATATAATAAAGAAATTAAATGAAAGAGAAAAACCTGTAATATTTATATTATGGGGAAATAATGCTAAAGCTAAAGAAAAATTTATAGATACTAATAAACACTATATTCTAAAAGGAGTTCATCCTAGTCCTCTTTCAGCAAATAAAGGCTTTTTTGGTTGCAAGCATTTTAGTGAAGTAAATAGAATATTAAAAGATTTAAATCAAAAAGAAATTGACTGGCAAATAGAAAACAAGGAGATATAATGAATATTTTTTCAGGTATAGAATATAAAGTTTTAAAGGATGTAAATCTAGATAGAAAATATGATGGTATTGAATATGATTCGAGAAAAATAAAAGAAAATTATATATTTATTGCATTTGAAGGAGCCAATGTTGATGGACATAACTATATAGATAGTGCAGTAAAAAATGGAGCAACTTGTATTATTGTTAGTAGAAAAGTTGAAATGAAACATAATGTTAGTTATGTTTTGGTAGAAGATATAAGACATAAACTTGGATATATCGCTTCAAATTTTTATGAATGGCCTCAAAGAAAGCTAAAAATTATTGGTGTTACAGGAACAAATGGTAAGACTTCATCAACTTATATGATAGAAAAGCTAATGGGAGATGTCCCAATAACTCGTATAGGTACAATAGAGTACAAAATAGGAGATGAAGTATTTGAAGCAGTTAATACTACTCCCGAATCTCTTGATTTAATAAAAATTTTTGATAAAACTCTAAAGAAAAAAATTGAATATGTTGTAATGGAAGTAAGTTCACACTCTCTTGAAATAGGAAGAGTAGAAGTAGTGGATTTTGACTATGCACTATTTACTAATCTAACTCAAGATCATTTAGATTATCATATAACTATGGAAAATTACTTTCAAGCTAAAAGAAAATTATTTTTGAAACTGAAAGATATAAATAATTCTGTAATCAATATTGATGATAAATATGGGAAAAGATTATATGATGAGTTTATAGTTGATAATCCTGAAATAATCTCTTATGGAATAGATGGAGGAGATTTAGAAGGTGATTATTTAGATGATGGCTATATTGATATAAAATATAAAAATCAAATAGAAAAAGTTAAATTTGCATTGCTAGGTGATTTTAATTTATATAATACCTTAGGGGCTATTGGAATTGCTTTGAAAATTGGTATCAGTATGGAAGAAATCTTAAAAAGAGTTTCAACTATAAAAGCAGCACCTGGAAGATTTGAAGCCTTAGACTGTGGACAAGATTATAAAGTGATAGTAGACTATGCACATACACCTGATGCTTTAG
>ERZ772921.706-NODE-706-length-20321-cov-4.212129_pt1 | contig 20321 bp, 20 predicted proteins | sample MGYA00512117_ERZ772921 | MGnify/ENA primary metagenome ERZ772921 (study PRJEB29015, sample SAMEA2737944) | human oral metagenome | biome: human oral; feature: human-associated habitat; material: dental | place: China | collected 2150 ...
CTGTACTGTCTGCGGCTTCGTCGCCTTGTCCTGATTTAAATTTAATCCACTATATGTTCCGGCCATAAAGAAAGGCCGTCTGAAAACACGAAACATGGTTTTCAGACGGCCTTTCTTTATGGGTCAGGCACCGTATGGCGGATTGTTTACATCATTGCCTTGCCGTTCGGCATGCGCCTTCGCTTTATTTTGAATTTATCTCTTCAACGGACAGTACGCCAAAAATGGGCGACCGGCCCCGCACCTTCTCCCAAACGCCAGCTCCGACCCGCATCTATCGCACCGTGCAGGTAACTTTTGGAGGCGGCAACGGCCAAAGGCAACTGTCGGCGGTGCGGGTAAAGCGCGGCAATCGCGCTGGACAAAGTGCAACCCGTGCCGTGCGTATGACGGGTATCGATGCGGCTGTTGATGAAGCATTGCGGATCGGCATCCGGCCGCACCAGCCAATCGCGGGCGAACTCCCCGCTCCAATGGCCGCCTTTGAGCAATACGGCTTTCGCGCCCCGTTTCAGCAACATTTCCCCCTGCTCCAACATTTCTTTTTCATCTTGCGGCAGCGTTTTTCCGGTCAGCTGCGCGAGTTCGTTCAGGTTCGGTGTCAGCAGATCGGCCAGAGGCATCAACTCGGACAAAATGGTTTCGACTGTATTTTCCAACGCCAGGCTGTCGCCCGAAGTGGCCACCAGCACGGGATCGGCAACGACAAACGGCACAGGGTGACGGCGCAACACGCCGGCTACGGTGCGGATGGTTTCCGTATCGGGCAACATGCCGATTTTTACCGCGTCGATGCGGATGTCGGAAAACACCGATTCGCACTGCTGCCGTACCATTTCGGCCGGAACGGTATGCACGCCCTGCACGCCTTTTGTGTTTTGGGCGGTAACGGCGGTAATGACGCTTGCGCCGTATGCGCCCAACGCGCCGAAGGTTTTCAAATCGGCCTGTATGCCCGCGCCGCCGCCGGAATCGGAGCCGGCAATGGTCAAAACGCGCGGGAAAGGCTTGTCTGCATAAATCATGTCGCTCTCCTTGCAAATATGCTTGTCTTCCCGTTTTACGGGGCGAGACGTTCTTTCAACCAAAGGCCGTCTGAAAGCCTGTATCGGATGCGGTCGTGCAGCCTGCTCGGCCGCCCCTGCCAGAATTCAACGAGGTCGGGGATAACGATGTAGCCGCCCCAATGCGGCGGGCGCGGCACGTTCAGTGGATGTTTCAAACCAATGGCGGCGGCGCGTTTGACCAGCACGCTTTTGTCGGCAATCACGCTGCTCTGTTCGCTCGCCCACGCCCCGATGCGGCTTGTATAGGGGCGGCTGGCGAAATATTCGTCAGACGCGGCGGCATCCAATTTTTCCACCCTGCCCTCAACGCGCACCTGCCGTTCCAGCTCGGGCCAGAAAAACGTCAGCGCGGCAAACGGGTGTGCAGCGAGAGACTGCCCTTTCCGGCTTTGGTAGTTGGTGAAAAACACAAAACCGCGCGGATTGACTTCTTTCAATAAAACCATGCGGCTGTTCGGCCGGCCATCGGTGCCGACGGCGGCCACATTGACGGCGGTCGGCTCGTTTACCTGAGCCGTCATGGCTTCGTTCAACCATTGTTCGAATTGAACGAGCGGGTCGGCCGCGCAATCTTCCTCCGACAACTGCCGCTTGCTGTAATCTTCGCGTATGTCGTGCAAATCCATGATGACTCCTCAAATTAGTGCCGTTCCCATTATACGCCGCAGGCCGTCTGAAAACCTTTCAGACGGCCTGCCGACTATTAAAAAGCTATTTCCAATAACGCCACCACGGCGCATCGTCGCTCCTCCATTCCTTCTGCAAATAAGGGCTTTGCGGGAAGTTTTGCTGCAAAATGCGGCGGGTATCGTCCGCCAACTGCTGACGGTTCATCTTGCGGTAGGACACCTCCATAATCGCCAAGGCCTCTTCCGTAAAGCGGGTATTCTGGAAGCCAGTAATGATATTCTGCGCACGGTTGGCCGCGGCCAAATGCGCGCCGCGTTTGGCGTAATAACGGGCGACGGAGATTTCGTTACCCGCCAGCGCATCCACCAGTTTTTCCATCTGCTTGGACGCTTCTTCGACATATTTGCTCTGAGGATAGCGTTGAACTAGCTCGGCAAACGCCTGATAAGCCTCGCGGTTGGCTTTCGGGTCGCGGTCGGACCAGTCTTGTGAAGCCAGCTTGTTCAAGAACGACTTGTCTTCGTTAAACAAAATCAAACCCTTCAGATAAAGGGCATAATCCATATTCGGATGCTGCGGATGCAGGCGTTGGAAACGCTCGACCGCCGCCAATGCTTTTTCGCGCTCCTCGTCCTTATAGTAGGCATAGGCCGTGTCCAACTGGGCCTGTTGCGCATAACGCCCCTGAGGGAAACGCGATTCCAAAAGTTCATATAACTTGACAGCCCGCGTATAATTGCTGCTGTTTAACTCATCTTGCGCCTCGGCATACAACTTCTCGACCGGCCAATCCTGGGTAATCTGCGCATCTTTGTCGGAAGTTCCCTTGTTGGCGGCACAACCGCCCAGCGCGATACCCAAAGCTACTACTAAAAGAATTTTTTTCATGCAGAACTCTTCCTTTGAAAATGCCGCCGATTATAACGACGATTTCGATTTTGGTGCAGCCCCCGCTGCGGAAAGTTGTCTAAATTTAACCGTCCCCCTCGAATATGCCGGCCTGCGGCTCGATGCCGCGCTGGCCAAACTGCTGCCCGACTACTCCCGCTCGCGGCTGGCCGACTGGATTAAAGAAGGCGCGGTATCGGTAAACGGCAAACCGGCCAAGCCGAAAGACAAACTCATCGGCGGCGAGAAGCTGGCCGTGCAAATCCGCGAAAGCAACGAAACCCTGGCCTTCACCCCCGAAGCGATGGATTTGGACATCATATACGAAGACGACAGCGTCATCGTCTTGAACAAACCCGCCGGACTGGTCGTCCACCCGGCGGCGGGCAACTGGTCCGGCACGCTGCTCAACGGCCTCTTGGCGCACTGCCCCGCGCTGCAAAACATCCCGCGCGCCGGCATCGTCCACCGCTTGGACAAAGACACCAGCGGGCTGATGGTCGTAGCCAAAACCCTGCCCGCGCAAAACCACCTTGTCCGACAACTGCAAACCCGCACCGTCAAACGCATCTACCGTGCCGTTGCCAACGGCATCGTGCCGTTCGACGGCAAAATCGAAACCCAAATCGGACGCGACCCGCACAACCGCGTCAAAATGGCGGTCGTCAAATTCGGCGGCAAAGAAGCCGTTACCCACGTCAAAGTCTTGGAACGCTACCAAGCGCACAGCTACATCGAATGCGCGCTGGAAACCGGCCGCACCCACCAAATCCGCGTCCACATGCGCGAAGCCAAGCATCCGCTGGCGGGCGACCCCGTTTACGGCAACCCGCGCCATCCCTGCTCCGACACGGTAAAAACCGAAATCAAGGCATTGGCCCGACAGGCATTGCACGCCTACCGCCTGAGTTTCATCCACCCGCAAAGCGGTGAGGAAATGCAGTTTGAAGCCCCGCTACCGCAGGATATTTACCACCTGCTGTCCGTATTGCGGCTGGAGAGCGGCCTCGACTCCCCGCTCAGCCGCGAAGAAGAATGGCGGAACAAACTCGATGACGATGACGACGATTGGAACGAAGACGACTACGATGTCGAAATCGTTTATGTCAAAGAATAAATTTTTCAGACGGCCTTTCAGGTTTGAGGCCGTCTGAAAATAATATTCGAACATACAAAGAGGCCGTCTGAACCCTTTTCAGACGGCCTCCCCTTATCTAAAAATCCTATTTAAACAGCAAAATCAACACCAAAGCCACGGCAATCACCGCCAGCCACAAGCTCTGCCGCTGCTGGATTTTCACCAAATGGACATAGGCGTCGCGCATCTCCTTCTGCCGCGCCTCGTCCACCAGCGCATTCAGCTTGCGCGGCAGTGCGGGCAGCATTTCCGCCCAATCCGGCGCTTCGTTCTTCAAATTGCGCCAAAAGGCTTTCGGCCCGACCTGCTCGTTCATCCATCTCACCAAAAACGGTTTGGCCGTCGCCCATAAATCCAAATCGGGCTCCAACTGCCGCCCCAGACCCTCGATGTTCAACAGCGTTTTCTGCAACAACACCAGCTGCGGCTGGATTTCGACGTTAAACCGCCGGCTCACTTCAAACAGCCGCATCAAAACCAAACCGAAGGAAATTTCGGAAATCGGCTTGTTGAACACCGGCTCGCACACCGCGCGCACCGCCGCTTCCAACTCTTCCGCCCGCGTTTCGGGCGGCACCCAGCCTGACTCGATGTGCGCCGTGGCGACACGGTGGTAGTCGCGGTTGAAGAAAGCCAGAAAGTTAATCGCCAAATAACGCTTGTCGTAATCCGTCAGGCTGCCGACGATGCCAAAATCCAACGCGATATAGCGGTTGTCGGCCGACACCAAAATATTGCCCGGATGCATATCGGCATGGAAGAAGCCGTCGCGGAACACCTGCGTGAAAAAAGTTTCCACACCGTATTCCGCCAACCTGTGCAAATCCTGTCCCTGCGCCCGCAAGGCGGCAATATCGGACACCGGCGTGCCGTCCATCCATTCGGTGGTCAGCACGTCGCGGCTGCAATAATCGTAAAACACCTTCGGCACAATCAGCATTTCGCTGTCTTTGAAATTACGGCCGAGCTGGCTGCAATTGGCCGCTTCACGCATCAAATCCAACTCGTCGTGCAAATACTTGTCGAATTCGTCCACCACTTCGCGCGGCCGCAGGCGTTTGCCGTCGGCAAACAACCGCTCCACCCAACCCGCACCGAAACGCAGCAGTGCCAAATCCTGCTCGATAACCGGCAGGATGTCCGGCCGCAACACTTTTACCGCCACACGTTCGCCGCCGTGCAGCCGCGCCTTATGCACCTGCGCCACCGACGCGCTGGCTACCGGCTGCATTTCAAACTCGGCATAAAGTTCCGCAATCGGCTTGCCGAAGGCCTTTTCAATCTGACGGCGCGACAAATCCGCATCGAAAGGCGGCACTTTGTCCTGCAGTTTGGCCAATTCCACCGCGTAATCGTGCGGAATCAGGTCGGGGCGGGTGGACAGCACCTGGCCGAATTTCACAAACACGGGCCCCAGGCTTTCCAAAGCCAGCCTCAGGCGCACGGGCAGGGTTTCGCCCGCAAATCCGCGCGATTGCGGCAGGGCGGCCAGCAACCTGCGCTGCCAACCCCTTTTCGCCAACGGGACAAACAGTTCGGCCAAGCCGTAGCGGCGGACGGTTTTCCAAAGGGTATTGCTGCGTTTCAACCATTTCATACGTTATCTCGGAAGCATCGGACACAAAAGAAGCGCGATTATAAAACACGTCGGCAAGAACAGTTTGAAATGTTGCTTTTTCAAATCAATTTCCCGAATGATGCAAATAAATAATCACAAAAATCTTGACGAACGAAAGAAATATCATAACAATCCGGCTTCTTTTTAATATCAAACCAAAGAGAGATACAAATGAAAACATCCGCTTTACTGGCATCCCTGTTGGCCGCATTGGCATTGTCCGCTTGTGGAGGAGACTCTGGTTCCACAAATTCTGCCAGCGCTACCGGTGGCAACGCAGCTACCAGCGGTTCAGTTTGCGACGAATATGAAAAAGCATTTGCCGATTCTATCGCCAATGTCGATGCGGCCACTAAAGCAGAACTGCAAAAATCATTCGAACAAGGCAAAGAGGCGATGAAAAACCTGCCTGCCGACCAGCGCGATGCAGCTTGTAAAGAATCCCTGAATGCCCTGAAAGGTACTCCTTCAGCTGCCGACACGGCCGAGGATGCTAAAGAAACTGCTTCCGAAGCTGCAGAAGAAGCTAAAGAAGCCGCCTCTGAAGCTGCCGAAGAAGCCGCTTCTAAATAACCCGCACAGATTCGTCTGTCTAGGCCGTCTGAAACCCCTTTTTCGAAACAGGGTTTCAGACGGCCTCTTTCCATGAATTGCCATATCGGGAGAACATTATGCAGGGCGACCTCCTTCCCATTGTTATCGGCTCGATTGTCGGCGGACTGTTCGGCGGGATTTTATCAATCGTTATATTGTGGGTAATGTCAAACAAAGCGCAACGCACCTATCCCGCACTCTCCATCCCCGTACCCAACGGCGCGCGTTACAGCCCCGATTTCGAACTGTGGGCGCAGTTGAACAAATACCGCCGCACGGGAGAAAACTGTTACACCAAAGGCCGCGGCCTGCTGACCGGCTCTACCGAAATCCGCTTTCACGGCAACGAAATGGAAATCGTAGAAGTCGTCAATTTCCTGTTTGCCAAGCGGCGTTTCGCCATCAACGCCCCGGTGATGTTCGGCAAACCCGTGCGCCGACACAAAATCAAACAAATCAACAAACTGCTGGAACACTGGCAATGCCCGCCCATCGAATTCGACAAACCGTCGGACGGTTCGCGCTTCAACCGCTGAACCGCCCGCACTTCAAGCCGTCCGAACATATTTTTCAGACGGCCTGCGATATAATCGCGCCTGAATAAAACCAAGGAACACACAAACATGGAACAAACCATCGAACGCGAAAGTATGCAGTACGATGCCGTGATTGTCGGCGCAGGGCCTGCCGGGCTGAGCGCCGCCATCCGCCTGAAACAACTGGCTGAAAAAGACGGGCGCGAAATCAGTGTATGCGTCGTGGAAAAAGGTTCGGAAGTCGGCGCGCACATTCTGGCCGGCGCGGTTATCGACCCGAAAGCCCTGAACGAACTGCTGCCCGACTGGCGTGAAAACGGTGCACCGCTCAACTGCCCCGTCAGCGAAGACCGCGTACTTTTCCTCACCAAACAGCGGGCGTTCAAACTGCCCGTTACCCCCTGCTTCCAAAACCACGGCAACTATGTCATCAGCCTCGGGCTGCTGACCCGCTGGCTGGCCGAACAGGCGGAAAACCTCGGCGTGGAAATCTATCCCGGCTTTGCCGCCGCCGAAATCCTGTATCACGCCGACGGCTCGGTCAAAGGCATCGCCACCGGCAACATGGGCGTGGGCAAGGACGGCGAAGCGACCGAGATGTTTCAGGCAGGCATGGAACTGCACGCCAAACAAACGCTGTTTGCCGAAGGCTGCCGCGGTTCGTTGAGCAAACAGCTTATCCGCCGTTTCGAGTTGGACAAACACAGCCAGCCGCAGACCTACGGCATCGGCATCAAGGAAATCTGGGAAATCCCCGCCGAAAAATCACGGACAGGGCTGGTAATGCACAGCACGGGCTGGCCGCTCGACAGCAAAACCTACGGCGGCGCGTTCCTATACCATCTGAACGACAATCAGGTCGCCGTCGGCTTCGTCGTCGGACTCGACTATCAAAACCCCTACCTGTCGCCGTTTGAAGAATTCCAACGTTTCAAAACCCACCCCGAAATCCGCAAAACCTTCGAAGGCGGGCGGCGTATTGCCTACGGTGCGCGCAGCCTGAGCGAAGGCGGCCTGCAAAGCCTGCCGAAACTCACCGCCCCGGGCGCGTTGTTAATCGGCGATGCAGCGGGCTTTTTGAACGTGCCGCGCATCAAAGGCATACACACCGCCATGAAATCGGGCATGTTGGCCGCCGAAGCCGTGCTGGCCGTGTTGGACGGAAACGACCATGCCGAAAGCAGTCGCGAAGCCGCAAGTTACCAAACCCTGTTTGAACAAAGCTGGCTGTACGGCGAACTGCACGAAGTCCGCAACGTCCGCCCGTCTTTCAAATGGGGCATGTGGCCGGCCTTCGCCTACACCGGTTTGGAACAATACCTGTTCAAAGGCCGCACTCCGTGGACCATCAGCCACCACGGCACCGACTACGGCAGCCTGAAAAAAGCCGCCGACTGCACGCCGATAGACTATCCCAAACCCGACGGCGTGCTGACTTTTGACCGTTTGAGCAGCATCTTCCTCGCCAACGTCAGCCACGAGGAAAACCAACCCGTCCACCTGCAACTCGCCGACCCGCAGGCCGCGATAGGCATCAACTTCCGCGAATACGCCTCGCCCGAAACGCGGTACTGTCCGGCCGGCGTGTACGAAATCGTGCAGGAAAACGGCAGCCCGAAATTGCAGATTAACGCCGCCAACTGCGTGCATTGCAAAACCTGCGACATCAAAGACCCGACGCAGAACATCACTTGGGTTTGCCCCGAAGGCGGCAGCGGGCCCAACTATGGCGCAATGTGAAAGAGGCCGTCTGAAAACCGTTTTCCGGCGTTTCAGACGGCCTCTTCCTTTTCAAACCGCTATTTAATCAATGTGAAATACGCAATCACCAGCAAGCCCAATACAATCCGATACCAGCCGAACACCTTGAAGTCATGGCGTTTGATATACGACATCAAAAATTTGATGGCCAGAATACTGACGGTAAAACTCACCAACATCCCGCCTGCCATCACCGCCAACTCATGACCGCTGAACGACAAACCGTGTTTCGCGATTTTCAGCAGGCTGGCACCGAACATCACCGGCACGGCCAGGAAAAACGTGAATTCCGCCGCCACCGCGCGGCTCAGGCCGACGGCGATGCCGCCCAAAATCGTCGCCCCCGAACGGCTGGTTCCGGGAAACACGGCGGCAATCACCTGAAACATCCCCACCCAAAAAGCCTGCTTATAGGAAATCGCCGCCAGCTCGACCGTATGCGGCCGATGGCTTTGATTGCGGTTTTCCACCGCGATAAAGGCAACGCCGAACGTAATCAAAGCCAGCGCAACCGTCCACGGATTGTAGAAATGCTCGTCTATCCAATCGTTCAAAGCCAAACCGATGACCGCCGCCGGCACGCAGGCCAGCATGATTTTGCTCCACAGCGGCACGGCATGGGGCTTCAGGCGCAAACCGCCGGCAAACGGCCAAAGTTTGTCGAAATACAGCACCACTACCGCCATAATCGACCCCAGCTGGATCACGACCAAAAACATCTTCCAAAACTCGGGCGTCATGTCCAACGACACAAACTCGTTCAACAAAATCATATGCCCTGTCGAACTGACGGGCAGCCACTCGGTAATGCCCTCCACAATGCCGAACAACGCGGCCTTCAATATTTCCAACATAACTTAATTCTGCAACTTCAAAACAAAAGCGCGGATTCTACCCGATTTCGCCGCCGAATGTTTTCAGACGGCCTTTGATGCGGCGCAAAAGCGTCTGAAACAGCACTGTTAAAAAAGATTAAATCCGTTTAAGATACCCTTTTGAAACGGCTTTGCGAAAGGCCGTCTGAAAACAAGGAGACGACAATGACCGTGCGGCAGCAACATTTCCTCAAACTCACCGACTACACTCCCGAAGAAATCGGTGCCCTGCTCGACTTGGCCGCCGAACTGAAGGCCGACAAAAAAGCCGGACGCGAGAAACCGCGCCTGTGCGGCAAAAATATCGCCCTGGTTTTCGAAAAAACCTCCACCCGCACCCGCTGCGCCTTTGAAGTGGCCGCGCGCGACCAAGGCGCGGGCGTTACCTACCTCGAACCGAGCGGCAGCCAAATCGGCCACAAAGAAAGCATCAAAGACACCGCCCGCGTGTTGGGCAGAATGTTCGACGGCATCGAATACAGGGGCTACGGACAAGAAGTCGTGGAAGAACTGGCGCGTTACGCCGGCGTGCCCGTATTCAACGGCCTGACCGACGAATTCCACCCCACCCAAATCCTAGCCGACCTCCTTACCATGCGCGAACACAGCGGTAAACCCCTGCAACAGACCGCCTACACCTACATCGGCGACGCGCGCTACAACATGGGCAACTCCCTGCTGCTGATCGGCGCGCTGCTGGGTATGGATACGCGCATCGGCGCACCCAAAGCCCTGTGGCCGTCTGAAAACATCATCGCGCAGGCACACAGCCTGGCCGAAAAAAGCGGCGCGCGCCTGCTGCTGACGGACAACCCGCAAGAAGCCGTGCGCGGCACAGACTTCATCCACACCGACGTATGGGTCAGCATGGGCGAACCGAAAGAAGTCTGGCAGGAACGCATCGACCTGCTGCGCGGCTACCGCGTTACCGCCGACCTGATGGCCGCCGCCGGCAACCCGCAAGTCAAATTCATGCACTGCCTGCCCGCCTTCCACAACCGCGAAACCAAAGTCGGCGAATGGATATACAAAACCTTCGGTCTCGACGGCGTGGAAGTGACGGAAGAGGTATTTGAAAGCCCGGCCAGCATCGTTTTCGACCAAGCCGAAAACCGGATGCACACCATCAAGGCCGTACTCGTCGCCCTGTTGGACAAATAAACCGCAACACAAACACAAAAAGGCCGTCTGAAACAAATTGTTCAGACGGCCTTTCCAACGATAATTCAAACAAAAAACACACGGCGGCGGTCATTCCCTACCATCGAAAAACTCAACCGCCCCGCCGGCAAAAAAGCCCTGCAAAATGGCCTGTGCCGCCACACTGTCCGACACCGCCTTCTGTTTGCGGCCGAACACCTGCGCCTCACCCAACAGACTTTCGGCGTACAGCGAAGTCAGCCGTTCGTCCGCCCAATACACCGGCAAGCCGAAGCGGCCGTGAAGGCGGCGGCCGAATTTCCTTGCCAACCGCGTCAGTTCGTGTTCCGTGCCGTCGCTGTGGACGGGCAGGCCGACCACCAGATAATCGGGCCGCCATTCCTCAATCAGGCGGGCAATCGCGGCAAATTTGCGTTCGTTGCCCTCGCCAGAAACGGTTTGCAGCGGATGGGCGATGCCGACTTCCGCGCCGCCGCCCTGCGCCACGCCGATGCGCGCCTCGCCAAAATCGAAGGCCAGGCAAGTCCCTGCTGGTGCGGGATACAGAACATCAGGCATGTCCCGCCTCCCTCATCAGCATCGCCGGTTCGATGCCGAGCTTGGCCATCGCGGCGCGGTAGCGTTCGTGAAACGGCAGGTCGAACAGGATATTGCCGTCGGCAGGCACGGCCAGCCACGAATTTCCTTCCAGCTCGCGTTCCAACTGCCCCGCCTCCCAACTGGCGCAGCCTATGGTCAAAATCGCCTTGCCGACGGCATCGTTTTCCGCCAGCCGTTCGATGATGTCGCGCGACGTGGTCAGCGCGGTATCGGCATTAACAGCGATGCTGCTCTGCCATTCCCCACAGGGCGAATGGACGACGAAGCCGCGGTCTATCTGCACCGGCCCGCCCATCATCACGAGGCTGCTGCGGAATTGTTCGGGCACGGGCTTGTCGATGGCGGAAAATACCGCATCCATCGGTATCGGCGAAGGTTTGTTGATGACCAGCCCCAAAGCGCCGTCCCCGTCGTGGCGGCACATATAGACCACGCTGCCGCCGAAAAACGGGTCTTCCAGCGAGGGCGTGGCAATCAGGAAATGGTCGGTCAGATTATCCATGGTTTGATTGTTCCTTTTCGTTGGGCGGCAATATTTAGGCCGCAGGGCGAAATTGCAAGCCCGGCGGGCAAGTGTTTTCAGACGGCGCGGTATGATAAAATCGCGCCTTTCTTTTTCAATGCGGCAGGCGGTGCCGTTTGGCAGGCCGTCTGAAACCGCCCTCCGAAACAGCAATAAAAAGGACAAAATATATGGCAGGACACAGCAAGTGGGCAAACATCCAGCACAAAAAAGCCCGAGCCGACGCACAGCGCGGCAAAATCTTCACCCGTCTGATTAAAGAAATCACCGTAGCCGCGCGACTGGGCGGCGGCGATCCCGGCGCAAACCCGCGCCTGCGCCTGGCCATGGACAAGGCTGCGGCCAGCAACATGCCGAAAGACAACGTCCAGCGCGCCATCGACAAAGGCACGGGCAACCTGGAAGGCGTGGAATACATCGAACTGCGCTACGAAGGCTACGGCATCGGCGGCGCGGCCCTGATGGTAGACTGCCTGACCGACAACAAAACCCGCACCGTCGCCGACGTGCGCCACGCCTTCAATAAAAACGGCGGCAATCTGGGCACCGACGGCTGCGTGGCCTTCAACTTCGTCCATCAGGGCTACCTGGTCTTCACCGGCGTCGATGAAGACGCACTGATGGAAGCCGCGCTGGAAGCCGGTGCGGAAGACGTGATTGCCGACGACGAAGGCATCATCGAAGTCATCACCGCCCCCGCCGATTGGGCGGAAGTCAAAGCCAAGCTCGAAGCGGCAGGCTTCAAATCGGAAGACGGGGACGTTACCATGCGCGCACAGAACGAAACCGTCTTGAGCGGCGACGATGCCGTCAAAATGCAGAAACTCATCGACGCGCTCGAAGCCTTGGACGACGTGCAAAACGTTTACACCTCCGCCGTCCTGGAGCTTGAATAAACCCGGCGGCAACACTTTTCAGACGGCCTCTACCGCAGTGTAAGGCCGTCTGAAAAATATCCGCCCGCAGGAAAGGACATCCGAAATGCCAAACAAGCCCGCCCTACTCCTGAGCCTGATGTTGGCCTGCACCGCCGCCGGTGCCGAACCGCTGAACTACAACATCGTCGAATTTGATGAAAGCGTTTCCGCCACCGTGCCGCGCGACACCATGACCGCCTCCTTCGTCATCCGTGCCGAAGGCCGCGACCGTTTGGCGGTAAACCGCGCCTTTACTGCCAAACTCCAGTCTTTCTCCCGCCGTACCGAAGGCAAAACCTTCGAAACCGCGCAATTTGGCCGTACCGCCGTCCCGACCTACGAATACCGCAACAACAAACGCATCCTGACCGGCTGGCAGGAATCGGTGGAATTTTCGGTGGAAAGCAAGAATTTCGCCGCACTCAACCGCCTGATTGCCGACTCGCAGGCCGAAGCCGAAGTGCAAAACACCTCTTTCTCCCTGTCCAAACAAAAACAAAAAGAAACCGTGGACGAACTGAGCCGCACCGCCCTGCACCGTTTCAAAGAACGCGCCGCCGATTTGGGCAAAGCACTGGGTTTCTCCGGCTATAAAATCGTCAAACTCCGCATCAACGAATCCGGCAGCCCGTCGGCCGTCCTCGAAAAATCCCTGGCCGAAGGACGATACGCCGCCGTACCGGAAGCACTGTCCGCGCCCGCCACACCCGACCTGCCCGTTTCGCCCGGCAGCGAAGAAATCCGCGTAACCGTGAGCGGTTCGATACAAATGTAACCGAACCGCACAGGCCGTCTGAAAAGCCGCCCTGCACTTTTTCAGACGGCCTCAGACATATGCGACAGCACAAAGGAACAGCATGAGCCGCGAATCCGCCGTTACCACCAACAGCCTGATCGAACAACTGGTCTCCCGCGCCTCCGGTGCGGAGGCCGGTTCGGGCAACCGCATCGAAATCCTGCTCGACAGTACGGAAAACTTCCCCGCCTGGGAAGCAGCCATGCTGGCGGCCGAAGAGAGCATCTGCATCGAAATGTACATCTTCGCCGACAACGCCTTCGGCCGCCGCGTCCGCGACATCCTGTTGGGAAAACTGTCGCAGGGCGTAACCGTCGCCTTGGCTTACGACTGGCTGGGCTGTCTGCCCGCCCACCTCTCCGGCTTTTTCCGCCCCCTGCGCGAGGCAGGCGCGCACATCACGGCCTACAACCCGCCCGGCCTCTCGCTCGGACTCAGCATGGTCTCGCGCAACCACCGCAAATCCATCATCATCGATGAGCAAACCGCCTTCGTCGGCGGCTTATGCATCTCTTCGGCCTGGGAAGGCGACCCGAACCGCGGCATCGCCCCGTGGCGCGATACCGGCCTGCGCATCGACGGCCCGGCGGTGCACGACATCATGGCCGCCTTTGCCGACACCTTGGCCTCACAGGGCAAATCCCTGCCCGCCACGCTGAAAAACTACGAACGCGGCACACTTGACCCCTGCGGCGACATTCAGGCCCGCGTGCTCGCCACCACGCCCGACAACACCAACACCGTACGGCTGGATTTGAACCTTATCGGCCTGGCGCGGGACAACCTGTGGATTACCGATGCCTACTTCATGCCCACCCGCATGTACACGCAGGCACTGATAAACGCCGCAGCCGCCGGCGTGGACGTGCGGATACTCGTCCCGCGCACCTCCGACATCAAATGGATAGGCACCGTGTCGCGCACGCAATACCGCCAGCTGCTGGACGCGGGCGTGCGCGTGTTCGAGTGGGACGGCACCATGCTGCACGCCAAATCCGCCCTCATCGACGGCACATGGGCGCGGGTCGGCAGCACCAACCTGAACCTGTCGAGCTGGTATGCCAACCGCGAACTGGACATCTCCATCGAAGATTCCGACACCGTGGCCGAACTGGAAAAAATCTTTTTGGACGATTTGCAACACGCCACCGAAGTCGTACTCGACGAACAATCCCACACGCAACTGCTGCGACGGCGCGCCAGTGCATGGAAGCGGCCGTATCGTCGTGGCCGCGTAAACGGCATGGTGCGGCAGGCACTGCAGCTGGCGGCCATGCTGGACGGCCATATCGGCAAAATCCGCCCCGTCGCGCCCTCCGAGGCATGGGCGCAACTGAGTATCGGCGCAGCATTTCTGCTCGCCGCCCTGCTGCTGTGGCTGCTGCCGCAATTGGTCGTGTGGCCGCTGCTGTTCCTGCTGGCCGCCGCAGGCATCGGCACCGTGGTTCAAGCCGCCCGCCGCCTATACCGTTTGCCTAAAAAATAAACCGATTATCCGTAAGCTTGTGTAAAAAAATCCTATTCGATTACCATGCCGCATATTCCTTCCCACGATTCAAATCAAAACAACAGCCGTCAGGCAACCACAGGAGAGTGCAAATGAAAGTCAGCGTTTTCGTTATCGCCGCAGCCGTTTTCGGCGGCATGTATTTTGTCAAAAACCATGTCGATACTTCGGCCTTCAACAAAGACCATTTGTTGAAACCCACCGTGCAGTCTGCACAACGCTAATTCGGCAAGATATGAAAAACCGCCCTTTCGGGCGGTTTTCTTTTTTTTTCAGACAGCCTCCATCCTTATCCTCATCCTCGGTATTCCAATACGAAACGCGCACCCGCATCCTGTGCCAGCAGCTCGGTCAGAACCGGCAGGCTGTCGCGCAACTGTTCCGCCAGCAGGTAAGGCGGATTGATGACGAACATCCCGCTGCCGTGCATACCGAAGCCGTCTTTGGCGGGCTGTTTGACGTACAACTCGGCCTGCAAGAAATTGTCGGGCGAAATCTTTTGCAGTTGTTCGGGCAGTTTGCGGCTCTCCTCGCGGCTCAGACAGGGATACCAAACGAGATAGCAGCCCTGTTCGAAACGTTTGCGCGCTTCTTTCAATGTGTGGACGACGCGGGCGTAATCTTGTTTTTGTTCGTACGGCGGGTCGATTAAGACCACTGCGCGGCGGGTCGGCGGCGGCAGCAGGGCAATCAGGCCTTGGAAGCCGTCTTCCTGCCTGATGATGCCGCGCCGTTTCAAGCCCGCCGTTTCCATATTGTTTTGCAGATGCCGGTAATCCGCCGGATGCAGCTCGAACAGGCGCAGTTTGTCGGTTTCGCGCGTTTCCGCCTGCGCCAGCCACGGCGAACCGCAATACAGGCCGGCCTGCGGCAGCATGGCTTGCAGGCGTGCGCGGAAGGCCGAAAGCGTGTCGGGCAGTTTTTCCGCCGCCGTCAGGCGGGAGATGCCGTCGCGGTATTCGCCCACTTTTTGCGCTTCGCCGCCCGACAGGTCGTACAAACCCGCACCGGCGTGGGTGTCGATGTACCAATAGGGTTTGTCTTTGCGGTTGAAGTAATCCAACACCAGCCAAAGGACAAAATGTTTGAGCATGTCGGCATGATTGCCGGCGTGAAAGGCGTGTCGGTAGCTGAGCATGGCGAAAAGGCCGTCTGAAAAAAGAAACGCGCATTTTACGGGATTGCGCTGCAAAAGATAAGGCGGGATAGGCTTTTAGGGGGAAGTGCTATAAAATGCACGGCTTTGATTTATTCTGTTTAGCACACTTTTCAGACGGCCTTTCCTGTCCGAATCAGGCCGTCTGAAAACCGTTTTGAAAGACCACAATGAAAACCTCCGAACTACGCCAAAAATTCCTAAAATTCTTCGAATCCAAAGGCCACACCATCGTCCGCTCTTCCAGCCTCGTGCCGCACGACGACCCGACGCTGCTGTTTACCAACGCCGGTATGAACCAGTTTAAAGACGTGTTCCTCGGCTTCGACAAACGCGCCTACAACCGCGCCACCACCGCGCAAAAATGCGTGCGCGCAGGCGGCAAGCACAACGACTTGGAAAACGTCGGCTACACCGCCCGCCACCACACCTTCTTTGAAATGATGGGCAACTTCTCCTTCGGCGACTACTTCAAACGCGATGCCATCCACTTCGCTTGGGAATTCCTCACTTCCCCCGAATGGCTAAACATCCCCAAAGAAAAACTCTTGGCGACCGTGTATGCCGAAGACGACGAAGCCTACAACATCTGGCTGAACGAAATCGGTATGCCTGCCGAGCGCATCGTCCGCATCGGCGACAACAAAGGCGCGAAATACGCGTCCGACAACTTCTGGCAGATGGGCGACACCGGCCCCTGCGGCCCGTGTTCTGAAATTTTCTACGACCACGGCGAAGAAATCTGGGGCGGCATTCCCGGCAGCCCCGAAGAAGACGGCGACCGCTGGATTGAAATTTGGAACTGCGTGTTCATGCAGTTCAACCGCGACGAGCAAGGCAATATGAACCCGCTGCCCAAACCGTCCGTCGATACCGGCATGGGCTTGGAGCGCATGGCGGCAGTGATGCAGCACGTCCACAGCAACTACGAAATCGACCTGTTCCAAGACCTGCTCAAAGCCGTTGCCCGCGAAACCGGCGCGCCGTTCAGCATGGACGAGCCGAGCCTGAAAGTGGTTGCCGACCACATCCGCTCCTGCTCCTTCCTGATTGCCGACGGCGTGATGCCTTCCAACGAAGGCCGCGGCTATGTGCTGCGCCGCATCATCCGCCGCGCCGTGCGCCACGGTTACAAACTTGGTCAGAAACAGGCGTTTTTCTACAAACTCGTGCCCGATTTGGTCAAAGCAATGGACGACGCGTATCCCGAGTTGAAAGAGAAGCAGACGCAGATTATGGAAGCCCTGCGCTCGGAAGAAAGCCGCTTCGGCGAAACGCTGGAAAAAGGCATGGGCTTGTTCAACCAAGTGCTCAACGGCATGAAATTCCTGAAACTGGAAAGCCTGCTGCCGCAAGATGGTGCGGGCAAACCACTGGCATTGAAAACCGCCGCAGACGGTGTGGAATTTACCGCCGCTTCCCGTGCCGCTCCAGGCAAAAAGCAAATCGTTATCCGTCCCCAAGTTTCAGGTAGCCTGAACGAAGGCATCTATATCGATTTGCAGGCTGCTTTGGAAACTGCCCATATTCCCGACGCGGAAAAACCGTTTGCCGAAGCCTTGAATGCCTATTTGATGGACAACATCGCCAACAGCAAACTTGTTATTGGCGGCGAACACATCTTCAAACTCTACGACACCTACGGCTTCCCCTACGACCTGACCGCCGACATGGCGCGCGAACTCGGCATCGATTTGGACGAAGAAGGCTTCAACCGCGAAATGGAAGCCCAACGCGCCCGCGCCCGTGCCGCGCAAAACTTCAAAGCCAACGCGCAACTGGACTACACAGGCGCGGACACCGAGTTCACAGGCTACGAAAAACGCAGCCAAGACACCAAAATCATCGCCTTATACAAAGGCAGCGAAGCCGTGGACGAACTCCAAGCAGGCGAAGCAGGCGTGATCGTTTTGGAACAAACCCCGTTCTACGCCGAAAGCGGCGGCCAAGTCGGCGACGTAGGCTTTATCTTCGCAGGCGAAAACCGCTTCCGCGTCGAAGACACGCAGAAAATCAAAGCCGCCGTACACGGACAATTCGGCGCAGTCGTTTCAGGTAGCCTGAAAGTGGGTGATGCCGTATCCGCCGAAATCGACAACGACATCCGCGACAGCATCATGCGCAACCACAGCGTTACCCACCTGATGCACAAAGCCCTGCGCGATGTTTTGGGCACACACGTCGAACAAAAAGGCAGCCTGCAAAACGCCGAGCTGACCCGCTTCGACATCTCCCACCCGCAAGGCATCAGCGCGGAAGAAATCGCCGAAGTCGAACGCCGCGTCAACGCCGCGATTATCGCCAACGTGCCCGTCAAAGTGGAAACCATGTCCATTGAAGACGCGCAAAAATCCGGCGCAGTCATGCTCTTCGGCGAAAAATACGGCGACTTCGTCCGCGTCATCACCATGGGCGACTACTCCACCGAACTGTGCGGCGGCACCCACGTCGCCCGCACCGGCGACATCGGCTTCTTCAAAATCATCAGCGAAGGCGGCATCGCCGCAGGCATCCGCCGCGTAGAAGCCATCACCGGCCAAGCCGCGCTGGCATGGGCGCAAAACCAAGAAAGTCTGATGAAAAACATCATCGCCGAAGTCAAAGCCCAAACCGAAAAAGACGTACTCGCCAAAATCCAAGCCAACGCCGCCAACGCCAAAGCCTTGGAAAAAGAGTTGGCAAAAGCCAAAGCCGAACTCGCCGTCCACGCAGGCGCCAAACTCTTGGACAACGCCAAAGACTTGGGCGCAGCCAAACTCGTCGCCGCCCAAATCGAAGCCGACGCAGCCGCCCTGCGCGAAATCGTTACCGACTTAACCGGCAAATCCGACAACGCCGTGATTCTTTTGGCGGCAGTAAACGACGGCAAAGTCTCCCTGTGCGCCGGCGTATCCAAACCGCTGACAAACAAAGTGAAAGCTGGTGATTTGGTCAAATTTGCAGCCGAACAAGTCGGCGGCAAAGGCGGCGGAAGAGCGGATTTGGCACAGGCCGGGGGGACGGATACTTCCCAAGTCGGCACGATGCTGGATTCGGCAGAAGGCTGGGTTAGAGAGAAGCTGTAAACGATGATAGAATGGCCTGAAACGATATTTCGGGCCATTTTTATACAAAGGGAAAATATGGATAATAATAAAGAACAAATTAAAGCAAGGGCAGAAGAACGTGGGATTGAATGGCTGGTACATTTTACCCATATTAAAAATCTAGGGAGTATTTTAAAACATGGCATTATTCCTCGCCTACAAACAGAACAATTAAATGAATCTTCGAGGGGGGAATTTATTTTTCCCGACTCATATCGTGCCGATGGGAAAAATGCTTCTTGCTTAAGCATTATGTTTCCCAATAATAAGATGTTATGGCACAAAAGGCAGGAGTATTCTGATGAACGTTGGGTATTTTTATTATTACGCCCTGATATCTTATGGGAATGTGATTGTGCCTTTTATCCGACCAATGCCGCCTCCGCTGGTTTAAACCACCAACCTGTTGAAAAATTTAAAACTGCTGCTGCTTTTGAAGCCATGTTTGACGATACGGTGATTCGAGAGGCGAGATTTGAAATAGAGAATATTTCTCGCTCAGCAGATTTAAAAGCTTATTTACCAACCGATGTTCAGGCTGAGGTTTTGGTATTTAATAATATATCAACTGATTATATTGTTGAATGTTATTTTCATTGGAAATTTGGGGATGTTGCTTCAAAATTAAAGGATGCTTATCCCGATTTTGCCTTCTTTCCCAATGCGGAATGGGTTAAAAATGATACCAAACACATTTTTTATGGATTTAGGGAAAACGTCAATTGGAGATAATCATGGCAACAAGACCGATTTATATTCCTCAAACCGAAGGAAATTATTTAGTAAGGACTGATATGGTTGATTTTGAATGGTTTGCTGGTTTTTCCGTTTCTCAAAAGCAAAAATCCATCCATTCTCTCCACACCGCCGCATTGAAAAAAGATTCAAGCCTAAGCCCGATTTTGGAAATTTCCAGTAAGTCGAAAGAGCCTTTAGGCATAGCTTTGAGCGCGTTTAATCTGATAATTTTGACCGCAGCTGGCAAGCCCCTTGCCAGTGTGGAATGTGTTTTTCAGAGCAGCAAAGTGTTTGAAGGCGATAAGCAGTTTTTGGACCTGCTCAAAGTATCATCCCGCGAAGCCAAAAAAGATCCACGTTTGAAAGAGTCCGGAAAATTAATTGCCTTCCGCCCTAATGGAAAAAAAGATAAAGAATGGAGCCTGAACCCGCTAACCGCCTATTACGACTGGGTATATATAAATGCTTTAAAACAACATGAAGAATACCATGAAGAGTTGCTTTCTTATGCCGCATTTAGTGATATCGAATTCAATCCTGAAAAATCCATCAACTGCCAAGCCTATTCGGTTGCTTTGTTCTGTGCTTTGCATAAACGCGGTATTTTGCGCGACGTATTGAAATCACAACAAGATTTCTTAACCATTTATCAGGACTTTAAAGTTAATAATGCTGCGATGGACTTGATTTAAATCCATAGCAAGTCGTAGCCATGCACGCGGTTTTTGTT
>ERZ772921.713-NODE-713-length-20223-cov-3.619794_pt1 | contig 20223 bp, 25 predicted proteins | sample MGYA00512117_ERZ772921 | MGnify/ENA primary metagenome ERZ772921 (study PRJEB29015, sample SAMEA2737944) | human oral metagenome | biome: human oral; feature: human-associated habitat; material: dental | place: China | collected 2150 ...
TAAACATCATTCTAAAACTTAGGCAAAACTTGACATACTCTAATATTCTTTAATTATACCCTCTTTAGATTTCGGCAATATAGCTACATTTATTTTGTTTGTAAAATCACCTATTCCATTTTCTATAAGCATCACGAACTTTCTGAATGATTCTTGTGTTAATAAATTATTTCTCTTGAAAGCCTTTCTCATTGATTTATTCATTTTATACAATCAATAATTATAATTTGATTTCCTTGGAAATATCCTTTATCTTTTTCTTTTATCAGCAATATAAAATCACTAAAACTACAAATAGATTATCTTCATAATCTATTTGCATAATGCCATTATATCTTTCTGCTACTTCCCTTACGCTTTCTAATCCAATGCCATGACCTTGTTTTTCCTTTTTGGTTGTCTGAAGTTTTCCTTGGGATTTGACTATATTTTTATATGAATTTTCTATTTGTAAAATTAGCCTCCCTTTTTTATATTTCAAATTTATTTCATTGTTCAATCTATTCCCAAAGTGTATGCTGAGTATAGACCTCAAATTGATTTGATTTATCATTACTGAAAAAAGTAACTTCTATTGTGTATCTTTTCCAAAGCATATACGGATATGTCTGCATTCTGAGAGAAAAATGTTCATTTCCTTTAGTTTCTTGGTAACTAAGCGGAGAAAGTGAGAAAATATTTCTCATATTAGTTTTTTTTAAATCATTGAGTGACAATTTTGAAATATTTTTATCACATATATTCACATCGCCAAACGACTTGCTTTTTGATGAAATTCCGAAGTATGTGATGACACAGTCTTTGAGTCTTGCCTCATCTTGATATCTTGGCGTTAAATTCACATAACCATACCCTTTTTCACCCTTGACAAGTTCGACTGTCTGGCCATAGTAAAAATGACTATCTCGTTTATTTACAATCATGTCATTGGCGGTTTTGCCTGTGAAAGTAAATCCCTGTGAAAGTAAATCATTTGCCGTAGTATGCCCGACAACAATCTTATAATCTTCTACTTCGATAATAGGAGCTTTTGCCGGTATTCCCGTCATTATAAGTGTAAGTATGCAGGTAACTATTGATATTAGAATCATACCTATGACTGCATTTGAAGCAGCTGAAAAATCACTGTTAAATTTTGTTTTTCTTATCACAGGAATTATGAAACTTAAGAGCAATTTTCCCCAAAAAATAACCATTCTCATAATAATGATGATTAAAAATTCCGCAAACAACCAAAATTTTATTGCATCATTAGAACCGTATTTATCATAAAAAATAAAATATGCTGCTATACTGCCTATTACTACTCCTATTATATATGCATTGACCTCATTTAATGCAGACCTGTCTGTAAAATCTTTACATATATCTGCTCCTCTTCCCTTTAGAGCATGTCCTATTTTATACATCCACTTAGGTACATCACTGTTATTTTTCACTGCAATCACGAGTTTTATATATAAATATACCGTAAAAGCCAATGTCAGTGTCATTGCAATAAAAAAAATCAAACCGCCGATAAAAAAATTCATTTTAATTAGCTCTCAACGAAAAAATTAAGTAATGCTTATTTTAAGGAAATATTATATTTGTTTGGGGTCAGACAAATCGAGATTTATTTATATATCTCAAAGTTTCAGTATTGCAATAATCTCATTTCCATCCATATCACCGGTTTCAGTAAAACCTAATGAATGATATAATTTACGAGCAACCTCATTGTCAGGCTCATAGGAAAGCCAGCAGTACTCTGCCTTGCCGCAAGGAAAGGATTTAACGAAATTCAAACCAAGAGCAATGGCTTCCCTTCCAAAACCTTTTTTCTGATACTTTTGGTCAATCATCAAACGCCAAAGGTTATAGTTTCCTCTTGCTATATAAGGTGCATTATCCCAATAATCATCTACATCGTAGCCAATCATAATAAATCCAACGGGAATTTCGCCATCATAGATACCAAACGGAAACGCGAACCCATTTGCCGTAATAGTTATGTATGCTTCAACGATACTTACATCATTTGCAGCAACAAAGCCTTTTTGTGACTCTGATACATGCAATTTAGTTATTTCCCATACGTTTTTCCCATTTACTTTTTCCAAGTGAATCATAATGCCATTTCTTCCATAACTTCCAATTTATCCATTTCCCAACATATAATTTTGTAACCATTCTTAGAATTTTAGTTCAATGTTATGATTGACAACAAATTCAGCATAATATTTTTCGCCATTGTTGACGACTTCTTTATTCTCTTTCAGTAAAGAAATAGCTTTTTCCATATTTGTCTTAACATACGGTAATTGATAACGGTCTATATAATTTTGAAATGCCATAGTCAAATGCTCGTGAGTTCCATATCTCAACAAAAATGCCGTTGGAATTACAAAACCTGCATCGTATTCAGGTTCGTCTGCAAAAACACAAAAACCTTTCTCAGCGACCTCTGATATAATAGCCATAGGGTCATACTCCATTCGTCGTATAAATGGCAAAAAGCGTTGGGAAAGAATCTCTTTTATTTCCGTCATTGATTGTTTGTACTGCTCTACTCCATAAAAATCCCACCAACGAAAAGAATCTTGTTTTTTGTTGGAAATTGCCAGCCCCTTACTCCAAAAGCACTCTTTTCCCCTCCTATCAGAAATAGAACATTTCAATAATGCTTGTGCAGTTATGCCTGCTCTATTATTACGATTAATTTGTGGAGAAATAGAAACCATAAAATCAAATACTTTGCGAATTTCTAATTTGCTTTTTATATAATTGAACCCGTCAGGCTTCATAAATTCAGCAATCTCTGTCATTGCACAGGCAATAATTTCTTTTGGGGGCATATCATTTTCAAAATTGTCCATAATTCTATATCTCCAATATAAAAAACTTTAAAGGGTGCTTTCTCCTGTTCCTGAGCAAATTAGGTATAAATTTTGATTCCTACAATTGTATCTAAATTATACAAAGATATTCTTTATTTAACTAATCTTAACTATTGCTTATATTACTCATTACAATTTACTCCCCTTTTAAAATGGTATAAATCAACTCCTGATAATATTTCTGTCCACCTTCGTTATTTGAATTTTGCTGTTTTTGTTTTAAAAGCGCAATAACTTCTCCCTTATGTTCATTTGGTATTTCTGTTATATGTTCGTTTACTATATTTAAAAATGTTGTCTCAGCCATCTTCTTAGGAGTCATATTTTTGACTTTCATAAAATACTCCCAAGAATTTTCTTTTTCAAATCTTTTTAAGTAAGGTAAATGTATTGCTACATAAACACCTACATTTTTAATAAACATATTTGTTTTGAAATAATCATAGATTTCATCGGTTTCCTCTAATCCATATCTACGAATCATATTTCCAATCGAAGAAAGAATGTTTATCTGTATTTTCTTATTTTCCTTGTATTTATCGGCAATTTCTAACAGCACATTCGCAAATTCAAGATTTGTAAATAGAGCTTTGAAATAAAAAGACACTTCATCTCGAGGTGTTTTCTCAAATTTTTGAAGCAAATTAGAAATTTCATCTTCAGAAAAATTTTTGAAATTCATTAGTTCATTTTGCAGATACTTTATATTGTCTATTTTATTCTGTATCTTCCTGTTTCTCTGATGCATAAATTACCTCTTTTGAAAATTCCAAATTTAACTAATCCTATAATTTAGCTTTTTATTTAATTGTTGGGGTCAGACAAATCGGGATTCATATATCTATAATCTGCAATTATTTCCTGCCTTTGCTGAGAAGTAAACTCTCAATCATAACGCCAACCAAAGCAATTGGAGTTATCACAAAATTCCCTGATGTAATTCTATCATTAAAGTAAGCGACTGAAATATCGTGATCAAGAAATTTATTTATAACTAAATACTGTTCGATTTCATCAAGTAATAGAGCGTTTTCCTTGAGTCTTTCATCAGTAAAATTATTTGAATAATGTATGCTTCTCATTACTGGTTTCAACTTCGTTTGGGGATATGTCTCTTGAAGCTCTCTTTTTAGTTGCAGTATAACATCATCAAATGTTTGATTGTTTAGACTATCAAACTTACTCTCACACAAAATTTTCTCGCCACACAAGTGTTTTATTAATTCCATAGCTTTCGATTTCAAATCAACCATAACACTTTCTTCTCCTTTATTATTTTATCTAATTCAATAAATTTAGCGGATTTTTACTAAAAAACACTAATATTCAAGCTATTAAATCCACTCGTCTCTGAACCTACCTTCCGATAATATCGAGCGTCTTGTCGAGCATAAATTCGGCAGAATGTCCGTCTCCGAAGAGTGGTGGGAATTGCGGTTCGGTATCGATATATTCGTCGAACGACTTTACGATAAGTTCCTTGTCAGCGTCGGTGATGATGCCTGCGTGTTGCTCGACTATCTCTACCCATTCGGTCTCGGGGCGTAGTATGAGGCACGGTTTGCGGAAGAAGTATGCCTCTTTCTGCAACCCGCCCGAGTCGGTCATTATCAGGCTTGCGTGTCGTTCCAAGACGATGATTTCGAAAAACGACACAGGAGGTATTATCAGTATATCGGGGTTTGAGGTAATACTTCGGTAATCGTCTTCCGAGAGGTTCTGCGGCAACAGCTTCTTTGTACGCGGGTGCAGGGGCAATACTATCTTGTATCCGCGTTCGGTTATTTCGAGAAGGGATTCGGTTATTGCCGTCAGGCGTTCGGGGTTGTCGGTATTGTTGTCGCGATGTATAGTGGCGAGTACGAACTTCTCATCTTCGAGCCCGAGGTGTCGGAGGATGTCGGTTTTTTCGTCGGCAATGCCTGCAAAATAGAGCGAATTGTCGTACATAATATCGCCCGAATGGAACACGTGTCGGCGATTGCCGTCGGCAAACGTTGCCTTCGACGACAAAAAGCCCTCGCGACGCAGATTGTCGACTGCCGTCTGTGTCGGAGCAAACAGTACGGTAGAGAGGTTATCGCAGACGATACGGTTTATCTCTTCGGGCATAGCCATATTGAACGACCTGAGCCCCGCCTCGATATGGACTATCGGCAGGTGCAGCTTCGACGCAGCCACAGCTCCCGCAATAGTGGAGTTGGTATCGCCGTACAGCACTATGGCATCGAACGCCTCGTTTTCGAGCACTTCTTCGATACCTGCAATCATCTTAGCGGTCTGTACGCCGTGTTTACCGCTGCCTGTATTGAGGTTGAAGTGTGGACGCGGTATGCCCATTTCGTCGAAGAAGACGGCAGACATATTGACGTCGTAATGTTGCCCCGTATGCAGTATCTTCTCTTCTATCCTGTCCGAGAAACCGTTATTTATAGTCCTCGACAGTGCTGCTGCCTTGATTATCTGCGGACGTGCCCCGATGACAGTGAGTATCTTCATTTTACATTATATTTATTTTAGCAAAATCCGTTACACGACTTTGAAAAGTCCGAACATAGTAAGCTGGTACGCCTGTGCCATAAGGTAGTAGAAAACCAAAGAGTACAGTATACCTGCCGACATCAGTAGTTTCAGCACAAGACTTGCGGCACTGTATTTTTTGCCTTTCGAATACCATATAAACCACAAAAACAGAGCAACGAAAACGATAAACACGTTAGCGGGCGAAAAAAGCGTAAAAAACATATTCCCCTTGGGAGTATCGAAATAGAGCCAATCGAATACGAAAACAGCCAGAAGACACACCGCCGCCAATACGGTAACCGTTATCTTGGCATTACGTTCGCCCCAGACGATAGGCAGCGTACGACACTCCATCTGACGGTCGCCTTCGAGGTCTTCCATATCTTTGACAATCTCGCGTATAAGCGTTATGAAGAAGGCAAATACGGCATATCCGCATACCCATCTGAAAAGTTGTTGCAAGACAGGTGTCTGCCTGATAAGGTCGCCGTAATATGCGGTCTGTACCCCACTCTCGGCAACAAGCAAAACGAGTATTGCCAGAGCACAACACAGCGAAACGATGACGTTGCCGATAAGGAACTGCCGCTTGTAGGTCGACGAGTAGAACCACAACATACCCGGCACGATGACAAAGATAAAGCCGAGCGAGATATTCTTCAGCCACACCGCCAAAACAATCCCGATAAGCACACCCACACCCGTAAGTGCCATGTAGAGCCTCATTGCCGACTTTTTAGATAGCCGTTCGCCGATTACGACACTCTCGGGGCGGTTGATACGGTCAATTTTCAGGTCGAAATAGTCGTTGATGACGTACCCGCCCGCAGCGATAAGCACGGTAGCAAGCACCATAAGCCAAAAGGCAGCGGCAGGCAGTAGCGTCGTAAGTCCGTATTTGTCGAATATCGGAGATATTATGGCAGTATATATTAGCCATTGCGTAATGATGATAAAAATAAGATTTTTGAAACGAAATAGTTGTATCATTTTTTTTGATAAAATTCTGTGTGTCTATTCAAACACACAATTAAACATCGAAAAGACAGACGGCAAAATTACAAAATTATTTTTAGAAATAGAGCCAGTCGGGGAGATAATATGTCGTTACTCGAAAAGGTAATAACTCGTTACGAAGAGGGCTTCAGCTCCTTCAAAAGCAAAATAAAGAGCATAACTTAATATTTTCGCTCCCCAAACCCCCTTTTCCGAAACATAGAGAGATGATTTTCTCTTTCCGAATGCTGTTTTTATAGACGGTATTTCGAAAAATTCGATATTTTTTATCACAAAAAATACGTTTTTTCTATGGCAACAGAGACAAAATATGGGCATATCGTTTTAATATCTGCTCTGTCGTGGCGTAGTCGGCAAGGGTTATAGCCTTGCAGGGGATATCGGCGAGCTTTTTGCCTACAAACGAACGCTTCAATCGTTCCAATGCCTTATCATCGATACCCTCATTATCCTTATATCGGAATTTCACACAATAGGAGATAACCCCATCTTCCAAATAAAATTTGAAAGATTCGTCATCCGACACATATTCGATAAGAAACAAACTACCATTGGTATCGTAGTATGCTTCTGTGCTCTCATCTAATTTAGTAGCATTGCCTTTTAACGTCGTATATTTACCCGCCCGGTACCTATGCACTCGTTTATTGCTGTCGCAAGTAAAAGTTATTATATGATCCCTATCCACCACAGTATCGCCCTGATTTTCTTGATAAGAAAACTTAAATTTACTTTTTTTCAACTCGCCTTTTTCTTCTTTTTTGTCAATGATATAAGCAAATAATAATCCTCGCCTTATCTTCTCGTCCGCTATGCGTGAGATACCGAACTCTTGTATCTGAAATTCCAATATATCGCTATAATAGGGATATTTATAAAGTTCAAGTACTCTGAGTAATGTCCGGGTGTCCGAAAAGCTTTTTAGACAATACGAGCTACTATAATTAAGTCTCACAGGTTCACCTACTTTCTGCACCTCGCCACGCCATATTCCTTTTGTCGTATCCCCGTCTTTTTCGTAACGGCGGTCATAAAGAATACAATCGTACTCCTTTACGATACCACGATGCAGAGCACAATATTCTTCAGTATCGATACCGTTTTTTCTTATATTATAGTCGAAATATATCAGTTTCCCGTTTTCGTCGTAATAGAAACGATAAATCCTATAATCGGCATCGTAGCTGCCCTCTCGTTTGTATGTTCTGTATTTTCGAAGTCGATTATTGCTGTCGAAGAATAGGCGTTTGCCGATATAGAAATGTTTACGCCCGAAAGAGCCCGCTTCATCTACAAAAATAGAATCGCACCGCAAAGGCATAGCATCTATCGCATTGACGGCACTGTATATTTTTTTGTTGAGTGCCCTGCAAGGCTGCACCGTATCTGGCTCTGAAAACATTTGTGCATATTTATCGGCTTTCGCCGTATTCGTCTCTTTCTTATCTTGTTGTGCATACAGGGCATTTGCCATCGCAATCATAAATATTGCAACAACGCCTTTTGCAGATAATATTTTAAGAATATTCGTTTTCATCTCTGTATATTGTAATTTTTACTTGTCATCTAACATTTGAACCCTCATTATATTAATGACTTGTAAAGCAAAAATCATAAAATCTTATTAGAAATAGAGCCTCTCTAAGGGTTAATAACCCTTACCGAATAAGCTTTTCAGCCATTCCGAAATACACTCTATTACAACCCGCTTTCGATTGCGGCTCTGGTACGTAGGATAAACTCGTCCATATTAGACCTGTCGAGGTCTTGCGTATCGATAGGTTCGTGGAAAGTAACGGTGATTCGCCCCGGTCTGACGTAGCACGACGAGGCAGGCAAGACATCGAACGCCCCATCTATAGAGACAGGCACGATAGGTAACCTCAGGTCTTCGGCTATCTTGAATGCTCCGCGTTTGAACGCACCGAGCCTACCCGTCTTGGTGCGGCTGCCTTCGGCGAATATCACGATAGACGAACCGTTGCGGAGCTTCTTTTCGGCTTCGTCTATACTGCGTTTGGCACGGATAGGGTTGCTGCGGTCGATGAAGATATGCCCTGCCTTATGGCACGCAAAGCCTACGAAAGGTATCTTACGCAGCGAGTTTTTCATTATCCATTTGAACTTATTGATAAGCCAGCCGTAGATGACGAAAATATCGTATATGCTCTGATGGTTTGCCACGAATATATAAGATTGGTTTGTGTCGTAGTTCGAGCTTCCGATTACATCGACACGTACAAACGAAAGATAACACAATAGCCTTCCCCAATATTTGGCGGGCATATAGCACCATCTGTAATCGCCGATGAATGAAAATATTATTGTCAATATCGATGCCACCACGGTAACGAAAGCACCTAACGGTAAAAAGACAAGAACGAGGTATAGTAGCCAAAATGGATTGATTGTCCGTTTCATAAGAATAGCTTTTGGTAGCGTAAATATTTTGTTTTTCTAATCTATCTCGAGTTTTATACGTTTTATACGACGTTTCTCCATCGCTACGATGGTAAATGTGTAGTTTTTGTATGAGACGTGTTCGCTTACGTGAGGCATCTCCTCGAACATTTCGAGCATCAACCCCGCCAGAGTATCGACCTCGTCCGTAAGATGGTCGAATTCGTCGGGCGATATATCGAGTATCTTGTAAAAATCGTTGAGAAGTATTTTACCTTCGAACTCGTATGTTTTGTCGTCTATTTGTTCGTATAATTTATCGTCTTCGTCGTATTCATCGGCTATCTCACCGATTATTTCTTCCATAATATCTTCCATAGTTACTATACCGAGAGTGCCTCCGAACTCGTCCACTACGATTGCTATATGTACCTTATACTTCTGAAAATCAAGCAGCAAGTCGTCTATTTTCCGTGTCTCGGGTATAAATGTCGCAGGACGTACAAGCGTCTGCCAACGGAAAGTATTACCTTTGTTGATATGAGCAATAAGGTCTTTGATGTACAATACACCGACGATTTGGTCTAAACTTTTTTCGAATACAGGGATACGCGAATATCCCGTCTCTATTATCTTGGCTATGACATCGGTAAATGGAGTCTTCAGGTCGATTGCTACGACGTCGAGACGTGGCGTCATAATGCTGTCGACCGACAAGCTGCCGAAATGCACGATACCACGAAGAATATCTTCATCTTCGTCGTCGATATGGTCGGTCAGATTGAGTGCCTGCGACAGTTCGTCGACAGATATGGCTTGCCTGCGATTCTTCATTTTTTTCTGAACAAAAGAGGTAGACTTCACAAGACATAGCGACAGAGGCGACAGTAGTTTGTCCATTATCGTCAGAGGTTTGGCAGAGAACCGAACCACCTTCATAGCGTTCTGCGAGGCATAGAGCTTGGGCATTATCTCGGCAAAAAGCAGTATTACGAACGTTATGACCACTGTCTGTATCACAAATTCGAGCACTACCGACGAGCCGAAATCTACCATCATAGTCATAAATATTGCCGACAATACAGCCACTGCTATGTTACACAAGTCGTTGGATAGTAGGACTGTGGCGAGCAACTTCTCGGGATTTTTGAGCAGCCTTATGACCGACTGCGATTTTGCGTCGTCTTCGCTTTTACTCTTTATCTCGTCGAGATTGGCGGGCGAGAGCGAAAAAAAAGCCGTCTCCGCTGCCGAATTGAACGCCGACACCACGAGAAGCACTACGATTACAGCCAAAATCCCCAAAGCCTGAATGTCGAACGGCTTGAAGGTTACCATATACAGTATAGTGTTTATAATCATTGCCTGTAAGAAAAATATTAAATATTAGGTCTGCAAAGTTAGTCATTTTTACGCTATAATCAGAGTATTGTTATAGCTAATCACCACAACTATTTATTTTTGCTTATTGTTTCTATTAGTATTGCAAAATCGATAAAATACAAAGAGAGCCAATAAAAAGCCCTCTTCGTATTAAACACAAACCATTTATAATAATATTGGGAATACTTGCTTCTACTCTAAGTTATTGTAAAACTCTACGATAGCCTCGATGCCTTTACGGAAAATATCGATGTCGAAGTTTTCGTCAGGCGAGTGAATTGCGTCGTCTTCAAGCCCGAAACCCATTAATATTGTCTTGATACCCAATATTTTCTCGAAATTAGCAATGATAGGTATGCTTCCTCCGCGACGTACTCCGACGGGCTTTTGTCCGAATGCTTTGTAGAAGCCTTTTTCGGCGGCACGGTATGCGAAATGGTCTGTCGGGCAGAGATATGCCTCACCGCCGTGCATCGGGGTTACCTCTACGCGTACACCTTTGGGGGCTATCTGTGCTACATAATCGACGAACATTTTCGATATCTTCTCGTGATCTTGGTTGGCTACCAGTCGAGTAGATACTTTCGCCTGTGCCACAGAGGGTATCACCGTCTTAGAGCCTTCGCCCTGATAACCTCCCCAGATACCGCATACGTCAAACGACGGACGGCAGCTGTTGCGTTCGAGGGTAGAGTAGTGTACTTCGCCCTTTACATCGGTGATGTCGATAGCTTTTTTGTACTCCTCTTCGTCGAAGGGTATGCGTGCATAGTTTTCGTGTTCTTCGGGTGTCATATCTACCACGTCGTCGTAGAAGCCGGGTATGGTGATACGTCCGTTTTCGTCGACCATAAGGGCAATAATCTTACAAAGTTCGTTGATGGGGTTTGCCACAGCACCGCCGAAGTGTCCCGAATGCAGGTCGCGGTTCGGTCCGGTTACCTTTATTTGCCAATATGCCAATCCACGCAGCCCCGTTGTAAGCGATGGCGTAGCCTTGCTTATCATCGAAGTATCCGAGACAAGTATGACATCGGCTTTCAGCAGCTCTTTGTTGTCTCTGAGGAACTTATCGAGCGATGGCGAGCCTATCTCCTCTTCGCCTTCGAGGATAAACTTGACGTTACATTTGAGTTCTTGGTTTTTGACCAAATATTCGAATGCTTTTAGCTGCATAAACGACTGACCCTTATCGTCGTCGGCACCGCGAGCCCATATTTTGCCGTCTCTTATTTCGGGTTCGAATGGGGCAGACGACCACAGTTCGAGCGGTTCTGCCGGCATAACATCGTAATGACCGTAGACAAGCACCGTACGAACAGCTCCCGACACACGTTTTTCGGCAAAAACGATGGGATTGCCACTTGTCGGCATAATGTCGCATCTGTCGACGCCTGCTTGGAGCAAGAGCTCACGCCATCGTTCGGCACAGCGTATCATATCCTCCTTGTGCTCCGACTGTGCACTGACAGAAGGGATACGAATCAACGAAAAAAGCTCGTCATAGAAACGTTTTTCGTTCTCTTTGATATAATTTCTCACTTGCATAGTATTATGATTTTTATGATTATTTATTCGATAGAAAAAAACTATGCCACAAAGGTAATAAAAATATTGCTCATTATTATACTGCTCGGTAAACGACCGGTAAGAGTGAGCCGACGGCTGCAACTAAAAATTATTTTGTACCTTTGTACCGTAATTTTTTTTTACATTAAAATAGTGGAAAATAATCTTTTAAATAGACTCGACGGACTGTCTTCGAAGTTCGACGAAATATCTACGCTCATCACCGACCCTGCTATAATAGCGGATACCAAGCGATTTGTTAAGCTCAACAAAGAGTATGCCGATTTGGAGAAAATCATAAAAAAACGTGATGAATACTCACTTCTGCTCAAAAATCTGCAGGAGGCAACCGACCTGTTGGCAACCGAAAAAGACGAAGAGCTTCGCGAGATGGCAAGGCAAGAGATAGACGCTGTTACGCCACGTATAGAGCCTCTGGAGGAGGAGATAAAACTACTGCTTGTGCCGGCAGACCCCCAAGACGGCAAAAATGCCATCGTCGAGATACGCGGAGGCACGGGTGGCGACGAGGCAGCCATTTTTGCGGGCGACCTATTCAAGATGTATGCCCGATATTGCGAATCGAGAGGGTGGAAGACCGAAGTAACCTCATTTACCGAAGGTACGATGGGGGGATACAAAGAGATTATCTTCAGCGTATCGGGCGATAACGTATACGGTACATTGAAATACGAGAGCGGCGTGCACCGCGTACAGCGTGTGCCGGCTACCGAGAGTCAGGGTAGGGTACACACTTCGGCTGCCACGGTCGCCGTACTGCCCGAAGCCGAAGAGTTCGATATAGACATCAAAGAGAGCGATATCAGAACCGATATATTCTGTGCTTCGGGGCACGGCGGACAGTCGGTAAACACCACATATTCGGCTATCAGGCTCGTTCATATCCCCACGGGAATCACCGTACAGTGCCAAGACGAGAAGTCGCAGCTGAAGAACAAAGCCAAGGCTATGATCGAGCTACGCACAAGAATATATAATATTGAATATCAGAAGTATATAGACGATATTGCCTCCAAGCGCAAGACAATGGTATCGAGCGGCGACCGTAGTGCCAAGATACGTACATACAACTATCCTCAGGGACGTATAACCGACCACAGAATCAATTATACCGCATATAACCTGCCTGCCTTTGTTGGCGGCGATATTCAGGAGTGTATCGACCAACTTACCATTGCCGAAAATGCCGAACGCCTAAAAGATAGTAAGTTGTAAGTAGTATAGGCAAATAACCTGAAAAACAATGATTTCGAAATTGTAGAGATATTGTAGAGATATATACTGTTTCTGGTATCTGTATTGATACTAAATCTATAAACTATAAACTATCGGCATTTTCCTGAAAACTACCAAGCCAGCGGTTTAGCATTTTCTCCAAATCCGTTTTTCCTTTATTGTCATAGAATACCAGAAACTTACGCAACAATAGATAGAAATATTTCACTCCTCGCTCCGTTAAATCGCTTTTGATGTAAACCGTTCGGATTATTCGGCTTTTTTTGTCGAGTGGAGATTTTTTCAGTAAGCCGTTTTCGTAGCAAAACCGTAGAAACACGACGTTGTCATCATAGAAATCTTCGAGGACAGATGCACCGATACTCGTATATGTCATATCGTATACAACCCGACCCCCTCGAATTTTTCAGTATAGATTGTCTTCAAAGCCTGCTTGCCCAATTCCAAAGGACAACGGAGCATTCTATGCTGTGCCGTAGTAGAGTAGCCACGGTATTCGGATTCGGGGTTTCCCAACATCTCGTTTACTCTGTCGGTAAAGACAAAGTACAAGGCTTCGTCGAATAAGCCCCCGATGAAATTACCGTTGCAGTACATCAAAAAATTTTTTTGTTTTGCAGGCGAAAAACTTATTGTATAGCCTTGTTCACCAAGTAATTCGTATACTTCGGTCAAAAACTTCAAAGAAACCATTGACTATTATTTATTTATAATTAGTTGATATTCAAAAATCATTGAGCAAAATTAGGTATAAATTCAATAGAGATCAAAAAATTTTATTTTTTTGTAGAAAATTTGAAAAAATATACTACTTTTGTAGTCGGACATAATAGCATTTGATAGGCTAAATTGCCACAAGTTTTTAATGCCTATAATTTATATTATGTTAAATGTAAATCGCTGTTACTTAGCGGTCTGTTCTGTCTCTTTTTTCTTTTCTATTTTTGCAGGGTCTACCCAATAGGCAGTAGCGTTAACGTTATGTATTCCAACCCCCATACTGCTACTACGTACTTGATGATTCGTTATAACAACATAGTTCGCTCCCACCTTGCGACATTGATATAATAATTCTCTTATTACTCGTGAGTAGCTACTTTCTTCCCCTGCATATATTGTTGCAAGAGCGACAGCGTCATCGGGCAAGTCTGATTTATCGTTTAATTGAACAACTTCACCGTTCCATTGCGGACGGACTTCTGTCCCAATACGAGCCACACTCTTTGATACTCCGCACGCTCCGAACAACACTGCTAAAATCACTAATCCAACAATCTTTTTCATCTTTTTAATCTCCTATTTTTTATAATATCCAATTAACATTTAATTCAAACTTGAGTTCTGAGTCAGAATTTTTAAAATTTATCTTACCGGGCAGCTCACTTCCGCTTTTATTCATCCAATTTTTTATATAAAAATAATATCCTCCCATCCACTCGTCTTGACCGACAGGATCATAATCGTAAAAATCTAATTCGTATTTGAAATTAGAATTGGTCAGAGTAACAGGAAATCCATCTTTAAAAGTATACGGAAGTTCAGAAGGAGCGATATCTTTTGCTCTATAATCCAACCAAGATGCCTCTCCGTTTTGATGAATTAATTTAAAATATATATCGGGAAGTCCTGACGTATCCCAATCTTTACCGTTTTTATCTTTAAGAGGGTATTGCAGTAAAGTCAATGATTTTATCTGTAACGCCGAATAAATGTGCAGCGTTTTGCTTGTTGTTTTTTCATTGCCTTGATTGTCGAAAGCTTTTAATTTTACATTATATACTCCTTTTTCGAAGGTATGGGAAATTAATCCTCCTAGTTCCACTTCGGCAGTAGAACCATCGCCAAAATCGAAAACACATCGAGACGCTTGTCCCCTAGTCATGTTAATAAAAGTTACTTTTCTTGGAGCAAATCCCGGTATCATATTTACCATAAAATCTACGGATATACCATTGATAGGCTTTTCAGGTATATCGGGTTTTTTACTTCCCCATCCTGTTTTTTTCTCACACGAAAATAAGCATACAAGCGAAAAAATCGTAATTAAAATAAATGTAATCTTTTTCATTTTTCCAATCTCCATTTTTTATTATTCACTAATTCATTTATATATTTGTTTTACAGATACTTATTGATAGAGTAGGGTACATCATTCATCAGTATTTTTTTCTTCTTTCTTAACTTCTTTTTGCTTGTTAAGCAAACTCGGGTCAACCCAATAGGCTAATGCCCTTACCTGATGGCAGGTTGTTGTCCAAAAGCTTGGTTTTTCCCTGCTTATTAAAATAACATAATTAGCTCCGTAACGTGCGGCTGTTTTCATCAAATCTGCCATAACGTAATCATAATTACATTTAGTCGTCAGTCCTTTATCTCCTATAAAAATAGAGGCTACTCGCTCGGCTCCTTCTGGAGCATCACTTCCTTCTTCCAATATGGTAACTTGTCCCTTATACGGGCTTCTTATAGTTGTCCCTAACCTTTCCACGTCTCTACGAAGTCCACACGAGCCGAGTAACACGGCTACTAAGATTAATCCTAAAATCTTTTTCATTTTTTTATTCTCCTATTTTTTATTATTAATAAATGTATATATTCAATCAGTAAAAAATTACTATTCACCCGGTTATAAAAATTTCTATTTAACATAATATAAATTATAGGAAAAAATGAGATTGTTTTTTTCCTATAATTTTTTCTGTCTCGGTCGGTAATATCGAAACTATTTTTTCGTATCTTTGCAGTCTATTAATTCCATTATTTTTCAATACAACTAAAACGGTTATCATAATGAAACGTAAAACAAAAATCATATCAATCTCCATAGCCTGTATTATTGCCGTAGCGGCAATATTCGTATATGTGCGTTACTTCTACGTATTCGGCGAAGGTATCAAAGCCGGTAACCTCAACTATCTGGTTTATAAGGGATATGTATTCAAGACCTACGAAGGCATTCTGATTCAGGAAGGATTCAAGTCGCAGATTCAGGGAACGATACAGAACAACGAATTTCGGTTTTCGGTAGCCGACCCCTCGCTTGCCGACGAGCTTATGAAACTCTCCGGCAGCAACGTACAGCTACACTACAAAGAGTACTTCGCCCCACTTCCGTGGCGTGGCACAAGTCGCTATGTGGTAGATAAAATCGAAAGCGTTTACAACGAACATCAATAATATATACGTCAGCCTGTTATGATTGTCGGTAGAAGACTGCCCGCCGAGTGGGAACCGCAGGATTTCGTTATGCTTGCTCTACCCCACGCCCAGACCGATTGGTGCTATATGCTCGACGAAGTAATCAGTTGTTATACACATATAATAAGTACTATATTGAGGTATCAGAATGTGGTCTTGCTCTGCAACGACACGGTCGAAGCCCGTAAACGTCTGGCGCAAGAGATTACAGGCACTTGGAGGGACGGCAGCGACGGCGATACGGCAGTTATGACTACCGCAGACGATACTACCCTGACTCTCGTGAAGGTAGAGACCAACGATACCTGGGCACGCGACTTCGGAGGTATCACCGTATTCGACAGCCTGCTGCAAGACGGCGGACAAAGCCGACGACTGCCGACGACCGAAAAGCGAGTGCTCGACTTAGGGTTCAATGGCTGGGGGCTCAAATTTGCCGCCAATAGCGACAACCTCGTTACCGAGAGGCTTTTTGCTCGTTACGGCGATATTTGGTCTGAGTATAAGTATTTAGACCTCAGGCAGATAATACTCGAAGGCGGCAGTATAGAGTCCGACGGGCAGGGAACGATACTTACCACCGAGCAATGTCTGTTATCGGACAACCGTAATTATCAGGATAAAAGCGGTCTGGAGGCACTCCTGAGCCGACATCTGGGAGCCAACCGCTTCTTGTGGCTACGAAACGGAGCTCTGCAAGGCGACGATACCGACAGCCACATAGACACCTTGGCACGTTTCTGCAACGAAGATACGATTGCATACGTACAATGCACCGATACGGGAGACGCTCATTACAATGAACTTAGAGCGATGGAAGAGGAATTGAAGGCTTTCAGGAACGGTCGGGGACTACCCTATTCTCTCGTACCGCTGCCTATGGCTGACGAGGTCGTCGTAGATGGCGAGAGATTACCTGCTACTTATGCCAACTTCTTGATAATCAATGGAGCTGTCTTAGTTCCTTCGTACGGCTCACCCCAAAAAGATGAACTTGCCCGCCGCAGGCTGCAAGACATATTCCCCGACCGCGAGGTAATACTCGTCGACTGCCTGCCGCTTATAAAGCAACACGGCTCGCTACACTGTATCACAATGCAGTTCCCCAAATAAAAATAGAGACGTATTACACATATACGCCTCTATTACATTATACAATATTAGAAATATTATTTCGTTACTTTTTCCTGTCTTTCATCAACGGTATGAACGAGTTGAAATAATTCTCGCCTTTGCGGACAACGCCGTCGAGTCCCTTGCCTCCCGTCTTAGAGCGTTTTACGTCGCCAAAGATACCTTTTTCGAGAGCCGTAAAGAGTCCTTCGGTCTGTAGTTTGTCGAGAAGTTCGATAGTGTCATCGAGCACCTTCTGAGCACGGCTCTGTATGATACCGTCCTTTTTGAACTCCATCTCGTCGCCTATGCTCTTCATATTGCCGAAGATATATTTCGCGTTTTCGATACTCAGGTAACGGTCGCTCATAAAGGGCGTGTGTATGGCTTCGGTCGGCATACCGAGCAGTTGCAGTCCCTGGTGTGTCCAGATACCGATGATATTGAATAGTGCGTCTTGGATGTGTCCGCGGAATATATTGCCTGTCATAAACTTGGTGGGCGGCATATATTTCAGAGGTGCGTTGGGGAAAATCTCGCGTGTCATCTGAGCCTGTGCCAGCTCGAAGAGGAAGCCGTTTTCGAGTTCGGGGTTCATCTCGAAGGCGTGTCCCAGCCCCATCTGTTCCTCGGGCAGCCCTGCGATAGCGGCAAGCTGTTCGTTGATACAGTCCGACGCCAAAACGGTGTGAGCCGCTTCGACAGCATCGGCGGTGGTCAGGTAATTGTCTTCACCGGTATTGATGATGACTCCTGCAAAACCGTTGATAACGCGGCTGAAAAATTGGTCTATGAGCGTTCGCTGCGGGTTGATGTCGCGGAAGAGGATACCGTACAGAGCGTCGTTGAGCATAACGTCGAGTCCTTCGAGTGCTCCCATAGCGGCTATTTCGGGCATACATAGCCCCGAACAGTAGTTGCAGAGACGTATGTAACGCCCTATTTCCGCTCCCACTTCGTCGAGAGCTTTACGCATTATACGGAAGTTTTCCTGCGTGGCGAACGTACCGCCGAATCCCTCTGTGGTAGCTCCATAGGGCACATAGTCGAGCAGGCTCTGCCCCGTAGTACGTATGACGGCGATAATATCGGCTCCTTGCCGTGCGGCAGCCTGAGCCTGTACGACGTCTTCGTATATATTACCCGTTGCCACGATGACATACAGATAGGGTTTGGTACCCTCACCGACGGTCTCGATGAAATGTTCGCGTTTGTGGCGGCGTTCGGTTATGCGTTCGATGGTCTTGTTTATAATCGGTTGTAAGACAGCTTCTATCTCGCTGCGGGAGTTTATTTTTTGCCTCGATATATCGAGTTTGTCTTGGGCAACCCTCTCGGCTATCTCCTGAGTGGTGAGCCCTGTGTTTATCATCGTATTGCCGAGCCAAAACATAATACCTTCGCCCAGTATGCCGTTGTTTTTGAGGTGGTCTACCACTACGTTGGGCAGAGGTACTCCGTTGGCATCTACGCCGTCTATGCCAAGAAGGCGGCATACGGTACGCTCTACGGTAACGGTAGTATAGCCATCAACAAAATTTTGCACATCGCCGGCTATATTTTTTGCTATCTGTTTGGCGTGCGAAATCTTCTGAGAATCAAGTCCGAGTTTACTTTGCATATTTTTTTCTGTATGTTTAAATTAAAGCACGCAAAGTTAGTAATTTTTTTGCATAACGAGGCGTGTTACTCTTTGACCAACTCCTCGAACTTGCCGTCGTCGTAGAAAACTATTATCTTGCGTATGGTCCTCTCTACAATCTTTTCGACTACTTTTTCGACGACCTTCACCTCCTTAGCCGTCTCTGTTGAAGCCGTAGCGGTGGCGGGTATAGGTATGGTTCGTTCATCGTTTTCCGATACACTACGCCTCGTCTCCTCGTAGGCAGCGGCAGGCGGCGTAATCTCTTGTTTGACTGTGTTATCTACGAAATCTGGAAACAAACTGGGGCTCTGAGAATCGTTTATTTTCTCATACATCTCTCCGTCGCCCGAAATAAGCCAATCTAAGGAGATGTTTGGGAAAGCCTTTTTTATTTTTATTACGTTGTCTATCGACAGGTTGCCTGCATTGTTTTTGAGCTGTGTCAGTGCCGAGGGACTTATTCCTGTCTTACTTGCAAAATCGGACTGTGTCATCTGAAGGCTCTCTATAAACCTAAATATTCTACTGTGCATAATTATAGATATTAGTTATAAAAACGAATTTACAAAGATAAATAAATTTATATAAACATAAAAACATATTTATAAAACGATAGGTATTCGATGGATTTCATTTTTATAAATTATAAAATGTCACTAATCTCTCATTTTTTTACTCTTTCATACAACTACCGAAGGCTCGGCATCGGCTGTCGACACCTCTCGGCAATGAGTGTTCTTACGATTGTCTGTGGTCAGCTAATTTTCGGTCTTAGTAGTAAAAAATATTTAAGCTGCGAATGATATGTTTTTATGCTCTATTTGCTGTATTTTTGCTTAAAATACGATAATATGGTAATTGTCTGTAAATAAGCATATTAATACTTTGGAAGTGAAATAATATTTTTTGGGATGTTTATAAGTAAAAAATCTGCGAACGTATTGTTTTTATCGGTAATTTTTAAAAAACTATATTTTTCTCCATATATACTGTGCAGGGTAAAAAATAGTTTGATACGGAGTAGTATTTTATCTTTTTGTTTTAGAAATAGGGTATTTGGGCTAAATGTAAAGTATTAGATTATATACTACTATGCAATATACTAATATATAATATATTATCTCTTAAAATACATATATTTGGTAGTATATTTATAAATACAAATAACATACAGCGATTTGCAGATAATGTATTAAATTATATTGCTTTATTAAAATACTGATTTTATGCTAATTATTT